>ERZ1034723.33-NODE-33-length-80068-cov-13.653519_pt1 | contig 80068 bp, 63 predicted proteins | sample MGYA00520637_ERZ1034723 | MGnify/ENA primary metagenome ERZ1034723 (study PRJEB33766, sample SAMN09781719) | gut metagenome | biome: gut microbiome | host: Homo sapiens | place: Madagascar | study: EMG produced TPA metagenomics assembly of the PRJNA485056 data set... | reverse complement strand
ACCGAAAATAGGTTGGGGTAAATTTATAGGTACCGCCGGATTATTTGGCGCTTACAACAGTAGCACTTGATCGATAACATATGCAAAATTATGTTATCGATCAAGTGCACGATTGTTATGCAAAAACAGGATGCCTGTAAAATGAGGCATCTTCGCAGAACGCGGGAAAGGAGTTTGCAATGGATGGATTGACTGGGGGAAGCGGCGGAACAGAAGCGTTTCCCTTGAATGAACTGCCGGTAGGATTCGGCATGGCGTTGGCGATGAATGAACAGGCCATGCAAGGCTATGCGGCACTGACAGAGACGGAGAAGGAACATCTGATCCTCCGGTGCCGGGATGCTGGATCCAAAGAAGAGATGGAGCGAATCGTGGCATCACTGGTACCGGGAGAATCGGCGGAGAGTGTTATTGCCAGCCTCCGTCAAGAGTAAGAATCTGTCCGGTGAGATAGGTTGGCGCCTGGATGAGCTGGAGGACAAGTTTTGCGACTTCCTCCGGCTGGCCCAGACGGTCGGCGGGAATTTCTTCCCGGAGAGCGTTCATTTCCTCGGGGGAGAAGCAGTGGTTCATGGCAGTGTCAATGACTCCGCAGGAAATGGCGTTGACCTGGATGTTGCTGGGCGCCAGTTCTTTTGCCAGAGCTTTGGTGAAGCTGTTCACGCCGCCCTTGGAGGCGGAGTAAGCCACTTCCATGGAAGCTCCGACGTTTCCCCAGACGGAAGAAATATTGATGATACGTCCGCTGTGCTTTTGCAGCATCAGAGGAATCGCCAGACGACTGGTATAGAAGCAGGAGCTTAAGTTTGTATTGATAATATGCTGCCATTCTTCGACACTCATATCCGTGAGCAGACCGATGTAGGAGATTCCGGCATTATTGACCAGAACGTCCAGATGATCCAGGGAAGCAAATAATTGAACCATGGCAACGGGATCCGATGCGTCTGCTATCTGTGCGGTGCAGTGGATCCCGTATTTCTCTTCCAGAGAGATAGCGAGGCCGGACAGCTCCGGGAGAGTGCGGCTACAGGTCAGGACAAGGTCGTAACCGGCTCCGGCGAGGGTCTCTGCGATGGCACGTCCGATACCGCGGGAAGCACCGGTGACAAGAGCCAACGGTGTGTTCTTTATTGTATTCATGTAAAGTATCCTTTCTGAATTCTACGGCACCCTTTGGAGATAAAACAGTGCCGAATGCTAAAAACCTGTAAAACGAGTGTAGCACAGATGGACTTGCTTTTCCATAGGGGAACTGCTACACTGAACAAAAGGAGAGAAAATTATGTACGATTTGATCATTATCGGTTCCGGTCCCGCAGGACTGTCCGCAGCAGTCTACGGAAAGCGTGCGGGGCTGAACCTACTTATTATAGAAGAAAAGCCCATGAGCGGCGGACAGATTCTTAATACTTATGAAGTGGATAACTATCTGGGACTTCCCGGGATCAGTGGCTTCGACATGGGGATGACTTTCAGACAGCATGCAGAGAAGCTGGGAGCGGAATTCTTAGAAGCCACGGTACACAGTGTGGAAGAACGTGGCGATTACAAATGCGTCTACGCAGGAGACCGGGAACTGGAGACCCGTACGGTGATTTTTGCCACCGGTGCGGAGCATGCGAAGCTTGGTGTGCCCGGTGAGGAAGAATTAAACGGCATGGGTGTGTCCTACTGCGCTACCTGCGACGGAGCTTTTTTCCGGGGCAGAACGGTAGCTGTGGTCGGCGGTGGAGATGTGGCGCTGGAGGATGCCATTTATCTGGCGAGAACCTGTGAAAAGGTGTATCTGATCCACAGAAGAGACAGCCTGCGGGGAGCCATGGTATTACAGGAGGAATTAAAGAGTCTTCCCGGCGTGGAGATCCTCTACGACCATGTGGTCACGGAGATCTGCGGTGAGGATATGGTGGAAAAGCTGCGCATCAAAAACGTGAAGACGGAAGAAGAGAAGGATCTGGAAGCAGCGGGCATCTTTATCGCTGTAGGTATCCATCCCAACACCGAACTGCTGCAGAGCCTGGTGACAGTCGGTGAGGATGGCTATATTCCGGCAGGCGAGACCGGAGAGACTGACACCCCCGGCATCTATGTGGCGGGTGACATCCGTAAGAAGCCTCTGCGCCAGGTCGTGACGGCAGTGGCTGACGGCGCTAATGCGGCGGTCAGCGCCGGGAACTATTGCAACCGTTTTCGTAAACAGTCATAGATTAGTAATAGATTCATTAAGAAATTTGAAAGAAAATTGAAAAATATTTAAAGAAAAGAGTCACCCATGTGGTGGCTTTTTTTACGTAAAAAATCCGCAAACCCGCATGAAATGGGAACTTTTGGCAAAATTGATAATTAATTTTCTATATTTACAAAAGGAGGACTGCGTGATATATTTGTTAACAGATGTAACAAATTCGTAACAAATAATCCGAAAATATAAAGAAGTAAGTTAAGAAAGTAAGATAGCTCCAAGAGTTTCAGGAGGATAGAATGGTTCGTAAATCTGTAAAAATTACCGTGTGCACCATGGCAGCGGTTATGGCTTTTTCCGGAATGAATATTACCGCAGATGCGGCAGCGTCTTCATCGGTACTTCCCAGCGGTGGTATTGAATTGACCCTGGCAAAGGGTAATAAGTTAGAGAGTCTGTCCGCAGGTACGAACAATACCAAACAGATTGAAAGTATTATTGAAACTGTACTCCGTGATGATCAGATGGACACGACCCCGGAAGCATCCGAGGAAGAATCTTTTAAGAATCTGGTCATTGCACAGGTAAATGATTATGTAAATGTAAGAAGCATGCCCAGTGAGCAGGGGGAGATCGTCGGTAAGCTGTATGACGATTCCGTAGGTCTCTTCATCTCCGAAGAGAACGGCTGGTATCAGATCTCTTCCGGTTCCGTAACCGGGTATGTAAAAGCCGAGTACTGTGTGACCGGCGATGAAGCGGTAGAGCTTGCCAAAAAGGTAGGTACAAGATTGGCGACCGTTAACACCACAACCTTAAAAGTACGTACCGAACCTTCTTTAGAGGCTTCTGTATTAGGTCTGGTTCCCTTAGAGGATGACCTGGTAGTATCCGATGAGACCGATGGCTGGGTACAGGTAGATACCGAGGAAGGTCTTGGATGGGTCTCCACAGAATTTGTTTCTCTTCATACGGAGTTCGTTGAAGCGGAATCCAAGGAGGAGGAAGAAAAGCGTCTGGCTAAGGAGAAGCAAGAGAGAGAAAAAGCTCGCGCCGCAGCGGCAGCGAAGGCAGCGGGAAGCAGTAAGAGTTCTTCCGGTAGTGCCCCCGCAGTTACCTATACAGCCAGCGGAGACAGCGAGATGGGTACTGAAGTTGCCAACTACGCATTACAGTTCGTTGGTAACCCTTACGTATACGGCGGATCCAGCCTGACTAACGGTACCGACTGTTCCGGATTTGTAATGAGTGTATATGCGAACTTCGGTGTAAGCCTTCCTCATTCCTCTTCCGCAGACCGTAGCCAGGGTGCAGCAGTTGACGGACTGGCTAATGCACAGGCAGGAGACCTGATCTGTTACTCCGGTCATGTAGCACTGTATATCGGTAATGGTCAGATCGTTCATGCATCTACCGCCAAGACCGGTATTATCGTTTCAAATGCCGATTACAAGAAGGTACTGGCAGTTCGACGAATCTTCTAATTATATTAGGATATAACAATAAATCTAAGGCACTGTGTGAAAATACACAGTGCCTTTTATGTTTTCGCGTCATGGATACACTCTATCGGGAGAAAGTATATAGAGTTGTACACTGAATTGTGCAATTTGTCAAAATATTATTACGCGATGAAAAAAGGATTGACAAAACAAAACTATACAAAGTATACAAAAAAACATACAGATTCGTAATAACGATAAAATAATAGCAAAAACACATAGAAAGTTATCCACATTGAAAAAGCCCTAAAATAGGATAAAAGTTACTTATACACCAAGTTATACACATTATCCACAGAAAAAAAGGTGATTCTGAGATGAGGATTTTACAAAAAAGCAGGAACAAATGTTTTGTGAACATGTAATAAAAATCAGAAATTGACACGATTTGTCGATTTTAAGTTTGACATACAGAATGTCAAAAACAAGTAAAAAACTCCTCAAATTGTTGCAAAACGTTGCACTATTATGCTATAATGACTATACAATAAATGCAAGGGTTGCTACAGTGATCTTTGTAAATAAATACTTGGAAGGGATGATCAGCATGAAGTTTATTATTGTTGGCAGAAACATCGAAGTTACACCAGGATTAAGAGCAGCAGTGGAGGAAAAGATCGGCAAGCTGGACAAGTATTTCAATCCCGATACAGAAGTACATGTAACATTAAGCGTTGAAAAGGATCGTCAGAAAATTGAAGTAACCATTCCGGTTAAGGGAAGTATTATCCGCTCGGAGCAGGTAAGCAACGATATGTATGTATCTATTGATCTTGTAGAAGAGATCATTGAGAGACAGCTGAAAAAATATAAGAACAAGATCGTTGACAAACAGCAGGCGGCCGGTTCCTTCAGCAAAGCCTATGTAGAGAATGACTATACGGATGATGAAGAGATCAAGATCGTCCGTACCAAGAAGTTCGACATCAAGCCTATGTATCCCGAGGATGCCTGCATCCAGATGGAACTGCTGGGACACAGCTTCTTCGTATTCTGTAATGCAGAGACTGATCAGGTGAACGTAGTTTACAAGAGAAAAGGCGACACCTACGGACTGATCGAGCCGGAGATATAAGCCGTAAAACAGTGTAAAAAGGTACAATTAAATAAGCAATGACAGACAGCCTGCCGGACTTACGGCAGGCTGTTTAAAATTGCATCAGTTATTTTGTTATTTTTTTGACAAAATCATTGCAAAACAGATTTCGCTATGTTAAAATAGGAACAGTGAAATGATAAAAAAATAACAATCTAAAAACATTTCAGAAAGCAAACCAAACAAAACAAAAAAATGGAGGACAAACAAATGGCAAAGAAAGTTGTATTAGCAGGCGCTTGCCGTACCGCGATCGGTACTATGGGTGGAACCTTAAGCACAACTCCTGCACCGGAGCTGGGCGCTATCGTGATCAAGGAGGCTCTGAAGAGAGCAGGCGTTGCTCCTGAAGCAGTTGACCAGGTATATATGGGATGTGTAATCCAGGCTGGACAGGGACAGAACGTAGCACGTCAGGCAGCGATCAAGGCAGGACTTCCCATTGAAGTTCCCGCAGTTACCATGAACGTGGTATGTGGTTCCGGTCTGAACTGTGTGAACCAGGCAGCACAGATGATCATGGCCGGTGATGCAGATGTCGTAGTAGCAGGTGGTATGGAGAACATGTCCATGGCTCCTTACGCAATTCCTCAGGGACGTTACGGATATCGTATGGGTAACGCAACCATGGTAGATACCATGATCAAAGATGCACTTTGGGACGCTTTCAATGATTATCATATGATTAAGACCGCAGACAATATCTGCGAAGAGTGGGGACTTACCCGTGAAGAACTCGATGAGTTCGCATTAAAGAGCCAGTTAAAGGCTGAAGAAGCTCAGAAGAACGGTGCTTTCAAGGCAGAGATCGTTCCCGTGGAAGTTAAGAAGAAAAAAGAGACCATCGTATTCGATACCGATGAAGGCCCTCGTCATGGTTCTACCATCGAAGGTCTGGCTAAGCTTCGTGCCATCAATCCCGGTGGATTCGTTACCGCAGGTAACGCTTCCGGCATCAACGACGGTGCAGCAGCTATCGTTGTTATGAGCGAGGAGAAGGCTAAGGAGCTGGGCGTTAAGCCTATGGCTACTTTCGTGGCAGGTGCTCTGGCAGGCGTTCGTCCTGAGGTTATGGGTATCGGCCCTGTGGCTTCTACCAAGAAGGTAATGGCTAAGACCGGTATGAAGATCGAAGACTTCGATATCATCGAGGCTAACGAAGCATTCGCAGCTCAGTCCGTAGCAGTTGGTAAGGAACTGGGTATTGATGTAGATAAGCAGCTGAACCCCAACGGTGGTGCTATCGCACTGGGTCATCCCGTAGGAGCTTCCGGATGCCGTATCCTGGTAACTCTGCTGCATGAGATGCAGGCAAGAGGTGCCAAGACCGGTCTGGCTACTCTGTGCATCGGCGGTGGCATGGGCTGCTCCACCATCGTTAAGATCGAGGATTAATTTTATAAATATTCGCTGGGGCGGTAGAATCTCTATCGCCTTAGTGTGGTTTTGAAAACACGAATAGAAATGTGAAATGAGGTAAAAACATGGATTACATTTTGTATGAGCAGAATGGTAATGTGGCAACCATCACCATTAACCGTGAGAAAGCACTGAACGCTCTGAATTCTCAGGTGCTGGATGAACTGAACGCTACATTGGATGCAGTAGATCTGGCAACGGTTCGCTGCCTGGTGATCACCGGTGCAGGTGCCAAGTCCTTCGTGGCAGGCGCAGATATCGGAGAGATGAGCAGCCTGACCAAGGCAGAAGGCGAAGCATTCGGCAAGAAGGGTAACGATGTGTTCCGAAAGATCGAGACCTTCCCCATTCCCGTGATCGCAGCTGTCAACGGCTTCGCTCTGGGTGGTGGATGTGAGATCTCCATGAGCTGTGATATCAGAATCTGTTCCGATAATGCAGTATTCGGACAGCCCGAAGTAGGACTGGGAATCACTCCCGGCTTTGGTGGAACCCAGAGACTGGCTCGTCTGGTAGGTGCAGGCATGGCAAAACAGATGATTTACACCGCACGTAATATCAAGGCAGCAGACGCTTACAGAATCGGTCTGGTAAATGAAGTATACAGCGCCGAGGTTGATGCTGATGGCAATGTAGTAAAGAGCGCACAGGAAGTAATGCTGGCAGCAGCACAGAAGATGGCAGCGACCATCGCCAAGAACGCTCCTATCGCTGTACGCAACTGCAAGAAGGCTATTAATGATGGCCTGGATGCAGATATGGATCAGGCAGTAGTCATCGAAGAGAAGCTGTTCGGAGATTGCTTCGAGACAGAAGATCAGAAGTATGGCATGGCTTTCTTCCTTGACAAGAACAAGGAAAAAGTAAAAGAGCCTTTCCAAAATAAATAGTTACAAATAATGATAGAATGTATGGAAAAACAGGAGGATTTACCATGAAAGTAGGTATTATCGGTGCAGGTACCATGGGACAGGGCATTGCAAAGGCATTTGCCCAGGTAGACGGATATGAAGTAGCTCTCTGCGATATCAAGCAGGAATGGGCTGAAGGCGGCAAAGCCAAGATCGTAAAAGGATATGCAAGACTGGTAGAAAAAGGAAAAATGACCCAGGAAGCAGTTGACGCTATCGTAGCTAAGATCACTCCGGGTCTGAAGGAAGACCTGTGTGCAGACTGCGATCTGATCGTAGAAGCTGCATTTGAGAACATGGAAGTAAAGAAGACCACCTTCGGTGAGCTGGACAAGATCTGCAAGCCTGAGTGTGTATTCGCTTCCAATACATCCAGCCTTTCCATTACCGAGATCGGCAATGGACTGACCCGCCCTATGATCGGTATGCACTTCTTCAATCCCGCAGACCGTATGAAGCTGGTAGAGGTAATCGCAGGTGTGAATACTCCCGCAGAGACCGTGGATACCATCAAGAAGATCTCCGAAGAGATCGGCAAGACTCCCGTACAGGTGAACGAGGCAGCAGGTTTTGTAGTTAACCGTATCCTGATCCCTATGATCAACGAAGCTGCTTTCATTAAGATGGAAGGTGTATCCGATATCGCAGGTATCGATGCTGCTATGAAGCTGGGAGCTAATCATCCCATGGGACCCCTGGAGCTGGGTGACTTCGTAGGTCTGGACATCTGCCTTGCTATCATGGATGTTCTGTACAAAGAGACCGGTGACAGCAAGTATCGTGCATGTCCTCTGATCCGTAAGATGGTACGTGGCGGCAACCTTGGTGTGAAGACCGGCAAGGGCTTCTATGTATACAATGCAGACCGCACCAAGACTCCTGTGGATGCACAGTAAATGTAATCTGTTCAGAGCCATGCAAATGTCCGTAAATATGTGAAGCATGCTTGCATGATGTCACATATTTCGGAACATTTATATGGCGAGAAGCCATACATGAGCAAAAGGAAAGCCTCGCAGAGGCAATTTTGCGAATGTAGCTCTGAACAGTTTGATAGTGGTATTTATAAATAATTACAATCAAGTATAAATAACAATGGAGGATTAACATCATGGATTTTACATTATCCAAAGAGCATGAGATGGCGAGACAGCTGTTCAAAGAGTTCGCCGAGAACGAAGTAAAACCTCTTGCACAGGAAGTTGACGAGACCGAAACTTTCCCCAGAGAGACCGTTGAGAAGATGGCTAAGTACGGCTTCATGGGAATTCCTGTTCCCAAGGAGTATGGCGGACAGGGCTGTGATACCCTGACCTATGCTATGTGCGTTGAGGAGCTTTCCAAGGTTTGCGCAACTACAGGCGTTATCGTTTCCGCACATACCTCTCTGTGTATCGATCCTATCATGACCTTCGGTACCGAAGAGCAGAAGCAGAAATATGTTCCTGATCTGGCAAGCGGCCGCAAGATCGGTGCTTTCGGTCTGACCGAGCCCGGTGCAGGTACCGATGCCCAGGGTCAGCAGACCAAGGCTGTATTAGATGGCGATGAGTGGGTCATCAATGGTTCTAAGTGCTTCATCACCAATGGTAAAGAAGCAGATGTATATATCGTGATCGCAGTTACCGGTATCGTAGAGAAGAGAGGCAGAAAGATGAAGGAGATCTCTTCCTTTATCGTTGAAAAGGGAACTCCCGGATTTACCTTCGGTACCAAGGAAAAGAAGATGGGTATCAAGGGTTCTTCCACTTATGAGCTGATCTTCACCGACTGCCGTATCCCTAAGGAGAACATGCTGGGCAAGCAGGGCGCAGGCTTCAAGATCGCAATGCACACTCTGGATGGCGGACGTATCGGTATCGCTTCCCAGGCACTGGGTATTGCAGAGGGCGCTCTGGAGAGAACCGTTGCTTACACCAAGGAGAGAAAGCAGTTTGGAAAGTCTATTTCCGGATTCCAGAATACACAGTTCCAGCTGGCTGATATGGCTACCAAGGTTGAGGCTGCCAAGATGCTGGTATACAAGGCTGCACGCAAGAAGGATGAGTACAAGACCAATCCTAAGATCTCTTACTCTGTAGAAGCTGCTATGGCTAAGCTGTATGCTGCTGAGGTTGCTATGGAAGTTACTACCAAGGCTGTCCAGCTCCACGGTGGTTATGGTTATATCAGAGAGTACGAAGTAGAGCGTATGATGCGTGACGCTAAGATCACCGAGATCTACGAGGGTACTTCTGAAGTTCAGAGAATGGTTATCTCTGCAGATCTGTTGAAGTAAGCGTTGTTGAATGAATAATTAGAAAAGTAAGGAGAAAATACAATGAAGATTGTTGTTTGTATTAAGCAGGTGCCCGATACCAAGGGCGGTGTTAAATTCAATCCTGACGGAACTCTTGACAGAGGCGCAATGCTTGCTATCATGAATCCCGATGATAAGGCTGGTCTGGAAGCTGCACTGAAGCTGAAGGATGAGCTCGGCGCAGAAGTTACCGTACTGACCATGGGTCTTCCCAAGGCAGCAGATGCCCTTCGTGAGGCACTGGCTATGGGCGCTGACAATGCAATCCTGGTTACCGACAGAGTACTGGGCGGTGCTGATACCTGGGCTACTTCCACCACCATCGCAGGTGCACTGAGAAATATCGATTATGATCTGATCATTACCGGACGTCAGGCAATCGACGGCGATACCGCACAGGTTGGTCCTCAGATCGCTGAACATCTCGGACTTCCCGTAATCTCTTATGCACAGGACATTAAGGTTGAGGGAGACAAGGTGATCGTTCAGAGACAGTATGATGACAGATATCATGTAGTAGAAGCTAAGATGCCCTGCCTGATCACTGCATTATCCGAACTGAATAAGCCTCGTTACATGACTCCCGGCGGAATCTTCGATGCATGCAAGGCAGAGATCACTACCTGGGGCAGAGCTGATCTGAAAGATGTTGATGACAGCAACCTTGGTCTGAAGGGATCTCCTACCAAGATCGCAAAGGCATCCGATAAGGTTCGTAAGGGCGCAGGTGAGAAGATCGTTCCCGATTCACCCGAAGACGGAGCAGCTTACATTGTTGCTAAATTCAAAGAAAAGCACATCATCTAATATAGGAGGCAAACCATGGTAACCAATAATATTGAAGAATACAAGGGTGTATATGTGTTCGCCCAGCAGGTAGACAATGAGATCAGTGGTATCGCATTAGAACTGCTCGGCAAAGGTAAAGAGCTGGCTGCAAAGCTGGAGACCGAGGTAACCGCGGTTCTGATCGGTTATAACGTAAAAGGACTGGCTGATAAGCTGGCTGAGTATGGTGCAGATAAGGTGATCCTCGTAGATGATCCCGAACTGGAGACTTACAGAACCGAGCCTTATGCACATGCACTGGCATCTGTTATTGAGAAATATAAGCCTGAGATCGTTCTGGTAGGTGCAACCGCTATCGGACGTGATCTTGGACCTACCGTTTCCGCAAGAGTTCAGACCGGTCTGACCGCAGACTGTACCGTACTGGAAATCGGTGATTTCCCTCTCGTTGCTATCCCCGGACAGGAGCAGAAGCACAATCAGCTGCTGATGACCCGTCCTGCATTCGGTGGTAACACCATCGCTACCATCGCATGTCCTGACAACAGACCTCAGATGGCGACCGTTCGTCCCGGCGTTATGCAGAAGATCGCTCCTATCGCAGGTGCAAAGGCTGTGATCGAAGAGTACAATCCCGGATTTACTCCGAACAACAAATATGTAACCATCAAGGAAGTCGTTAAGGCTGTATCCGATACCGTTGACATCATGGATGCCAAGATCCTGGTATCCGGTGGACGTGGAGTAGGCAGCGCAGAGAACTTCAAGATCCTGGAGGATCTGGCAGAGGTTCTGGGCGGTACCGTATCCTGCTCCCGTGCAGTTGTAGATAACGGCTGGAAGCCCAAGGATCTGCAGGTTGGACAGACCGGTAAGACCGTTCGTCCTCAGATCTACTTCGCAATCGGTATCTCCGGTGCTATTCAGCACGTAGCAGGTATGGAAGAGTCTGATCTCATTGTTGCCATCAACAAGGATGAGACAGCTCCTATCTTCGATGTAGCTGACTACGGTATCGTAGGAGATCTGAACAAGATCGTTCCCGCTCTGACCGAACAGCTGAAGGCTGCAAAGGCTGAGAAGGCAGCGAACTAAGAGCCGTTTTTTGACGGATATTCGAACCCTCCCTGTTGATCTCAGGGAGGGTTTTATATTGCACTTCGGACGCTTACATAGTAAAATATAATGATAATCCCACGATATGCGAATATTGGGTGGGACTGTGGAGCAATCCGCAGGTATCATACAGAGCAAGAATGTGAGATGATATTTTATGGCAAAACAAAAAGAAGTAAAAACCAACGCCATGCGTATCCTGGAATCTCTGAAGATTCCTTATACCCATCACACCTATGAGTGCGAGGAATTCGTGGATGGGCTTCAGATAGCAGACAAGCTGTCCCTGCCCTATGAGCAGGTATACAAGACGTTGGTCACCGTGGGCAGCAGCAAGAATTATTTTGTATTCGTCATCCCCGTTGCGGAGGAGCTGGATATGAAAAAAGCAGCGAAATCCGTCGGAGAAAAAAACGTGGAGATGATCCACGTAAAAGACATCAATGCCATCACCGGCTACATCCGCGGCGGCTGCACAGCCATCGGCATGAAAAAACAGTATGTGACCAGAATTGATGAAAGTGCGAAGACACAGGAACAAATCTATGTCAGCGGCGGCAGGATCGGCTCTCAGATCCAATTGAAACCGGATGACCTTGCGAAAGCAGCGAGAGCGGAGTTCGCAGATATTATCAGACACGAAAATTAATGCATCAAATGTAGCAAAAGGATGCTGAAGATAAAGGAGTACACATGGAAAACCAAAAAAACATCCTTGATTACGATACCGTAGCACTGGACGAAGCACAGGATGCGGTGATCATCATAGACCAGACCCTGCTTCCGGGTAAGATCGAACTGATCGCATTACATACGGCACAGGAGATGTGGGATGCTATCTATCTGCTGAAGGTCCGGGGAGCCCCGGCCATCGGTGTAGCGGCGGCATTGGGCATCTACCTGCTGGCGAATCGCATCGAGACGGAAGACTTCGAAGAATTTTATCAGAAATTTACAGAATATAAGGAATATCTGGATTCTTCCAGACCCACCGCAGTGAATCTGTCCTGGGCACTGAAGCGCATGGATGCTGTGGCTGTAAAGGCTGGCAGAGAAGAGCACAAGACTGTCGCAAAAGTGAAGGAAATCCTGCATGACGAAGCACTGCAGATTCGGGCGGAAGATGTGGAAGTATGTCGAAAAATCGGAGAGTTTGGACTGGAACTGGTAAAACCGGGAGATGGTATTCTGACCCACTGTAATGCAGGACAACTTGCAACCGTAAAATACGGTACCGCAACCGCACCGATTTATCTGGGACAGGAGAGAGGTTACAACTTCCATGTATTTGCGGATGAGACCAGACCGCTGTTACAGGGAGCCAGACTGACTGCGTTTGAACTGCATTCCGCAGGCGTGGATGTGACACTGATCTGTGACAATATGTCCGCTTCTGTCATGTCCAAAGGCTGGGTGCAGGCAGTGTTTGTAGGCTGTGACAGAGTGGCAGCTAACGGAGATACTGCGAACAAGATCGGTACCAGCGTGGTGGCAGCAGTGGCAAAACAGTACGGTGTGCCGGTATACATCTGTGCACCGACTTCCACGATTGATATGGCGACTGCCACCGGTGCGGATATCTGCATCGAGCAGCGTAAGGCGGAAGAAGTTACTGAGATGTGGTACAAGGAGCGCATGGCTCCGGAGGGTGTAAAGGTCTACAATCCGGCATTCGATGTGACAGACCATGAACTGATCGCCGGAATTGTCACGGAATACGGGGTGGCGAGAGCTCCTTACACGGAGAGCCTGAAGGAGATCATGGAACGCAAGGCACAGAGAGGCTGATGGTGTAGATATGAAGCGAAATGTAAGTCTTGCGGAGATATCCGACGGCCGTTTATACAAAGCAAGTGATATGGTGAAAGCGGATTGCGGTGGTTGCAATGGCTGTTCCCGGTGTTGTCACGGCATGGGCAATTCCATTATCCTGGATCCCTATGATGTGTACCGGATGACTACAGGAATGGGGAAAAGCATGCAGGAACTATTAGCGGCATCGGTGGAGCTCAACGTGGTGGATGGTGTGATCTTACCGAATCTGAAAATGCAGGGGACCAAGGAAGCCTGCGCTTATCTGGATGAGGAAGGAAGATGTAGCATCCATCCGTACCGGCCTGGAATCTGCCGGCTGTTTCCGCTGGGAAGATATTATGAAAACGGAGGATTTTCCTATTTTCTCCAGACCGGGGAATGTGCGAAGGAGAACCGCAGCAAGATAAAAGTCAGTAAATGGATCGATACTCCGGATCTGACGAGAAACCAGCAATTTACCCTACAATGGCATGACCTGTTACATGCCATGGAAGAGAGACTGACAGGAGAAGACGAAGGGAAACAGCAGGAGGAAAATCTGCTGCTGTTGCGTCTGTTTTATTTATTGCCGTACAAAGGGACAACAGATTTTTATTCACAGTTTACGGAAAGGATGGAATATTGGAATGAACAGATCAGATAAGTTAAGTAAGCTCCCCATCGAAAAGCGGTTACTGAGTGTATTTCGCATAATTTCTCTATTATTAAGTGCAACAGGTATTATTGCCTGTGTCGCCATGGGAATCGTCAGTTACCAGTATTCCTATGCGTTGCGCCATTACGGTTTCGCACAGGGTGACATCGGTAAGGCGATGATCGTTATCGCGGAGATGCGGAGCGAGACCCGTGCCGCCATCGGCTATGATGACGATACGCTGATTGCTAAAGCAAAAAATGCCCATGACATGACGGCGGAACAGCTGGATACCTATATCAGTGCCCTGGAAGATGATATGATCACGGATGAGGGAAGAGCTACCTACCAGCAGATCAAGGATGGCGTAGCTTCTTATCAGCAGATCGAGGCACAGATACTGGAACTGGGAACAGCTTCCGATCCTGCTAAGCGGATGCAGGCACAGCAGATGGCAGGCGAACAGATGGATCCCGTGTTCCAGCAGGTCTATGCAGATATGACGAGCCTGTTGGACAGCAGTGTAACGAACGGAAATGCCATGGAAGCCAAGCTGAATGTTTTCCGTGTAGTTATTTTTATCGTAATCCTTCTGATCATCGGAGTAGGCTTTGCAGGATCTGAAAAGGCGGGAAAAAGAATAGCCAAAGGAATCGCCGGACCGCTGAAAGCGTTGGCAGACAGACTGGATGGCTTCGCAGCAGGTGATCTGACATCTGATTTCCCCAAAGTGGAGACAGAGGACGAAATGGCAGCGATGAACCGTGCGGCTACAGCAATGGCGACAAACCTCAGGATGATCATCGAGGATATCAACCAGGCATTAAATGCTATGGCAAACGGCGACTGGACAGTGAAGTTCCGTTATCCCGATCTCTATGTGGGCGATCTGGATAAACTAAAAGAAGCGCTGAGAGATATTAAGTATAAGATGAATGAGGCACTGTACAATGTCAATGAAGTATCCGGACAAGTATCCATGGGTGCCGGAAGTCTGGCAGATGCGGCGCAGTCTCTGGCTGAGGGGGCAACCGAACAGGCAGGAGCCGTACAGGAGCTTCAGGCGACGATTACCAATATTACTTCTATGGTAGACGATACCGCAGAACATACGAAGAATTCCAGCAGACAGGCACAGGAATATTCAGCTAAGGCGGATGAAGGACGTACCGAAATGAATCACCTGATGGAAATCATGGGTCGGATCAATGAAACTTCCGAGAAGATCAGCAATATCATCGGCGAGATCGAAGATATTGCAAGCCAGACCAATCTGCTGTCCCTGAATGCTTCTATTGAAGCGGCCAGAGCCGGAGAAGCAGGCAGAGGCTTTGCTGTTGTGGCAGACCAGATCGGTAAGCTGGCAGAGCAGAGTGCCCAGTCCGCAGTCAATACCAGAAATCTGATCGGCGATACCCTGGAGGAGATCCATGCCGGCAATGAAGCTGTGGATCATGCATCCCAGACCTTAAGCACTATCGTGGACGGTGTCCGCAAGATCGCACAGGATTCCGAGGAACTGACCCAGATCGCAGCTACCCAGGCGGATGCCATGAATCAGGCGGAGAGCGGTGTGAACCAGATCTCTGAGATCGTACAGTCCAATTCGGCGGCAGCAGAAGAGCTGTCTGCTACCAGTGAGGAACTGTTGGCTCAGTCTGAGAATATGACCAATCTTGTAAAACAGTTCAAACTGATCGATGAGGAGAAGATTCAGGCGAGAAAAAAGGAGGTTAAGCATGCCGGTATTTGATTTCAGCAGTACTCCGGAAAATGAAAAGAAGCAGGATCCCGTATGCACCTATACTACGTTTCGCTCCAATGAGGGATCAGCCTCTGCGGAGAAACCGATTTTGATTCTGGATAACAGCAGTGAAAAGTGGAACCATCATGCCGTAGGTGTATTCGGTAATCAGAGCAAACGGACCAATTTCGAATTTAAAGAGGAAGGCAGCAGCGCTTATGCCGATATTTTGCAGATTGATGCCCGTTTTGTCAGTCTGATCCGCTGGCTTGGTGAGAACCACATTAACGTGCGTCTCTCCGGAGAAAACAGGAATGACGGCTATGCAGTATATAAGATCCGAGAGACAGCTTTCGGTGGGGGCACCAAGCTGTCTGCAGAGGATGGATTTTTACAATTCATGATGGAGCGGCTGTTTTTAAGCAGTGCTCCTGCGGAAGAAGAACAGGGCGAGGACGAAGGGGAAGACGGTGATGATATGAAACTTACCAGCCTTCAGAGTATCTCCGATTTCATGACCTGTGCCGGAAGGACCATGCCGGAAAATATTCGCCTGTGGGCGAGAAGAAACCTGGCAGTGGCAAGATCCCACGAGGTATCTCCCGAGGAGAGAAGGCATGCACAGAGAGCCTTGTCCATTATGATGAACATTCAGTGGAAGGGCAACTATTTTGAGGCTATTGACCCCGTGGAAGCCAGACGGATCCTGGATGAGGAATTGTACGGCATGGAGCGGGTCAAACAGCGTATCATGGAGACCATTATCCAGATCAACCGTACCCACACTTTACCGGCCTATGGTCTGCTTCTGGTGGGACCGGCGGGAACCGGTAAATCCCAGATTGCTTATGCGGTGGCAAGGATTTTAAAGCTTCCCTGGACTACATTGGATATGAGTTCCATCAACGATCCGGAGCAGCTGACCGGAAGCTCCAGGATCTACGCCAATGCCAAACCCGGTATCATCATGGAAACTTTTTCCATGGCGGGAGAGTCCAATCTGGTATTCATCATCAACGAGCTGGACAAAGCGGCCAGCGGCAAAGGTAACGGCAATCCGGCGGATGTACTGCTTACCTTGCTGGATAATCTGGGATTTACGGACAACTATATGGAATGTACCGTGCCGACCTTCGGGGTCTATCCGATTGCAACGGCTAACGATAAGGAGCAGATCAGTGCCCCGTTAATGTCGCGTTTTGCAGTGATCGATATACCGGATTACACACCGGAGGAGAAGAAGATCATTTTCTCCAGATTTGCCTTGCCAAAGGTACTGAAACGCATCGGACTGCAGGCAAACGAGTGCACTATCACCAAAGAGGGACTGGAGGCGGTGGTGGAGATCTATTCCAACACCAGCGGTATCCGTGATCTCGAGCAGGCGGCGGAGCATCTGGCTGCCAATGCCCTGTATCAGATCGAAGTGGACGGATTAACAGAAGTCGTATTTGACGCGGAAAAAGTGAAGAAATTATTTCTGTAAGTAAGAGAAGCAGGTAGTCGCAGGACGCGGTTGCCTGCTTCTTGTGCAAACTATTATAGAAAAACGAGTAGAGGAGAGGGAACATGGCAAAGAAAGTATTAGTGATCACGGATGCACAGAACGAATTCATCACAGGAGCACTGGGCAACAAGGAGTGCGAGGCAGCGGTAAAAAATATCGTTGCGGCAGCAAAAAGTGGGGAATACTATAAGGTGATCATCACCAAGGATACCCATACGGCAGATTATCTGGACACCCAGGAAGGCAAAAGGCTGCCTGTGCTGCATGGACAGGAAGGCACGGAAGGGTATGAGATTCATCCGGATATTGTAAAGGCGGTACAGGAACATTATGCACCGGAAAATATGATCACGGTGAAAAAGCCGACCTTTGGCAGTCCGGAATTCGGAAAGTTATTGAAAACCATCTGGGCAGAGGTGACGGCTGCAGGAGAGGCAGCAGAGGGTGAATATCCCATGGAAGTGGATTTTACCGGGTTCTGCACCGGAATCTGTGTGTTAAGCAATGTGGTAATGGCAAAGGCATTTGTACCGGAAGCAAGAGTGTGTGTTATCGAGAACGCCTGTGCCTGTGTGACCCCGCAGACCCACCAGACGGCTATTGCTGCCATGGGACCGATCCAGGTGGATGTCATTTAGAGAACATATCATATTTACACAGCTGTGAAGCTAAGAGAGAAAGAGGAAAAATCATGATATTACCACAGATCATCAACAGTTTACTGGAAAACGATATGTATAAGTTCTCCATGGGACAGTGCATTTACCACCAGTTCAGCGCTTATAAAACTACGTGGACATTTAAATGCAGGAATACAGATGTAGTTTTTACAACGGAGATGGTGGAAGAGATCAAGGCGCAGATTCGGGCGTATTGTGACTTACGTTTTACGGAGGAAGAATTGAATTATCTGGAAAATGTAAAATGGATCAAAGGTTCCTATGTGGATTTCCTGCGCCTGTGGCAGCCTAGATATGAAGATTTCGAGATCGGAACGGAGGCGGACTGCGGTCTGACGATCGAGACAAAAGGCTCCTGGTTAAACACTTCCATGTATGAGATTCCGACGCTGGCTATCGTCAATGAAGTGTTTTTCCGTATGAATTATGATTATGACAGGCTGTATGCTTCCTTCAGGGAGAGGCTGGCGGATAAGATTCAGAAACTTGTAGATGGGACCTATTGTCTTGGTAATTTCAGTGAATTTGGTCTGCGGCGCCGCCTGTCCGCGGAAGCACAGGAACTGGCGGTGCAGGAGCTGGTGGCGCACAATAAGGACTATCAGGATTCTGCCTGCATCGGTACTTCCAATGTCTATCTGGCGAAAAAATGGAATGTGACACCGGTGGGAACCATGGCGCATGAATGGATCATGTGTACTGGGCAGGGCAATCACAAGCACAATCCGGCGTATTCCAACTGGTATGCCCTGGATGCCTGGGTGAAGGAGTATGGTGTATTAAACGGCATCGCCCTGACGGATACCATCACCACAGATTGTTTCCTGAAAGATTTTCAGCTGACCTATTCCACCCTGTTTTCCGGAGTGCGGCATGACAGCGGGGATCCCTTTGCCTGGGGCGAGAAGATGATCGCCCATTATGAGACCCTGGGGATCGATCCGAAGCGCAAGACCCTGTTGTTCAGTGACAGCCTGGATTTTGAACGGGCAGATAGGCTGCGAAAGACTTTCAAGGATCGTGTGACGGTGGCGTTCGGGATCGGCACTTATATCGCCAACGATACCTGTGAGGAGCCTTTAAATATCGTCATGAAGACGACAGCCTGCAACGGCATGGATGTGGCGAAGATCTCCGATACGCCCGGCAAGGAAATGTGCAAAAATGAGGAGTATGTGGATTACCTTACCAGGTGTATCAAATGGAGACTGGAGCACGACAGATAGGAGCAGCGAAAACGATGGAATATGAACATATTGAGCACACCTTTGCACCGGTGTATGATGCAGATTCGGAGGTGCTGATCCTGGGGACACTGCCCTCGGTGAAATCCAGAGAAAATCATTTTTATTATGGACATAAACAGAACCGTTTCTGGAAGGTGTTGGCGGATCTGTGTGGGGAACCGGTGCCGGAGACCATTGAAGAGAAAAAGGCGATGCTCCTTGCACATCATATAGCCATCTGGGATGTGATCCAGAGCTGCGATATCAAGGGTTCCAGCGACAGCAGTATACGGAATGTGGAACCGACGGATATCCGACACATGTTGACGGAATCTAAGATCACGGGAATCTATGCCAATGGGAATAAGGCGGGAGAACTGTACCGGAAGTACCAGCTGCCGCTCACGGGAAAGGAAGCCACGGTGCTGCCCTCTACCAGTCCTGCGAATGCGGCATGGTCCCTGCAAAAATTATGTGAATCCTGGCGGAATACCATTGACATAACTAACAAAATTGCATATGATAATATAAATGATACATAAAGTACCAAAAACATACGGGTAAAAGGGGATTATAATATAGAACAGGCCGCACGTCTTTTATGGATGTGCGGTCTGTGTTATAATAGGGAAATAGAGGAAGGAAGGTGCCTTATGTTCCCATTAATCAACAAACAAGAAACCGGTGTTAACCTACGTAGAATCATGGACATGCGTGGAATTGCGCCAAAGGATGTGCAGGAATATCTTGGACTTGGTTGTGTGCAGAGCGTGTACCGTTGGATCGATGGCGTAAATATGCCGACCATTGATAATCTGTATGCGCTAAGCGAGCTGCTTCAAGTTCCGATTGATGCAATCGTGCGTGGCAACAGGGCACCGATTGTGCCGGATATTATTGTAAAGCCACTGGATTCTCGCGAAAGCAGACTGTGTGCTTATTATGAAAAATTGCAGGAGAAGCGTGCTGCATAAATTTTTTGAACTACAGCTTCAATGACAAATAGAATATTCTCCTTTAGAATAGTCGGTAGAGACAATATTCTAAGGGAGGATTTTTTATGAGCGAGAAGATGTTGGTAACGCAGGCTCTGGATGAAAGAGATCTGTTGGTAAAGAAGATAGCAGATAAGATTGCTAAGGCAAGCTTTGTTGATACCATTAAGCCGAATGAGGACAAGGTTTTCACAAAGCGCACCAGTAAAGAAGAGTATGCAAAAGAAGCAGAGTCAGCATATCAGCAGATTACTGATTTGATTGACCGTTTTCAGAAGATTGATGCGGCGATTGTGGCTTCTAATGCAAATATGGAAATTACTACTTCCTACGGAACTTTCACAGTTGCCGGAGCAATTGCACTCCGAAGCAGACTTCGTGGGGCTGGTGCTTACGGAGGCGATGCAGATTTTGAAGGAAGACTTCAGAAAAAGCTGTCTAGTGAGTATAATGAAAGGGTGCAGTTCTGCGACAGAAAGAACAGTCAGCTGCAGTCTACGGCAGAGGAGATGCGCCTTAGTATTCTCGGAAAAGACAGCAAGACCAAAGACGAAAAACCTTTAGGAGTTGTAGAAGCCTATGTAAAGGAAAATACAACAGAGCTGGTAGATCCGCTTGATGTTAAGAAGAAAATGGAGGCGCTGGAAGAAAAGCGCAACACTCTTCTGACTGAATTAGACACACAGATAAAAGTATCGAATGCAACGACCTTTATTGAGGTAGCGTAAGGTGTTTGCCTGCATTACGAAAACTTCAAATCCGGCTTCCCTGTAACAGGGTTACGTTACATAACAGATATTACCAATTCTGAATAAATTGGGTTGCTTGACTTTAAAAGTGGCGCAGTTGGCAGCGCACATGACTTGGACTCATGATGTCGCAGGTTCGATTCCTGCCTTTAGAAAAAAGTTGGGTTCAAAGACGGTGTAGAATGCACCTCCAATTTAACTGTTTTGCGTTTTATTTGAACCGTTAAAGGTGAATCGTCAACGATTTTATTCTTGAATGGTTTTAGGTGAACTGAAAACTTTTATGTAGACATAGAAATGTGTTGAAATCCATGAGAAAGGTTAGAGCGTTAAGCCGGTTGGCTGGAGGTAATCCTCGTGGCTGTAATGTAGGCAGATTTTAAAAGTGATGAAGCCGTGGCGAGAGCTACGGCTTAAATTTTATGGAACTGCATAAAAGAGAAATATTACGGAGAAACAGACGATGGAAGAGAATAGAATCACTCGTTCTGGCTGTGATATAATAACATAAAACATTGTATAATAACAGAAAATATGTTATTATACAAAAAAATATGTTATAAGGAGACGCCATATGAAAAAAGAATTAGAGCAGTATTTCGGCTGCGAAGTAAAAATAGCAGAATACAAGAATAAATTGCCATTGCCAATCTTTATGACTATGCGTGATATTGTGATGGTTGAAATATATGGTGTTACCTTTGCCATAATAGATGTTATGAAGGAAACGGAACTAAGTGTTGCTGCAATGAAAAAGCAGAAAGCAAAGTATGAGGAAGCATTGCAGTGCCCTGTAGCATATGAAGTAGCGTTAAACAACGTATCCATGAGAAATGCTCTGGTAAAAAGCGGAGTTCCGTTTGTGAATTTGCCAGGAAATGTATTCTTACCATTTATGGGAATTGTATTGCAGGATGTGTATCGCAAGCAGCTTGTCAAAGCGGATAAGATGATGCCGGCAACACAGATGGTGTTCCTTGAATTGTTATATATGAGTGATGAGGAATCTGTGTTAAAAAGTGAAGTTGCGAACAAGCTGAATCTTACCAAGACGTCCATTACAAGAGCAACAGCGCAATTAGAGGAAATGGGACTCATCCAGCAGATGAAATCAGGAACAGAGATTGCTATTAAGAGAAATTACTCACGGAAAGAGTATTATGAAAATGCAAAAGGATATTTGATTAATCCGGTCCAGAAAGTGATTACAATTATGCGATATGAAGCAACCTTTGAATCATTTAGCGCAGGAGAAACTGCACTTAGTCAGGAGTCAGAATTGAATCCACCAAGAATAGAGGAACGTGCAATCTACAAGGGCGAGGAAGTTGTTGACCAGTTGGAAATTGTGGATGCCAGATCTGAAGACCCAGACGACTGCTTGAAGATACAATTATGGAAATACAATCCTTCTTATTTTGCAAGAGAAGGGCGTGTTGATCCTGTTTCACTGGCATGTACATTCAAAGGTAACGAAGACGAAAGAATAGAAATGAGTATTGAGGAACTGTTGGAGGAATTATAAATGGTACCAGGGATAGACTCTTTTAGAGAAAAATTTAAAGATTATACGGATTATTACACTATTATCGGCGGAACTGCCTGCGATATTCTACTCTCAGAGGCAGACTTGCCATTTCGAGCGACAAAAGATATTGATATGATCCTGATTATGGAGTATAACTTCCCGGAATTTGCGAGCGTATTCTGGGAATACATAAAAGAAGGCGGCTATAAGTGCGGATGGAAGAATGAACAGAATATGCACTTTTACCGCTTCACAGAAGGAAAATTCGGTTATCCTACTATGATTGAGTTGTTTTCAAGAAAGCCGGGATATCATCTTGAAATAGAAGAGGGAATCATTCCGATTCATATTGATGATGATACTTCCAGTTTATCAGCGATTCTTCTGAACGATGACTTCTATAAATTTATGATGTCCGGACGTAGAGTGGTTGATGGTATTGGTGTTCTGGGAGCAGAGCATCTGATTCCGTTCAAAATGTATGCGTGGATTAACCTTTTGGACAGAAAAAGAGCCGGAGAGCATGTAAATGAAAAGGATTTAAAGAAGCATAAGTACGATGTATTCCGCTTGTTGCAGATTGTTACTACCGGAATAAAAGTGGAGTCAGAAGGACTTGTAACAGAATGCATACATAGGTACATTGAGGAAATTAGTGCAGTAGATGAATCGGAAATAAGACTTTTGCAGATGGGGATGCCATTTGATAGAGATAGAGGTGTGGAGTTGTTGAAGGAGATTTACTTGTAAGAAAATTGTTACAAGTTTGTATATCAATTTTAGGAGATTGAGTTATGCGAGTACTTGTGATTCCTGATATTCATCTAAAACCATGGATATTCGACAGGACAGAGAAAATCTTAAGAGACGGTAAGGCGGATCGGGCTGTGTGCCTGATGGATATGCCGGATGACTGGAATATGGAATTTCAGATAGAACGATATAAAGAAACATTTGATCGGGCAATCGCATTTGCTGAGGACTATCCGGATACTCTCTGGTGTTACGGTAATCATGATGTCAGCTATCCGTGGGGAAGACTTGAGACCGGATATTCTCCCTATGCCGAGAGGACGGTAATGTCAAAGCTTGAAGAGCTTGAGAACAGCCTAAAGAGTCCGGCACAGATAGGCATAATGCATCGGATTGACAATGTGCTTTTCTCACATGGCGGGCTTACTACTGATTTTTTGAAATGGTTTAACGGGGATCTGCTGGATGCTGATATAGAGGAGGTTATTGCAACGGTAAACGATGCTCCACATGATTATCTCTGGAATGATAAATCACCCTTATGGTTCAGACCACAGTATGAGACCCGAGAGATGTTCAGAGCAGATACATACAAACAGGTGGTAGGGCATACACCGGTGGAGAAGATATTTGAAAAAGACGGCATCATATCGACAGATGTGTTCTCGACCTATAGAGATGGAAGACAAATTGGAGAGTCTGCGATGATTGTTATTGATTCGGAAACCGGAGAATATGAGAAGATAGAGGTTATGGGGAAGCTGGGAGTGTGATAAGGATGAAGGAACCTATGCAACAATATTCAGATACAATCAAATCATTACAATCCAGGATACAGGCATTGGAGGATGAAAACCGACTTCTGAAAGAGCGTTTGGAAGAAGCCGGTGTTTCGTATGCGGATATTGTGTCAGGCGACGCTGAAGGAGTTGTGGAATTGTATGATCCTGATCAAGGTGCTCGTATTAAGAAATTTGATGTTACGGATAAGATTGCAAGTGACTTCTTTATGATGTTCTGCCGCGGAAGGAAGGATGTGTATGATCTTCGTTATACGAATCCAAAAACGGGGAAGAACGGGTATTATTCGCAGTGCTTTAACCGCTGGGATCGTGGCTGCCATATACAGAAAAAGGATGGAGTTCGTTGTAAGGATTGCGAATTAAGGGCATACAAGCCGGTTACCCTGCCTTTGATAAAGGCGCATATGAATGGGACAGATCCAAATGGCAATGATGTCGTGGCGATATATCCGATGCTTGAAAATAACCTTTGTCAGTTACTTGTATTTGATTTTGATAACCATGCAAAGGGAGCGGAGCAGGAAGATTATGCGAATATTGATGATGGCTGGAAAGAAGAAATAAATGCTTTGCGGCGCATTTGTAAGAATCTGGATGTGGACGCTGTGGTGGAACGGTCAAGGTCGGGACGCGGTGCACATCTTTGGATATTCTTCAAGGAAATGGTTCCTGCCAGATTGGCGAGAAGATTTGGCTTTGCGTTGCTAGAGAAAGGAGCTGAATCCGTCAATCTTAAGTCCTTCAAATACTATGATCGCATGATACCGACGCAGGATGCGCTTCCTGAGGGCGGACTTGGAAATGTTATTGCACTTCCTTTACAAGGAATGGCCTTGAAGTCCGGAAACAGTGCTTTTATTGATGAAAATTGGAACGCATATGAAGATCAGTTAAATGTTCTTGCCGAGACAAGGCGACTGACCAGACAGGGGATAGAGGACTATCTTTCTTTATGGTACAGTACGGGATCCACCAGCGAAGACAACGGTACTGATGCGCCATGGGATAAGAATTCTGAGATTGAAGCAGGCAGTGTTAAGGGCGTGGTGCGTATCGTGCTGGCTGACCGCATTTACATAGACTCAACAGGAATGTCCAATAAGACAAAAAGACAGCTTCGCCGTATGGCAACATTTTCAAACAAGCAGTATTTCCAGAATCAGGCTATGGATATGCCAAATTACGATGAATCTAGATTCATTTACCTTGGAAGTGACGAAGGAAAATATATTGTATTGCCTCGCGGACTTCGGGAAGAAATTCTAAAGAAGTTTGATAATGCGGGGATCAGTTATAAGATTGAAGACAAGAGAACCAAAGGGCAGGAACTCAATATTTCGTTTAGGGGAGAATTGCGTGAATCACAGATTCCGGCTGTGGAAACTATGCTTGAAAATGAAACCGGGATACTGCACGCCGCAACAGCGTTTGGTAAGACTGTAGTCTGCTGTGATATGATCGCAAGAAGAGGCATAAGTACCTTAATACTTGTAGACAGGGCAGATCTGATGAACCAGTGGATTAAGCGTCTGGAGGAGTTTTTGGATATTGATGAAGAACTACCTGAATATCAGACAAAGACCGGGCGTACACGAAAAAGAAAATCATTGATTGGAAATCTTCAAGGAGCGCATGATACACTGACCGGAATAGTGGATGTGGCCATGATACGTTCTCTTAAGAAAAAAGATGGATTTCATCCGAAGCTGAAAGAATATGCTCAAGTATATTTTGACGAATGCCATCACGCAGCATCGGATAGCGCGATAGAAGTGCTGCAGGAGATAAATGCAAAGTATGTGTATGGCGTGACGGCAACACCGAAACGTGGTGATGGTAAGGAAAAGATAAACGAATTTCTGCTCGGCCCTATCAGGTATAGGTTTACAGCAAAAGACAGAGCCGAGGAGCAGAATATTAATCATCTGGTATATCCCCGATTTACCCGGACAGTAAAGCCGCATCATTTGTCAAAAACACCATATGGTAATGATGCTTATGAGCTGATAAGGAATAATGATGTTCGTGACGAACAGATTATCAGGGATGTGGCGGACTGTGTGCAAGCTGGAAGAACTCCGGTAGTACTGACGAAATATGTTGATCATGCCAAGAAGCTGTCTGAAAGGCTTAAGACATATGCTGACCGATTGATCTTGCTAACGGGGGCAAATGGAACGAAAGCGCGCAGGGCACAGGTGGAAGAACTGAATAAAGTTGATAATTCGGACAGTCTTATTCTTGTGGGAACGGGCTCTTTACTTGGAGAGGGCTTCGATTTTCCGCGACTTGATACTCTGTTCATGGCGACTCCCGTTTCAGGAGAAAATGTTGTGGAGCAGTATGTCGGGCGACTTAACAGGGATTATGATGGTAAAGAAAATGTCATCGTCTATGATTATGTGGACAGTCATATTCCAAAGTTCGATAAAATGTATTCAGCAAGGATGAAGGCATATAAAAAGATCGGATATGAACTTTGCGTTAATATGGACGGCGAAAAGCAGAAGGCAAATGCAATCTATGATATTGAAAACTATGCAGAAACTTATTTGAAGAATCTTGAGGAGGCTAATTCCGCGGTCGTTGTATCAAGTCCGAGGTTAAATAATCAAAAAGTGGATCGCATTATAAACATGCTTGGAAAGCGGCGGGAGTTGGGAGTTAAGGTAACAATTGTTACATGGCATCCAGATGCCTATAAATATGGCAAAGATGATGTCCGGATGGAGCTTATGGAGAGACTTCGAAAAGCCGGTTTTGAAATCAGGCTTGTAGAAGAGACTTGTGAGCATTATGCCGTAATCGATAATGAGATTGTCTGGTATGGAAGTGTGAATCTGCTGTCAAAGGAAGATGCCGAGGACAATTTGATGCGGGTATGCAGTAAAGATATTGCAGCAGAACTTCTTGAGATGACATTTGGTTCTGAAGTAGAATTGCAAGAATGGTAAGTATGGACGCAAAAGAAAGATAAAAATATACTTTGGGTATCAGCTAGCAGGTGTGGTAAATAAAATAGTAAAATATATCATCAAAAATAAAAACGGAAAACCCGTAGATAAATTCATAGCAAGGTGGTATATCAAGCAGAAATCCAAATTAACAACAGAAAAATTGTTTAAAATTTTAATATGCATTAAATCTTTTGAAATTTTCATGTAATTTTTTTGAAAATGTATTGACTTGTCCCAAGGGCAATGTTTTACAATAAGTAGAGAGATGAGCAAAACGAATTGATTTAAAAGATGGATTTGACAGTTAGCTTTTGTAAATCGGAAAAATGGAAATTTATGACATAGCAAAGCTTACGTAAGTCCAGAACCTACGCAAATGGGGAGATGTGAATAGCTCTTTATTATGCGATTCGCTTTACAGCTTTAAGCTTACGATAGGATTGCCCTGCGCCGGTGGTGATTGCCGCAACAGCAACCGCTAACAGACTTATATGGGCAATTGTATTCAAGTTGGTAACAGATGATTTATTTCTTACCCACATACGTTCCTGCTCTGTATTTTTGAAACGTGAGTTGTATCTTTCACATTCTGTACGAAGAGAGTAATTACTTTTGAAATATTTGCTGTCTCTGTCGACGGAGAGTCTTAAATCATCGGGAATGGTGATGTATTTTGTACAGCCGCGATGCTTTTTGCCGTTGTAAAAATTTTTGTGATGGCAGGGACAATCAGCGTTTTTGCTTGATTTTAGTGGACAGCAGAATTTTTGGCGTGTACGTCCATTATCAGAAAATTTACCATCCTTCCACATGGCAAGCCCAGCATCGCAGACAGGATTTCCCTGTGGAAGAAGTTTTGGATTTTTGGTGGATCGTTTGTTTAATGGAATAATACATTCACCTTGGTAGAGTTCCTGTATCTGATTATAGATATTTTTAACATCATAGCCTTTATCAGCAAGGAAGGTACATTCGGTTATCGGCAGAAAAGCATGTGTGTCAGCCAAAATATCAAGCGCAACAGTGGAATCATGGACATTGGCGGTAGTGGTCAGTTCATAAATGGGAAGACCTGAAATACAGTCAACAAGGACGTGGTTTTTGTAACCCCAGTAGAACTCATACTTTTTCTCGTTTGTTTGGTTAGAAGCAGTATGTACGCCAAGTTTGCAATCAGTATCTGCTTTGGGCTGGTTATCAGGCTTAAATTTGTTGGATAGAAAAGATTTGGGATTATTCTGTGAAGTGTTTGCAGCAATCGGAGTAGAGTCCAAACCAATAAAAGATGTATCAACAATACCTTGTTTTGAAAGATAAAGAACTTGGGATTTCATAATGGATGAAAGTACATCGTTATCAAGCTGTTTTAGAAAACGATCAAACGTCCAGTAAGAAGGCAACGGAGCAGAAATATCAAAACCGCAGTAATGGGCGATTAGAAGGTTGTTGTTAAGATAATCAACAAGATCCGTAATCATTGAAAAGCCTTCACATTTCATAACGATAAACGAACAAATCATGGCATGATTGGAAAAGCCTTTTTGTCCGGTTTTAGGGGATTCAGGACAAAGGATAAATCGAGATTCAGAAAAAGTGAATCGTAAAACTTTGCAACTGGTTGTGAAGTGAAAAGACGGATTTTGACAACTTAATAATACCATTTGGAGCTGGTTGTTACTATAAATTTGGAGTGATAAAAGAGGTTGCCATGCCTTGCAAACCTGCATAAATACTGAGTATGTGGAGTTTTGCTCATGGCTAAAAGAATAATACTGAAGAGGTGGTGAGGATATGTTTGAATTGGAATATTGTAGTAATCCTGAGATTGGAGAGCTTCATTCGTCTGGTATTAAGTTTGATTATCAATATGATGTAGAATTTGATTCAAAACTAAAAACATTAGATAAATTTTTGTTCTTGGTGGATATGCATACTATTATTGATTCGTGCGCTAAAGACTTTCTTGAGATAACCATTGATGATTTTGATGAATTTTGGAAAATAAATAAAAGACTTTTGAATTTTGTTAATGCAGTATATGGGTATAAAGAATATGTTAATAGTTATGAACCTTCATTAAAGAGCATTACAGAGAAATATTACAATATGAAAAAGTGGTACAGGTTTCTCTGTGATTTCAGAAACTATATTATTCATCAATCGATAATTATTAAGGACTACAGACCATCTGATGGAGATGTTTTTATAAATATTGAAGAAGTTGTATCGTTGCTAAGCGAGTATGATTATCCTAATGATAGGTACAGACGTAATGCAGAAGAATTCACGAAATGGCTAGAATGTTTTAAAGATGATTCTTTGGAGATTAAAGATGACATTTTTTTAAGTATGAAAAATGTGACATCATTAGTAGTAGATGAAATGTCGCAGATGAAAAATGATGTTTTATTGTATGCTTATAGAAAAAGTATACAACCATCAATTGAATGGCTGATAAAGCAAATACCAATTATTGATGGAAAATTTCAATATGTGTTCGTTGTTGATAAAGGTAATCTTCCTGAATCGGTAAGAGAACCAAATTATGCGATGGAAGATTTTGTGAGAAGAATGATAAAATCTTTAGGGGCAGAGTCTGTTATTTGCAAGGAACTTTTTACTGTATTGAGCGAGAAAAAGTATGATTATTTCTATGATGGTAATTGTGACTTTGAGGATTTTATAAATCGTTCAAAATAGATTATTAGCATATTGTTGAAGATAGGAGTATGTGTTATATTAAAACAGAGAGCTGTGATGATAATGTCATGGTCACTGGACTTTGGTTATAAGAGCTGGATGCTGTATCCAGCACCATTGTTTACAGAAAGGTGGTCGTTATTATGACAAATGAAAACACAGAAATCGTTGTATCACATCAGGAAATTGATTTAAAGGTAGAGGCTAAGAAACAACTTCGTATTGCAACAGTTGATTTTTTTAAGTGTGCAAAGAAACCTACCAAGGACTTTGCAGACTGCGTTGTTGATTATCTTTTGAATCGTTTGATTAACTGGGTGGACAGCAAACTCTCAGCATAATAGTTTATGAAAATAGACTAACATATGCTATGGGCGCTCTGTTTGGCAGGGCGTCTTTTAATGTATGAAGAAGGGAAAATACATATGCTTGAGTGGATAAAAAGGCATAAAGTTTTTGTAATTATATGTTTTGTAATTATTGTGATAGGTGTTCCATTTGCGATTCATTGTTTGTTTAAAATTCATCCGACAGAGGATTATGATTTTTTTGTGGCTGAATGGAGTGCGGGAGAACTGTTACAATATTATGGTGGCGTTTTAGCTTTTTCTGGTACGGTGATTTTGGGAGCATTGTCATTGCATCAAAACGAAATTATTAAACAAGAATCAGATAAAAGAATAGCAATTCAGGAAAAGCGAGAACATGATAGTAATATGCCTCGATTTCGTGTTAAGTTTTTGTATTGCAATGGAAGATATAGTAATATGAAAGTGAAAATAGAAAATATATCTGATAATGTAGCGAATGAAATCCTTGTATATAAAATATGTGTGGTGAAAGATAAAAATGTGATTTGGAAGTATCCGAATGCAGTCAAATATGATGTGATAAAGGCTAATGATGAACTTGAAGTGGAATTGAAAACTGAAGAAATACAAGAGGATAAAGTTAGCATCCAGTTTGATTTTAGGTGCAACGACAAATATGGAGAAGAACATAAATATCATGTATATTCATTTTGTGAAAGCAATAGTTCAACACCATATTTTAGCATAAAGGAAATATTTGAAGAAAATCCTTAGTAGTAAGTATTTTCCTTTTATTACTATTTTTACTACTAACAGGTAGTAATAACTTGCTCAATTCTGTTCTGATTTGCCACAATCTGTAATTTCAGAACAAATAGAAAAATCCTCGAAATCCCTTGCAAAACAGGGCATTCCGGGGAAAAACAAGGAGAAATAAAACAATGATAAAAGTGCTTTTCATCTGCCACGGCAGAAACCGTATTTTTGTCTGGAATGCCTGAAAATCAAGAAATTTTGCGACTTTGAAAGTGATTTGTACCCCTGTTGTACCCCTATTTTATACGGGTTCCTAGAAAGGCAAAATTTTGTTAATTGACTGCCCTCGATAAAAAAAGCCTCTTGACAGCAGTAACAGAAGTTATATATTAGTAGTAACAGAGTTCACCAAGCCTCTGACTTTCATGCGCAACCCGGTGAGACTTTTTTATCCAATCAAAATTAAGAAGTAGGTCCATAAAACAGGGAGTTTATTTTGTGGATATTGGAAAAGGGACATTTGGAAATAATTAGAAAGTCCCGGTATGGGTTGATTTTTTCACTGAATTGAGTATAATAAAAGTAGGAACAGCAATGTTCTCGATGTAAGGGCATCGTTAAAAGTTGGGCTGCAGATGGAGCAGGATAATTTTCCATCTCATAAGATGTCTTAACTGGGCATCGAGCCTGGCAGCTTGGATAAAGCTGTAGTCCACGTGGGGGACTTAATGATTTCCACGTCGTTATGGGTATCTTAACTGGGTACCGAGGCTGACAACCAGCAGAAAACTCTTTTTCAAAACAAATTCTTAGAGGAGTGTGGTTAAGTATCACACTCCTCTTTACGTATGAGGTATGGATAGCAACAAAAGCAGATAAGAAAAATGCAATAAGACAAGGTATTATAGATTCAGCCGGTATATATAGTCAGAGTCTAGCTGGTAAAACATTTCTATATGTATATGGAGAAGAGTTTTTTGAAGTCTCTTTTCCGATAGATCATTTTCTTCACTTAACAGGAGTAGAGACAAACCTTTCTGCAAAGGACTTCTATAAAAATGCAAAAAAGGCAAAACTTACAAGTAGCCAGTTCTATTTTAATGCAAGGCATCCTTATGCAAAGGTAAGAAAGAAGTTGCCCTGCTTAAAGAGATTACCGGAGTTGACAAATGATATGGTGTGTATCCTTAAGGAGATGCAGACGGTTACAATTATTTACAAACTAAGCGTAACTAATCTGGAATTTACGTTGGGACTTACAGAAAATACAGATGCAAATGGTAATAAGATTAATGACTTCTTCCTATGTCACTTCGAGTGGAGGATTCATCCGTCGAAAAGAGTAAGGATGGGGAAATCGTTGATTTTATTTTCTCCAAAGATGCAAGCATTGCAAAGTATGATACATTATTGGTAGAAGATAAGAATAAAATGATTCCAGATAATATCAAGCATTTGATAAGCGAGAAATTATATAGTACAGAGCATGATTAATTATATGTGAAAGTTTTGAAGCATCAGGAAACTGGTGCTTTTTTGCACAGAATAATAGAAAAATTGGGATGATGGTAAGAAAAAGTAATTGTGAGAATAGCAAACAAATTATATATGGATAACCGGAAATGCACCGATGATTACCGTTTTTAGTGACAGAATTGAAATTTTATCACGTGGTACCATTCCGCCGGGACAGACAATGGAAGGATTTTATGCAGGAGAATCCGTGCCGGTTAATCAAAAACTTTCAGATATGCTGTTGCAGCTGCATATCAGTGAGCGTACAGGACGAGGTGTTCCTAAAATTACTGATGTATATGGTAAGGGAACATATGAATTCAGGGAAAATTCAATTGTGGTATCAATTCTTTTTACAAAGGTAAATGTAACAGATGATGAAGTGGAAAATACCCCAGATGAATGTATGGCAAGACGAAGAAATTCAGCAGAATATATTTTGGATTTTTGTATAACACCGAGGAGTATTTTGGAAATTTCAGAGTTCTTGGGATATAAGGAGAAAAAATCGGTGAGAAAGCACATAAAACCACTATTGGAGCAGGGAAGACTGGCTATGACTTTACCAGACAGACCAAACAGCAAAAATCAGAAGTATATTACAATCAAATAAATCTATAAACACAAAGCATTATGCAATGGAAATCAGCCATTATGGAGATTACCTTCTCTATAATGGCTTTTTTTGTCCCAAAACGCAAGAAAGAAGGTGAGAACATTGAAGATAAAAAAGGTGGATGATAAGCCTATGGTCATTCACACCAAGGAAAAAAACAAGATTCGTTCGCATGAGCCGAAGGGAGCTAAGATTAAGGGCAGTAACGAGTGCTTAGCTGTCCAAAATCTGATCGGTCTTGCTTCAAATTCGCGCTTCATGATGCGAAAGCATTCTTCGATTTTCCATCTGCGTTTGTTGATCTTTACGATTGCCTGTGCATCATCTTCCAGGTTTGTGCAGACAGCATAAAAGCCATCGTATTGTGCCTCTTCCCTGATTACTGTTTCATCTATGTAATACGTGGTCTTATCTGCAACCTCTCCATCCCTGGTGGAATGATCAGCTTTAATAAATCGTTTGGGATCATTCTGCCGTTCCTGCATCCATAAAAAGTCCCATTTCAACGATAGGCAGAGGTCTGTTTTCTTTGCTTACATCATACTGCTTTTCCGCCGAGACAGTTTCATGCTGTTTTTAAAAAGAGTGCATTGAATGTAATCCGATTCTTCAGCAATCACAGACAAAGCTCTGTAGATCTGGTGAAACTCAAAAAAAATAAAGCCATTACCGGCTTTGAAACATGTTTGTGGTTAGAAAGGTGTCAAAGACCCGTGCCCACTTCGCTAGACGCCTTGTGTTTCTTCGGATATTCGTATATAATGTATTATATTGAGTATTATCCATGCGGATCCCTGGTGCGTCCCGGTTCGGGCGTTCATGGGCGATCCCGGAAAACGCGGAAAAGCCGTCCGACCTGCGCTTTCAGGTGTAGCACCGCGATTCCGGCAGGACAAGCACCTGACAGACACATGGCTACATTTGAAGCATCCGCAAAAAGGAAGTGAACGCTATGGCCTGCGACGAGACTTTGTACCGCCAATATCTGAGCGGCGACGACGAAGGGCTTAATGCCCTGATGAAAAAATACGGCGACCCTCTGACCCTGTATATCGACGGCTATCTGCACGACGCTCACGAGTCCGAGGAACTGATGCTGGATGTTTTCGCCTATCTGTTCACCAAAAAGCCGAAGATACGGGACGGCGGCTTCAAGGCGTATCTCTATAAGGCGGCGCGGCACATGGCGCTGCGCCATAAGAGCAAGCGAAAGCCCCTGTTCAGCCTCGATGCGCTTACCGACGAGCCGGACGGACGGCTGCTGGCGGAGGAGGTCATCCGGACGGAGGAGCGAAACCGCATCCTGCATTTCTGCATGGATGAGATGAACCCAGACTATCGGGAAGTCCTCTATCTCACCTATTTCGAGGATATGAGTTACGCGCAGGCGGCGGAGGTCACGGGAAAAACGGTGAAGCAGATCACCAACATGGTGTATCGCGGAAAAGAGAGCCTGCGAAGGCTCTTGGAACGGGAGGGGATCACAAATGCGGAGTTATGAGGAACGGGTCGCTGAGACGAAGCGGCGCATCGCCAAAATTGAGTGGGAGAAACGGCTGCGGCGCAATACGATCACCATGGCTTCCGCTGTGGCGGTGTGCCTTGTGCTGCTCATCGGCGCGTCCCTCGCCATGCCCGGCATTGCCGCGAGCATCCAGACAGGCGATTATTCTGGCTTTGAAACGGCGGCCAGCATGTATGGCGGCGGCGCGGCCTTGGGATACATCGTCATCGGGCTTTTGGCGTTTTTACTTGGCGTATGCGTGACCATTCTGTGCTTCCGGCTGCGGCAGATCAGCCGCGAGGACGATCAGAACAAGGAAAGCGAGGGGATACATGGAGCTGATTGAGAACCTGTTGCAACTGCTGGTCACGTTCATCGGCGCGCTTCTTTCGGGTATTTTCTACCGGAAAAGCCGCAGGCAGGCGTATTTCCTGCTGCTGTGCTTCTACGGCTGCTTTGCCCTTGGTTCGCTCTACTGGACGCTGTATCTGCTGCTGTTCGATACCACGCCGCGCGTCTTTTATGTGTCGGAGTTCGGCTGGGTGGCGAGCGTAATTTTCCTGCGCATTTTGCAGGCGACGCTCTCCACACCGGAGGAATGCAGTTTCCGCTGCTGCAGGGCATGGCTTGCGCCTGCATTCGGCCTTCCGCTGCTGGCGTTCTACTGCACCTTCGGGGACATTCTCTCCAACCTGATCTGGTGCGGCATGATGATATGGCTCTCCTTCTGCGCCATTCGAGCTCTTGCCTATGCGAAAACGCAGACGGGTGCGGCGCGGAATACGCGGTACTTCCACATCGGCGTACTGTGCTTTGTGTTTGCGGAGTATCTGCTCTGGACGGAGGGCTGCTTCTGGCAGAATATCTCCCCCGCAAGTCCCACCTTCTGGTGCGATATACTGCTGACGCTTGCGATTCTGGGGCTGCTGCCCACTACGAGAAGGGCGGTGGACGCATGACCTACATCGAAAACATCTTCCTCTGCATGGTATCTCCCCTGCTGGTGGCCGCCCTGTGCATGGGCAGGCGGCAGCTCCGCTTCTTCCTGTTCTGCATTGCCGGGATGGGGGTGTGCCTGCTTTCGGCCTACATCAACACCTTCCTCGCGGCGGTATGCCGGGCGGACGCCCTTGCCGCCACGGCGGAGATCGCGCCGGTGGTGGAGGAAATGATGAAGCTGCTGCCGCTGGTGTTCTATCTGCTGGTGTTTGAGCCGGAGGGCAATAAAATCAAGGTAGCCGCAATAACAGTTGCCCTCGCCTTTGCCACCTTTGAAAACGTCTGCTATCTCATCCAGAACGGCGCAGACCGCTTCTCCTTCATCTTCTTCCGGGGCTTCGGCACGGGAGCCATGCACGTCCTCTGCGGCCTGATCGTGGGCGGTGGGCTTGCGTACACGTGGCAGCGGACGTGGCTGAAGATCGCAGGCACCTGCGGGCTGCTGGGCGCGGCCATCACCCTCCATGCCATCTACAATCTGCTCATCGCCTACGGCGGCGCGGCGCAGTACATCGCTTACGCCCTGCCGGTGCTGCTGGTGGCGGCGGGAAGATTGTCCACCTTCCGATTATCACGGAGAAAATAACCGAATATCCACTCCTTGACTTGAGAGCTGCTTTTTGGCGGCTCTCAAATTTTTTTGAAAAACTTTTTTGAAAAATTTTGCGTTTTGGGTGAGAGTTTTTTCAATTTTTTGTACCTATATAAGTGAAGGGGCTTTTAAGCCGCATTTCAAAAAATCCAGAGAGAAGGTTTAAACGAAATGTACGATACCGCAAAACGAGTCGCACTCGTCAAGCAGCGGGTGCGGGAAAACACCCGCCGGAGGCAGCGGCGCGAGGCAATAAGCCTCTCCGCAGCGTGTATGCTGCTGTTCGCGGTGCTGACGCAGGCGGCGGGCACGGTCGTCGGGCCGGGGCAGACCGCCGCATGGGGCGTGTTCGGCGCGATGCTGCTGCGGGAGGACGCGGGCGGCTATGTGCTGGTGGCCGTCGTCTCCTTTGCAGCGGCGGTGGTCGTTACCGTGTTTTGCACACGATTGAGAAAACACAATAAACAGCAGGAACAAACCAAGGAGGATGAGGAAACATGAAGAAAAGATTTTTAGCGGCGCTGCTGAGCCTGTGCATGACGCTCACGCTGCTGCCAACTACGGCGTTTGCAGCGGTGAGCGATTCGCTGGGCAACACACCAGAGGAAAATCAGGTGATTTTGGAGCAGCTCTCCTCCCTGACTGGCGGTAGCAACGACCAGGTGCTTTCCATGCTGAACGCTTTGGGGCTGCTGGATGAAGACGGCAATTTCAAGGTGGATCAAACCATCACGCTGGACGGTCAGGTGTTGACACTGGCGGCTGTCATGGAACTGCTGGAAAATCCCGCCACGGATCTCACCCGTATAGCCGACGTGGATGGGACTCCGGTGGCGCTGGGCGATTTGAAGACCATGATCCAAATCGAACAGGAGCTGCAGCGGATCAAGGACACCTATTTCTCCGGCAGGGAGTTTACCGGGGAAGCACTGGAGAATCTCAATAGCCTGATGGAGCAGCTGGAGGTGCAGGGCATCAGTTTGCAGTATTCCGCCTCTGCCACAGCGCCTGTGGGCGTTGAGACGGTGGATATGAGCAGCATGATGAGCCAAACGCTGGGGGATCTCGCAACCAACAGCTGGAGCTCCGGGACTTTTACTGTATACGGCGGAAAACCGGTCGGCTTTTCCTACCGCATTCAAAAAGGCCAGCTCAGCGAGTATATCACCGGTGTGGAGGTCTCGATAGGCGGGAAGAGTGGGGTCGCCCAAGGCGACGGGTCCTACAAGCTGACCTATGAGGTAGACGGCTACAGTTTAGGTGGTCAGGAAATCACTGTCAAAGTTACAACCAAAGGAAGTACCCAAGCCTGGCACGATAATTCTTATTCCTATGGCGACCTGCTGGGGATGATTGAATTTTACGATGCGGAAAATCTGGTGTTCTATGACGGCGTCAGTTATGCCGACCACTGTCAGTTCAAGCTAAAAAAGACGGTTGACGCCCCCACAATACAAACATTAATGGCCGCGCCGAACTATGAAAAAAAACACGAAAATACAGACGTAATATATCAGGATATGTTGATTCCTTTGCTGGCAGATAAATACACTGTCGGCGGCGGTGTCGAAAATCCGGACTTCGTTGCGCTAAGCAATACCATCAGAATTTTGGAGGGTGCCCGCAATTCGGTGCTTCCCAGCGGCTCCTCCCCATTTTATCAGCCATACCAAATCGACGCCAGCATCGAGTTTGACTGGAGTACCGACGCAGCTGCCTATACTGGCCCTGCGCCGTATGGCAATTATAATTCTATAACCCCACAACCCTATGCCCCGTTCTATCTGACGGAGTACAAGCTCGATGGAACAGCTCTGACGCTCAGCGGCGACAGAACGAGAGCGCTGGACTGTACGATTAACAAGGGCAGTACGGTCAGCATCTCCCTGCAGTCTACCACGCAAAACAGAGAGAATCAGCAGTACTGGCTGCCCTTCGAACTGTATCTGAAGAATGTAAATGGCGATATCCAACATTCCTACGCCACCGCTAAGACCAGCAACGTCTCCGCCAAGCTGGTGGACACGGACAATCCCACCATTCAAAGCGTCACGGCCCCGGCGGGAACCTATGCCAGCGGACAGCATGTGCCCATCACAGTTACCTTTAACGAGTTCGTGAATCTTAGCAACGCCCGCGTGACCATCAATGGCAAAGAGTATACCGCCGCTGAGCTTTCCATGAACAACTACGGCGTCACGGCAATGCTCTGGTACCCAGTGCAGGATGCGGATGACACCACGGTCACCGTCAATGGTATGACCGGTGTGGAAGATGTTTTCGGCTATCCGTTGGATACCGCACTCTATCAAAGCAACTCGATTGCCGACGTTACGCTGAAGAGCGTCTTGATGCGTAACGCTCCCACCGCACTGACCGCCGACTACGACAACGGCAAGGCATCGTTCACGATGAACGCCAACATGGAGCAGGTCTACAAGACCGTATACAGCAATTATCACACCCCGGCAGGCACAGATCCGAAGGAAGCCCCGTTCCGCCTCGAGCTGAGGTACGACTCCGCGGTTGAACCAATCTATCTGCAGGTCTATCTGGACACAGAGAAGGAAGCCTTCACCATTAGCGACTATGCAATCGCACCCTCTGCTTTCGACCGCACCTACACGGTGACGCTGCAGGCCAACGAGGGCACGAAAGCCGATTCTGACTGGGTGAATGTTCTTCCCCTGACCCGGCAGTTCACGGTGGCAAAGAAAGTTTCCGCGCACACGGTGAAGGTCGTCCCGGAAGCGGATTCCGCCGACTATACGATTTCCCTCGGCAAAACCGCCCGCCCCACGCTTAAGGCAGAGGTTTTTGGGGAAAACGATGAGCAGGCCAGCTACACCACCGGTAAATGGAGCAGCAGTGACACGCTCATTGCCACCATCGACGAGGATACCGGCCTTGTTGCCACCACAGGAACCAAGGTGGGAACCGTCACCTTTACCTTTACGGCGGACAACGGGACTGAGGACATTGCCGATGATGTGACGGGCAAGTCAAAGCCCTATAACGTGACGGCAGGCGAGTCCCTGGCACTGGTGATTCCCAGCGGCTCGTCCATCGTGACGCGGGTAAATCAGCCCGCCACCGTGCTGTGGAGCTCCAACGCCGCGTGGATGGCACCGAACAAAGAGTTCCATTACAGGATTGACCTGTATGAGGGCAACTACGCGAAGGAGGCGGCGCTGAGCGGCCGCAAGCCCGTTGCGACTTATACCGCAGACAAAGATAAAAACAGCGTGCGGATTCCGGAGAATGTGCTCTCCAAGCTCTCCAACGGAAATACCCCTGCCTACACGGTATGTGTCTCCATGCCGCACCCCAACGCCGCGGGTGAGGACGTCCGCCTGTCGGCACTTGCCTGGATCATCGTGCAGGCACCGCCTGCCACAGCAAAGCTGACACCGCCCCAGAGCATTTACCTCAAGGATACCGACGGCACCGTCAATATCGACTGGTCGGTGGAAAACACCACTGACGGCGCCCCTTTGCAGCCCACGCTGACCATCACCCGGGTCACAGAGGATAACACCACCACCAAAGTGGTGGACAGTAAGCGCCTATCCGGCAACTCCGGGAGCTTCCCCCTGTCATTACAACGTGTGCAAGCAGGCAATCTGAAGGACACCTATCAGGTGGTTTTGAGCGTGGAGAATCCTGGTGAGGAATCTCCCAGCACCGACTCCTTCCCCCTGTATGTCTACGATGCCGACGCACTGAAGGTGCAGAACGACAAAGGAGACACGATTTCTAAGCTGACCATGGACAATACCTCCAAGGTCAGCGGCAGCCTGCCCACCGTTACAGCTGAAATTTTGCAGCTGCGCCAGGAGTTGGGGCTGATCGAGTACATAGGCATCAACTATGACGAGTACGGATGGAACTCCTTTAAAGACGGCATCCGGTGGCTCTCCAGCAACAACAATGCCATTTCCGTCAACTACAAGCAGGGCGGACTGTATGAGGACATCAGAAACTTCTCCTTTGATTCCTACCTTCCCGAAACCAAAATGGCGCTGTCCGGCTTGGCCAACGGCACCGCAACCGTCACGGCTACCCATGCCGCCACGGGCATGAGTGCCGCCGTACGGGTGACAGCGAAAACACTGCAAAATAAGTTCTATCTCTTCCAGCTGACGCCTGCAGCGGAAACTACGCTGCAATACACCGACGGCAAAGGTGTGCCCAAAACAGTCACGACCAACAGTGAAGGCGTGCTGGCGCTTTACGAACCCAACGGAATCGCCAGTGAGGTGTCTCTGCGGTCCGGCTCCGGCGCGGATATTTATCTGGGCACCATCTATAAAGAAAATCTGTGTTCCGGTGAGCGGGATGCCACAAAACTGCAGCTTTATCCCTTGAATACCTTCAGCCTTCGGCGAGTTGCCCGGGCATCTGTGGCGCTCATCACGCCGGGCGGCGATCCGCTGGCGAACAAGACGGTGACCGTTCGTGGCGGCGTTTATAAAAACGGAGGCTACTGCGAGACAGCTCTGCTGGGCTCTAGGGCAGGAGCACTTGTCAGCGGCATCACCGGCGACACCTATACCACGGATGCGGCGGGAAATATAACCGTCTATCTGGATTCCACCCAGTTCTGGTCGGCCGAAAAGGGCGAGAGCAACACCACGGCGCTTTCTGCTTTGGATCAGCTGGAGTACATTCTGGAGATCAGCGCAATTGACGGCGACAAGTACTATCCGCTGCTGCTGACCGTCAACGGCAAGCTGGGCGTGGACGATGTAATGCGCACCGCAGAGGGCGTTGTCTCTCTGGAGCGTGTGCCGGCGGGGGAGGAAAACAAACCCTTCATTGTGGCGCAAAGCGTTGATTACGGTCTTGCCAACGGTCAGAAGGTGGATGTCCGCAGCTCGACTGGGAAGATTGGCCCTAACAGCAGCTTTAAAACAGCAAGACTGCACACCACCATGTTCCTCTGGGGCGAGGATATTGCCAACGCGCGGAATTACAGTCTCAAGCTGGCGGACGAATACGGCATTCTTCCTGCCGCCCAGAGCAGCAGTACCAAGCAGTATCCCTTCTCATCCATCCCCGTAGCGGAAAACGATCTGACCCTCACCGAGGCCACCATGACCACCTCTGGATGGATCGCTGACGGCAAGGATGTGGGTATGAAAACGCAGCTGAGCCTGAACGGCAGCCTGCTACAGGAGAAAATAATGCCCTTCCGGGTCGTTGATCTGACCCGAGTGCCCAAGGTGACAGAGGATGACCGCGTCACCGGTATTCTGGCGACGATGGGATCCTCCAGTGGAGTGAATCAAGTCGACTTTGGCGGAGTGGGCGATAGTAACATTCTCAAGGTGCTGACCGGACGGCTGGATGATCTGAGCGGTCCGGTGGACACTTCCGTGTTCAAAATGATTATCACCCCCAGCGAAGATCCCTCCGTGTTCCGTGCCATGATTTGGGCCGGGTATAATACGCTGGAGATGGAGGACATGGATTATTCTGAGGACGGCGTGGCGTTGGGTGCGAATGTGCTGACGCAGAACCTGGAAGTGGGTGTGCCCGGGACCGGGGACCTGAGCCAGATGGCCCAGGGCACCTATGATCCCAAGGGGGACTACAAAACCAACTCCATAGCCGACAATGTCACCAGCACGGATCTCAACTTGCAGCTGGAGGGCTTTTACGAAGCGGAAATCCGCTATAACACCGAAAAAAAGGAGTGGGAGGTTTTCACCGTAGGCGGCGGATTTACTGCCGGCGTTGGTGTGGGCTTCTCCTTCAGCGTGAACGCCATGGCTGGCCCCGTGCCGTTGACAGCAACCTTTGAGCTGGGTGGTGCCATTCAGCTGGATTTCCGTACCGCAGTGCGCTACGGACGGCAGGGCGAGGGTACAGAGCTTGCCTGGAGCGATCCTACGGCCACGGCAGTGAATGACTTTTTGACCACGCTGCGTATCAACGCCTATGTCCACGCGTTTGGCGGCATTGGCTTTGACTATTCGGTCGTGGCGTTGAAGATCGGCCTATTCGGCAATTTGGATGTGGACAGTCAGAATAAGTTCCTTTCCCGCACCTATCTTGCCGACGAGACAAAGCGTCAGATCAACGGTCAGGCGCTGGGGATCACAAGCGAAGTGGGAATCAAATTTGTGGCAACCTTCCTGTTTATCTCCTACGAGGCGGTGATCGCTTCCGGAACCCTTGGAGCCACCAGGACTTTTAATGACTGGAGAACAATCGACGACTACTGGAATAACGCTACCAGCGGGCTGAGCCTTGCCTCGCTGCGGATGGCGGCAGCCCAGAGCGGAATGCGGGTGACTTCTGGCAGTGCAACGCTCCAAAGCCGGGACTATTTGGAGCAATATGCCCGTACCTGGGGCCAGCCCCAGCAGCGGATGATGCTGTTCTCTCTGAACTCCACCAGTGGGCTTCAAAACATCCAGACCAATGCCAACCCCACATCCTATCCACAGCTCAGCGATGACGGGAAGGTATTGGTCTACATCAACGACGGCAACAGCAGCAGTATTTACGACAGCCGGGCACATTTCTCCACCCTCAATGGCAGCGTCTATTCTTCCTCCAGCAAAATTGACGCTCCCACAGGGTTCCCCGGCTACGGCGACACGAGCGTTTCTTTGTCCGGCACTGGCAGCTTCGCGGCGGCGGCTTGGGTTCGCATGGGCTCCGAACTGCCGGGTAAAAATGCCGGTGATCCCGTGACATTGGAAGAGCAAAACCTGCTGATGAATAGCACGGAGATCGTAGTGTCCGTCTATGACGGCACAACCTGGACTTCCACCCGCCTAACCAACGACGGCACGCCGGATCTGGCCCCAGCCACGGCAGTGGGCGGTGACGGCAAAGCCATCGTGTTCTGGCGCAGCGTCTACACCCCCGATCCCGGTACGCAGGGCAGCAACAACCTGCTGAACTTCACTACCAGAGATTGTATCATGTACCGTTGCTATGATAACGGCACCTGGAGCAAGGCCAAAATGCTTTATAACGGTGCTACTGGCAGCGTGAAGGCGTTGCAGGCGGCCATGCTGCCCGACGGAACCGCTATGGCGGTTTACTCGCTGGACCGCAGCGGAACCGGAGATACCTCCGACTACGAGATCGCCTATTGTACCGTGGCTGCTGACGGAACTCCCGGTACAGCCATGCTGGCGACCTGTGACAGCAATCTTGACGAAAACCCCCAGGTTGTTGCAGCCAACTTTGGCAGCGGGGATGACCGATTTGTCATCGGCTGGCACAGTGTCCGGGACGGTAGCAGCGATATCCAGCTGTTGGCTGTGGACGGTAGCGGCACCATGTCCAACAGTTTCCCCGGCTCTCTGTCTGCCCTGACCAGCAGCGGCAACGCCGTCGTGGGCGGAGACTTCCGCTTCGCTTCCCTCAGCGGGAATCATCGCAGCCGCAATGATCTTACCATCGTCTGGAATGAGACTGTCAATAACGCCAACGGCGCGGTAGATCACGGCATTTTGAAGGCGGCCAAGCTGCGCTATGTCGAAAATACCTACACGCTCTCCGCACCATTGGAACTGGCAGAGCTGCCGGAGCACACACTGGCTGACCACTTTGATGCCTATGTCAGCGGCACCAATCAGGTGCAGGCTGCCATTCAGGCTACCCGGTATGACGATAATAACCAGGTTGTAATCGGCGGCGTGACCGTTCCGGGTGAGGAAACGATCCTCTATACCGCTACCTCTGATTTTGTCACCGATGCGGTGGCAGTGGAACAGATCGGTGTGGATTATGCAACGCTGGCGTTGAACAGCCTGACACCCATTCGCTTTACCATCCGCAACACCGGGCTGAACGATGTGACAAACCTGAAGGTCGAGCTTGGCAGCGGGGAAACCGCCACCCTTACGGGAAAATTGCTGCCCAATGAAAGCACCACCCTTACCGTCTGGCACCATGTGGGGAACCTTGTGACCGACCCAGGCTATACCATCACCGCCGCCGGCGGCATCCACGAAAATGGCACAGTGTATCTGGATTATCCCGACATTGGTATCTCGCAAATGGAAGTGATTGCGGAGAGTGCCGGCAAGCGCACGGTGCGCATGACCCTCTATAATTCCTCTGCCGCCACGCTGGCGGGCGGAAAGAACCGCGAGGTGAAGCTTGCGTTCTATGCGGATGATCTGCATACCGAACCTGCAGTGGTAGCCTGCACCACAAACGGCGTATCGGTTAGCGGTAATGAAATCACCATTTCCGAAGACAGCGCCCTCGCCCGCATTGATCAGGGAACCTTTACACTGGACCTGACCTATGATCTGGGCGAGTATATGACATCCATTGGCAAAACCGAGATCCCCAATGTGGGTACCTATCTGTACGCCGAGGCGTGGGCGGAAGGCCTGATCGGTGGAACGGGAAGCAATCAGCGCCTGCCGGAGTATGACGGCAGTGACAGCGAGGTCAGCGTCCATATGACCGGCGCACTGGCTCGCACCGGAGAGCAGCTGACGATGGATGTGACACAGGGGAACGACGGCAACGGTCACAGCACCGCCGCCATTACCCTGCGCAACAACTGCCTGCAGTCTCAGTCTAGCGCAGAGCTGGTGGCCACGCTGCTGGATGCTGCCGGGACCGTTCTGGAAACGAAAAAGACCAGTATTGGCGGTGCCATCTCCGGGGAAACCTTCCAGACGGAAACCGTCACCTTCTCCCGGCTTGGCACCCGCGTAGTGGTGCGAGCCGCAGTGCCCGGTAATGACCTTCTGACCTTTGAAGGTCTGGCAGTGGAGCTCGGCGATTTTACCGCCAACGGAACGAATTATACCTATACGCTGCAAAATGATAGCGGAGCAACATCTACGCTAGTCACAGCGGTGTCTGGAAACGGCGAGCCCGTGAGCATCAACGGGCAGGCTCTGTCCACCGGCGGCAGCGCAACCGTTGCCATCCCCAACAGCGGCACAACCGACATTGTCGTGAGAATCGGTGCTAAAACCTACACGCTGACGATTCTGCGCAATAGCGGCACAGGCGGCAATGAAGGCAATAGCGGCAATGAAGGCGGTGGCGGCAGCGGCTACAGCTACTACACCATCAAGGCAACTGCAGGGGCTGGCGGCTCCATTTCTCCCTCCGGCAATGTCAGCGTCCGTGAGGGCAGAGATCAGACCTTCACCATCACTCCGGATAAGGGCTATGCTGTCGCCAACGTCAAGATTGACGGCAAGAGCATTGGCGCGGCGAAGTCCTACACCTTTGAGAATGTCAGCAGAACCCATACCATCGAGGTCATCTTTATGAAAGCCAACGGCAACCCCCAGACCGGCGTGTTTGTGGATGTAGCCACCGGCAGCTATTATGAGGATGCTGTGGATTGCGCTGTTCTCTTTTCGCTACAAGAAACAAATCAATGACATTTTGAGCTGCGCCGCTATCCCAGCGCGGCAAGGAGACAGCATTATGAAAAGAATCACAAGAATCATTCGTCCGATCATCTGCATAGTTGTCCTTCTCGTTGCTATGACCACGGCAGTCAGGGGCTGCTATCAGAGAGAGACAGAGCCTATCGACATTCCCGGCACATCTGCGCCTCAGCCATCAGCGCCTCTCGCGGGCGAAGTTATCCCCTCGGTGGACAGGCAGACAGAGTTGGCGGAAGCCAGAGCGAAGAATCCCGACACCGTGGCGTGGCTGTATATCCCCGGTGCGGAGGTGGACGACCCTGTGATGCAGGCGGAGGACAACGGCTATTACCTAAAGCTGGATGAAAACGGTGAGTACGCCATGTGGGGCTGCTATTATGCCCATTGTGAAAACAAAATCGGCGGCAGGGATAAGCTGGACAAAAACACCACCATTTTCGGCCACTCCGCCAGCAACTGCGACCCGGACAGTGTGCGGTTCACCAAGCTCTACCGCTATATGGACGCAGACTTTGTAAAGGAGCATCCGTATATCTATCTCTCTGTGGATGGTGAGGACATGATTTTCCAGATCACCGCTCTATTCGTCACGGATATTGGCTTTGACTATATTGCGCCTGATCCCACGGGAGATGATCTGACCAGCTTCTTTGAGACGATTGCGCGGAAAAACTGGCTTGACTTTGATGGCGTGACCTTCTCCGAGGAAGATACTGTTCTGACCCTCTCTACCTGCTGCCGGAAGTATGACAAGGCCAACAGCGGCAATCAGCGGCTGGTGGTCATGGCAAAGCTGCTGCCGGAGGGCGCAATCGCACAGGAGTTCAGCGTATCCCTTGTGGATAGTCCTGAAATGCCCTAAAAGAAATCAGAATACGACGATAACAGGACACCCATCCTTGCGGTACTGAAAAGCAGCGTATGGTATAGGGAAAACGGCGGCTGCTCTGTGCGGGGCGACCAAAAGGCAGTGAACCAGGTGCTGGATCACTATTCCGGCTACATAGCGGCTCTGCCCATGCGCAGAGGGTATGACCAGAACGGAAATCCCTGCCTTGCTGTGGACGAGGAGATCTGCCGGCGAAGGCGGAGCGGGACATTTCGGATCCGTGGTACACGGGAGAGTTTGGGACGACCTACAATGGTGTCCTGGAAGGCTGTACCGCATTTCTTCGATATTTACAACAAAACGGAAGAATCGACACGTAAGCTGACACTTCCTACATAGTACACATGACAGAACTGTCATGCCTGAAAAATTCACAGAATCACCACATTTTTCTCACAATTCCTTCGTAGATGACCTTTATCATAAGAGGCAGATAAGGGGAAGTAAATGTTCACAAGTTTTTTAAGAATGAATGGAACAGGAGGAAAGAGAATATGAGAAGATGGAATTTACCCCAGGTGAATACAAAAGTAATGTGCGCAGTGTTGACTGCTGCCATGGTGATGACCGGATTTACAGCATGCGGAGGAACAACATCTGCGGGCACGGAGAGCACAGCAAGTGAATCGGCAGAACAGAAGGAGACGATCGCACCGGAGAGCACGACGGAACAGAGCGCGGTGGAACAAAATGCGGCAACAGAATCAGGTGAAGAAAAGGTGGAATCTTATCTCGGTCAGATCACAGCCATCGACGGCAATGTGATCTCCATTGCGCTGGCAGAGAAGCCGGAGACTCCGGATGGAGAAGCATCTATTGGAGAAGGCCCCGGCGGAGAAGCACCTAGAGGCGATAAACCCGACGGTCAGGCACCTGACGACAACGGAGGCACTCCTAATGGCGATGCACCGGCTGGTGACGCACCCAGTGGTGAAAAGCCTGACGGCCAGGCTCCTGACGGCGAAAAAACCACTGGAGAAGTCCCCAACGGAGAAGCCCCGGACGGTCAGAAACCCGAGAAAGATATGTTAGATGAGATGACATTAACCCTCAGCGGTGACGCTATGACTATTACGGTCAATGATGATACGATCATCACGATTGACGGAACGGATGCCACACTGGATGACCTCCAGGTAGGCGACACCGTATCTTTCTTCCTGGATGGCGATATCGTGACCTCTTTAAGTGTAGGTATGCCGGAGCCGACACAGTCTAAGCAGTCTATGCAGGATCCGGAACAAAAGTAAGTTGCCGCATAAGCATGGTGCCCAGAATCCCTGCCATTTCTTCCGGAGACTGGGGAGTGGTCTCTTTCAGCCAGGTCTCTACGACACCGACACAACCGGTAATGATGAAGGAACAGAGATATTCATAATTAGCATCGGATTGCGCACTTTCCAGAAAGCGGAGAGTGCGCTTTTTGATCTGGTCCTTCAGGCGGTTAACGAAGGTGAGGTCTCCATGGGGACCGATCATGACTCTGGCGAGATCTCTGTGGCGGTCTAAGAAGCGGAAGAACTCTAACAGGAGACCGTCAGAGGACAATGTGGGAGTACCTACCGGTTCCTGTTCCATGATCTCGTTGAACTCCCGGAACATTTCATCTTCCACTTTATGGAGCATATCGTAGATATCATCATAATGCAGATAAAAGGTTCCGCGATTGATATCTACCAGTTCTGTGAGTTCTTTGACGGAAATATCCTGAATATCGTGGGTTTCCATCATTTTGACTAATCCCTGCAGCAACAGGGCACGGGTCTTGCGCACGCGGCGATCCATTTTTTCCATACGCCAATCCTCCATTCTTTCCGGAAAATGATCAGAAATCACTTTTTATAGATAATATCTAATACGTATCTAATGCAAATCTGAATTTTTTCTAAAACAATGAACACAAATCAATACAATGTTCAAAAACAGACATATAAACACAATTTGTGGCTTGCTTTTTCTTTCTCATTATTATATTTTGCTTGTGTTAGAAAATCAACACGAGTTCATTAAATGACAGTAATACATTTTCTCATTTTTGTAGTAATGCTTTACAGACCAGGAAAAACATTTTAAACTAGAAACATACAAAACAGATACATAAAATAAGGGTACAAAAAGAGACACAGCAGGAGGAAACTATGGCAGCAGACAACACAGAAAAAGACAAAAAAGATAACTCCTTTATGATGAAGCTTGCCACGCTTATCGTAGATAAACGAAAAGGATTCTATCTGATCTTTATTGTTTTATGCATATTTTGCGTATTATCCATGAATAAGGTCAAAGTAAATAATGACCTGACCACATATCTGCCGGATACGACAGAGACCAGAAGGGGACTGGATCTGATGGATTCGGAGTTTACGACCTACGGTTCCGCCCGGATCCTGATCTGTAATGTGACTTTTGATGAGGCACAGAAGCTGGCGGATCAGGTGGAAAAAATGGATGGTGTCAGTATGCTGGATTTCGATGACACTGAGGACCATTATCATGACATGGAGGCTTTGTTGTCTGTCACTTTTGATGAGGAAGCGGATACGGAAGCCACACAGCAGCATCTGACCGAGGTACTGGATGCCCTGTCTGATTATGATGTTTATTATTCTTCGGATATCGGTCAGGAAGAGCGTGATGCGGATGACCTGAATAATGATATGATCGTCATTCTGCTGTTGGCAGCTGTGGTTATCGTAGCCGTGCTGCTATTTACTTCCACAACTTATGCGGAGATCCCGGTATATCTGACCACATTTATCGTGGCAGCTATTTTAAATAAAGGAACGAACTATTGGTTCGGTACTATCAGCTTTGTGACGAACTCTATCGCAGTGGTGCTGCAGTTAGGTCTGGCAGTAGACTATGCCATCATTTTGGCACACCGTTTTATGGAGGAGCATGAGGACAAGGATGCCAGAGAGGCTGTAATAGTGGCTTTGAGTAAGGCAATCCCGGAGATTTCTTCCAGTTCCCTGACCACGATCTCAGGTATGGTAGCCATGATGTTTATGCAGTTCAGAATTGGTTACGATATGGGTATTATCCTGGCGAAATCCATTATTTTCAGTATGGTAGCAGTATTTTTCCTGATGCCGGGACTGCTGCTTACCTTTTCCAAGGCAATTGACAACACGCATCATAAGAGTTTTGTACCGAAGATCACAGCAGTGGGAAAATTCTGTGTGGCTACCCGCTACATTGTACCGCCGATTTTGATCGTGGGTGTTATTGCAGCATTTTTCCTGTCCAACAGAGCGAATTATGTATATGATGTAAATACACTGGAATCCAGTAGTATGAGTGAGAATAAATTCTCAGTCAGCATGGTCAATAAGGAATTTGGCATGGTGAATCAGCTGGCGGTCATTGTGCCCAACGGTGATTATGAAAAAGAGTCACAGACCCTGAAGGCACTGGAAAAGTTGGATGTGGTAAAATCCGTTCAGGGACTTGGCAATATTGAAGCTATGGATGGTTACATGCTGACCGACAAACTGAATCCCAGACAATTTGCAGAGCTGATCGATCTGGATGTGGAAGTGGCGGATATGCTGTATTCGGCATATGCCCTGGATCAGAGTGATTACGGTGCTCTGGTCAGCGGTGTCAATGATTATGAAGTACCTTTTATCGATATGTTCCTGTTCATTTATGATCAGAAAGAAAGCGGCAACATCACGCTGGATGATGATCTGGAGGAGACTTTATCGGACGCACATTCCAAGATCATGATTGCAAAGGATCAGTTGTTGGGAGAAGATAATTCCCGTTTCGTTCTGGAACTGAATGTACCTTATGAAGGAGAAGAGACCATCGCAGCGCTGGATCAGATACGCAATACCGTGGCGAAGTTCTATAATATAGATGATATTCTGTTAGTCGGAAACGCCACCAGTGATAAGGATCTGGGGGATTCCTTCGCAACAGATAATACCATCATCACCGTATTGACAGCATTGTTCGTTATGATCATCCTGCTGTTTACGTTCCAGTCCGCCGGCTTGCCGGTACTATTGGTAGTAACGATTCAGGGTAGTATCTGGATGAACTTCTCACTGCCGTATCTGTTGAACGAAAATGTTTATTTCCTGGGATATCTGGTAGTATCCGCGATCCAGATGGGTGCGACGATCGACTACGCTATCGTTATCACCAGCCGTTATATGGATCTGAAGACGTACATGCCGATCAAAGAAGCTGCCATCGAGGCGCTGAACCAGGCGTTCCCCACGATTGTTACCAGTGGTTCCATGCTGGTGGCTGCTGGATTCATTATCAGTTATGTATCTTCTAATGCAGCGGTAGCAGCGATCGGACTGGCGCTGGGACGTGGTACCCTGACCTCTATTTTATTGGTGCTGCTGGCATTGCCCCAGACACTGCTGATCGGAGATATCATTATTCAGAAGACGGCATTTACCTTAAAGCGTGATCTGGCGAAGCCGCTGCCTTCTGCCGGTAGGATCCGGATGAACGGTCATATCAAGGGTTATGTCAACGGTGTGCTGGAAGGTGATTTCATCGGTGTCATCGACGGTGAGATGGGAGCGGTGGTGCGTCCCAAGGATACCGTGACCATGGAGCGGGAGGATGCAGCGGAGAATGCGTACCCCAGGTTGGAAGCACAGGAGCTTTCGAATAATACAGCAGAAAGCGAGGGAACAGAAGATGAACAGTAAGAGATTATTATGTTTCCTGCTGGGAGCGGCATTACTGCTGCAGACACCGGCAACCGCTTATGCGGAAGAGACGTTAACCTATGAACAATATAAGGGCGGCAGCGGTTATAGCAGCACCACGCAGGAGCAGGATTATGCAATTGTAGAGATCAGCACGGAGGAGGATCTGCGCAGGCTTGCGGAGAACTGTGTGCTGGACAGTTGGTCCAGAGGTATCAAAGTAGTGCTGCGCAACGACATCGTTCTGAGCATGGAAAGTGAATTCAGTATCCCAACATTTGCGGGAATTTTCGATGGTAATAGTTTTACGATCTCCAATGTAAAGCTTACGGGGAATGGTTCTGCGGCAGGTTTTTTCCGTTATGTGCAGGAAGGTGCCAAAGTACGTAATCTCACGGTGAGCGGAGAAATATCTCCCTCCGGAAGCCAGAATCAGGTCGGCGGCATCGTCGGGGTGAATTACGGCAGCATTGAGAATTGTAAGTTTTCCGGTAATGTGATCGGCGATAATGAAGTCGGTGGCATTGCGGGTGTGAATGAAGAGACCGGCGAGATCCGCAGATGTGAATCGGATGCCAATGTCATCGGCAATCATTCTGCAGGCGGCATTGTGGGGAGCAATCACGGCATCTTAAATAACTGTAGCAACAGTGGCAGCATCAATACCTATAGCACGGAAGTGACCTATGATCTGGATGACATTACCATGGACAATCTGGAGCAGATCAACAGTACTTCCAATGTGACTGCGCATACGGATACCGGCGGTATCGCAGGCATCTCTGATGGTAAGATCTATTACTGCTCCAATTCCGGAGCCATCGGTTACCAGCATGTGGGATATAATACCGGTGGTATCGTCGGCAGGCTGCATCAGGGCTATCTGCAGAATTGCACCAATACAGGTTTCGTGCAGGGCAGAAAAGATGTGGGCGGTATCGTAGGCCAGATGGAGCCTTTTCTGGAGATCCAGTATCTCAGTGATAAACTGAAAGAACTGGACACAGAGACAGATAAGTTCCTGGATATGCTGGATGCGACACAGAAAGATTTCAGCAATTACAGCAGACAGGCATCTGCGCTGACCAAAAGTATCAGTACGAATCTGAAGGATGCCAATAGCGCGGGAAATTCCCTTACCGGAACCACGAATGACTTGTGGTATATTTATAATCAGGAACTGAACGGTGTCAGCAATGACCTGAAGGTTTTGAATAATGACCTGAACAAACAGGCAGAGGACGATAAAAATAACGGCAACAGACACGATATCACGCTGAGCGGCAATGATCTGAGCGGAGGTGATATTACGCTCTCTGTACCGGATGATACAGAGAGTTATAAAACAGCTCTGAAAAAGTTTGGTGAAAATGCCACGAAGCATCTGGATAATATGGTTAGTGCATCCACGGACCGCAGTGGTGGTATTAAGAATAATCTGGATACACTGAATCAGAGCCTGGATAAAGCATTTGACCAGCTGGGTCAGTTGGGAGATGTATTACAGGCAGGGTCAGACAATACCAGCGCACATATGGATGAGCTGATGGATCAGGCGAGGGTATTGCGCAGACTGGTCAGCGAGATCCGCGATGATCTCTTCCGATACGAGGGGATTTCTGTGGAGGATACTTCGGATGAATCCGCCAGCAAGGGGGAAGTGAACCCCGGAGATCCTGATGCTGAGGCTGGTGAGGCAGAACCGGAGAGAACCGAAGAAGTATTATATGACACCTCCAGCTTCCAAAAAGGTAAAGTCACACTGTGTGTAAATCGTGGTACGGTAGAGGCGGATACCAATGTCGGCGGTATCGTCGGACAGGTGGCAACGGAATATGATTTTGACCCGGAGGATGACATCACCTTGACCGGAACGGAGAGCTTCGATGTGGAGCAGACCATCAAGGCAGTCGTAAGAGACAGTCGCAATTTCGGTGATATCACCGGTAAAAAAGATAACGTGGGAGGTATCGTCGGCAAGGCGGAATACGGAGCAATTATCTCCTGTGAATCCTATGCACCCATTGAAAGTACCGGAGGCAGTGATGTGGGTGGTATTGCCGGATCTGCCAGCTATGCGATCCGCAGCTGCTATAGCATGGGCAGGATCACCGGTAAAAATAATATCGGCGGTATCGCCGGAGAAGGCTGCGATATTTTTTACAGTTATGCATACAATGATCTGGATATGTCCGGAGAAAATCAGGGCAGCATTGCAGGTAAAGTCAGTGATGACGGCAGCCTGTACGGCAATTATTATGTAGAAGGCGGTGTCGGCGGTGTAGACGGCATTGGTTACCAGGGCGGAGCGACACCGTTGTCCTATCAGGAACTTTGCGCAAAGGATGGAGTTCCGGAAGCTTTTTCGCAGTTTACGATCACTTTCCTGGCAGATGGCGAGGAAGTGGCTTCCTATAAATGTAATTACGGAGACTATCTGTCTGCAGATCAGGTTCCGGAGGTGCCGGAGAAGGAAGGCTATTACGGGGTATGGCCGGATTATGATTTCAGTTATATTACCGGTAATCGTGTACTGGAAGCGGAGTATGAGGAGTGGACCGCATCCATTGCTTCCGCAGAGAAAAATGATGCCAACAAACCTCTGGTCATGGCAGAGGGTAACTTCTATCCGAATGCTGCATTGCATCTGCAGATAGAGGGGGACACATATAAGGTCTCCATGACCAACTCCATGAAAGAGGACGCACCGGACTATACCGGAGAAGCAACCTTACGTGTCTACTGTGAGGATGCCGACAATACTGTGGTCTGGGTAGAACAGGACGGCGAATACAGAGAAGTGGAATCCACGGTGATCGGCAGTTACAGACAGTTCACCATGGAGGTACCCGGCAGCTTCCGTATCGCGGAGGCAGAAGGCAGCCATACCCGGATGATCGTAATGTGCATCATCGGAGTAGCAGTAGGGATACTGCTGATCGTATTACTTGTGAAAAAGGTGGCAAAACGCAGGAAAAAACGCAGACAGGCAAGGCGTGACAAAAAATCCCCAAAAGCCTCAGACAGTGCAGAACGTGATCAGACACAGGATAACGCCGCAGAAAATACAGAAACAGCGGAGCACGCCGGGCAGGCGGATGATACAGAGGAACAGTTATGATCCGGGCAGTATTTTTTGACATGGACGGTACGTTGATCGATACCGAAAAATATTACCGTATTTTCTGGCCGAAGGCAGTGGAGGCTTTCGGTTATACGATGACGGATGAGCAGGCACTGACGATGCGCAGTCTTGGAAGGCCTTTTGCCCCCAGACAGCTTAAGGACTGGTACGGCGAGGAATTTGATTATTATGCCGTGCGGAATAAACGAAAAGAATTGATGGAGGAAGCACTGGACCGGGATGGCATCAAATGCAAGCCCGGTGCTGTGGAACTTCTGAAAGATCTGAAAAAGAGACACATTATCACAGCTGTTGCCACGGCAACGGATCTGGAGCGGACCGAAAAATATCTGACGCTTACAGGGATCAGACCTTACTTTGAAAAATTGATCTCCGCTACCATGGTAGCGGAAGGTAAGCCGTCTCCGGACATTTATCTCTACGCCTGCGGGCAGCTGGGACTCGCCCCGGAGGAGTGCATGGCGGTGGAGGATTCTCCTAACGGTGTCTTAAGTGCATACCGTGCAGGCTGCAAGGTGGTCATGGTACCGGATCAGACGCAGCCGGATGCAGAACTCAAAAAGTGTTTATATGCCTGTGTCCCGACTCTGGCAGAGATCAGCCACCTCGTTTAGAGGTGGCTTTTTGCATGTATCCGCGTATGCACTTGATTTTTATATATTACTGTGTTATTATTTTAACGATTAGAGTCACCGGCACAGATAGGAACAAAAATAGCTGCAAAGCAGCGGAGAGTGCGATCGATCGCACGATTTTGCGAATGGCTGTGGCTGCTGGAAGCCTTGAGAAGGGGCAGAAAGGATATGGAAGAAATGAATTTTGATGACATCGTAGCAAAAGTAAAAGAATGTGGGAAGAAGACGGTTGCAGTTTCCGTAGCACAGGACAGTGCAGTACTGGAAGCTGTACATGAGGCCAAGAGACTGGGCATTGCAGATGCAATCCTGGTAGGTGATGAGGCGAAGATCCGTGAGATCGCAGCAGGACTGAATATGGATCTCTCCGATTATGAGATCATCAATGAGCCGGATATGATCGAAGCCTCCCTGAAAGCTGTAAAGCTGGCACATGACGGCCGTGCAGATATGTATATGAAGGGTCTGATTGACTCTAAGAATTTCTTAAAGAGTGTACTGAACAAAGAAGTAGGTCTTCGTACCGGTGGAACCCTGTCTCATGTATGTGTGTTTGAGATTCCCGGCATTGACAGACTTCTGTTCCTGACCGATGTTGCATTCATGACCTATCCTACACTGGAGGAGAAGGTTCAGATCATCAAGAACACCATTCCGGTATGTAATGCCTGCGGCGTTGCAGAGCCCAAGGTAGCACCTTTAGCAGCAGTTGAGGTTGTAAATCCCAAGATGCCCGTTACCGTAGATGCGGCAGAACTGACTAAGATGTGCGAAGAAGGACAGATCCCCGGCTGTATCGTAGACGGACCGCTGTCTCTTGACCTGGCGATCGATCCCGCGGCAGCCAAGCATAAGGGCGCGACTGACCGTAAGATCCAGGGTGATGCAGATGTATTGCTGTTCCCGGATATCCATGCCGGCAACCTGGTATACAAAGCGATCGTACATATGGTAAAAGTAAAGAACGGATGCATCCTGACCGGTACCAAGGTGCCTGTTGTCCTGACCAGCCGTTCCGATACCTTCGAGACCAAGGTATACTCCCTGGCACTGGCTGCAGTTGTAGCAGAAGAGATGAAAAAGAATCAGAAATAAGCTATGGATATCGTGATAGAAGCCGCTGTGGAAGCTGCGGGAGAACTGCTGTCGGCAGGTATCGATGCTGTAGTGGACAAAGCGGCAAAGCATAAGAGTGAATATAAGAGTGAATATAGGAGGAAACACACAATGGCAATCAAGAGTCTGATCATCAACCCCGGTTCCACCTCCACCAAGATCGGTGTATTTGAGGATGAGAACTTATTATTTGAAGAAACTTTGAGACATTCTACCGAGGAGATCTCCAAATACGATACTATTTTCGAACAGAAGGATTTCCGTAAGAAGATCATTACTGATCTGCTGGCAGAGAAAAACTGCGATCTGAAGAGCTTCAACGTGATCGTAGGACGTGGCGGTCTGTTAAAGCCTATCCCCAGTGGTACCTATGCGGTAACCGATGATCTGCTGGAGGATTTAAAAGTAGGTGTGCAGGGTCAGCATGCTTCTAATTTAGGCGGTATTCTGGCAAGAGAGATCGGTGATGAGATCGGCGTTCCCTCTTACATCGTAGACCCCGTTGTAGTAGATGAGCTGATGCCCATCGCAAGATATTCCGGTCTGGAAGAGATCCCCAGAGGAAGTATCTTCCATGCCCTGAACCAGAAGGCAGTTGCCAAGAGATATGCAAAAGAGGCCGGCAAGCCTTATGAGTCCTTACGTCTGGTAGTCGTGCATATGGGCGGCGGTGTATCCGTAGGCGCACATGAGGATGGCAAGGTCGTAGATGTATTCAGCGCATTCGACGGTGACGGTGCATTTTCTCCGGAGCGTGCTGGCGGTGTGCCCTGTGCAGCACTGGTAAAAATGTGCTTCTCCGGAAAATATACCGAGAAGGAGATCAGTGCAAAGCTGATCGGCAAGGGCGGTCTGAATTCTTACCTTGGTACCAACGATATGCGTGAAGTTACCAAGCGTGCCAATGAAGGCGATGCCAAGGCAGCGGAGGTAAAGCAGGCATTCTTGTTACAGGTAGCCAAGGACATCGGTGCTATGGCTTGTGTGCTGAACGGCAAGGTAGACCAGATCGTTATCACCGGTGGTATTGCTTATGGTGAGGACGTAGTGGCTAAGCTGAAAGAGAGATGCGGCTGGATCGCTCCTGTGACCGTATATCCCGGTGAGGACGAGCTGTTAGCTTTGGCTCAGGGAGCCCTGCGTGTCATGAACGGTGAAGAACAGGTAAAACAGTACTAATAGGATTCAAAAAACCTCCCGGTGGAATGTGATTCCATCGGGAGGTTTTTGCTTTGGGGAATAGGCTTTCTGTCAGCGCCATGTTTAACTAAAAATCAGCTTTGACAGAATCCCCAGTACCAGCATGTGCACCGGATAAAAGGCATAGCAGGCAATCTGGATCTTACGGTTATGCGCGCCCTGGCGTCCATGGTAGCACCACAGAAGCGGCAGACACAACAGCGCCAAGCCCTGTTCTGAAATCTCAAAGGCATGACCGAAAAGCTGCAACGGAATCTGCATTCCTGCCAACAGCATGACATTGATCCAGTAGAGTCCGGCAAACTGTCCGGCAAGCTGCCACCATTTTTTCCCATGGAAGAGATAGAATACGATAACAGTCAGAACGCCTTCCCCGTAATAGTCGAACATGAGGAGGGTTGCCAGCACGTAGCCCACTGCAGATAGCAGCAGGATCGACGGAATCCACAGCCAGACCGGCCATTTTTTCCGTAGGGTATCAATTGCCCAGATACACAGGAAGCCTGTGAGCAATGTCCAGATCACGTTCTGATGAAATGGGTAGAATAACAGCCCGCTGTACATCAGATTGATGGGAAGCTCAGACAGAATGGCCAGAAGAAGCAGGCGTCCGCAATATTTTTTCTTATCATGGGTATGGAAGAAGCCTTCCACCAGGAAAAAGGCGAACATCGGGAACGCCAGTCTGCCGATGCCCGTCAGCCACCAGGCATCTCCGGCGAGGGTAGCCCACAGGTGATCACAGAACATGAACGCCATAGCGAGGATATGCAGCGTCAGAGCACTGAGATCCGGTGGGAAAATAGAACAATGTAATCCTTTGTTTTGCAAAATAAAACTCCTTTCAAAATTCCTTACGGAAGGATATAGTTGCATTATATCTTGTTTATGCGCTATAGTAAATATATCTGTGAAAGAGTATATGAAATTCCAATGATGGCTTACCCGGCATTTATATGCCGCAAAGCTTGTCGGGCGCACAGATATTGACAGAAAAACAAAATGCAGCACAGGAGGAATACAATGCGTCGTAACGATCGTGAGATTACAGAATTTTCGGAAATGACAGATGTCATGAAGAGGTGTGATGTGTGCAGACTTGCACTGAATGATGAGGAAGGCTATCCGTATCTTCTGCCGTTGAATTTCGGAATGGAAGAGACGGACGGCAGAGTGACACTCTATTTTCACGGGGCAAAAGAAGGAAAAAAATATGACTTGATCCGTAAGGATGTCAGGGCAAGCTTCGAGATGGATTGCTCCCACAGACTGGTGCTGTCGGAGAAAGAAGATGGCTGCCAGTGCACCATGGAATACGAGAGCGTGATCGGTCAGGGAACTATAGAGATCCTGTCGGATGCGGAAAAACAGAAAGCATTGAATCTTCTGATGAAGCAGTACTATCCTGACAGAACGGAGAATTTCGTATTCCGACCGGAAGTCGTAGCCATGACGGAGATATTCTGCCTGAAAGTGGAGCATATGACGGGGAAGAAACGTTTCAAAAAGTCGTAGAAGATATCTTCTATTGATATCCCCACGGGATAGGGCAGCAGGAAAATAGAGATAAAATAGAGAGGATGAGGGACAACTATGTATACAGACGGACAGATCTATATGGGCCTGGCAGATGGTCAGCGTGTGAATATGCCGCTGAATATGAGTAACCGCCATGGACTGATCGCAGGAGCCAGCGGCACCGGCAAGACGATCACTATGAAGGCTATGGCAGAATCTTTTTCAGACGCGGGAGTTCCGGTATTTTTATGTGATGTCAAGGGAGATGTCTCCGGCATTGCCACAGCGGGTGTTGCTTCGGAGTCCATGGACAAGAGGATCGATAAATTCGGTATCCGCGACAGCTTTTCCTATAAGGCTTATCCGGTCTGCTTCTGGGATATCTATCAGGAGGGCGGACATCCTGTGAGAGCCACCATCTCCGATATGGGACCGGAGCTGTTATCTCGTATCCTGGGGCTCACCGCCGCTCAGGAAGGAGTACTAAATATTGTCTTCCGGATCGCGGATGACAAGGGACTTTTATTGATCGACTTAAAGGATCTGCGTATTCTGCTGAATTATGTGGCAGAACACAAGGATGACTATCTGACCACCTACGGAAGTATCTCCAGGCAGTCCGTGGGCGGTATTCTGCGGGCGTTACTGCCTTTGGAGAATCAGGGCGGAGACCTCTTTTTCGGAGAACCGGATCTGGATATTTATGACTGGATGCGTACGGATGTGTACGGCAAGGGTATCGTCAATGTGCTGAATTGTGTAAAGCTGGTGCAGAATCCTACGTTATATGCCAGCTTCCTGTTATGGATGATGTCGGAACTGTTCGAAAAGCTTCCCGAGGCGGGGGATCTGGATAAGCCGAAGCTGGTATTTTTCTTCGATGAGGCACATCTGCTGTTCGCCGATGCACCGAAAGTACTGGTACAGAAGATCGAGCAGGTGGTAAAGCTGATCCGTTCCAAGGGTGTGGGCATCTATTTCGTGACCCAGAGTCCCAGTGATATTCCCGATTCCGTGCTGGCACAGTTAAGCAATCGGGTACAGCATGCCCTCCGGGCGTATACCCCGGCGGAGCAGAAGGCTGTCCGGGCAGCAGCACAGTCTCTGCGGGCCAATCCGTCGTTTAAGGCAGAGGAAGTGATCATGGAGTTAGGTGTGGGAGAAGCACTGACATCCTTCCTGGACGAGAACGGCGTGCCCGGCATTGCCCAGCGTACCTCCATCATCTGCCCTCAGAGTTTTATGGGACCGGTGGACGAGACGGAGCGCCGGAACCTGATGGCGCGGGACGGCATGGGACGCTACGATGAAGCAGTGGACAATATTTCTGCCTACGAAGTGCTGACAGACACTATAGAACACGAAGCAAAAGCACAACAGCTTGCCGCAGAGCGCGCCCAGCTGGAGAAGGACAAGGAAGCTTTGGCGAAGCAGCAGGCGAAGCTTCAGGAATCTGCTGTGAAACAGAAACAGAAGGAGTGGGAAGCCGCTCAGAAAAAGAAGGAAAAAGTAGCGGAACGCAGACAGGCCCAGATCGAGCGTCAGCTCATCAACACCGGTGCCCAGGTCATCAAGAGAGGCATTCTGAGCACGCTGTTTGGAAAATAATAGATTGCTAACTTGAGAGTTAGTGAAATACCACCCGGATGACTTTGTTGTCTTCCTGGGTGGTATTTTTGTTATGGCTTTAGCCAGTTGAGTACATCGGAATTTCTCAAAAGAGAAATGGAGATGCACGAAACAAAAAACCACCTGCTATGCGGGTGGTGCAATAAGTGCTTATAGCAAAAAAATCACCTTTCCAATATGATAGAGTTGTTCAAGCTACTACATAGTGAAAGGAAAGGTGATTTTATGGCAAATAAGACGAATGATATGGCACATACGAAATGGATGTGCAAGTACCACATTGTCTTTACTCCAAAGTATAGACGAAAAGCAATTTATAATCAATACAAAGAAAGTATACGGGATATATTGAAACAACTGTGTGCTTATAAAGGAGTAGAGATTTTAGAAGGGCATCTAATGCCGGATCATATTCATATGTTGGTAAGTATTCCGCCTAAAATGAGCATTTCAAGCTTTATGGGATACTTAAAAGGCAAGAGTGCATTAATGATTTTCGATAAACACGCAAACTTGAAGTACAAGTATGGGAATCGACACTTCTAGGCTGAAGGATATTATGTTAGTACCGTAGGACTAAATGAGGCAACTATAAGGAAGTATATCCAGGATCAGGAAAAGAGTGACATTATGCAGGATAAACTAAGCGTGAAAGAATATGAAGACCCCTTTAAGGGGTAGCCGGTATTACGAACGCCCTTTGAAGGGCGGCGACGAGTCAAGGGCGTAGTGGCTTGAACAAAGTGAAAGCCAGCGTCTTTAGGCGCTGGCCGGTAACAGAGGCTTATAGCCTCAGAGCAAACCACCCGTTAGACGGGTGGTGGTGATTTTTGATGTTCCGATCTTTACTGCCTAAAATCCATTTTGTGCTTTATAAGCAGTAAATTTAATGCGATTTTCTTTTACAGCGACTGGTATTTACTGCCGGAATGGAAGCATCCTATCCGAAGCAGTAATTTTTAGAACGTTTTCATGGATTCTTCGATAAAAATACCGCTTGGTTTTCTAAAATCACTTTCCGGGCAGTAATATGTTTGTCCTACAACAGAGAGTTAGCGAAACAGCCGCGTAGCCTTCTTTCTATTGCTTTGGTGAAAATCGCATCAAAATAGCAAAATCCGTACAAAAAAACTTCTAAATCCGGAATTTTTGTACGGAATTTCTTCATTTTGCACGCTCAGCGAAAATAACAGCTTTTTACATGGCAAAATCTCATGTTTTTGTATTTTTTTAGCAGAAAATGGTGTTTTTAATACAAACAGATCTCCCCGGGTGGCAGATGGCATCCGCAATGAGCCACGCTATTCATAAGATTGGCAGCAAAAGGCGCTGCCAATCTTATTTCATATCGCGGCGTTCGCCGCATCACGGCAAAAATAAAAACCGTGATTTGTGAGCAAGCTCCCAATCACGGTTCTTATTTTGCCTATGCGCGGCTCATTGCTCGCGTAACTTTCAATTTACAGCAGGCTGTCCAGGGTCTCTCTGATAGCCTTGATGAAATCCAGGCTGTTGAGGATCACAGGATGCTCACAGGTGGAGATCAGGGACAGGCTCTTGGTCATCTTGCCGTCCTCGATGGTCTTGATGCAGGCCTGCTCCAGCTTGTCTGCGAAGTTACACAGTTCGGGGATCTGATCCATCTCGCCGCGCTTTCTGAGAGCTCCGGTCCATGCGTAGATGGTAGCAATGGAGTTGGTGGAGGTCTCTTCACCCTTTAAGTGCTTGTAGTAATGACGCTGTACAGTTCCATGAGCAGCCTCATACTCATAAACGCCGCTGGGAGATACCAGTACAGAGGTCATCATGGACAGATCGCCGTAAGCGGTAGCTACCATATCGGACATTACATCACCATCGTAGTTCTTACATGCCCAGATGAATCCGCCCTCAGAACGGATGACACGGGCTACGGCATCATCGATCAGAGTGTAGAAATATTCAATGCCAAGTTCCTCGAATTTAGCCTTGTACTCGTTATCATAGATCTCCTGGAAAATATCCTTAAAAGTATGATCGTACTTTTTGGAAATTGTATCTTTAGTAGAGAACCACAGATCCTGCTTCGTATCTACCGCATAGCTGAAGCATGCTCTTGCAAAGCTCTCGATGGATTTATTGGTATTGTGGATACCCTGAATGATACCTGCTCCGTCGAAATTATGGATCAGTTCACGGGTCTCGGTGCCGTCTGCTGCGGTGAATACCAGCTCTGCCTTACCGGGTCCGGGTACTTTGATCTCTGTATTTTTATAGACATCACCATAAGCATGACGGGCGATGGTGATGGGCTTGGTCCAGTTTTTTACGTAGGGAACGATACCCTTTACCAGGATTGGTGCACGGAATACAGTACCGTCCAAGATGGCACGAATGGTTCCGTTGGGGCTCTTCCACATTTCCTTCAGGTTGTACTCTGTCATTCTGGCAGCGTTGGGGGTAATGGTCGCACATTTTACGGCAACACCGTATTTTAACGTAGCGTTGGCAGAATCCACCGTTACCTGATCGTCTGTCTCATTACGATGCTCCAGTCCCAGATCATAGTACTCTGTCTTCAGATCGATATAGGGCAGTAACAGCTCATCCTTGATCATCTGCCAGAGGATTCTGGTCATTTCATCTCCGTCCATCTCTACGAGAGGGGTTGTCATTTTGATCTTTTCCATAACGATTTCCTTTCCGGTATTAATTTTCGTTCTATTCTATTTTAACGTAATTCGTTCCAACAGGCAACTTATTCCTGACTTTCCGCCTGCTGTGCATAAGCCTCATTCAGACCGTTCTTCACCATGTTCTCATAAGCATTGATCATATGCTGATGTGCCAGTTGCTCTGCCAGATCGGCGTTGCCAGCCTTAATGGCTTCCATGATCTTTTCATGCTCTTCGTTGGACTTTGGACCTCTATTGGCACTGGACAGCGTCTTCTTACGGACACGGAGAACATACTGATGGAAATCCTTCAGCTGATGCTCCAGCATCTTGCTGTCACAGGCTTCATACAGAATATCATGGAAACGATTGTCTAACTCTGCCAGCTGCTCCAGATGCCCCTTCTGGGCATGGAACTTGGACAGGTAGACATTCTCCTCCATCTCTTCCATCTGCTCCTTGGTGATATGCTCCGTAGCCCAACGGGCGCACAAACCTTCCAGCAGGGAACGGATCATATAAATATCCTTCACATCCTTCTGGGTAATGCCGGTGACATAGGCACCCTTGTTCGGAATGATCTGGATCAGTCCCTCCAGTTCCAGCTGACGGAATGCCTCTCTGACGGGGGTTCTGCTGACGCCCATCTCCTCGCCGATCGCCACTTCCTTCAATTCTTCATGTTCCTGGTATTTTCCGCTTAAAATGTCCTCTCTCAGCTTGTGAAATACCCGTCCCCGCAGGGAGAACTTGTCCGTTACTTCCTGCTTTACATCATACTTACTCACTATAATCCTCGATTCCAGACAACGCTGTTACCGTTGTCATGCTCATTCTATGCTTACTCACCGATCTTCAGATTCTTCTCCAGACAAATCCGGTTGACGCATGCCACGATCTCATCATCCGTAAGTACGGTGACACGACCGCCGGCATATTCTTCGTCTACCCACTTTTTGATCTCTGCTACCAGTTCGGAATTCTTCTGTACCTGCTTGTCTCCCTTTAACTTGTAGTAAGTGTTCAGCCAGTGTGCGATACCTGCCAGACCAGAGGTGTTGGAAATAGCGCACAATACCGGACGGTTCAGGAATTTCTCGGTATCGAAGATATTGTAGATTTCCTCGTTCTTAAGCAGTCCGTCTGCATGGATGCCGGCTCTGGTTACATTAAAGTTCTTACCCACAAACGGGGTTCTGGGAGGAATCTGATAACCTATTTCTTTCTCATAGTACTCTGCCAGCTCCGTGATCACACGGGTATTCATACCGTTTAAGTCGCCCTTTAACTGTGCATACTCGAATACCATTGCCTCCAAAGGCGTATTACCGGTACGCTCACCGATACCAAACAGGGAAGTGTTGACACCGGAACAGCCATACAGCCATGCCGTGGTAGAGTTGGACACTGCCTTGTAAAAGTCATTATGTCCATGCCACTCGATCAACTCATGAGGCACACCTGCATGGGTATGGATCGCATAGATGATACCCTGTACACTACGGGGAATAACGGCACCGGGATAGTTGACACCATATCCCATGGTATCGCAGGCACGTACCTTGATAGGAATCTGATACTCTTTCATCAGTTTCATCAGTTCCAGACAGAACGGCACTACATAGCCGTAGATATCTGCTCTGGTGATATCCTCCAGGTGACATCTTGGGCTGATGCCCTCCTCTAAGCAGTCACGGATAACACTTAAATAGTGATCCATTGCCTGTCTTCTGGTCATTTTTAACTTTAAGAAAATATGATAGTCGGAACAGCTTACCAGAATACCGGTCTCCTTCATTCCGATCTCTTTTACTAATTTGAAATCTTCCTTGCTGGCGCGGATCCAGCTGGTCACCTCAGGGAACTTATATCCCCTCTCCATGCACTTATAGACAGCATCTCTGTCCTTTTTGCTGTAGAGGAAAAATTCACTGGCGCGGATCATTCCGTTGGGACCGCCCAGTTCGTGCAGATAATCATAGATCTTCACGATCTGCTCCGTGGTATAAGGTGCCCTGGACTGCTGTCCGTCTCTAAAAGTGGTATCTGTGATCCAGATATCCTTCGGCATGTTATGAGGCACGATACGATCATTAAAAGGTATTTTGGGGATTTCGGAATAAGGGAACATATTACGGAACACGTTCGGCTTCTCCACATCATCCAGTATGTACATATGCTCCTCAATCTCCAGAAGGTTGTTCTTCGGATTCATGGAGACCGGACGATTCTGAAATGCATCACTATCTCTCATTGGTATACCTCTCTTCCCTGACATTCGACATCTGCAATATTGTTTTCTATTTTTACTCTGCGCAGTAAAAATACATTTTGCAGTTCTCGTATCATTGTATACAATCATACCATTTGTGTCAATATCTTTAGTATTAATTTTATTGACTTATTTTAATCACATTTTTTATTTTTCCCAGTGATTTTATCATTTTACTTGTTTTCTAATAATCTGCGGACATTGAGCATTCCGAAGCCCTGCTTATTCCAGGGTTCTCCGAGATCCGTAGCTGTCAGCGCTACCCTACGGAGAAATTCTTCATTGGACATTCTCGGATATTTTTGTAGTACCAGTGCTGCCGCTCCGGACACAATGGGGGTTGCCATGGAGGTACCGCTTTTTGCAATATAAGGTTTAAAAATTCTGCCATTTCTATTTTTCCAGAAAGCATTGCAGGACAGGATCCGCGTCCCGGGAGCCACAATATCCGGTTTTCGGATGACGTCGTATTTTCTACCTCTTCCGGAATATGTTTCGCATCGCTTCGGGTCATTTTTACAATATCTTCCATCGTGACAACCCACTGTTAACACTTTCCGGCTGCTTGCCATCTCCGAAATACTCCCATCCTCAGGTCCTGCATTTCCCGCTGCACAGACTACGAGAATATTATGATCCCACAACAATTCCATATACTCCCGCAGTACCTGTTCCTTATATCGTTCCTTCAATTCACCGATTCCGACAGATATATTTAAGATCCGGATCTGATACCTGTTTTTTACCCGTAGGATCCACTGAAATGCCTCCTGCATGGAATCACAGGATCCTTCTCCCTTTCCATCCAACACTTTTCCCACGACAAGTTTCGATGCCGGTGCCATTCCCCGAAGCCTTCCACCCGACAATTCTCCGTTTCCGCAAAGGATGCCACATACATGGGTTCCATGTCCGTTATCATCATACGGCAGAGAGCTCTTCTCCACGAAATCACGAAAACATAACAAATGCCCGGCAAGATCCGGATGATATGCGATCCCGGTATCCAATACAGCAACCGTTACAGGCTCTGACCGCCAAGTTACGCTATATATTTGTTCCGGTACCTGTACCTGCTCCCTGACCCTCTGCATCCGTTTTCCTTCCCGGTAAAAATATAGTAAAACCGACATAAGACTTAATCTATCTTATGCCGGTTTCTATTCCGGGTGTCGGTTAAATCACCCCATTATTCATTTATAATCTCTATCCTCTCCGGGAAAGCGTCATTTCCAATATCCGTGACACTCGCCGGCAGATGTACTTTTTTCAATTCCGTATGATTTCGGAATGCTTCCTCTGCGATCACGCGAACGCCATCCGGTATCACAACTTCAGGCAGATTCCCTTTATAAGCTACCAGGATGTCCCCACTGATCAGAAAATCATCCATACTGTTCTCTTCAAAATCATCCAGCCAGCCGGTATGGGTAAACGCCTTGGCACCAACAGTATTCACCGTGTCCGGCAATATTACGTTATCCAGATTATCACAATGATAAAACGCCGCATAGTCAATCACCGTTACACCTTCCGGAATCGTAACGGTCCGGAGAGAACTTCTGGAAAAAGCAAAACGTCCGATCTCTGTAGTACCTTCCGGGATCGTAACTGCGCTGACAGACTGGTTACGATAATACATCCATTCCGGAATCTTGCCGTTCTCTGTCTCAGCTGTGATATCCTGTTCTTCACCGGTCTCCTGTCCCGCTTCCGGTTCCGTATACCCCTGCTGTACTTTTTCCTCACCCGGATGCACCATTACCAGGGCATGATTCCCTACAATAATAGTACTGCCCAGGACATTACCGGGAACCGGTGTTGCAACAGGTGCAGGCGTAGCCGTTGATACAGGTTCTGTCGTTGCCTGTGTATCCGGTCTGCTTACTGCTGTCGGTGTCTGTACAGGAGCTGCCGTCACCAGCGGATCACGGTTTTTCTGCTCCGCAAGTTTTTGGGCAAACTGTGCTGCCACACTTCCCTCGTCCGCATGGATTGTCACATTATCACAGTTTAAGAAAGCATCTTCCGCAATACCGGTCACCGTAGCCGGGATATAAATATCTGTGAGATTAACACATCCCGCAAATGCCTGTGCATCAATACTCTGTATATTTTCCGGAATTGTGATCTGCTTTAAACCCGTACATCCTGCAAACGAATACTCGTCCACTGCAGTCAGACCCTTTCCCAGAACAACCTCTTCCAGATTGTTACATCCCCAGAAAACATAGGCATCCAAACGCTTGACAGATTTCGGAATTACAACGAACTGTACCTTCTGATTGTTCTCAAAGGCACTCTCGCCTACGACTTCCACTGTATCCGGAATCGTGACACGTTCTTCCGTCCCTCTGTATTTTACCAGTGTACTTCCCTGCGTCTGAAAATCGGAGGCAGACGCTGCCGCATCTGCCTCCGACACAGGAAGATGTGTCAGGATCAATGCGGTAACTGCCAGTGCTATGACAGCCATCCACTTTTTATGATTCATAAACCTTCCCATCCTTTATTTCCCACTAGGCTCTGGCTTTCCGCAGAGTCTTTTTGTCCTTCTTCATGAAGAGTACTACCGAGATACATGCAAGTCCCATGGATAAGAACCACTTGGGATGAATGCCGTCTCCGGTCTTAGGTGTGCTGTCTGCAATAGTTCCCGCAGTCAGATTATTCGTATCCACATAGATCACATACGGTGAAAAATGCTCTGCCGTAAAGGTTACGCAGGATACTCCGGATATTGTAGAGAACTTCGGTGACAGCTTATCCAGCTTGCTGTTCACTACTCCGGCCACTTTATTATTACCTGCGTAGGTGATCAGGGAATCCGGCAGCGGTAACGTAATACTGATGGATAATCCCGTGGTATCCGTGATCTTCGTATTCCCAGTGGAATCATAAAGACTGATATCCATGGGGAAATACTTGATGGCACTGATATCACTGCCGTACTCTGCCATCAGAGCCTTAACTACCTCTTCGGAAGCTGCTGCACTCTCTGTGATCTTGATCACAAAGTTATCAGAAGATCCGTTCACCGTTGCAGATACCACACCGGTATTGGACAGACCGTTTTTATCAATAACAACGGTGGTTCTGCCACCGGATACGGTTCCCGTAGTAGTGCTGCTCGGTCTTCTGTTGGAATTGGAATTCGTGGAATTACCGCTTCCTGTAGATGTATTTGTTTTGTTACCTGAACCGGATTTTGCAGTATAATTTGCAGTTACTGTTACATTAGCTTCCGGCATAGTGATGACCGTTGCAGACAATACCTTGCTGGCAATCGTCGTATTGGCCGGATCTATTGACCAACTACTGAACTGCTGGTTCGCCGCGGGGTCATTTGCCACGATGATCGGCTGGGAACCTGCCACATAACTTCCGGATCCAGAACCGTTTTTAACCGTCAGAGTATACATCTTGGCAGTAGTTCCGTTGTTATTATTGCCTCCGGGACTGGTGCTTGCTCCGGGACTGGTGCTGGCTCCGGGACTGGTGCTGGCACCCGGACTGGCAGTTCCACCATTATTAGAGCCACTGGCTTCATATACTGCATAGAAATCTGTATTTTCTGTGATAGCTGTTGCAATATCCGGCAGCCATTCCTTGAAGGTGTAACCACTGACCGTAGGGGTCTGGATACTGGGTGCAACCGTACCCTTCTTGATCGTAGTCTGATAGAATACTTCCTTGGTCACACTATTGATATATCTGACTACAATATCATCTTCGCTTAGCGCCTTATATTGTGCCATGGTGGTAAAAGACTCTGTAATATTGGTCAGAGGTCTGTCCCATCCGATGAAGATATAACCATCTCTCACAAGATTAGATGTGTTGGGCAGATCCGCATCTGCGATGCTGCCGCCGGAGGATACCTTGATCTTCTTAATTACCGTACCATCCCAATCCTGGAAGGTTACGGTCAGCTTGTTGGCATCGGGATCTTCCTTGCTATACATAGCTGTAATTGTAACATCTGCTGTGATTTCGCTGGGATCCGGATCCCAATACTGGAACACTTCTCCGCTCTTGCCTGCCGGAGTTGGAGGAGTTGCAGCTTCACCACCCTTAACTCTCTGCTCTGCATCAGGTACCAGCGCATAGCTCCCTAATTCTTCATTCCAGTCTCTAAAGTTAACGGTAAAATACTCTACCAGGGGAGTAGTATCTACTGTAAAACCCTTTAATTGTGCGTAATTATACAAGTAACTGTTTTCCGGACTGCAGATCACCACATCCTTTGGATCCGGATTTGCCTTGAGCAGCTCATCAAATGCATGCTGGCCGATAAGGTTCAGATACTGGCTCGCCTCCAAACGCTCCATACCACTCTTCTGGAACGCATAATCTTCAATAGTGGTACAGGTAGTGGGCAGCTTAATCGTACGCATTTCCGTTGTGTCTGCAAAGGCATATTCCGGCACCGTTGTAATCTCACTTTCCGTGAGATCGATTTCTCTCAGGGCATCACATCCCTGGAATGCTCTGGGTGCAATGGAAGTAACCCCTGCCAGTTCAGAAGGCTTTACATATTTACTGGTTCTGCCTTCCAGGCACTCAATAATCCTTGCTTTGGCACCGCCACTCATTCCATAAATAATGGAATTATCGCAGCTGAAATAATCGTTTCCTAAGAACGACACATTACTCAATTTGTCACATCCGGTAAAAGGAATCAGTCCCAGACTGTTGATCGTTCCGGACAATGTCACATCATTCAGGGCAGGACAATTCTTAAAGACATAGTCCCCGATGGAGCTCATATTTCCGGTGATATTGACCGTTTCCAGTTTCTCGCAGCCCTCAAAAGCATTGGCTGCAATAGATGCTGTATTGCCAAGAATGTTAATTCCCTTCAAATGTGCTGCAGCTTTGGTACCGTCTGCACTTCTAAAGTCATTTACCTCGATGGCATCCAGACCGTATATCGTAACTGTCTTGTCTTCCTTAAGGCTTGCAACATCTGCATCTTCTTTAGCTACAAACAGTCCGTCCCTAATCGCCTGGATACCTTCAGGTATTACAACATTCAGTGCGGAATCAATAAACTGCTGCTGATCCTCCGTCCTGGGATCACCACTCAAATATTTGCTCAAGGCAGTTTTTGCCGCCTCTCTCTGGGCAGCTGTAAGATAAGGATAGTTTGTTTCACTTGTATATCCGCTCAGTTGTGAAAAAGCAGGGAAATCGATCAGCTCGCTGACACCCTTTTCCTCATTGTACTGTACTACCAGATTGGTCGGCCAGCCGCTGCAATATCTGACATAAGTCTTCAGCTGACTGCCGTTATTATATCTTCCATCCTCACTCATGGCATACAGATAAGGTGTGGAGCTCGGCGAAACTTCTCCGACAAAGGTAAGCTTTACCTTCGGAGAATTATCACTGTCGACTTCTACCTTTCCAGGGCAATTGCCTCTGTGCACTGCTCCTGTATAATCCTGCGTTTTAAATGCATCTGTTCCTATTGCCACTGAACTGTTATTGAAGATCACCGTTGCCAGATTATGACATCCTTTGAAAGCGTTATCTCCAACAGATACAACACTGGCAGGCAGTGATACCATGGTCAGATTACAGTTGTTGGCAAAAATATTGGCGCCAATATTATAAATATGATAAGGTCCGATAGGATCCGGGATCTCCAGCGTCGATACATTTTCTCCTACCGTACTGGATATCAGTTCATTGTTGGAATTTACTACATAAGTAGATCTTCCTTTCTCCCCTGTCACCTTCGGATCCTGAACCGTAAGTTCATATTTATTCAGGCTTTTATACTGATTTGCCTCGGAATCATAATCAATATAACTGAATGCAAAACAATGATCTCTGGTGAAAGTATGCAGTGTGGAATCATCCCTGCTTTCAAAGTAGAAGGTTCCGTTTACCGGATCTCCGGACAGCATATCCTTAAAGCAGTCAAAGCAATAGACATCCCCATCTTCTTTCTCCGTAAACGTCATCTTCTTGCTGCGGGCAGTAATGTGTCTCAGATTCTTACATCCCTTAAAGGCTGAAATATCCAGAGCTTCATTGTAACTCTCCGGGAAGGTCAGAGAAGAAAGGGTCTCACAGTTTTCAAATACATTCCACCCCAGCTCCTTCAAATTACTTGCACTGGTTCCGTCACCGGAATTGCACATTTCAAAATCACTTAAGAAACGGCATTCTGCGAAAGCATAATCTCCGATGTACTTTACACTTATTGGTAAAGTAAAGCTTGTAAGGTTGGTACAGTTATAAAAGGCATGGTCTCCGATCTGACCGAGATTACATTTTTCCGGAATAGACACATCTCTCATACTGCCGCATCCGGCAAAAGCATAGTTGCCAATAACGGTAATACCATTACCAAACTCTACATCATTCAGACCTGTGCATTCATAAAAAGCATAGTTACCGATGCCTACCAGATCCTCTCCGATGATCAGCGTTCCGATATTACCGGCCTGTGCAAAGATACCCTTGGAAGCAGTTGCTGCTGTAATATAGCCTCCGTCTGTTGGAACACTCCATTTATTTGTATTTGTCAGGGCATCAAATGCAGAATCCAGGTACTGGTTGCCGATATATTTTACTTCCGCATCTTTGATCCACTGGTGATCACTGTCAGTTGCGATCGCATAATCGGCATATACTGCTGCGTTTCCATTACCGTCCTCCGCACCATTTACGCTGGAACCATTAGCTCCCTTGGAATAATAATAAAACTGTGTTAAAACATCCAGATTCTTCCATGCATTATCGGTAGCATAACAGGGTTTTATCTCTCCTACTTTATAAGTTTCTTCCTTCTGTTCATACAACTGCTTACCGGTAGCATCCACCAACGGTGTTTTCCCATCATCTTGATATCTTGGCTTGGTTATATCATCTACCATACGGGTGTATTCCGTTGTTGCTTCATAATAAAGTGGCTCCCCTTTTATGTTGGCTGCCACATAACCGTTACCGGTACCAAGGTTGCCGGTAGGCTGTATGTACGCATTTACTTTATTAGGGATCGTCAGCGTATTGTTCGGCAGAGTATTGTCCTTATTATACCCCAGCAGAATGGCTGACCATACACCGTTTACTGCCATATATGCGAACTGATAGTTGCTTCCGTCAGCATTCGTACTGGTGGTATAGATTGTTGTTCCCGAAGGAACTACAGGAATCAGTGAATCCATAGTCGGGACATTGCTTCCAGCCTTCAGATCCGCTGCCTTCTCCGGCGCATCTTTCCGGATGGATACCTTGTATTTTGCACTGCCGGAAGTATGTGTAGCGGCATGTGTATGTCCTGCAGCCTGCGCCACGGCATCTTCTTCCGCTTGCAATCCTTCCGTAGGAATCGCTGCCACTACGATCGCCGAGATCAGGAACAGTGTTCCCAGGGTCTTCCTTACTGTCTTTTTTAATCTTCTGTTGGTCTTCCTTGTACCCTTAGTCATCCTTTACTCCTTTGCCGTCACCTTTTTGGCAACCACTACGAATCTGCCGTTTTTCTCCTGATAATCACAAGTCGACAGAGTTAAAAGCCGGTCACCGTATTGAGCCGTGACTCCTGTGTCATATAATGACATTCCCTCCATGTCATTCATATAAGAGTCAAATTCCTGCTCGCTCTGGGCGTCTATAAACTGATAATATTTGAAAACGATCTCATCTTCACTGTATACCCTTGAACGGAATACATACATGATCTCATACAGACCTTTTTCATAGATGGTATCAAACTGTATGCAGGGATGTTTCTCATAATAGCTCTGGTCGCTGTATAAGGATAAGCCTCCGAACATCTGCCCGCTCTTCATGTGATGCCCGTACAGAATAAGGTTTGTGCTGGGTTTCAACACATCACAGTCCTTGTCCATGAAAATGGATCCGTTCTTGTCATACTCCTGATTCAGATTGTGATCCAGATAATATTCGTTATCCGTTGTCTGCATAACAGGGTAATCTATATTAGTATCGTCAATTTTTACCCATCCGATTAGTCTTTTGTTCTTATTTAATAAATTTTTATATTCATCCAGCACCGGAGGCGGCGTGCTCTGTCCTTCCTCCGCGGTATAATGAATCACCGGAGCCGGTGCATCACTTGCTGTTGGCTCTTTATCTTTCAATTCGCTCAGCTGCTTGTAATTATCAGCGGTACGATAATTGTACCAATTATATACACCGAAATACCCCAGGCAGACAATGGCTGCCATACTACAGAGGACTACCAGTAATTTTCTGCGTTTTTCCTGCTTTTTCAATTCTTCTTTAACTATTTTATCCAGTTCCTGTTCGTCAAACTGCGGTTTGTTCTGCTTCTGTGCGGCCTTCCTATGTTTCGGTGTTTCTTTTTTCTTTACTGGCTTCTTTAAAGGTTCCTTTTTTTTCGTTGCATTGGCTCTGGAAACCGGGGCATCTTTTCGTTCCTGTCTGTGAATTTCTTCTGCCAGTTCCTCCATATAATCCTGTCCCAGGATACTGTGAAATCTGCATTTTCCACTACGGATCACTTCCAAGAGCTTCTTCTGATCCGACAAGTTCATCTTCTTAGTCTGCATCCGAAGATTTTCAATCACCTGCTGATCCTTCAGAGCGTTCTGATAATCCGCCTCTGTTCGAAACTGCCGCCCTTCTACGATATATATCTTCTGTGTCATTCAATCTATCCTTAAGTAAATAATAAGATGTCAGGGATAAATGGGTTAAACCTATATGAATTAAACCTACATCATTTTAACTACATATTATCATCTATTACATTTCCACATAGCTATTTTTATTTTACTATATTAGAAAATTATTGCAAGTCTTTTCCGGAAACATTGACAGGCTCCCCCGCATACAATAGAGCATAAATAAAAAGTGGAGGCACTAAAAATGAGTGACTTAACTGCTACAAACTGTGGCTGCAACAATAATTCCTGCAGCAACAATAACAACTGTAGTAACGGTATCTTCGGCAACAGCTGCATCTGGATCATCCTTTTACTGTTCTGCGGCGGTGGCTGCGGTAACGGTTGCGGCAACAACAGCTGCGGACTTCTGGGCAATAAAAACAATGGTTGCGGCGGAAATGATTGTTGCGAATGGCTGATCTGGATTCTGCTCCTGTCCTGCTTCTGTGGCGGTGGCAACAACGGCTGTGGAAATTGCGGTTGCTGATTTACCGGACTTTTTACACACGTATGATCGATCATCCCGGGGTGCGGATCTTCCGTACCCCGAATGACTGATTGGCATAAGCGAATTATCCGCTTCATAAGATACTAGTAATTCATTTACTGGAAGGTATTATCTGCATGGATGATAACAGAATCGACAAGGCGGCCGCCTTTGACACTTTATTTACCAACAACCGCATTCAGATTCTGAAAACACTTGCCTATTATATAGATCCGCATCTCCTGAAAGGACTTGCTGTCTACATAAAATTTTTGGAATTGCAATATACGCTGGCACTGTTTAGAAAGCATCCGGAGACTGCTCTGCACAGTTTTCCTCTATCATCCGATGGAAGCAGTCTCGCCGGTGAACTATGCAGTGATCTCATGCCTTTATGCGATGAAACGCAGAAAGCATCCCTGCAGCAGGTCACCCAGATGCTTGACAATATCCATAATTTTCAAGAAATGATGGATATGGCTAAGTCCATGCAGGAGCTGTTCCCGGAAGGTTTCTCCGATCTGGACGGTTGTGATCCGGCTATGTTGTCCGAACTTTTCGCAGCCACTCAAAATCAATCAGGAGGTCAACAAAATGGATTATTCCCAGACTCCCCTCTGGATGCAGGATGATCTTGTGAGGGACATCCCGAGAGAAAAATTAGAATTTCTCTCCACTCTTTTTGCCAAAGGGCACGGCAAATCACAAAAAGAAATGATGTCACTTCTCATGCCTGCCATTCGTAAGGCAAAGCAGGAGCATCTCACTTTTACCCCACAGGAAATGCAGGCTGCCATCACAGCCATCAAAAAATACAGCACCGAAGCAGAGCTGCAGCAGATTCAAAACATTTTAGAAAAAAGCAACGCTCAAAGAAATAACTCCCGGCAGACGTAAGGTCTGTCAGGAGTTATTTCTTTCACGTAAGTTCAGCCAACGCCATTCGCAAAGTCGCGTTATCACGCTTTCCGTCGCTATGTGACTACCTTTGCTCATAAGACGTCGTTTACCTCATGGACATATTCGTTCATAGCTGAACTATTTAACTACGATGTTGACGATTCTGCCGGGAACATAGATCTCTTTTACGATGTTGCCGGTCAGCTTGTCTCCCAGAGCTTCTTTTGCCATGTTGATGACATTTTCCTTGGTCTCATCCTTGGAAACCTTGATGGTTACACGCATCTTGCCGTTGACCTGAACACCGATCTCAACAACGCTCTCTACGGTCTTCTCTTCCTCGAATTCAGGCCATGCTGCCTGATACAGTCTGCCCTCGAATCCGGCAGTCTGCCACAATTCCTCAGTGATATGAGGTGCTACGGGGTTAAGCAAAGTAAGCAGTGTCTTATATTCGCCTCTGGTAATGGCGTTCTTCTTATAGAACTCGTTGATCAGGGACATCATAGCTGCAATGGCGGTGTTGTACTTCAAGTTCTCAAAATCGCTGCTGACCTTTTTGATGGTCTGGTGCATTTTAGTCTCTAAGTCTGCACTATAGCCTTCTTCATCAGTCAGGATATCCTGCAACTTCCAGACTCTCTCAAGGAATCTACGGCATCCCTTTACGCCTTCCTCACTCCAGGAAGCACTCAGATCAAAGGCACCGATGAACATCTCGTAGGTACGCAGAGTATCTGCACCGTAATCCTGTACGATATCGTCCGGATTTACCACATTGCCACGGGACTTGGACATCTTCTCACCGTTGGATCCCAGGATCATACCGTGGCTGGTTCTCTTCTGGTAAGGTTCGGGGGTAGGTACTACGCCCTGATCATACAGGAACTTATGCCAGAAACGGGAGTACAAAAGATGCAGTGTGGTATGTTCCATACCGCCGTTGTACCAGTCAACCGGCAGCCAGTACTTCAATGCTTCAGGACTTGCCAGTGCCTTGTCATTGTGAGGATCGGTATAACGCAGGTAATACCAGGAAGAACCTGCCCACTGAGGCATGGTATCGGTCTCTCTCTTTGCCGGACCGCCACAGCAGGGACAGGTGGTATTTACCCAGTCAGTCATGGCAGCCAGAGGAGATTCTCCGGTATCGGTAGGCATGTAGCTCTCTACATCGGGTAACTGCAGCGGCAGTTTGCTCTCATCAATGGGAACATATCCGCACTTGTCGCAATGTACGATAGGGATCGGCTCACCCCAGTAACGCTGTCTGGAGAATACCCAGTCTCTTAATTTATAATTGGTCTTGCGGTTACCGATGCCCTTCTCTTCCAGATAGTTCATGATCTTCTCTTTGGCTTCTGCCACAGACAGGCCGTTCAGGAAATCGGAATTGACCAAAGTACCATCAGCAACATCGGTATATACAGCTTCTTCTACGCTGACAGGGCTTCCGGCTACAACTTCGATAATAGGCATGCCAAACTTTTTAGCGAACTCCCAGTCTCTCTCATCATGGGCAGGTACTGCCATGATAGCGCCGGTACCGTAAGTCATCAATACATAGTCAGATACCCATACAGGGATCTCTTTACCGTTGACGGGATTGGTAGCGGTCAGACCCTGGATGCAGACACCGGTCTTATCCTTTGCCAGCTCGGTACGTTCGAAATCAGACTTTTTCGCAGCCATCTCACGATATGCCACGATATCATCCCAGTTCTTGATCTCGTCCTTGTATTTATCCAGTACAGGATGCTCCGGAGATACTACCATGTAGGTAACACCGAACAGAGTATCCGGTCTGGTGGTGTAAATGCGCAGCTTCTCATCTTTTCCGGTGAGGGTAAAGTCTACTTCCGCACCCTGGGACTTTCCGATCCAGTTCTTCTGGGAAACCTTGACACGCTCGATATAATCTACAGTGTCCAGTCCCTGGATCAGCTTGTCTGCATATTCAGTGATCTTCAGCATCCACTGGCTCTTGACCTTACGGATGACTTCGGAACCGCAACGCTCGCAGACGCCATTGACTACTTCCTCATTTGCCAGACCTACCTTACAGGAGGTACACCAGTTGATAGGCATCTCTGTCTTGTAAGCCAGTCCTGCCTTGAACAGCTTTAAGAAGATCCACTGGGTCCAATGATAATACTCGGGATCCGTGGTATTGATCTCTCTGTCCCAGTCAAAGGAATAACCTAAGGAATGCAGCTGATTCTTGAATCTTGCCACGTTATTCTTGGTTACGATCTTCGGATGGATGTGATTTTTAATTGCGTAATTCTCGGTAGGGAGACCGAACGCATCCCATCCCATAGGATACAGCACGTTGTATCCCTGCATTCTGCGCTTACGTGCTACGATATCCAGTGCGGTATAAGGTCTCGGATGACCTACGTGTAATCCCTGTCCGGAAGGATAAGGGAACTCTACCAGTGCGTAATATTTGGGCTTGGAGAAATCGTCGGAAGTCTTGAATGCTTTTTCGTCATCCCAGACAGTCTGCCATTTTTTCTCTACCTCTCTGTGATTGTAAGGTACTGCCATAATTATTTCCTCCTAAACTATGAGAAGTTTTCTATTTGAATTTACGTTCTCAAGTCGTTAAAAAACTACCGATTATTTTATCGTGTTTTGCCAATACTGTCAAGGACTGCGGCTCTATCCATACATATTTGTACATATTTTCTGTTCTCTGTGCATATCATATATACGAGAGGTGATGAATCATGTTTGCATGGATCACATTACTGATCAATCTGATGCAGCGTTATCGATGAAATATCGAACACGCTAAAAAGAGACCGGACACATCCGCCGGTCTCTTTTGCTGGATCCTATGTATTCTATATATTAATCTTCTGCGTTATTCTCCGCTACTTTCGCTGCTCTGGCTGCCACTTCCTTCTCCTGTACATCGGAAGGTGTCTGCTCATAGCGGGCAAATTCATAGGAATAATCGCCTCTGCCTCCGGTCATGGAACGCAGATCCGTACAATAACCGAACAATCCACTCATAGGAATATCCGCTTCGATGACCTGTCTGCCGCCACTCATGGGAGTCATGCCCAGTACGCGACCTCTTCTTTTGTTCAGATCACCCATGATGTCACCGGTGTAAGCATCGGGTACTGTAACTTTCAGGGACATGATAGGCTCTAACAGAACCGGACCCGCTTCCATAACACCCTTCTTGAATGCCTGAATCGCTGCGGTCTTGAATGCCATCTCCGAAGAGTCTACCGGATGGTAAGAGCCATCGTACAATACTGCCTTGACACCAACTACCGGATATGCCGCCAGAGGTCCTCTGCCCACGGACTCCTGAATACCTTTTTCTACTGCAGGGAAGAAGTTTTTCGGTACTGCACCACCTACGACTTCTGTTGCAAATTCATAGGGCTTCGTCAGATCGCCGGAAGGTGAGAAACGCATTTTTACATGACCGTACTGACCGTGTCCGCCGGACTGTTTCTTGTACTTATATTCCACATCGGACTGTTTCTTGATGGTCTCTTTGTATGCGATCTTCGGCCTGGACAGCTCGATCTCTACTTTGTATTCGTTTAACAGACGGCTGACCACGATATCCAGATGCTGGTCACCCATGCCGTAAAGTAAGGTCTGGCGGTTCTCTGCATCGTTCACTACACGGATGGTCAGATCTTCATGAGTCATCTTCTGCAATGCCTGGGATATCTTATCCACATCGGCCTTGTTCTTCGGCTTATACCGCATGTAGGTATAAGGGGTGGAAATATCGAACTTGCCGTATTTAATAGTCGTTGCCTTAGTCGAGAGACTGTTGCCGGTTCTCGCTGCAGTCAGCTTCGCCAGTGCTCCGATGTCTCCGGCATGCAGTTCACTGACTTCGATAGGCTTATTGCCCTGCAATACATAGATTTTGCCAATCTTCTCTTCAATATCACGATCCACGTTATACAGCAGATCATCCGTTTTCAGTACACCGGAGTTTACCTTGATCAGGGAGTATTTTCCAATGAACGGATCCACGATGGTCTTCCAGATGTAAGCGGATTTAGCCTTTGCGAAATCATAATCCGCATGGTAGATCTCGTTGGTCTTCAGATTGATACCCGCTACTTCTCTGTTCTCAGGGCTGGGCATGTATTTGATAATATCATCCAACAGTGTGTACATACCCTGGCACAAAATGTTAGATCCCATGGTCATGGGAACGATGCTGCCGTCACAGACATTGGTACGGAGGGCTGCACGGATCTCTGCTTCAGAGAAGGTCTCTCCGCCGAAATACCGCTCCATGAATTCTTCACTGGTCTCGGCTACGGCTTCCATTAAGGTATCACGGCAGATCTGCAGATTCGCCCGGCTGTAATCCGGTACCTCACAGGGAACAACTTCCTTACCCTCCCAGCGGTTACCGCTCTCGGTGATAACATTGATGTATCCTACAAATTTCTCGTTTTCACGGATCGGCAGATGAAACGGTGCCATCTTCTTGCCGTACAGGTTGGTCATATCTTCCACTACCTGGCGAAAGGAAGCGTTATCCACGTCCATGTTGGAAACATAGATGAAACGGGGCAGCTTATATTTTTCGCAAAGCTCCCATGCCTTCTGGGTGCCAACTTCGATGCCAGACTTGCCGTTAACTACTATGATGGCTGCTCCTGCGGCACTAACTGCCTCTTCCACTTCTCCCACGAAATCAAAATAACCCGGTGTATCAATAATATTGATCTTGTATCCTTCCCACTCAATGGGGATCACGGAGGTACTGATAGAGAAATGACGTTTCTGTTCTTCTTTACTGTAATCGCTGAGGGTATTGCCGTCATCTACCTTCCCCATACGAGAGGTGATACCGGACAGATAACCAAAGGCTTCTGCAAGACTGGTCTTGCCACTGCCGCCATGGCCCAGTAATACTACGTTACGGATCTTGTCTGTTGTGTAAATATTCATATCCCATCCTCCATTTATTCTGCATTTTGGGTATTTTGTCCAGCCGTTGGATTGGATTTTTAACCCCTTACGTGTATTTTACTAAATATATACTACTATTACAAGTAAATATTGTTAATTATTTCATATTTTTACAAGTTGTCAGAACTTTGCGATATGAACAGTTGCACAAGACAAGTAAATTGAGAGTTACGAGCCATGCAAAAATAGAACGGAATACCTCGGTGGGAGC
>ERZ1034723.31-NODE-31-length-82279-cov-208.123626_pt1 | contig 82279 bp, 125 predicted proteins | sample MGYA00520637_ERZ1034723 | MGnify/ENA primary metagenome ERZ1034723 (study PRJEB33766, sample SAMN09781719) | gut metagenome | biome: gut microbiome | host: Homo sapiens | place: Madagascar | study: EMG produced TPA metagenomics assembly of the PRJNA485056 data... | reverse complement strand
GAGCAATCCCTCTGACATTATTAACCAAATTATTAAAGATTATGAAGAGATATTATGTATCAATTACAGAAACGCTCAATAAAATTGTGAGCGTAGAAGCGAACAGCGTAGAGGAGGCGGTAAATAAAGTTACAGAAAAGTATCATGCCGACGAAATAACACTCACCTCTAAGGATTATATCGACGGCATGGTAGAAGTCGAGGAGGAGCAGGACTACTATCGAACTATTGATGCTATGCGCCACATCTACGAGCACGTGGATTAGCCTAAAAGCGCAGCTAACGACTGCGCACATTAACCAAAACATAAGAATTATGAACAACGTAAGATTTATTCCAGGACAATATGAATGGCATCTCGTTGATGAGAAAGACAACGTGCTTCTCAACATTCCTGATGATTTCATTTACGATTGCGAGACAAAGGCTGATTTGGATTTCGTTATAGGAGACATTCCAAGACAGGCATTGGAAGCAGTCGAAGATGGGGAAGAACTCTATGGATGTGACGTAAACAAATACGTCAGCGACATAGATGATGACTGCGTAACCAAGCTAATGATAGATACCCTATCAGAATATCTTGGGTTAACAGCCTAAAAGCCGTCTGAAGACGGCACTACAAACCAAAACTTTAAGAATTATGTATGTATCAGAACTATCGAGAGAACAACTTGTAGAGTTAAAATCCACCATGCTCGAAGCCATACTCGGCTACGAGCCGTCATACGGAGAGCTTGCCATTGCTGACGAGCTTGTGTCTGACGAGCAGATGGAAGAGGAGTACGGAGGCGTGTGTTTCACGTCTGACGACTTCTTTTGCTCCATGAGCTAACCTACGGCAGCGCAGCCTAAAAAGACGTGCCGGAAGACCATATTTATTCAAACAGTAGCGATAGATCACAAGTCTCCCACTGACGCGAGTGGACTCGTGATCTCCACAACTGTTTCACATCAGCATCGTACAGATATGCGCCAAGGTCTTCGGCACGCCACACATTTATTAACCAAAATCATTAAGAGTATGACATGCAACGAGATTATCAATGAAGTTGAGAATGGTGCGAAGTTCACTATCAACTTCCAAAACAGAACATGTAGAGTGAACGGAGAGGTTGTTGTTAGCGAGGAAATCGCAGCAAGAGACTGGAAACAACATGGCAGTTTGCCTTTGTCTGTTGCGTTGAACGGAATAGAAAAGGCATACAGGGATTATAAGCACTCCGTTCCTTCTGAGCGTTCCGAGTCACACAGACGTTGCTACTTTAAGGCTTTGTCTGAGAAAGAGCTCTCAGACGAAGATATGATGTATGGTGAGCAACGTGAGGTGGCGAGATGCAAGTTAGAACTCAGATTGCTTACATACATCATCCAAGGCTACATTACTTGGCAGAAGGAATGGGGCAGCTGGTTCTACCAATCTCCCAACGACAAGGACTTGATTATCCTGCGCTCATGGGTTGAACCAAGCAAATCGTAGCATTTGGTCGCAGATGGTAGCATTTGCTATAAACCGCCTAAATCAGAGTGGGATGTAAATCTCACTCACATTTTTAACCATTTTATTAACAATTTAAAAATAAAAGAATTATGAAAAGAAATGTAATGATTTCAGGTGAGTTCACTATCAACGAGGTAGCAAACGCTAACGGCGCAGGTCAGCAGAAACCCAACAAGAAGTCGGCACAGGCACGTATCGAAGCTCTCAAGGCTGCGGGCGTGGATGTTTCCAACTACTTCCCTATGGGCGAAGAGATGATTGTCCGTGTCAAGGACGGCGTTCCGACACAGGTACTTGACGACGACCCTGTTTTCTCTCGCATCATGGAAGGACGCTACATCGCACACGGCAAGCTCTATCGCCGTTGGGTTATGGCACAGATGTTCCACATGCTCCGAGAGATGAACGAGGGCAAGTGGGATTCTCCCAACTTCACGGAGGTCTTGCAGAACCGCGGATACGAGTATTCGTGGAAGATGGTCGAGCAGGAGTTGCTCGCGCAGTATAAGATGCTCAAGCACGGCGACACAGAGTCGTTTGGCGAGCGCAACCGCTGGTTCGACAAGGACGTTGTGACTGAAATGGCAGAGGACTACCTCGACCATCTCCGCAAGGTTGTTGGGGAAATCAAGGAACGCAAATGCCGTGGTCGCCTCTACAAGCGCATCTTCGGCAAGAACGTGTTCTCTGACGAGATTGAGAACGTTGTGTTCGCTCCGATTGCATGGGCTATCAGAGCAATCGGCGACTCCAAGTCTGCATATCAGCTCTACAAGGCAGTCGCAGCATTCAACCGTGACCGTCACAATCTCCGTTGGCAGACCAAGCAGTCAAAGGCGTTCACCGATGCCTACAAGGGTTCTGGTGCGTACTTCACGATGAAGAACCTCATCCTGTTCCACGGCGCACGCTTCAATGGCTGCACCACGGGAAAGCAGTCGCTCGCACGCATGGAAAATCTCGCCTCGAACCTCGAAGGTTGGGAACTCCTCGGTGCAATGAAGCAGCTCATCAAGGACTCTGGCATCTCTGTCGAAAAGAAGATTGCCGAGTGGAAGAAACAGCCTGCATCTAAGAAGTAGTACGCAGCCAAGAAGGAATTGCCGTTCCGTCTGCGGTGGCTCGGCATCATTTATGAAAGCTTCGCAGAAGAAGGTCCCTTACCTGCCTTTCGGTCTGGCAAGGGACCTTCAGTGTAAAGCTTTGAAATCACACGCTTACAGACAGGCACCCGTCCGTGAGCCGCAGACAAGCCTAAACCACAAGTGGTTACACATCGTAACCGCTTGACTTATTTACAAACCATTAAATAACAATAGAATTATGAAAGAAGATAAGATTTTAGAGATGTTTTTCGCCCCCGAACGCTGGCAGTATGCAATCGCCAAAGGTGTTGTCAAGGACATATCCAAGGGCGTGCTCTATAAGCTCACCAAACCCGAGGCGCGCGCACTCATGTATCAGCGTATCCGTGACGGCAAGTACAAGATTATGCCGCCACACACAGCGCAGATACCGAAGGACAACGGCGAGTTCCGTACCGTGTATGTGAACGAGCCTGCCGACCGAGTGTTGCTCTCCATCGCCAACGACCTTCTCTTCGAGCTTATGCCCGAGATGGTTCATCCGAGCTGTCGCTCGTATCAGAAAGGTATCGGCTGCGGTAAGGTGGTACAGGAGGTTTCACGCCGTATGTGTGCGTTGCAGACCTCCGATGTGCTCGGCTTCAAGTCCGATTTGTCGAAGTATTTTGACAGTGTTCCGTTGGAGTTCGTTGACGCAGCTTTTGACAAGGTGGAGGAAAAGTACGGACACTCGGCTCTGATAGACGTTCTTCGCGACTACTACCACTCCGACCTGTACTTCACTCCCGAAGGTGAGCTGCACGAGAAGTATCAGTCGTTGAAGCAGGGTTGCTCCGTAGCCTCGTGGCTCGCAGACGTAATCCTGTATCATATCGACGAGAAACTATCGCAGCTCGAAGGCTATTACGCCCGCTACTCCGACGATATGCTTTATGTCGGTAGTGACTACGTTAAGGCGATGCACATCCTTACCGAGGAGCTTGGCAAGATGCAGATGAAGCTCAACCCGAAGAAGGTGGAGTATCTTGACGCAAATCATTGGTTCAAGTTCCTCGGCTATTCAATCAAGGGCAGCAGCATATCGCTTTCCTCTACACGCATCAAGACGTTTCAGAAGGAGATAGAGTCGCGTTCGTGCTGTAGACGGGGTGCAACGCTCACGACATCGGTAAACATGATTAACCGATACCTCTACAAGGGTTATGACGGTCACTCATGGGCAACGCAGGTTCTCCCGATAATCAACGTAAAGGAGGACATCGACACGCTGTCTACGTTCATTCTTGACGCTCTGCGTGCTACCGCAACCGGCAAGCGACGCATCGGAGGTCTTGGTTTCGCCAAGGAGCAGAAGGTGGGATGTATCTCACGAGGACGAGGAAAGAATGTCACAACGAACAGAGCTAAGACACCCGAGCGTATTGACGGCTTTATGTCGCTCGGTCTCATGCGCAACGCATTGCTGACCTCGCGAGCTGCATACGACACGCTTGTAGCCAATCTCTGACAAACGCCTGAAAACGGATGCAGCCCAAACGCTGCGTCCACAACCAAACCAATATGAATTTCCGAGAACACGGAACTGCGCAGAGCAGGACGCTACATTTATATACCCGCCTCAAAGATACGGGATTTCCTCTGGACAATCCAGAGTGTATCCCGTACCCTAAGGCTGGTACAATCAAAACCTTACAGAAATGTTCCACGGCGTAATGCCTGTGCAAGGCGGCGCACACCGCCCTCGGCTTGAAGAATGGCATCCGTTTAGCGCTCAGGTTGCTAACGATGACGACGTCTGTGCGAACAAACAGACGTCGTCATCGAGAAACCTGACCTACATCACTCGTTTACATCCATGTGCCACAGCCATCGTTCAAGCCCACTTACGTCAGCGCAGACGTTCGTCTTCCCCGAAGGAGTACATTTGCTACACCAAGCTTACACGCGGCGCTTGGATGTTCAGACATCCCGCTCGCCGCGTGCTTTGCTTGAGTTCGACCAAAATCTTACAGCCATGCGCCACGCTCCTTGTGGAAGACAAGCCATTGCAAGCCTAAATCGGGCACGATGGGGAGACAATGTTTATATCCCAGTAATCGAGCTTAGATTATGTCCGGTTTGAACGACCGGCATAATCCAACCCTCCCACTGGGTTAAATCAGATACTTACAGCAAAGCACCCGTCTCCAATCGTGCCCACAATACAACCAACGGAATTTTGCGGTTCCTTGTGACGTGCCGTGCAGCCGACTTTAACGATACCGGTTTCGTATCATCCGCCGTCCACCAGGTAGACACCTGGCTCCCTGCCGATTTCTCAACCGGTACATATCAATTCCTTACAGTCACGCAACACGGCTACAGGCACGTCATTACTTTAAAAAGTGCTGCATTTATTCGTGAAATAGCGATAAAATCACTACCTTTGCATTATAAATCAATCGCAAACCAATCACAAACCAATCAGCAATGTTTGCCTTAACGACCTCGTATTGTAGAGGTCGCTATTAACCAATAAAATAGATAAAATTATGGCAGTAACAAAATTTGTAAGAGCGCAGGACATTCTCAAGGAGAAAGGGTTCAAAGCGCCACCGTTCGATACGGCGGGATTTCAGAACGCAGTCGTGGAGTTCTTCCAGAAGAACGATGTGTCTGCGAAATTAGCCATATTCGGAGTTCGTTTCGTGGATTATGAAGGTACGCCCAAATGTGGATTTTCAGATTGTACGCAATACAGCTCCAGCGAAACATGGAGCGACGGAAGGAAATCCTTCCATTACGACCTTCCTGACTATTTGGATTGTCGCTTTGGTTATAGTGCCACTACAGGCTTCAGTACCCCGTTTTTTATCGTGGACGAGCCGTATCTGACCAATGCCGTAGCCCTTCTTAAAATGGCAGGGTTCATTGTTGGAAGAAAACGCAGAGTTTTAGGAGTGCCAACTTACGACATCACCCTCGTCTAAACATTAACCAAGCCCTACGCAACACGGTCAAGCGATATGAAATGCCCAACAATAAGAAACAGGAGAATGTGGATAACATTCGCAAGGACTTTGCAAAGCGGGTCTACGACCTCTATATCAATGCCGCCAACGGAAAGATTGATACCTACGACAAGTTTCTGACTCGTTTGGAGTGGCTTGAAATAGACTACTCCGACGCATTGTCCCCATACGGAATATACGAAGACCTGTGTCCTGACGACTTCGATTTGGTGAAAATGGCGATAGAGGAGGGTACACCCCTCAAGGACTTCGCCTATCAATGGTTGAACATATACAATATCATTGAGTTCGCCAAAGTAGACGCAAGTTTGCTCATACCTCCAACATCCGACAATTAGTCAAAACGGCAGGGTTGAACCTGCCACCAAGTAAACCATATTATAAACAAAAAAAACAGAATTATGAAAAAATTATTTTCTATGTTAGCCTTCTTTATGATGGCTATGTGTGTCCTTACCCTGTCCTCATGCGGTGACGATGATGAGAATGAATCCAAAGCGAATACAGCCGAAATCTTAGGTTCTTGGGAAGAAACTACAGTAAAATCAGGAGAGAACTCTACTGTCGAGGTGATTACAACTTGGACTTTTAATGCAAACAAAACAGCTACAGAAAAAGTTGAAGCTTATACCACAACGGTTTATACGGATAAGACTAAACTCTTTAGTCTGACATTTGATTTTACCTATGAATACAACGGAAAGACGGTGAAACTAACCAGTACCGACCCAACGGTCAAAGAACCTGTATCTTACTACACAGTAGAGATAAGCGGAAATAAAATGCGCATGGGTAACGAAAAAGGTGGATATTTTAATCTCACTAAGAAGTAGTCTAAGATTTAGTATCAACTATTTTCTATTAGTAGAACACAGCAGCCATCCATCACTTAGGCGGGTGGCTGTTTTTGCCTTTTTGCTAAAATATAAACTTCTTATTTCACTTTCGAGGCTTTATTTTGCCTAAAACAGACCTCCATTAAAAGGTCACAATTTAACCATTTAATTCATTAATTATTGTAAAACCACTGCGCCCATACCGAAGTAATATTATAAATAACATTAACTTTGCGTTGCAGGCGCACTAAATTTCAAGAATTATGACACAGCTACTTAGCACAAGACGCTGGATGGACTTGCTCACTCCCGAGCAGCAGAAAACCTACTCCAGCGCAATCCGAAAAGGTTACTTTGCGACTTATGACGGCTATCGTTGGCGTCACGAGTTCTATGGAGCTTTCATCTGGAAACACCCTGGACGCGTGAAGATCATTGATAAATTCAAGCAGGTTATCGGTCGCGCACCATTGTGGGAGGACATCACGGACGACAACCTGCGAGACGTGAAGGAAGAGCTGGACGCTTCTTATGCGCCGAACTCTGTGCGTACAATATGCGCAGAGATTAACGCAATCATCCGTGAGAATGCAGAGTCGAAAGACATTCCTTCCATGTCCTATGCCCGTGTGCTGCGTGCAAAGAAGGTGGTGGTACAGTCCGTGTTTCTCACCGACGAGGAGATACGCAAGATACACGAGTATCGCCCTAAGACAGTACGCAGACGACATGCAAAGCGCATCTTCATGCTTGAATGCCTTTGCGGAGCACGTTTCTCCGACTGCCTGCGCCTCTCGCCCGTAAACCTCTCTTCTGATGGTCGCACCCTGACTTATGTATCAAAGAAGACCAACCATGAGGTGACGGTTCCCGTGCACCCGTGGCTAAGGGAGTATCTCGTTCCGTCTTCACCTATCGAACCGCAGTCACTTGCAGTTCCTTCCTACAACGACGCGATACGTTTCTTCTGCCAATCATGCGGTATCGACCAGCAGGTTAAGGTGTACCAGGCAGGTCGCGAGCAGACAGGCCCGAAGTGGAAGTTTGTATCAACACATACAGGTAGACGCTCGTTTGCAACCAACCTGTCGTTGAAGAACGTACCGTTGGAGCAGATAGCGTTGATGATGGGTCACTTCACGGGCAACGCCCCGGATGTTTCCATGACGCAGCGATACATCGTGACGCGACTCCAGCTGTCGCCCGCAGCGTTCCAAGCGTTTATGATTCCTGGTGCCGAAAGAGCGGCGGCAGAGAACGAGGCTTACAACAACCCGACAAACAACTTCGATGACTTCGACGACTTCGATATTCCCGAGGACGAACAGCTCGTCATACCCGAGAGACCGCAGACCGAAGCATCGTAAACTATTAACACAACCTCAGCCCTACCGCAACACGGACAAGCGGAAAATTATGAAGATTAAGACCTCAAAGTACAATGAAGTAAGATTATCTGATGTTGCTCAATACATCAAAGTTCCTGCACAGATAGTAAAGCCATCTAATCCAAATGGAGTGTTAGTTGGTGAAGTTCACTATGAAGACGGAAAGACTGAGCGAGTTTATTCTGATTACGAAGTTCGTATCAATAATGTTCAGCTGCCATTTGCAGCAGGAGAAGATAGCTATTTCGATAGCGAGATTGAAATCAACTAACAGATTCAGCCCTCGACATCACGGTCAAGTCAATTTTATGAAAAAATACAGCGTTTATTATAACAACAACGTTGAGTGTAACAAGGTTGCGGAGTTCGCTACGTTAGACGAAGCTAAAGCCTATTGCACAGAGAATACAAAGGGCTGCGACGAGATTGGCGATGGTGACAACTGCTATGAAGGTCGCAGCAACAACTTCCATTACGAAGTGTATGAAGGCGACAGCTACTTTGTTCTTGACGAGGACGGCGACGTCGCAGAGTTCAAAGATACCATTTATGAAACGGAACAGTTTTATTGTGATTAATAAAAACAATCGTTTAATGAGCAAAGAAAGATTTGTACTCCAGCCGTCCAAGGAAATGCAGAACGGCTGGGTAGCCACCGATACAGAGAACGGCATCGTGCTGCGCTTCGAGAACCACAAACTTGAGCAAACACTGCGCTGCACACCGCTCCTCACAGACGGACGCGAGCCGACCGCAATCGAGCTTGCAACCGCAATCAGAGAGCTGCTTGACTGGCTGCGAGAAGAACATAAGGACAAGGTATCCTGATACCATTTTATGCGGTCGCATAACTCGCATTTTATATTGCCTGAATAAGCATGAAATCCCGTTTGTACAGCGATGTGCAGGCGGGATTTTTTGTGCTCCAAAAACCACCGAAAATATGCCAAATTATGCGATCGCATAAGTCGCATAAAACATGGTATTTTATATATAATTTTTATCGTTGTAAACACTTGATTACCAATATGTTATTATATGTTTATGCGACCGCATGCAATCGCATCTATTATATATTATATATATAGTATATATTCATACTAACGTATTCATATATCCTATACACATAATATATAATTTTTCTCTTTCAAAGAGAGAGCGATTTTTTGGTGTTGGAATTGGGTGTTGGAATGGTCGTTGAGAGGCTACGCCTTGTCGCTGTTGACGTAATCAATAATCTTGCGAACGGCATCATCAATTCGTTTCGTGCCGTAGGCGATGTAGTGGTCAGTCACGTCCGCCCAGGAGTGCCCGAGGCAGAGGGCAATAGTCTCGCGAGGTATCTCAAGTTCTGCGCCGATCGAAGCGAAGGTGTAACGAGCGGTGTACACCGTCATGCCTTCCGCGATCGGATGCCAGACAACCTTGCGCAGCCTGCCCACCTTGTCGGGAACAATCTCCTTGCGCCCGATTTTCTTGAGCGCGTCGTTCCAGTGATGGCAGAAGTCGCGGTAGTTTGTATAAACGTCAAGAGGGCACAGAAGCCAACCCTTGCCCTTGTAGCGTCTGATTATTTCCATCGCCTCGGGAGGTATCGGGATGTCATACAAGTGTCCTGTCTTCGCCCTCTTGTACCTGATACGTCCGTTGTGTACGTTGGACGGCTTGAGCGTAAGCAGGTCTATTGGGTTGATGCCGCAAAGGTAGAATGTCAACATTAACAAGTCGCGGTATATGCGCTGCCATTCCTCGACCTCACAATCCCTTATCTCCCTCAGCTGCTCAACGCTGATGTTGTTGATAGCTACCTTCTCCTGCTTAATCTTGTACCGTCTGAAGGGATAGTTTGTTGTCAGCTCGTTGTCTATAGCCCAGTTGAACACCGTGCGTATGTTGCGCAGCATGATAGCCTTGTAGTTCACGCTCGCTTCGCCCATGTATCGCTCGAAGCCGTCAAGCCATGCTTTGTCTACACTGCCGAATACCGCTCTGCCGTCATACTCGCGCACCTTCCGTGCCGACATTCGGTAGAGGTCTGCCGTTCCTTTGCGGCTCTTTGTGTCGGCGAACCTTTCGATGTAGTCCGCAAGACACGTCGCTTTCTCCTCATGCGCCTCGCCAGATACAAGAGTTGTCAGCTCTCTCTTCATCTTTGCGAGGTCGGTGCCGGCATTGTTCAGCAGATACGCCTCCACATCGTCGATGATGCTCGTCAATCTTCTGAGCTTCGCCCTGTAGTTCGTTTCTTTAGGTGACATCGAAAGACCCGAGAACGCAGTCAACACGTAGATACCTGTTGACACAACGAACTCCTTACCGTCGCTGCGGAACAAAATCTTCACCGCTATTCGTCCGTCCTTACCCCTCTTGCTCTCTTTAGCTGCGATATAATACTTCATAGTTTTGGTATTTTTTGTTTCGGTTTTTGCAAATATACCCATAAAACCCGACAAAAGCAACAAGATTTTCGGTTGAAATGGGCCTGTTTGTGGGACTCTATAATTCCCAAGTCTGTAAAATGCTAATCTTCAACGACTTGCGGTGCTACGAGAAAGTTTCCCAAGCCAGAGGTCACGGGTTCGAACCCCGCTTGCCGCTCTTGATTATAAAGTGCTGAAAATCAGTGGTTTTAGTATAGTAAGGAGGTTCTTTTTGAGTCTCCTTTTTTTGTTGTCCCAAACCCCAAAGTGGTGGTTTGGGGTGTTTTTAAGTGTCGTGTGGGGCGGTGTGTGGGACTCTTTGTGGGGCGAGTCCCACGGGTCAGTTCTTCTTGAGGCGTTCCCGAAGTTCGGCTATTTCCGCCTCCTGCCTGGTTATTAGCTTGTCCTTATCGGCAAGCCACGCCTGCTGACTTGCTATCAGCTTGTCTTTTTCCGCAAGCAGTTGTGTCAATGCTTCTATCTTTTGCTCTAATGCCGCTATTTTGCCCTCTGTTGCGTTTATCGTCTGCGTGCCTTGATAGTTATCGCCGCTGATGACGTTTTGCGACACAGGGCTTGCATTTGCGTTGAGCATCTGGTTGAAGGCGGCGAACTGCGCCTTGCCGATTGCCTTTTCTTCGGCAAACATCTCGCCGATGCCGTTGCGCAGCCACTCGAAGTTTACGTTGAAGGCGTGGGCAATCTTTGCAAAGTAATTATCCGTAAACTTAACTTCGCCCGACAGACGCTTGTTAAGGTTTGAAGGCTCAACACCGCATCTTCTTGCAAATGCGGCTTGCGAAATTCCGATGTGCGCGATAAGGGCATCAACCCTTTCGATTGCGCTTGTATTGTTCTTTGGCTGCATAATTGTTAATTTTAGGGCGTTTATTGTTAAGATGATAATACACGAAGTTAAACGATGTTAAGGTGATAACAATTTTATCAGAAAAACATTGTTATTTTGATAATTGTTACTACCTTTGCAATCGTTGACAGAGCGCAGCGAAACGAACCCAATCAGCTCGCAAAACGCTCAATATATGTTTAGTATGCAAATATAGCAATTATACTCGAAATGACAAAGAGAAAAAGAATAAAACTTCGACAGGGATGCCAAATTCTGTTGGCAAAGGACTGCGGAGTAGGGGTCGCAACAGTCCGACGCGCCCTGCAATGGGAACGCGACTCGGACATTCAGAACCTCATACGCAAACGAGCACATGAACTCGGATACGTGAAACGCTGGTAACGGACGGTACTGCCGTCACAACATAAACCAAACTTAAAGCAAGAAAGATTATGAAACAGGCGACAGTAACACAGATTGAGAAGATATGGCTCTCGAACAAGGAGGCGCAAGCGTACCTCGGCGTGGGCATGGACTTTCTCAAAAACCTTCGTTCAAGCGGACGTATCTCGTTCTTCAAGGTCGGCACAACGGTGTTCTACCGCAAGCGCGACATTGACAAGCTCATTGAGAAAAATAGAGTATGCTAAAAGTTAGAATTTTTCATATTATTAAAATTTGTTTCGGCGATATTTTAATCGCTTCGTCGCGAGACGATTTTTCTACACTTAGAAGTTTTTTTTATCATAAGATTATAATTTAAATTGTTAGACAAACATGTTTCAAGCGTGAAACAAAACCTGCGGTCGTCGCGAGGTGGTCGCAGGCTTTAAAACAACGCGGAGTGGTGCAAAGGTAAGCACGTGTGGGTCAGATTTTTCACAGGGTTAATAGATAGAATCGCTCATAATTAGTCAGTCATAAGTTAAATAGGCAGTTCATCCCACAAGATGCAGGTGTCGTAACCGCCTCCGCGACTTGAATTTGTTGTTATTGTTTTTGGTGGAAAACAGTTTGTAGTTGATTTAAGTTATTATTTGATAAAATTCCCCCGCAAATCTGCGAAGACAAGCGGGTTTAACAAGGTCGGAACGCACGATTGGAAGTGCTGAGAACTACGGATAGGGCACAGTTGTCTGTTTTTAAGCTTTAAATATTCTGGATGATGCCATTTGCTGAATAAATTCCTAATGCCCGAGCCTCGGAAAGTTCTTGCGGGTCGCACCGCTTCCGACCACAAAATAAAGACGTTCTTTGAATTATTGACACACAGAAGAAAGGCATATAGGACGGCGCGAGACCAACAATCCAAGACCGCCGCCCGAGGATGCTGAGTAACGAAAGACCTATTAAAGCGTCTCCCGACGTAGCGAAAGCCGTGCAAACGGATAGAATGAACCATGCCGGACTCTGAATTGCCGGCACAGGCAAAGCGAAAAGGAACGCAGTAGGCTGCGCAATCGAATTGCGCAAGACGACGCACCTCAAAAAGTCTATAAAGGTGCGGAAAACAATAGACAGAGACTTTATTTAGTGTTTGTCATATTATATAAAAGAGGAGAGTGCGCGATTGGTAAGGCGAAGTCCTCGGAACTTTATACGAGTTCCGGGACTATAATACTGGTTCGATTCCAGTCTCTCCTCCTGCTTTCTAATTCTTTTTTAATATTGGTTAGTGAATATTATTCAAAGAGTAGTTGTGTGTGCTGTTCGTGAGGATAGCACACATTATTTTTTTAACTAAAAAGAAACGAACGTGAAGCAAACGAACATCTACAGCCACAAGGGATGGCTGAAAGAAATAACAATTCGGGAATACCCGTATTCTTCTGCCGGGGAGATAGCCGCAAGACACGGCGTTTGCCGCGGCTCGGTCTGGTACTGGGCGAAAAAACTGAACCTCCAGCAGACGGACGAGACGAAAGCCCGAATACTCAAAAAGACACGGGGTTGTATCGCAAACACAATCAAGACAAATCCCGAGGCCAAACGAAAAAGCATGGAAACAAAAAAGCGCACATGGATGATGGAGCGGTTTCGTGTAATGTCGGGGATGCCTCAGAAAACCAAGATACGCATTGCGATGCGACCCACCAAGGCGTACAAGGCGATATGGTATCTGGTGAATATGCGCAACTACTTCCGCGACATTGAGGTAGGTGGTAGGTTCACGCTCTATTACGACGAACAAACGAAACGTTCCGGCAAGGAAGATTACTACACGAAATCCTGCGGACTGACGTTTGAGCAAGTGCAAAGTTAGTTCTTCATATATTATTTACCAACCATTAAAACCAAGCCGACAAGGACGGCTTGCGGGTGTGAGTCCCGCCCGTTTTTGGAGATTTTTGTTTTGATTACTTTGGGATTGTGTCATGGGCACCTGTAAGCCATGAACGCTGCAAGCAAGGAGTGACGGGTTCTTTTCATCTATGTTTGTAACAATTTCAAGCCTGTCATGTACCGAACCTCTGGGAGCAAAACACACCGAGCAGGGTTGAAATCCCTGCAATCCCTCTATTTTTAAAAACGACTGAATATTATGGGAATTGTATTTTCATCGGTCATCATAGTTCTTTTGCTCGTCGTATTCGCAGCAGTCACCCAGGCTGCGGTTGAGTACCTCGTTGACTGTGACGACAATAACACGAAAAAGGAGATGTAGCTCATGGGTAGACCAAAAGGATGTCACGACTGCCAGTGGGGCAACTGGCCCGAGATGTGCAAAGACCCGAAGCGAGACCCTAAATCAAACTATTGTTGCTGTCAGTGGAAATGGCGATACGAATAAAAAAACATACGGTATGAATATAAGCGAAGTATATGAGCGCATCCGAGAACGAGAGTCGGGCGCAAGTGCAGAGTCTCGTACACGAGCAGAGCTGCACATACAGAAGATTAAGGAACTCCGAGAGAAGCACAAGACGTTCATCAAGATGCCGCACACGAAAGCGTGTGACCTGGTGAAATACTGCCTTGCCATCGACAGAAACCTCGGTATTAACCGAATACATGAAAATGCGTTCGGGTTTATCTTCTTCAAGTATCAGTAATAATTCTAAAAACATAAAGCAATGAGAACAAGAACAGCAGTGTGGTACGAAACCACGGTACGCTACGAGCGTTCAAAGGGTGGCGAAAACAATATCGCTACGGAAGCATACGCCGTGGACGCATTGAGCTTCGCGGAAGCGGAACAGAGAATTACAGAGGAGATGAAACCGTATTGCTCGGGCGAGTTCGACGTGAAGAAAATCGCAATCGCTCCGTACACCGAGGTGTTCTTCTCCGAAGATGAAGACGATGACAAGTTCTTCCGTGCAACCGTCGCAATAATTACGCTTGACGAGCGCACCGACAAGGAAAAGAAGAACAACGTCAACTACCTCGTTCAGGCGGAAAACATCGAAACGGCACGCAGATATGTCGTAGATGCGTTTTCCAATACGGCAATGGAATACGAAATCAACCGCCTCGTAGAGACAAAGATACTCGATGTGTTCGAGAAGTAACATGATTTTAAAAACAGCATAACAAATGGAAAATAACGAATACGAAGTGCTGCAAGTGCAGCATGATCAGAACATCGTTCAGTTGGACGCAGTAGAGCGTGCAAACATAGACTCGCAGGTGGCAACCGCAAAGCAGTATCCGAGAGACGTCACACGAAGCATAAATAACTCAATCGCTTTGGCGACAATAGATGAGAATACAGCACAGAGCTGCGGTTACGCTCTCCCTCGCGGCAAAAAGCCTATCACCGGTCCGAGCGTGCATCTGGCAAAGTTAATCGTCTCCAACTGGGGTAATATGCGTACCGAAGCAAAGGTCGTTCAGATTACCGATAAGCAGGTTGTCAGCCGTGGTACATGTTGGGATTTGGAGAACAACGTGGCATCCGCTTTCGAGGTTCGCCGCTCAATCGTAGGCAGTAATGGCAAGAGATATTCGGACGATATGATTACCGTCACAGGTAACGCAGCCAACGCTATCGCATACCGCAACGCCGTGTTCGCCGTTATCCCGAAGGCTGTTACCGACAAGGTGTACCAGGCGGCGCAACACTGCATCACCGGCGACCTCTCTGACAACGATAAGCTGATTGCTACACGCAAGAAGTGCATCGACTACTTCAAGGACGAGTACGGCATCACGGAAGAGGAGGTTATAATGATTTGCGGAAAGCAGACCGTCAATCAAATCAAGGCAGAGCAGATAGTTCTATTGCGCGGCGTAATACAGTCGCTCAGAGATGGCGACACAACCGTGGAAGAACTTATGAAGCCGTATCGCAAGGAAGAGAACAAGAAGAACGTTGCAGCCAAAGCAGCCGAAACCGCAGTAGCCAACGCTGTAAAGAAGGAGACTAAGGCATGATTACCGATAATGTAGAACAAAGAAGTATCGCCTGGTACCGCAGTCGCTTCTCCAATTTCACAGGTTCCGAAGTTCACAATCTTATGAAGTCGGGTCGCAAGAAGGATGAGGTGTGGTCCGAAACGGCAAAGAGTTATATGTACAAGGTAGCCGCCGAGCGCATGTTTAACCCCGACTTCCTCAACGATGATGATGTGTTTGAAGACTATCTCCACCAGACAAACTTCACCTCCAAGGCTATGCAGTTCGGTATCGAGCAGGAACAGTACGCCCGAGAGACATACATCAAGCTCAACAACGATGTCGAGGTGTTCGAGGTTGCATCATGCAAGCACGATACCATACCACACTTCGCAGCCTCGCCCGACGGCATCGTAAGAGGCGCGGACTTGAAGTGCCTGGAGATTAAGTGCCCGAACATCGCAACACACATGATGTATGTGGATAAGATACACGACGGCGCATCACTGAAAGAAGTCAAGCCCGAATACTATTGGCAGACAATGGCGGAGATGGCTTGCACCGGCGCAACGGAAACGGACTTTGTTTCCTATTCGCCGTGGCTCCTGAACCCCATACACATCGTAAATATTCCACGCAACGACGAGGACATCGCGCTACTTGAAGAGCGCGTGAAGCTCGCAAACGCTTTCGTGGAAGAAGTTATCAACAAGTCAAAATCCTAAAAATTATCATGGACGTAGTAGGAAAAATCATAGCGGCCCTGCCACCAAAAAGTGGCACGTCGCAGTCAACCGGCAAGCCGTGGCAGGTCAACACCTATGTGTTGCAGACCAACGAGCAGACACCGAAGAACATCGCCTTCGACGTGTTCGGTGCAGAGCGTGTCGAGCAGTACAATCTCAAAGTGGGCGATATGGTCACAGTGTCAATCGACATCGACGCTCACGAATACAACGGACGCTGGTACAACCAAATTAGGGCATGGAACGTCGTAAACCATGCTTCGGCTGGGCAGTCGGCTGCACAACCATCTCCCGCACCGCAACCAGGTACCCTGTTTCCGCAGCAGCCTGCATCAGGAGCACAGCCCGCACCGTCAGCAGGAACTGACCAACTGCCCTTTTAACGTTCGCAAGTACGTTCTGTGGGCGCAAGCCAACCTAAATGCTATCATAGTAGGGTAGGGTCGTTCCCTGCCCTACAAACCAAATAAAAAGTCATTGTTATGAAAAACAGAATTTCCCTCGATTTGTCAAACATGGAAGCCTTTAAGGAGCTGACCGATATGCAACTCGGCGAGCTTATGAGGGCCGTATTCGCTTACGCTTCCGACGGCACGATGTTGTCCGAGGATGCCGACCAAGCCGTCCGCGTTGCGTTCGCCTTTCTGAAGGCGGACGTGGACGCGGAACGCGACTCATACAAAAGACGCTGCGAGCGCAACAAGGAGAACGCACGCAAGCGTTGGGCGAAGCGTAATAAAAGTAAAAGCGCACACAAGACAAGCACACCCAAAGGTGTGGCAAGTCCTGTATTGCAGGAAAAGACCGCAACGGTAGACTACGAAAAGCTCGTTGCCTACTGGAACCGCCGTGTGGACGAAACGAAGTCCTCAATGGCAAAGGTGCTCAATATTACACCATACCGCAAGAAGCTGATCGAGGAACGACTTGCGGAATACAACAATGACAACAAGGCATTACAGAAGGTGCTTGACAAGGCTCTCGCAGACCCCTATCTCAATGGCAAGAACCCGTCAAAATGGGTTGCTGACTTCAACTGGCTACTGAAACCCGAGAACTTCTCGCGGCTCGTAGAGAGTGGTATTGCTACTCCAAATGAGCCGAAACCGCAAGCTGTGACGGTTACGATTACTGAATCCGATTTGGCAAGCGAACACATGGAAGCGCAACGACACAGAGAGGAAATAGAGTTCACACGCGCTGAACAGCAACGTAACAACCTCCTCGCAGCCATCAAAGCTGCTGACAGAAACCCCAACTGCCTGCAAGCGAAGATGGCATACAACGCCTACAAAGACGGCACGCTTGCGAGGCTCGGTATAGAATGGACTCCTAAAACATCAACAAATGACACTGAAAGACGAAATACAGAAATGGCTAAGCGAGCATCCTGACGCAACAGTTGAGGAAGCGATATGGGCAGGAGCATACATCGAGATAGATTTATGGTGCAATAAAATAAAATGACAATGACAACAACCGGAATAATATTACTCGTAGCCTACGTCGCCTTTGTGGTGGGTTCGTTAGGCTATACGATAGGGTTCCTTCACGGAAACTCCGCGAAATACAACGAACATAATGAGCTTTAATCTATGGAAGCAATGGATAAAGAAGCCTACGAAATCAAAAAGGACGGCATGACGCGAGCTGAACGTAGGGCGTACAAGCGTATGCTGGCGAAACAAAAGAAAGCAAACTCATGGAAAAAGAAGTAAGAATACCGATTTTGGGTGTAATCGAAGAAAGCGAAACCTTTACTGGGAACGAATGCTATTTTCTTGACTATTACCCACATGGAGAAGGAGTTTATCTTGTAAAGATAGGTAGCTGTTCCAGGGAGTTACGCGATGTGCGCATCCGAAACGAAAAAACACCAAATGACAGAATAAGGTGCGATATTGGCATATTCCCTATTCGTTCGTCGGCTATTGTCGAGGAGATAAAGAAGGAGCACGAAGCAACGTTAAAGGACTATATCGAGGAGTGTTGCGTCAAGATACTAACCTCGGTAAACGCCAATCGTGACGATGTGAGAAATGTAGACGAGAAAATGAGTGTCCTCATAGAACAACTCACCTCTGATACCACACGCCTCAAAGAAATTCTCAATTCTATCAAGGAAGATGGCATTGCATCCGGCAACGGAATTAGTGAAAAGACTTTGCTTGGAGCACTGGAAATTGTAACAAAAAAAGGATAATAATATGGCAAACGAAAACAAAGAACCCTACTTCCTTTTGGTTTTTGAGCACGGAGATAGTATGCCGACAATCATTTCGGCTGATACAATCTCTGCGATGTACCCAAACAAAAGGGATCAAAAATTGATTATAATTAGGAAGAACAGCAACAGTATTTTTTTAGAAAACGTGGCAAACTTCAAAATAGTTCCTGCTGAAGAAATTAACTTTAACATGTAACAATAACAGATATGAAGGAAACAATCAAAGAATTTATTAACAGGCTGCGCGATGTGTGGGCTATCATACGAGGACGCAATTATGTTTTTATCCGCCACGACGAGAACACAAGCGAACAAGAGGGTTTCCGCACAACAAGTTTTATTCTTGGTGCACATTGGCTTAGAATCAACGACAACGTAAATTATTTCTCCCGAGTAGATATGCTGCTTGACTTGCTGAACGATACAAACAGCATAATGATGCTTACAAAGGATGCTGACGGTACGCTGACTTACTGCTACGACTGCAAGACGGAAGAAGATTTTGACGACTTAATCAATATGGAGGTGAAGTAATATGGAAAGTGAGATTTATTACATCAACATGGATGGCAATATCTACTTCAAGGTTGAAGATGGTGTTGTCTGTTCGCAAGGCAAGCAGACCAGCGTGTCGCCCGACAAGCTCTCCGATTTCCTCGCAATAGCAAAGGAGTTGGGATTTAAAACTGGGAAGTTATGAAAGCTGTACTGACATTAGACAATGGGAGAAAGATTGCCGTAGACATCTTGCCCCCCCGATTGGAAAACTCCGCAGACCACGCTTTCAAGACGAATACGAACGTTGGTTTGTGGAAGAGTTTAATAAGGCGCAGCCAAACATGGTTCATAAGGTGGTGAAGGCGCACATATTAAGAAACTAATAATACAATAAATATGACAGAAGAAAGATTTTACTGCGAACGCCCGAGATGTAGCGTTCATAACAAAAAGACGAAGGCTCTTGCAAACAGCTTGAAGTTCTTCAAAAACGCCGAGTTTGGTTTCGGTGAGGACTTTACCCCCGAAATGTTTTTCGACCGTCTTAAAGAAGGCGTTGCAAGACTCAACAGCAATTACAAAGGCAGAGAGATTGAGGTCACGATGATGCGCTTCGGTGGTACAATCGCATACAGCTTCAAGGACGACCCGAACAGCGACGCAAGCCTTGGTAGCATGAGTCTTCATCCGATAGTAACAACTATTTACAACATCAACAATTTTAAAACCGAATAGCAATGGGAATAGCATTAACAATCATTAATCTTATCTGTTTTGGGGGAGCATGGTACTTCCTTGGCAGAAGTTCGATATGCAATAGCCTACTGAAGAGCTATAAAGAAGCTTTAACAATCATCGGTAAGCAGCAAGCATTAATACAGGCTTACGAAATGAAGTATAACACAGAAAAAACGGAGGAAGAAAATGGAGAACAAGATTAACATTGCGGAGATACTCCGCGATATGCCAAAAGGCACAAGGCTGTATTCGCCGCTGTTCGGCGAATGCGAGTGCATAGAAGTTGTTAACAGCAAATATCCTATTGTTATTAAAGCTCAAAGTGCAAATGGCGCAGTAACCGAAGACTTTAGTGGAAACGGTCGTTTCATTGACGGGCTTGAAGACGCGGAGTGTTTACTCTTTCCCTCTGCCAAAATGCGCGATTGGAGCAAGTTCTTCAAGCGTGGTGATATTGTGTATAATCCGCACAGCCAAATGTACGCTGTATTTGAGTGTTGGGCAAATGATGATTACACGGAGTTTAATACCACAATCAACTACTACAAAGACCACACCTTTGGCGAAGAGGAAGTGTGCGACACAGAACGTTTCGTAAAGGCAAATGATGAACAAAAAACATTGTTCATCGCAGCAACAGAGAAGCATTACGGCGGCAAGTACAACCCCGAAACGTTGCGTGTAGGACCTGTTAAGGTTTCTAAATCCATGTGTTCGTTTAAACCGTTCGACAAGGTGTTAGTGAGATGCAACGAAGATAGCGTATGGCGTTGTGAACTCTTCTCTCACTACAACACATTCAATAAGCAATGCCCTTACGTCTGTTTATCAAGTGTCTACAAGTATTGCATCCCTTATGAGGGCAATCAACATCTGTTAGGCACAACAAACAATCCCAAATAATGCTAACATGGCAAAAGACTTCTCGTTTGCAGATGTCAATTTCCGCGAGACAGAGCATATCGCTTTTGCGGATGAGTATATCACATCGTATGTGTCAACGGACATCGTGCCAAAGATATACATGAGCGTGCATACTCCTCGTGACGCAACAGGGCTTGTATCAGGCAAGCCCAAGCGTTACTACCGCACACGATACAGCGCATGGGTAACGGAAAAGACATTTGCCAAGCAATATCAGAAAATAAGAGAAAAATTCTAAGTATGATAAATCTTTCTTTAAATAGACACGACTTCCTTTATGCAGTTGAGGGCTTCGCAAGTGGTTCTCACCTCCGACAGCACGTTTGGCAGGAGATTGTGTATAAGTCAATTCCGCAGATGTCAGACGACGATATGGACTACTTCTGGTTCTATATGCGACGCGACATCTTCGAGCGATACTTCTACGAGCTGAACGGCAAGAAGAACACGCACTTTGGTTACGAGGACTTTATGCACGCGCTCGCTGCTTTGCACAGAGGAAACCGCTATAAGGTGACATTTCACAGCGAGATAGATCACAAGCAGCTCCAAGCTCTCTGCTACCGCTTCGATGGTGAATACTATTCGCTTTACCTCTACATTGACGGCAAGGTAGTCGGCAAGACGAAGAAAAGCAGCGGCTTGCAATCGTTCAATGCGTTTGTTCCAAACGAGTGGATAAAGGCAGTTGCGAAGCACAAGGCACCCGAAAACAGGCACGTTGAACTCGGCAGAGAAGAATGGTGGAACGACTTAAAAATTTACGATAATTTTAAAACAAAACTATTATGATTGACGAAAAGAAAATACAAGAAGCAGCAATTATGAATGCTGATTATTTCAATCCGTGTCGTAGCACATTGGATAGAGAAGAAGCGTGTCGCGCCTCGTTTGAAGATGGCGTTGAATGGTTTAAGAAAGCTCTTTGGCACGACGCAAGCGAAATGCCCGAAAAGGGAAAGGCTTTCATTTTCTTGGCAGAATCGAATAGTTCAAAGCATTATCATGTTGGCGTTGTGTACAACCCTATGGATTACGATAAAAACTGCAAATGGTGGGGCGTGATAGAATGGTGTTACATAGAGGACTTGCTGCCGAAAGGAGGTGAGAAATGAGATTTGTAAACCAGCTTTATTATTTGCCATCAGTATGTAGGGCTATTTCAAACGCAGCAACCTCTCCAAAGGATTATGGTCAGGCACTTCAAAACTCAAATAAAAGAAGAAAGAAATGAGCTACAAATCAAGAATAAAATGTGACGTACGTCACATTATAAGCTGCGGTCTTTGCCATCAGATGTTTAATTGCCCTTATGACAAAGAAGATAAAAGAGTAGTATTTACAAAAGAACACACAGGAAAATGATTAAACCCGAAGATATAAGAATAGGCGACCTGGTAAAGATTAGCCGCGATTGCATGTTTCCGAAAGGCACGAAATGCGTTGTTACCGATATAAATCCCCTAACAGTCTTTGAAGACAAAAAAGGAACCGCCTGTCTAAGCGCTATCAATGATGACGATGACGGACCATGGTGGATTTGGTGCTGTAAAATTGAAGGCATACCCCTCACTCCTGAACTCCTCGAAAAGAACGGGTTTAAGGAGGAGCAGCATCAAAAGGACGGCACTTCGGAATGGTACGACTACTATCATTACGACCTCGGCATTAATATCGTGTATGAGGTCGAAGAAAACAAGTTTGCCGTTTATCTTGACGGCAAAAAGTTAAGAGAAATACAATACGTTCACGAACTTCAGCACATCCTTTGGGCGATGGGCTTGAACGCAGAACTAAAATTATAAACGAGATATGAAATTTGGTATTATTGATTTTATGATGGCATCGCTTCAGGTAGCCTTCATCGTAATGAAGGCTCTGCGGAGCAATCAGTTGGTCGTGGTGGTTAGTTATGCTGCCCATTCTCTTGGTTGTAGTGTTTAACGTTCTCTTACTCCTTCTTTTCGTTTGTGCAGAGAAGTATAAGTCGCATCTACTCTTCAAGCAGTATGGCACCGACAATGGATTGGCTATTCGCTTGAAAAAGATGCAGCAGGAAAGGGAGAATCTTATGAAGCAGAAGAATAAGTAATAATGTCTTAACGAAAATATAGAGCATGAAGAACGTAAAGATTTTTGCCCAAACCATTGAAGCAGAGGCAAAGAAACAAATTGAAAAGATGGCAGCGAGCGAGGCGTATCGTGACTGCCAAATTTGCATCATGCCCGACTGTCATGCAGGCAAGGGTTGCACCATAGGCACGGTAATACAGACTGCTGGCAGGGTTGTACCCAATACCGTAGGTGTGGATATAGGTTGCGGAATGTTGGTGTTCAAACTCAATAAGAAGGATATAAACCTATCGCTTCTCGACCGCATCATCAATGACAACATTCCGAGCGGGTTCAGTGTTCACGACAATCCCATACCCGAAGCCGCAGGTAGAAAAACACATCGCATTTTGCGTGACTTGGATCGGATAACAGGGGGCTGTTTCGACCGTAGCTATATGGAACGCTCGCTTGGCACATTAGGTGGCGGCAATCACTTCATCGAACTCGACGAGGACGATGAAGGCTACAAATATCTGGTAGTGCATTCGGGCAGTCGCAATCTTGGCGTGAAGGTATGCAATTATTTTCAGGAGTTGGCACAGAAGGATGTGAATCGAAGTGGCGAGCGCAAACGCATTATAGAGGAATATAAGAAGTTGGGCATAGAGAGCGAGATAAACAACGCGCTGCGTCGCCTGGGTACCATACCTCCCGACCTTGCTTACCTCGAAGGCGAGAGTCTTTACAGCTATCTCTTCGCCATGCAAGGCTGTCAAGAGTTTGCTTGTGCAAATAGATGGGAGATTGCCGCCACAATCCTCCGTGAGCTTCAAGTGTGGTTTCTGGATTCCTTTACAACGACGCACAACTATCTTGACGTTGATACAGGTATCATCCGTAAGGGAGCTGTGTGTGCCGAAAAATACCAGCAGCTAATCATCCCCCTCAATATGCGTGACGGCTCGTTGATATGTCGAGGTAAGGGCAACGAGGATTGGCTTTACTCTGCCCCACATGGCGCTGGTCGCCTTATGTCAAGAGCCAAGGCAAAGGAAACGCTCAGTATGGACGAATACAGCAAGGAGATGCAGGGCATATACTCTACATCCGTCTGTGAGTCTACAATCGACGAGTCGCCAATGGCGTACAAGTCTGCCGAAGAGATAGAATCGCTTATAGGCGACACGGTAGAGATAGTGAAGAGAATTAAGCCGATATATAACTTCAAGGCAAAATAACATAAAAGCGTAGAGTATAACAAAAATATGAAACAGTACACTGGTACAAAGACAGTGAAGGCTATGCCTATGACAATGGGTGAAGCCTACGAGCGCAAGCTCTTGAAAGAGGGTGTAAGACCCTCTGAGTGTGAAACGGATAAGGCAGGCTATCTCGTAGAGTACGAGGACGGCTATCAGTCGTGGTCGCCAGCAGATGTTTTCGAGAAGGCTTACAAGCCGTCCGAAACGTTCCTGGAGCGTATGCGAGCTGAATGCGACGAGAACTATGAGCGTCTCAAAAAGACCGTTAGCTTTGTTGAGAGCGACAAGTTCAACGAACTTGGTCTTACAGCGAGAATCCTCCTTGCGACCCAAGCGTCTATACAGCGTGAGTATGGATGGGTGTTGGCTGACACGTTAACAGAATTTGCGACTGCGGGATCAGTTCCTTCATATTACAATTTCGGAACAGCTATTAGATTCCTTAGAGCTGGGGGTGCTATTCGCAGAGCAGAATGGGATGATAAGGGCTTGTTTGTTGTCAAGCAAGTGCCAAACTATATTACAGCCGACATTATTCCTAACATGCAGTCACTTCCCCAGTCTGCCAAGGATATTATCATGGCTCGCGCTGAGCCACACATCGCTTACACCAATCAGATGCTCATAATTCACCCAGACGGACGTGCCGACTCTTGGGTTCCGTCTTCGAGTGATGTATTTGCAGAGGACTGGGAGTTGGTAACTGAGTAGATGACACTTATAAATAAACGAAAATGAAAACATATAAATGGAAAATCACCGCTTTTGTGGTGTGGGTTGTCATAACGCTCATTGTTGTCAGCGTTGCGCTGAGAGGCGTAAGCAAGGCAGATACAGCAACAAATCTGATTAGCGTAGCAATCCTTTTATTTTGGACGCTTTTGTCCTTTGCAACGAATTGTTTCACTTTTAAAAATAATAAAAACAATGAGTAAAATTAAATCAATGTGTATGTTTGTGCTGCTTATGACAGCATTGTGTTTAACCTCTTGTAGCGAGCGTATCGACGCTGGTTCTGAAGGCATTCTCGTCAACCTTTACGGTTCAGACAAGGGCGTTGATGACGTAAGTCTCGTTACCGGTCGTGTGTGGTACAATCCATTTACAGAAGAGGTCTATGAGTACCCGACATTCGTACAGACAATCGACTATCCTGCTTTTACCATCAACGCCAAGGACGGTTCTGAGTTTACCGTTGATCCGACGGTATCTCTCAAGATGATCGACGGCAATGCACCGAAAGTGTTCAAGAAGTACCGCAAGGAACTGAACGACATCATAAATGGTACATTATTCAACTATGTCAAAGATGCGTTCCGTATTCAGCTCAACAAGTACACTACCGATCAGATTGTCAGCAACCGTGATATGGTAGAGCGTGCTATTGAATCACAGCTTAGTAGGGCACTTGCCAAAGAGCACTTTCAGCTTGAACAGCTTACGTCTGGTCTCAAATATCCAAACTCCATCGTTGAAGCCGTCAACCAGAAGAACAAAGCTATTCAGGAGGCACAGCGAGCACTCAACGAAGTGGCTGTAAAGAAGGCTGAAGCAGAAAAGATGCTTGTACAGGCACGTGCCGAACGAGAGGCTAATGAACTTAAATCAGCAACACTTACTCCAGCAATTCTCAAAAAGATGTGGATTGAGAAGTGGGATGGTAAGCTTCCTGTTTATGGCAACGTGCCGCAGATTATGATGACCAAGTAATTAACAAGCCCTCTCCCCAGTGACAGTGGGGAGAGAAATTAGTAGTTACAAGACAATGAATAAAGAAAAAGCTATTGAGTTGATAAAAGGTAAGCAATGAGTAAAGTAGAAATAGACAAAGAAGATTTTCTTAATCTCTTAAACCAAATACAAAAAATAGCTGAGAGTGCTTTGTTTAATGAGGGATTTGACCCTCGCGACTGGGGAAAAGTTGAAAACTTGGTTGAGGAAATGACTTTAAAATTGAAGGGATTGTTATGAATGTATTCTTTTATAAAAAAGAGGATGAGGAAAATTTCATATTGCAATATGAAACATGCTCTTACAATAATATTCCTCGTATAGGTGAGAAAGTAATCATTGAAAACAAATGGTATCTTATAGAAGATATAGTAAATAGATATAAAAAACTGACAAACTTTACATTTACAGATGTATATATTTATCTTAAAGAATTGGAGGAATAAGTTATGACAAGAGAAGAAGCCAAAACCATGCTGCCTATAATACAGGCATTTGCAGAAGGTAAGGAGATAGAGTTTAGAAGTAAAGGGTTTGATGAAGAATGGAAGAAAGTAAACGAAATTCCTGGACTTTCGTATAGTTCTTTTGATTACCGCGTCAAGTCCGAACCCAAGTACCGCCCGTTTAAGGATGCGGACGAGTGTTGGCAGGAGATGCTGAAACATGAGCCGTTTGGATGGATAAAGTGTAGAGGATGTTATTTTAACATTGTAGCCGTCACTGACGTTTATGCGTATCTATCAGAAGCCGACGGTAGTGCAATACTGCTGGCTTCCAAGAATAGCTATAACGACAACACGTTTGCCGACGGTGCGCCGTTCGGAGTAAAGGAGGATTAGGTATGTATGCAAGAAAAGTTGCACTATTGCCATGTATAATGCAGAATGAGTACTCCTTTCTAAAGTTTGGATATATAGTCCAATACAAGAGACATTTTTGGCAGAAATGGAATACTGTTCTCAACAAAGACGGCAATCTGCTTATTGTTTCAGAGAGAGCAGCAAATACGGCAATCGGAGAATTACGAAAAGTAAATTACGTAACACGAGACAGCAATGAGCAGAAATAATAAATTCACATTGGCAATGCTTGCGGTAGGACTTGCTTCGGTAGTTTCGGCAGTCAATGCAATAATTAATGCTTATTTCGGTATACAATACTTTTTTGCGTTACTGTCAGCGGAATATGTAATCTGCATACTATTGTTAATCAAATCTGATGATAAAACAGAAGATAAATTATGAACAGAGAAATAAAATTCAAAGGCAAGCGTCTCGACAACGGCGAGTGGACTTGTGGATACTTCTATCAGGAGAGTGGTAATACATACATTATCGAGGATCGCCAAAAGGAAAGTATGTTGAATAGAAACATTACCTATAAGGTAGACCCCGATACGGTCGGGCAGTACACAGGGCTGAAAGATAAGAACGGTAAGGAGATATACGACGGAGATATTCTTGCGCACAACGGAGAGCCTATTGGCTATATAGTGGACGGCGTGCGCGGCTACTGTTTTGATGTGATATACTTTTCGCCCGAATATGAAGAGTCATGGTCTTTATACGGAGTTGTTATAAACGACTTTCAGGGCGATATAGAAATTATCGGCAATATCCACGACAAGCATAAAGACAGTGGAGCTTTGAACATAAAAAATAAATAAAACAATGAGAAAAATTAAATTTCGTGGCAGATGCGAGAAAGAAAGCCGCTATGCTGGAGAATGGATGGAAGGTAATTTGGTGCAATGTGAGGATGGAGCTACATTAATAGTTGTGGCACATTCAGACAATTGTACATCTACATATCACGTTGATCCAGAGACCGTATGTCAGTTCACTGGCTGTGTAGACAAAAATGGCAAAGAAATATATGAGGGAGATATACTTAGATGTAGCATCTCGACCTTTGCAGTGGAGTGGTCTGAAAATCTCGGAGCGTTCACTTTAAGACCCATAAAAGGGAAAATAAAATTTGACGATATACCTTTGGGAGTGATACAGAAATACATCCAGTTTGGAATTATCGGCAATATTAACGACAAGCAAAAAGGAGGCTAATATGCAGGACGTAAAGATAACATTTAGGGTTCGAGTGTCTGACGATGAAAGCCGCGTCATAATTACAGAGCCGGCAATCACGGAACCTATAAGTTTTAGCGTTTTCGCGGGTATCATCAGAAAACTTGCGGACTTTCAGGAAGAATGGAACGAGGAACACAAACCCGAAAACAGAGAACAATGACACAAGAAGAGGAGAATCGGCACATAAAGAAGCTGGAAGACGCAGGGTTTGACTGCGGTAGCAGCAGGTCAATGCTCGAAACTATACAGCTCTTGAAACTCTCAAAAGGAGAAACACGGATAATTTAATAAAAACAAGCGACAATAATGAAACAGGCAGATTATATCAGACTGACGGCACAGATTGCCGTGCTGAAAGAAATTGCCGTTGATTACAGCGGCAAGACGATAGGCAACATCATACAGCAGCTCGAAGCAATTAAAAAGGAGGTAGAGAATGATTAGAGTAGACGCATATCGCTGTTCGCACTGCGGAAAGCTGTTTCTTACGGAAAGACGTTGCATAAAACATGAGGAAAAGTATTGCAACAAATCTCCTTGCAATATCGCTGCTTGCTATTCGTGCAAGTGGTACAAAGAAACGGAGCAAACTACGACTATTACAAGAACAGGGGTCAATCCGCTGACAGGGTACGAATACGAATACGAAAAAGAGGTTCGCATAAATCTATGCTTGAAGCATCACAACGCCCAAATGTTCAACTCGTTTCATGCGTCAGAAGAACTTATTGAGGATGCTGAGAACAGCGGCTTCCATATCATGCCGACGATGGAAGAAGGCTGTTTGGACTACAAAAAGAAAGGAAATGAAGATTAGAAAAACAAAGAAGCGTTACAAAACCATGCTTCGTGTGTGGAACTGTAGCACTAAGGTGAAGTTTAAGAAGATAAGCACGTCATTCGAAACATGGCCACTCCGATACGGCATATTTGTTACGTACGAGGTGCGTACGTGGTATCGTAAAAGAGAACTAACAATTCGATACGTGCGCATAAGAATTGCGCAGTTAAAAGTAAAACATCACGCAAAATCAAATAACAATTAACAATGAAAATACTCAAAGAAATCAAAGTTCCTACGGGTGAAATCTACACCGCAAAAGGAGATAAAGGCGTGTTGGAGTTTCTGACAGTAGCCGACTACGGAAAAGACGCAAACATCAAAGCCGACTTCCTCGGCATAACAAGAGAGCTGAATGGTGTGCCGAACGGAACGCCGATGCCACTAACCGAAAAATGGGTAATAACAATCTCTACCCAGTACGGCTGCTCAATGAACTGCAAGTTCTGTGACGTGCCGAAAGTCGGACCGGGACGCAACGTAACTCTGAACGACCTGCGTAACGAGATAACAACGGCGTTAAGTATGCACCCAGAGGTTAACCATACCAAGCGTCTTAACGTACACTATGCACGCATGGGCGAGCCGACATGGAACGAGGCTGTAATCGAGCACGCACGTTTCTTCTTGCGTGATGATATTATTCCTTACATCGGAAATTCGCTTGTGCATCCTGTAGTAAGCACGATGCTTCCGAAGCATAATCGAGGCTTAAACGACTTCATTCGTGAATGGGTTAGGGTAAAGAATCTCGACTACAACGGAAACGCAGGCTTGCAGTTCTCCATAAACTCTACCGACGACGCACAGCGAGAATACCTATTCTCGGGTAACGCCTTACCATTGAGAGATATTGCAGAACTTGCTGACACTCTCGCATATCCGTGCGGTCGCAAGTACGCTCTTAACTTCGCGCTTGCTGACGACTCTATTATTGACGGCAAGGTACTTGCTTCGATGTTTGACCCACGCAAGTTCATGTGTAAGATTACACCGCTCCACCGAACAAACAGCTGCGAAGCCAACCATATTCAGACAAGTGGCGGCTACGACTCTTTCGTACCGTACAAGAAAGTGGAAGAAGATTTGAAGGCAAACGGATTTGATGTAATCGTGTTCGTTCCGTCGTATGACGAGGACAACGGACTGATTACTTGCGGCAATGCAATCCTGTCCGGCAAGAAGCCGACATCAAGCTACAAAGAAGTGGTATTTTAATCTGATAAACAAAATGAGCAAAAAGAAAATTTACATATCATCACCAATCACAGGGCATAACCTCAACGAGCGACACAAGTTCTTCGCTCAGATTGAGAAAGAACTGACAATTCTCGGCTACAAAGCAGTCAATCCCATGAGCAAACCTTTATCCGACTCTGCGCCGTACACGGAGCACATGAAAGAGGACTTACGCCTGCTCCTCGGCTGCGACGGCATTGTTGTACCGAACCGATGGCGTTGCTCAAAAGGTTGTGAAACGGAACGCCGTGTGGCGGACGCTTGCGGAATACCCGTTGTCGGCGTGATAGGCGAAGCGCACGATTTGCAAATCTTAAACGCAATATATGCATGAGTGCAAGTCAGTTATAAGCCGAACCCCCAAAAGGGCGTATATTATCGCGCCAAGCGTAAAACAGAAAGAGGAATTGCTAAGGAGCATTGACCGCTATTGTTCGCTGTATTACATCACAATGGGTTCAGCATACAATATTGCTCAAACAGCGATGATAGATGCTTACAACGCAATTAAAGAGGACAAGAAGCTATACCGTCAGCAGACAAAGCAAAGCATCAACAAAGCTCTTGCTGCTTACAACACATGGGATGCGAAGATGCGCTTTGTCCTCGCCGACCGCTATCAGCTTTGGCTTGACCTATCCGATGCATCGGAAGCGGAACTGAAACCGCTCGTTACAACACTCTATTACTGCATCGACAACTACTTCTTGAAGAATAAGGTGCCGAAAAGCAAGATAATCGCCCGTATGGAGACGGCAATGGTGCTGATAGATGTTGCTGTAAACCTGTTCAGAAACCTGTTTGACAATATTCAGAAGAAGATAGGAATGGACTTGCGCCAGGCGTTCAACGAAGGCAACGCACTGGAGCTGCAACGCAACTGGAACAACGCCATGCAGTCCGTCATAAACGCGATACCAGGGATGCCCGATATTGACATCAACGATGATGCGGACAGCGTTCAGGCGGCGAAGAATATCGTAACGAAAATCTCGAACGAGGGTATCTACGACCGCGCAGGAGAGTATGCGTTACAGGTGAACCCCGAATATAAACCAGAGAATTACGGAGAATAGGTTAATACCAACCGCGCACGGGCAGCAGGAGTAAAATCTTGCTGTCCGTGCGCGGTTTTTGTCATTTGTCTTGCAACGTAAACGCCCGACCGTACAGCAGCATCGTCAGAAAGATTAGTGTATAGTCCGCAATCCGTGTCGTTTCTGAAATGCACAGCGTGCCGTGCCCAAGCCTTATCAGAATAACTCCTACAAGATACAGGAACGGTATTCGCCACACCCAGCTAAATTTGAAAAGAAAGCTTGCCGGCAGCAAAACGGCGGGCAGCACGATATACGCCAGTATATATAATGACACAACCAAAACGGCGTTCTCGTTCAGATCTAAACCCATTGACGCTGCGTTATGGTGAAACCAATACACGCCGAACCAGTGTAAAACCATAAGGAGTATAGGTATCGCTCTTATGCCGATTCTGTAAAACCAAAACAGCTTTTCGGCAAGCGTATTTGTCTGTATTGTTTTCATACCGCTAAATTTATCTTATGTGATTAATATATTCTTTAATTCGGCAATATCATCTGTGGTAATGGTTATACTCTTGTTGCTGCCAAACAACAAGGCAGAGATAATACCGTCAGGCATATCAATAGAGATGCATCCATCGCCTATTGTGCCATGAAGAAGCCCTATATCAAAAGGCTTTTTCTCCATCGCTTTCAGTATTTGCATCGCGTCATCGAAAACAGATTCCGCATCAACAACTCCATTTTCATCAGCGACAAACAGGGATAGATTGTCAATTTTCTCTTCCCATTTTTCCTTGTTACGACAAACGATATTGTGCGCTGCTCGTTTCATATACACAGAAGGTATGGCAAGCGACGGATTGCCTTTTATCATGTCGTCAATTCTTGCGTCTATCCAGGTTTCTATTGACGGCGCAAGACGTTCTTTCAGTTTTTGTAAGTTCATTTCTTGTTCCCTCCCTTCTTCGCTCCTTGAACCATAGCGAGATATTCCTGCCAAGTCTTATCACTATGGTTTGTCATATAATCGTTAAGCATAGCTGATTTTTGTTCCTCTGCTTGCGCTACTTCTTTTCTCAGTCGTTGCATCAAAGATAGATGTTTCTTCAATGCTTCCTGTCCTTGCTGAGTGCTTTCAATACGAGGACGTATGATGCGCAATTCCTCGTCTTGCACTAACTTAGACACATATTGCAAGCTGTCAACGTACTCCTGATTCTGCATCAAATACTGACGTTGTGCGCCTGTAAGATTGTCTTCAATCTTGTCAATCTCATCCCATAAAGGGGTGGAAGACTGCTGTGCTTGCATATTGATAGATGCTCGCTTCTGCTGTATTGCCTCATACATCTTCTGTAGCTCGGCATCCATCATCTGCGGCTGCTGCTGGCCTGTACCCATATCCAATAATGGGCTGTTCCCAAAATTCATCATAATCAATATCTTTAAGTTGGTGATATGTTATAGAGAGGTGAGAGGGCATCCACCAACGAGGGCAAACGCCCCTCACCAACTCATTTTTTCTTAGTCCGTCTAACCGACTTCCTTACAGCTCTGTTACGCTCCTGTAGTGGGAGTGGATGTAGCAGCACATCCGCAAAAGTTTGCGGATGGAAGAACTGTAACAGTAGGAGTGCTCTGGAGTCCGAGGACACCATCAATCTTGCGGCAGCACTTCTCGTTCACGTAAGCCATCATCAGCTTCTCCTTGTAAGGAGTGAGGGCTTCCATAATAGCAACCTTCTTGTCGAGGTCACAATACTTTGCTTGCAACGCATCGTACTGGTCTCTCTGATTCTTGTACAGACCGAAGTCCGCATCAATCTGAGACTTGTAAAGACCGAACTCAGCCTGCATTGCACGGCGGTTCTCAGCGTTGATAGCATCTGTAGCACCCTTGTACATAGAGAACTTCTCTGCGATGTCAGTCTCACGCATAGCGTAGAACTTGTTAGCGGTGTCGAGCTTTAAACCGAACATGTCGGTAAGCAGCTTCACCTCATCAGCGCATTCCTTCTCCATTACCTGCAAGGCGGTTGGCTGATTTGAGCTTGAGTTAGCTCCGTAAGTGTTGATGTTTACGTTCTCAGGCATATTGCTGCCGAGTGAACCAAATACGCTGCGGTTGTTACCGCCAAGCAACCAAGCACCAGCACCGAGTGCTGTGCCGATGATACCAAGGGTAAGACCAGCATTACCTGTTGCCTTAGAAGCATACTCATCGCGCTTCTTCCCCTCTTCGTAGATTTTCTTCTCTACTATTTTTGCATCTGTCATTTCCATAATACAATCTTTTGAAATCCCCAATATTAACTAACACTATTGTAACGTTACACCGCAAAGTTAGCGAGTTGTGACGGATAACGCCATAACACGCTCAAAGATTTTATATCATGCTGATAATCAGATATATAAGGTGATAGTCGGTACTATCACATTGCAAAATATTCGTTCCAGTGTTTGAAGAATTGGAAAGAATTGAAAACAAAAAAAGAGAAGCCTCTTTACTTGCTTCTCTTCTGTTTTAAAAAGTGAAGGATGTCCCACTTCTTCCAGTATCGTGTGTGTCCGCGCTTCTTGCACTCGCCGTTCGGTATCTCGCCGCGCTTTACCATTCTATTGAGCGTTGCATCGCTAACACAAAGTCTGTCCTTTACTTCCTCTGCGCTCATCATCGGGTTGAGCATATTAGGAAGTATGTCCTGGCAGAGCGTTTCTATATCGTCGTCGCTCATGCCGCAGGCTGTTACTTTTTCGCCGTTGCGCTGCTGCTCGTCTGCCTTAAAGCACGAATTAGCAAGCGATTGCAACAACGTGCCGAGCATCTTGTAGCCGAAAATCTTTCTCATAGCATTTCAGTTTAACTGAACATCTTTTTGCCGAGGCGCGACTTACTACAGAACCAGTCAACAGCTCCGTAGATATACAACAACAACGTGAACGCCATGATTGCAAAGTGCGCCATCACCATCTCGTTAGTCGTGTACCAACTCCAGTAGACAAGGTGTATGGAGTTGACACCGAAGAAGTAGAAGAACGGTATGCGATACTTCCAACACAGCCAGAAGAAGCGCGACGCAAGAATAAGAACCATCGGCAGTATATAGACCATGATGTATATAAATGTGTAGCACGCCCAATTAGCACTGTGCACGGCAAACATCTCCTTTGGATTGCGGCTAAAGTCAAACACGCCGTACATGTGCGCCGTCATTATGAGTATTGGAACCCACTTGCTGAACCAGCGGAAAAACCGCAATATTCTGCGTGAATACTGATTGCCGGACTCTGCCAGCAAAGAAATAATCTCCGATATGTCCTTACCCTTCACAAGAGCAAGAAACATCCTTTTATCATCCTCGTTCATAGTGATTTTTTGGTTTGACGTAAAATGTCTGTTAGTTCTATTCGATGCAAGTTAGTCATTTTTTCCCAAAGTTGTATGCACTGTTATTTATATTTATATTTATTTAAACACTGTAAAAAACGCAAGTCTTTAGCTCATGGGTAGTTTACTTAAACTCCTTGCCTATCCATCACGGACAGGCAAGGCTCCTGAAAACAAATCACCTTAAACTAAAAACTAACAACTAACCAATCTATATATTATCTCTTTCTGTGTATCAGCCAAAGCAGCAGTGATATAACGAATAACACCACCGCTCCGACCGCTATCTTGCCTGCGAACATCTGCGTCCGCTCCCACCATGTCGCCTTATGCTCAACCGGCACCGGCACTGGTATCGAGTCCGCTCGCAGAATAGACTTGTATATCGTGTCCGTCTTCACGCTCACTCTGTCACGCCATTTGTACACGTTCTTTGTCTTGTATATTGTATCACCTATCATGTAGCTCTCGACATAGATGGAGTCATGTACGCGGAACGTATCTGCTTTGTAGTTGGTCTTATACAACGTGTCCGTCTTGTTGATTACCCGTTCAAGCACAACAGGCTTCGGAGTCGCGCAGCTCGTCATAACAAGCAGGAGCAAGTGCAGCATAGAGCCAACGATGATAGTGAAGCCGTAGCGGCAAATATCATCCCACTCAATACTCGGCAGCTTGTATCGCTTCCACTGGTACACCTCACGTAGCATCATTACGGGCAGTGCAAGAACGCCTACGAACACCGAAGCCACAAACCAACCGATTGCGCCTTGTCGGTTTCGCTTATTCTCGTCGTAGCCTTCATCTATTATATCGAGCTGCGCTGCCTTGTAGAAAATAAAGAGCGTTGTCGCTCCCAATATGATGCAGTTCAGTAGCATCAGAATTTCTCTTATATCCATACGCTTTTACTTTTGACATTATTATTAATCAGTTTCTTCTCTTCCGTAGTCTCTCGGTGGCTTTCGCTTCATACATCCGTTCACGGTACACTCATTCCATTGCAGTTCGTGCATTTTCATAAGGAGCGTGTTCTTCTCGTCTTTGAGCTGACGGATGGCTGTCCGCTGCTTGCCAATGTCGTCGTAGAGCGAGTCTATTTTGTTGTTCAGTCGGTCGCGCTCCTCCATGTGCTCTTCATGCTCATGGTCGTAAAGGTTGTGCCATTCTTGAGCATAAGCCATTGCGTTCGCGTCTTCGTCTTTCTGTGCAGACGCAGCTTCCTTTCGTTTCCGAGAGTTGTAGTAGAGGAGTTGTCCGACGATGCCGCTGCTTACAAGCAATGTTATAATCTGCAATACTGTATCCATCTGCACCTCCTTATTCGATTGTTATCCAAATCTGTTCTCCTCTCTCGTCAGCCGCTTTCAGCTTTGCGTATACCTTACGGAACGTTGCCGTTGAGTTCAGCACCTGTCCGACCGCCTTATTCTCACCGACAAGGATGCAGCCATCCGTGTCCTTAGCTGTGTTACCGATGTGTATCAGCACACCTTGGTAGTCGGGTGTATTACACAGTCGCGGCAGTCTGCCCTTGCAGAACTGGTACTGCGCCCGACCTCCGAAGCGTGGCGATACCGTCTTCATATCGACGAGGTATCTGCCAGTAGGTATAGCCGTTTCGCCCTTAATCTTCACTCCGCATATCTGCGCAACGCTCATCATCGAGGTCAGCCCTCTGTCCTTGTCTTCGAGCGTGTCGCAGACGTATGCGCCGTCGACGTACATCTTACCTATTGTGTACGCCTCCTTCTTTGCTATTCGTTTTACCTTGATTTCCATACTGTTTTAGATTTAGATAAATAATGTTGTTACGATGTTGAGTATCGCGCAGCACTCGACGATGAACAGCCAGTAGTGGCGCTTCCAGATGCAGAACACAGCAGCGAGTGCGGCGAATAATATTGTAGGCAGGGCGTTGATGCTACACGCCCACGCCACGCTTGCTATTGCCGACGTGATAGCTCCGCACTTGTGTATCGTGCGCTGACTCTCGTCGAGGTACGCAGGAGCTGCGCCAACAAAGATGATGCCCACACAGGTAAGAAAAGCCATGCACTCCAGTCCACCCTTTGAAAGCATGAGCGGCAAGAAAGACGCTCCGAGCGTCGCCATGAGCGCAGGGAAGAGCCAGTCTCTATCCGCGAGATAGTATACCTCAGACAGCATGGTCGGCACTCGTTTTGCCACGCAGCAGCTGAAAACATACAGCGCAAGAGCGATGAGTATAATGATAGCCAATGTCATCATGCTACACCTCCATCTTTAGCTGCGCAGGGTAGCCTGCCGTGATGTCATACTTCTCTACCTCCTCGATGGTCGCCAGCTCGCTCACCGCCTTCTTGTGCGCCGCCGTCACGTTGTAGCAGTCTTTAGCGTAAGCCTCGATATGACTTATGATATTCTGCGCTTGCTCAATGCTCAAGTTATAGCATTGCTTACCCAGCCATAGCGTAGTGTCCGTGCGACCGATACGCTGCAAACGCTCGTTGCCCTGGTACACACGGTCGCGAAGCTCGAAGTCCAGCCACACACGCTCCCCGTTAAGGATAAAGCCGTTCACAGCAGGGGATGTGTCGTAAGCACCTATCTCTGCTATCTTCTGTGCCTTTGCCTGTTCCAACAACTCCTCTACCGTTGGCTCTGGCTCTACATACTCTTTATACCCTGCCAACATAAGCTGCTCATCGTTGGGGTTACACACCACGCATCCATTTAACTCTATGGTGTCAGATGCAAAGACACCGTTCTTAATCCATCGTTTACTGGTCATAAATGATTTTTTTAAATCCATAAAACTTTTTACCTATAGTCTCAAACATTCCCTTTATACCATTATATTTTGCTGGCACAAAATCTCTTATCAATAACTCACCATGATATATTTTACATCCATATATCTTGTAGTAAGCCTTCATTGAGGAGTTATTATTTGAGGAGTCATGTTTATTACCTATATAAATAGACAGGTTAGGAAATTTATAAACACCATTGAGTGTTTGCTGAACTATAATTTTATTTTCTTGTATAAGTTGCCATCTTGAATAAGACATTCTTATTTGGAATCTCCCTGACAATAATGGGCAGTCTTCTTTTACATCGTGAGCGTTTGATTCGTTGTAAGCCCTTATATTAAAATTCTTACTGTCATTCCTATATAAGATATAAAATGATTCTTTTTGCCATCCAAAAGTAGAACCACATACACCAAAAGTTGGAATCGGAAAGGTCATATCAACAACCTTTATGGATGTATATTCAATATCATAATAGAAGTCAATATCTTTAAAAGGTTTAACCTCTGTGTCTATGTATTGATCAGAAGAACCCTCTATACATGGTAAGATTTCAAAACTTTTCATAAATCTTCTTCTTTCCGTCCTCATACGCTCCCCTCCGTACCAATTTCCCAAGTCTGCACAAGTCCATAGTACTTGCCGCCTGTATATCTGATATTAAATTCGTAATGCGTGTTAGCCACCACAGATGGTGTCTCTGCCCATATCACATCAGCAGGAAAAGTAACCGTTGGGGCTGTAGCTCCAGTGTCAAAACTGCCTTGATACTCATTGCAGATAGTGGTGTCAGTAGGAGCAGTCAGAGTCAGCGTCAAAGACTCGCCAACGGTAATGACATACACCTTGTTGGCTTCCATCGCTACAGTATCACCGCTTGCTGGAGTCTCAACGACAGGAAGCTTTACTATATCAAGATATTTATTCAGCTCGTTAGCCGCATCAGTAGCAGGTTTCTTTAAGTTCTCAATCTCGTCGGTAGTAAAATCATCGTAAGTGAATGGGTCGCCTTTTACGCCTTGTATACCTTGTTCTCCCTGCGCTCCAGTATCACCCTTTACACCCTGTTCTCCTTTAACTCCTTGCTCACCTTTCTCACCAGTATCGCCCTTTGGTCCTTGTGGACCTTGGATTCCTTGTTCTCCTGTATCACCCTTTTCTCCTTTAGGACCTTTTAATGCAGCAAGTTGTTCTTCTGTAAAATCAGAATATTTAAAAGGATCACCTTTCTCACCAGTTTTGCCTGGAAGTCCCTGTTCTCCACGTTCCCCATGCAACCCCTGCTCTCCTTTTAGACCGGTGAATGCAAATGCAAAGTTCTTTGCTTCATCTGTGCCAGAAGTAGTTACTGCAACGTGTGGTGTGCCTGTTGAATTGTCTACTGTTGCAACAATCTCACCAAAACCAGCAGGAGTACCATCAGTAACATTAAGGTCTAAAGTTTTCTTTACACCAGTTCTGTCAGTTACCTCTAAGACATTTTCTTCTGTAAGTGTAGCATTTACCTTTTCTGCGTCAGCTGTGGCAGCCTTGGAGTTTTTCAGAGCCTCGTTAGTCTTATTAATAAGGTCTGACAGTTCAGCCGTAGGAGGCAGGATAACAAGCGCCGTGTTCATCTCCACCGAATCCTCGCCCTCGATAAGCTCGCCGTTGAACGCCGTGTCGCCCGAAGCGTTGTTGTCAACAATCTGAAACTGCTCGTACTCCTTGCTACGCCAGTCATTGCCGAAAATCTTGCCGCGGATTTCGAGAGCGTATGTGCCCACTGATACAGCGTCGCCCTCGACACGTGCATTGATGATGTTATCCTCCGCTGTGTCGATAGTGTAGCTTAGAGCCACGCGCCGATACTGGTTCACGATGTTCACAACGATGTCCGTGCAGGCAGGCAGCGGAAAAGCCACCTGCTCGCCATTGACTATCTTCTTTACTGGTATGCGCAGGGTAAAGTCGTTACCTCTAACTATTTTCTTCATATCTTACTTCTTTTTAATTATCCAAAAACGTAGCCATCCCATACTATTTTAAAGCTGTTCTGACGTAATGAGGTAGAGCTGGCGATGGTCGGCACAAGGGTGCACTTTAATATTGCACTTTGTTCCTTGTTCACCTCGTTCGCAGGGGTGCTGCCGACCAAGCTGGTGCTGCCTTTTTTGTTTATGGTGCCGCCACCAATCAGCCTAATAGAGGTGTTTGACCTGTTTATTACTATAAAAGTTTGGTCTAAATATGGTGCGACCTGCCACGCGGGTTTGCTATTTGAAGACGTATCCGTGCTATAATTATTATACGGCAGAATAATCACAGGGTAACTATCACCATATACCGCTTTAAAATCACCCTCAAACCTAACAAAGGAACCTGCGGTGGCGAAATCGAATACTACGTAACCAAGTTGAGCGGAGGGGATAGTGTACTGCCCGATATTATCAGGTGTAATGACCGTCAAGTTCTTTTTGACAAACCCCCCAAACAGACCAGCGCCAACCTCAAGCACGCCATTCTCGTTCACGCTCGCCGTCACTTCTCCGCTGTTGTTCTTGACCATGAACTTGTTAGCCGTCGCCGTGATGGTGTCGTCCTCAAGGTCAATACCTGCTCTCTTTAATCCCGACTCCAGTTTGCCAGCCTCCGTCTTGTCGTAGGGCGATAAGCTCCAGCCTCCGTACTCCGTGCCCTCCATTATCATCGGGCGACACACGTCGATAGCACCATTTCTGCGCACGGCAAGTTCAAGCAACAGCTTCGTGCAGCCGTCGGGCACGGTAAACGTCGCAGTAAAGAGCTTCCAGCCACCTATACCCAGATAGATATTGCCCGACTTGACAACAGCACCTTCCGTACCGCCGTCAAAGCGCTTGATAGAGTAATAGGCACCGTTATCCAAAAGACTGACGAGCTTCGCCCATACGCTAAATACGTACGTCTTGCCAGCTGACACACGCACATCCTTGAAGTACAGACCCGTGTATGTGTCCGCTGTGGCGCCCGACGCACTGAACGTTGCGTAGTTAGAACCGCCGATGCCGCCACCGCTTGTTATCTCTACCTTTTGCGAGTGGGCCGCCGCTATCTTTGTGATTTCATCCCACGGACGCAGCGCAGAGCCTACGATGCTGTTCTTTAGGTTCGTGGTCGTTTCAACCTGTAGAGAGATTTTGTCCGTTGTCTGCTCTATCTTCGATACCTTATTCTCAGTATTCGTCTGCTTCTGTGCAAGCGAAGTGATACTCTCTGCGTTCTGCGTTAGTGTTGTGTTTATCTTGCCTATCTGTCCGTCCACTTCCTGCTTGTTCGCCTCTACCGTGGAAGTCAGTCCGTCAACGTTAAGCACAAGCTCCGCAAGCGTCATCTCCTTTGTCGCACTGCCGTCCTTCACTTTGAGCTTAAACATCGACGCAAGTGCAAATATCTCATCGCGTGACACCACGAATATCTCCTTGCCGTCGAGCGTATAGTCGTTCACGCCCTTGTACAGCTTGATTGACGGAGAATCAGAGCCGTAAGCCGAGAGGTACAACACCGACTGGCGTGTCACCTCGGTTGTATTGCCCATCTGGACAAGCTCGTCGCCCACTTCGGGCTGCGAGTCGCCATAGTTGCCTCCCGACAAGGCGAGGATGTCGATGTAGTCCGTGCCGACCGCCGTCACCCTACGCCAGTAGTATTTGTTCTTCGCGTTCGCCGTCGTGCCCTCTTTGATGTTGAACGTCTGACAGCGCACAAGGTCGTTGACGACAAACGGATTTGTTATCTCCTCGTCACCTCGCTTCGTCAGGAACGAACAGCGGTAAACGTCATATCGCAGAGGCGCAGTGCCGTATTCGGGCAGCAGCGTGCCCTTTCTCAGGAAGTCCACCTTGCTAATCTTCATCGACGCAGGCGACAGAACTATCTCGCCGCCCACACTTTGCAGCTCTCTAATTACGAGTTTCACGAACTCTGCGGCCTTGCGCACAAGCAGATGGTCTACCTCTAAGTAGCTATCCTCGCTGTCGGAATAATTGCCGAGCTTGAAGCCCGAGCCGAGCGCACCCGAACGGAACGCCGCCGATACGACCTCTTTGAGGGTGGCGATGCCGTCGGAGGAGATGCCGAGGACATTGCTGTCAGACTGCTCGCCAAAAGCAATACCTTCCCAAAAGCGGATAAGTTTCTGCGCGACATCCTGTTTTGTCTTTGAGAGAAACAACTTCGAGCCTTCACTCGCGATATATTCCTTAACCTGTGCAGGCGTAGTGCCGCTACCGCTACCTCTGCCGAGCGCGGTTATCTGTTCCTGCATCTTTTGCAGCGTGCCTGCCTCCTTGTCTTCACGCAGACTTACCTCGTATGACGGTATCTTTCCGTTTCCCTCTTTGATTGTCAGCCTGTCGATGATTATTTCCGCGTCAAGTCCGAGGTCTTCATCCTTGAACGGCATAATGTCGCCCTCCTTGATTGTGTCATGTATGCTCTTTACTGCCCCCGAGGTGTCGGCCATTGCCTCGTCATGCTGACGGGCCATAAAGATGTCATAAATCTTCGGTGCGTAGGTGTGTCTGGTGTGGTCGTTCTCTATAAGCCATGCAATAGCGTAGCGCAGCAGCTTTTCGGAAGCCGCTTCGACGTACTGTACAGGCAGCTCGATTCCCAACAATACAAAATGATCGCCCTTGCTAATCTGAAAGTCCTTGTACGGGAAATACAGACCGATGTCTTCCACTCGCTGCAACGTGAGCACCCAGCGACCGTTCTCTTTTACACTTCCCGACACCTTAAACTTTCTGCCGGCACACATTCCGTCCGTCATGGTGATGGAGAAGTCGCTCTGCTTTAAGGCATTGATGTCGAAGTTTACCTTTTCGTTAAGCTCGACCTTACATGAAGGAACATCCTGCCCATCCTTGAACACGCCGTTGTCCTCTACATTCGTGCCAACCGCGATTTCGTCAATGCGCACGCCGTCCACCTCCATCTCTTTGATTGTCGGAAATATTTCTTCTTTCTTTTCTTTTATATCTTCCGTATCGAAGAATACACTGCCAGGTCGCACGCCTATGATGTCCGCTGTAGCTGACTCCACCCACGGGCGGTCGGTTCTTGTCGAGAAGCGCAGCTCCGCGCCGGTCGGGTTTAGCGATGCGTGCTTATCAGTGTGGCTGTTCCACCACTCCTGCAACGACATCTGCGGAAAGCCTGGCAGCATTAAGCGAGAGCACGCCATGTTGTTGGGCAGATGGTCGGTAGCGTAGTCTTTTCTGTTGTCGGGGAAAGCATCCTTGTTCACTCCGCTGACAAAATGAATCATCTTTGTTGACTTTACCGCCTCGTAGTATTTTCTTGCGTCGGCTACCGAGTTTTCCTCGTTCGTGCCGCCCGCAATGCGCACTTCGATATGCTCCTCGAAATACGGCGCACGAAGAACCGTTACCGTAGCCTTGACGACAACGCCGCCGTCATGCAGACTTACGGAGTATCGCGAGGAGCCTTGTCCGTCGGAGATATGGTTGGTGAAATACGCCGACGCTTTTTCAACATTAAGACCACCAAGCTTGATGTCCGCTGCATACCATGCGGTATGATCGAGAAGCTGTATCGTATCCGCGAAGTCGGCCCACACCTCCATATTTAATGTTGCGTAGTATCTGTTGGGTAGGTTTTTCTCCGAACCGTATGCCCTCATTCTCGTGACAATCTTCTGGTCGCTTTCTGCGTCCTGGTTAATCTCGACAAGTCCAAATGCGGCGCCGTACTTGAACGTGTTCTGCATAAGCAAGCCCGATGTGTCAACGAACACCTCTCTGTTTCGCGTTATGAAGTTCACGTCGAACTGGGAGTTTACCAACGCAAGTCCTTCCCATACGGTCTGATTCTGTACACTGATTGAAGTTGAGTCTATCTCGGTGTCTGCAACGCCAGTGTCCTCTTTGGTTGTATCGCCACCATATATCTCTTCCCATCTTGCAGCCTCGCAGCCTCGTGTCTGGCTTCTCTTCCAGTTGCGTGAATAGAACTTCCATGCTTTGTCTCCGAACTGCTCGTTCATGTTAGCTTGCAATCTGTCAAGCAAATCGTCAAGTGAGCCGATGTAGAAAACAAAGTCGGGTAGGGCGGTGTAGTGCAGCTGCGCCTCGTCGTTCAGCACAACATCAAGAAACTCCGCTCTTGCCAGCTCGTCGGACAGGGAGTTTAGTTTTATGTCTGGATACTTAAACGAGTTGCCGAGAGCGTTCTTTCGGCCCTGCTTTGCTTTGCCAGGGTCGTAGTTCAGCTCGAAGCGCTCGTTTCTGTAAATCAGATAATCGCCGATTGAGAAATCGACGGGAGCTTCGTTCTCTATTGATACGGATACGGAACACTCTCCCATCCACTCGCCGTCGTATGTCAGCGAATGAACGGAAATTTCCTTGCCGTTGGTGTCACGCAGTGGCGTGCCGTCCTTATGATAAAGTTTCCATTCCATGTCTCTATTTGCTTAATGTCACTTCCGTTACGGGGTCTCCAACTCTCAACACTGTTGAGAACGTTACCACATCTCCCTCGTTGTCGCGGTGCAGGTCTGCGTCGTCGGACACCTTCTTGAGGCGGATGTGTCTTCTTCCTACCTTAGTCCAGTCGCAGTACATCTTCATTTTCATGCCGCTACCGTCGCGTCCGCTCAGGTAGTTCAGAAACTTTCTTATTACTGCGTTAGCCGAGAACTTGTCGCCCTTGCAGCACCATTTCACGGTCATATCGTATGCCGAGAATTTAAGGCTGTCGCCGAGATATGAGTCTTCTCCATCCTCGTCTTTCCAGTCCTTTACTACAGGTTCCTTGACCTCCATGCCGATGTCGAACGGTATGGAGGCGCACCACACGTCGAAGTCAGCTACGGTCTCTTTTACCACCGCTCCCGCCTGCTCTTTTTGTATGAAGACATTGTAGTGTTGCATAAATATACCTAATTTTCTCCAAAAATAATAAAAAGCGGATAATTATACAAATTAATATATAACTATCCGCGTTTTTAACAATAAATATCCACTTTATTAGCTGATATAGAGCTTTTTTCTGCCGCTTGTAGACACCGCGTTCATCCAATCCATCATCCGATCGAGTTTCTCGTTACGGGCTTCCGCAAGCATGACTATCTGCGTGAGCTGCCCGAGCTGTGCTTTCTGTATCTGGCCCATTTCAGGGAGACGCATCTTCAATAGCTCTCCGATGTCCTTGACCTGGGCGCGGTTGACACTCACGTCAAGACGGATGGCGTTGACATAGCTTGCGAGAATATCCGCGGTTTCCTCCGTGATATTCTTGATGCCGTTGGTAAGGCTGCTGTCGCCGGTTGCCGAAAGGTCAAGACCTTTGTCTTTCAGGCTCTCCAGTATCGCCGTGATGTTGTACACCGCGTCGTCCGTCTGCTTGTAGAGTTCATCAGCAACGTTCACTACATCCTCGGGTTCAAGTCTGCCTTTCTGCTTGATGGTCGTTGTGAGCGCTTCAAGCGGACCTTCAAGAGCCTTTTCCATAATCTTCTGCGAGAGAATGTTTTTGGTGAGGTCTTTCACCATATCCCTGGCCTTTTTCTTGTAGGCATCAATGGCGTCCTCACCTTTTTCCCATGCGCTTACAACTGCGTCGGTCAGCTGGCTCGCCCACGACTTCATGTCTACGCCGTAGATGTCCTTGAGGAAGTCGGTTGCAAGCTGTTTGATGGTCGTTTCCATCTCCTTGATTTCCTGCTTGTAGTCGGCAATCTTGTCCTTGTCCTTCTTCTTCTTGCCCTGCTCGGCGTTGAGCTGTCGTTGCATTTCGTCCTTCTGCGCCATGAGGGATGCTTGCTCCGCAAGGAAAGCGTTGTCGGGTTCGGCAAGCGACTTCTTGGCTGCGTTGTAGGTGTCACTTGTGTACGGGCCGTTGTAGCCGATAAGCACGCCTGACTTCTGGAGTTTCTGACCCTTCTCGTAGTTGTCCGTTACTTTCTTGAGTGTCGCCTTCGTGTCCTTATCCATCTTGTACGAATAAACACCGCCGAGAGTGTTCTCTATTGCCGTCTTTACATCGTTGCGCAAGCGCTCAAGTTCTGTGATGTTGCGTTCGGCGAGCTTTATCTGGCGTTCCTGCTTTGCGTCATGCGCCGCAGCGAAAGCCTTGAACGGAGAGGTAAAGATGCCGACTACACCCTGAATGACGCCGCCGACATTGCCCGACATAGCGCTTGTCGCGATGGAAGAGATAGAATTGGAAATGCCGTTGAGAGAGTCAAAGAACGCCGTTGCGTCCTGCCATGCGTTACTCTCAGTATCTACGCCGAGTGCGCTTGCCGTGTCCTTAATGTCGTTGAACGCAGCTACAACACCTTGAATATTGGCGTTTATTTTGTCAGCCGCTACGCTTACCGTAGACATGGCTTTCTTGAACTTGTTCGCAGCCTTCGCTTCCTCCTGCCCTTCCTTAATCTTATTCTCTCCCTCTTTTGCCTTCTTCTTGCCTTCCTGCACTCCCGCAGTAGCTTTCGCAACGCCGTCCCAATCACTGTTTTTCAGCGCGTCCAACAGTCTTGTCGTAGCCTCCTGCGCAAGTCTTTCACCCTCCTGCTTCAATGCTGCGCCCGCGGTGATTTCCTCGTTGGCGTTCTGAACGCGCTGTTCTGCAACGCCGCTCAAACCTGCATTGAAGAAGTTTTTCTTGCCGCTTGAGAGTTTATTCAACTGCTCGTCAAGCTGCTGTATCTGCTTGCCGTACTCGCGAGCGTCAATAGTTCCGTCAGCAAGTGCCTGATTGATGTTTTCGCGTATCTGCGAAGCGATTTCGGATGCCCGATCCATACCGAGCTGCGACACCGCTCCAAAGAACGTGATATAGTCGCTGCTCTTGTTGAAGGCTTCCGTTTTAGCGGAGTTCACCTCCTTGTCACGCTGGCGCGTGTAACGATATGCAAGCCCGTTATCGCCCGCCTCCTTTGCTTGTGCAATCGGAGTTTCGTACTTGGCGTAGATGGCGGCTATCTTCTCCTGCGTGCTCGCAGTCTGTGCGATGATGTCCGCAGCCTGCTGCAAGCTCTTGACATAATTATCCTTTACCAAGGTCGTTATCTTCTGCCAAGCCTCAAGAGCGAGAGGCGTGTCCTTATACAGAACCTTCGCGTCGGCTTCGGTCATTCCGAGGTTGACATCGTGGCCGAAGTTCTTCTTGAAGTCCTCCGCCATCTTTCTTGTCAGCTCATCCCATACCGCGCCGTCCTGAAAGGCGAGCTTAGCGAAGTCCAGACTGCCTGTCTTCTCGTACAGTTCCTTCTGCAAGTTCGCCTGCTTCACGCCTTTCTCCAGGGCCTCCTTGAAGTTTGAAGCAACTCGTTCCCATTCGGGTTTCAGCTCCTCGGAGAAGCGCCACTCAAAGTTCTCCTTGTCGAGTTGCGTTCTGAATTTCTTTCTGTCATTCGTCTTGTCGAAGTTGAAACCGTCTTTCAGTCGGGCGATGCTGCCGGAATAATTGTCGAGGTCAATCTTCTTCCAGTCCAAGTCCTTATACAGACCGAATACCTCGTTCTTTGCCTTCGCACGGCTCATGCCGGCCTCTTTCCTCAACTTCTGGTAAGCCTGTCTCGCGGCCTTGAAGTCCTCAAGCTGTCTTTTCAGCTCATCAAGCTCCTTATCCTTCTTGTCGCCCTTGTTCTTCGGAACCTTATTGGATTTCTTGTCCTCGGGGATAAAATTGTACCCGAAGCCTTGCAGAACCGCCTTGTGCAATGTTTCGTAGTCCTTCTTGGCTTCCGCGATGCTCGCCTTTGAGGCTCCACCTTTCTGACGTGACTTCATTTCATTATAAAGGTCTTGCAAAGCTGACTGGGCGTTGTTCTTGGTCTTGTACCATGATCCTTCTGCGATATAGCTTGATATGAGGTCGTAAGCCTTCTGATTGCCTCTCAGATTTTCAAAGACACGCTCCTGCATAACGGTTTTTCCAGTCACCGAGTTTTTATTGCCGCTCGGCTTAAATTCGAAGCCCGTAAGTTCTTCGAGCTTTTTCTTGATTTGCGGCACAAGCCATGTAGCTTCATTCATTATTTGCAGAAGCATGTTTCGGAACCGTTCAGGATTGCGGTTACACCAATTTTTGAAGTCATTGCCGTACAGACCGAGGTGTTTCTTTATCGTATTGAGTATCTTCGGAACGTCATCATTGGCAATCTCGTTGATGTCCGACGTGACATCATTCGCCTTGTTGCCAAGAACCTTTATAGAAAAGCCAATATTTTTATTCCACTTCACCATATTGGCCTGGAATACCGCCCATTTCTGTCCGCCCTCATCTGCCAGTATGCGTATCTTGTCCTCAAGCGTCTTGCCTGCTCCAGCGGCGCCAAGGATGGCGCTTGCAACGCTATCCATCTTTGATTTTGTCACTTCGTCAAACGCCGACAATTTCAGCTGGTACGCATCGGTGGAGTGCTGCAAGTCCTTCAAGTTCTCCTCAATGGTGTCGTTGAACGGATTTCCCGATTTCCAGCCACCCGTAGAACCTATTGCGTCTGCAATCATGCCAGCATCGCCCGACGCTACGTTCTTCGCGTTCTCGACACCCTTTCGAAGGATGTCATACTGCTCATTGAGGTCTTTCGCCTTTTTAATCTGTTCATCAATAGTCTTCGTGTAGGCGTCGCTCTTTATAAGCAACTGCTTCATGCTGTCAATTTGCTTTTTCAGCTCCGTGTCCGTTGTGCCCTTCTTTGCGCCCAGGGCATCATAGTAGTCCTTCATCCAGTCAGAATCTGGAGCCTGCAAGCTCTCCGCCTTCTCCTTTATCGCGCTGAACTCGTTGTAGATGCTCGATATAACCTGCGTGACAGCCATAAATGTCAGTCCGACCCAGCCGCCCACAAAGCTCAACATGCCTTTCAGCTTCGAGCCGGTCATATTCATTACAGCAGCCATTGTACCGCCTTTTAGAATTATCTCTCCCTGTCTTGCGGTTATCTGACCCATAATGACAAGCTGGTCAATTAACTCTTTTGTGATAAGACCTTCCCTAACGGCTTTTTGCATCTGCAATATAGACAACTTACCCTCCAGTGCAAGTCTGCCCATTACCGCCTGTTGCGTCTGCACATCGGCGAGCCAATAGGCTCTTTTCTGAACGTTCTGCGTCGCTATTTCCTGCGTTATCTTTCTTTCGAGAACGAGCTGCTGCTGTTCTATGGCGTAATTGCGGAGCTGTATCTTGGCCTGGTCGTTCAAATTCCTGTCGATTGAACCGATACCCAAGCGCGAAGAAGCAAGACCAAACAGCTTCTTTGACAGGAATACGCTCGCAAATGTCAATAGGGCAGGGCTTAACTTGTCTATCGTCAGAAGCAAATCCGTAGCGCCTTTTATCGCGAACATAAAGGTGCCGCCGATGACGTTTTTGCCTTCCGCGAACCTACTGAGCATGATTTCCCATGCGTCCTTCAACTTGTTCCACTGACCCAGAAGCGTTTCACTCAGCACCAGCTGCATATTGTAGAACTGACCTCCCTCGTCTGTCATCTTCCACAATACCTTCTGAACATCCTCGAAGCTGACCTGACGCTTGGAAATCATCTCCTTGACATCGCTCTGCTTGTAGTTGGTCTTGTTGTTCTTACCCTCAGAGTTGTACAATTCAGTTATCTTCTGCAACAGAGGCAAGCCTGCGTATGCAAACTGACGCAACTCCTTACCATCAAGCCATGAACGCGCCTTTACCTGGCCGTATGCCAAGCCCAATCGCTCGAAGCTGACTCCAAGACCTGATGCAATATCCGCAAGTCGCTTGGTTGTGTCATACAAAGAATCGGCTTCCACTCCGAAAGCTGCGAGCTGCTTGACATCTCGATTCAACTCGCCGAACTTGAACGGAGAACGCAATGCAAGCTCCTGCGTCTGCGCAAAAAGCTCATCCGCTTTTGTGACATCACCCAAAATGGAGCGCAAAGCTATATGCTGCTGTACAATCTCGCCGCCCGTCTGCACAATAGCGTTGAAAAGCGACTGCGCACCGTACACAATACCGCCCTGCAAAAAGAGAGACTTTATGTCATTCAGCGTGCCGTGCATCTTGCTCGCCTCTGCATTTGCGCCCGCAAGAGCTGCCGCCAAGTCGCTACGCACCTTTGCCGCTGACTTCGCTATCTCCTGCTGGCGCTCACGCTCCAAGTCGATACCCCTGCGTATGCCTTTGTTTATAGCCTCCTGTGCCGCTACGTTCGTTGCTTTCTGGTCTTGCAGCACTCGTCCCGCCAGCGTTGTGTCGTGACCTGCACCGATACTTCCTATACGACCAACTACATTCTGGCCATCTACAAGCCAAGTGCGCATCTGTCTAAGATAGCGCATAATGTCGATAAGACGATGTATCTCAGCCTCCGCTTTGCTCACGTCGGCTCCCAACGATATGCCGCGGCTAAACTCACGTCTGAGCGCCCTTACCTTATTGCCAAGCGAGTCGTAACGAGCCTCCGTCGCCTTTATTTCAGACAATCTCTGCTTGTTGTCGCGTGCTTCCTGTCTTTCGTTCTTCCTGTCCTGCTTTTTGTTAGCTCTCGTAATGGCATTGTTCAGCTTGTCCTGCTCCGACTTGGCGTTGCCGATTTCGTTTTTGAGTATCTTGTACTCCGAAACCAGTTCCGCCACCGCGTTCTTGCTGCCAATGTCGGCATTGTTGAACTTGTCGCGCATTTCCGTCAGTCGCGAAATGGCACTCTCCGCTCTTGATGTGTCAGCACCGACCTTAAAGCCTTGTCTGGCAGAGTCGTTGAGTTCGCGTATTTTTCTGTTCACCTCGCTTATAAGCTCCTGCAAGCGTCTGTATCTCGCCTCCATTGTTTCGAGGTTGCGGTCGGTTGCTTTCGCGCTCTGATTGGCACCGCTTTGGTCTTTCAGAGTCCTATTCACTCTTTCTTTCCAAAGTTGAAGCTCGTTAAGAGTATCGCCGAATCCTTTGTTTAGCAACTGCTTGCCCGAGAAGCTCTCAATAGTAGTCTTTATTCGTTCTATCTCGCCGCGTACCGCCGTAAGTTTTGAAGTATCCGTGCCAATTTCAAGACTCTTACCCTTTAGTTTGTCGATATTGCCGAGAATAGTGTTTATCTGCTCAACAGCCAATTTCTGCTTACTAAAGGCCGAGTCAACGGAAGCTGTCTCGCTTGCGGTTCTCTTGTATTCCTGAACCTTGCCAGTAGCTTTCGTGTATGCGAAGGCTATATCAGACAGTAGGGACTTGACTTTCGCACCGTTAGCCAAGAGATTATCGTCAGCAAGCATGGTTTCCATTCTTCGCTTGACACCGCGCAGCGTATTTCCGCCAGAGAGTAGCGCTGTGGTGTCTATTCTATTACGTATACCCCTTGATTGCAGGCTTTGAATTTCAGCAAGTTTGTTTTTTGTCGTTTCAAGCTCCCTGTTTAGTCTTGCAGCGTTATTCTTTGATGCGGACAGCGTATTCTCCTTGTCAAAAGCCTTTTCTATTTGTCTTACGTCAGTGATTAGGTTTCTGAACTTTGCGTTATAGGCAGACATAAATGCGTTATCAACACCGCCCGCCGTCTTTCCTGCTTGCAAGTTTATAAGCTCATTACGGAAGTCCATAAGAGCTTTCTTTGCACGGTCAAGTTCGCCGGTATTAATGCCAGCATTGACATTCTTGATGCCGCTAATTTTGTTGAGTTCGATATTGACCTTCTGAAGAAGATGGAGATAGTTGAGGGCGTTCGACAACTGTTCTTTCATTTCCTTCTTCTTCTTTGGGTCTTGCTCTTTATTAATGCTAAGATTTAACGAATTAATCATGCCCTCAAGTCTCTGAACGTCTTTCAACATGCTATTCAGAGCCTTGTGGGAATTATCCTTTATTCCGAGCTGGAACCACAAATCGCCTAAATTTCCGCTTGCCATATCCTGAAATATTTATCGTTTAGATTTTGTTGTTTAAATAATCGGAGAGGCTAATCTTCTTGCCGACAAGACTGCCCTCCTTCTCCTTCTTCTTTACCCAGTTATCCCAAAGGTCGTCCATCTCCTTTGCGGTGTGCTTGACACTGCCGTCCGAGTTGCGCTTCTTGTCTTTCTTATACACAATAATGGGTTGGTCTGCAACCATGAGGTCTATCTGTGCCGAAGTGTAGCCCCACCAGTAGTCGTATGCCTTGATGCCGTAGCGCGTGGCAAAGAGGAACGGGAACTTTTCGGCTAACGAGAAGGCTGCTCCCCAGCTTGTCCTGCTCGGGTAGCTTTCACTTCTCTCTTCGTCATCGTCATCGCCAGATCCGTCATCCCTATCGCTAATATGGTAGTCAGCGAGCACACTACCGACGGAACTTTTTTTTTAGCTGCGTCAACAACTCTCAAGACTTCGATGGCATCCAAGTCCTTGATATAGTACAACCAACGCCAGTAAGCCCAGTAGAAGAAGCGCAGCTTCCAAAAGTTATTAAGAAGAACGATGGCACACAACTTTACGCCACGCTTCCACTCGTCTTCCTCTCTTGTCGTGACGTGCGAGAATTTTCTTATCGCACCTCGTTTAAGCCAACCGATTTTGCGCTTTTTACCCATGAACACAACCGCTTCGGGTTCCGCCTCCAATACGCTGTCAAGAGCTTTCTGTAACTCGTCACTGGGCTGTTCCATCTTCTTTTCTTCCATGTTGTTTTCTTGATGTTAAGTCTTGTAAAAACAAAAGCGGAAAACCGCGACCCTTGATAAGTCCGCCGCTTTCCGCTTCATATTCGATTGCGTTACGCCGCTTTTTGCTTTAAGCAGATACTGCCGCCTTTGTAAGCCAAGCAACGCTCTTCAAACCAGCGCCTTCAACAGAACCACTAAACTTAAATGCGACAGGTTTGGTTCCAGTTTCATCCCACTGCATAGTTGCATAGAGCGAAAGGTTTGTGATAACCATCAAGTTGTCCTTTGTTTCGTCAACGATACAGATTGTGCCGGTCATCTTAAACTTCTTTGTTTCCAATGCGGTGCCAGTATAACCTGTTGTAACATCAAGAGCTGCATCACCAGAACCTTTGATAGTAAACTTGGTGATGTCGCCAACAGCATCCTCGCCAAACATTGCAGAGAGCAAATCTTTTGCCTTGGAAGGCACAACCATCTCTACGTTAAAGTCTCCAAGTTCTGCGGTAGTCGCCCAATCGCCGCCAAGACCTATTACCTTGTAGTGGTTGACGGTCGGGTCTTCCATTGTCGCCTTCAGTGAGTCAACCTCCACGGGAAGCTCCAATTCTGGAGTAAACTCGATTGTTGGCTTTGACAGGTCAATCATACCCTTTGAATACAAGATGCTCTTAGGGCCTACAAATCGGTCTTTGAGCTCAAGAATTTTCTTCATTGCCATAATTTAATACTTTTTTAGTTAAACCTTATTTTGTGTTATTTGGTTCTTAACAAACCTTGCACTATCGTTACCGAGAAACCGTCGCCGTCATCTGTTTGCAGAGTGACGCGAGGCTTGGTCACGATGATGTTGTCTGTTGAGATTGGAAACTTTGTCATTACCGCACCGACTTTTTCAGATACCGCAGATACGTTTAACGTATTGGGGTTCCTGGCGGATGTCTTGTCACGGACATATATCTCTATCTGCGCGGTAGTTGTATAGTCGTTGAAACTGCCGTCGTCGTTCATCTCATTGTTGTAGATGCTCGACGGGAAAGACACAACGATATAGCTGTCGGGCCTGTCGCAGACAGACTTCGGGCGGTTTCTTGGATAAACCTTGTCGCAAATGCCTTTTACGGCATTGCCAACATCGTAGTATAGTGTCTTTATGCTTATCATATATAGCAAATTTTTTCAATCTGCGGCATGGCGTCACGTACACTGGTCAAGACATCGTGCCCCATCTTGTCTTGCACATAGTCTGCGTAAACCATTGGCGCAACGACAATTAGAGAGTATGTGTCCCTTTTCCACGGTTTCATCGACTTCAATTTCTGAATAGCGGCTTGTCTTCCATCAACATGTCCTGGACCGATATTGCCTATGTACTTGCCAGGTTCTCCACTCTTGGTCGGGAAGACTGGTACATCATCCCACCATCGTGTTACAGACAATTTTTCTCCGGGACTGAGAGATACTCTTACTGGCTTTTCTATCCCCATGTCCGCAGCACCAACAACCCTAACAAGTTCGCCCCTGTAGTAGATACCGACTGCAAACGAGTTTATGAGGTTTCCTGTAACAGAAATGAAATCTCTTTCAGCATAAGCTGTCCTCAACACCTCTGTGGCCATCTTCTCCATGTTTTCGAGCATCATCTCTTTTGTGTACTCTTTCACATTTCTGAAAAGACGGAAAAAGAGCTGGTCGGAATATTTGCCGTGAACTGATTTTAAAACCGCCATACGCTAAACCCTTGTAAAGTCCCAATAAACAACAGTTCTATTATTGTCAGGCTCGCAGTCCTTCACCATTCCGACCTCGGTGTTGTTGCCGACCGTTGCGTAAATCATGTCGCCATCAAGAGGACATCTGCCGGCATCCCATTCGTCATATCTGACAGGAATTGATGCCTTCCTCTTGTTCTCGTCAACATTCTTGCCGCCCTCGGTAGTCGTATCTGTATAGCTGCGGCCCTCGCCTTCGTAGATTACAATCTCCGTATCCTCGCCGACCTTTGCGTCGTCATCCGCGAACGGGTCGTTCTCGTCCGCCTTGCCGACAAGCACCCTAACGATTTTTATCGTGTGAGGGTATCTCGGGTTCCTGATATTTGCCTTTCTCATACATCCTTATTTTATAATGTGAGGAAGCGGGCATCCGAACGCCGAAATGTCGGCACGCTTCACGCCATGAGAGGTTATTCTGAACGACGACTTCTTCTTTAACATCGAACTTGGCTCAAGCTTCGCATAGATTGCGTTGGCTTCCGCCTTGAGTTCCGCACGGTCACGCTCGGATATTTCAAAACCACCTTCCGTATGGCTCCATCCGTTATCAGAGTCGGAAGTGTTGTTCATCTTGCTCGGGCCGAGAACAAGCCATTTTAGAATGTCTGCATAGGCAAGGCGAACATCGGCGGGATTGGCGTCTACATACGCCATGTTTCCGTCCAGCGCTCTTTCAATGAGGATTGTACGCACCGTGTCCTCGGGTATGCTGAAACGTACCTTGCTGAACAGTGCGTCCTCCAGTGTGTGAATTTTATTGCCTTTATCCATAATGCCTATTCTGTCGTTAAATTCAGAGATTGTTTACGCTATCCGTCCAAGTGCAGCCGATTGCAGCCACAGGAGGACGGATAGTTTTTATGTTTAGGCAGCTACGCCTTCGCCCTTCTTGGTGATGTCGATAATCCAACGGTACGGGAAGTCGAGCATCGCCGGTACTGCGGCAAACATGAGGTCGGTATGCCACTCCATGTAGTCGCCGTTGGCGATTGTAGAGTTGCAGAGCAGGCCGAGACCCTTGTTCGTCTGCGCGAACACCTTCTGAACGATATTGGTTCCGTACTTCTCGAACATCGGCTTGTCAGCAACCTGCTTGCGCTCGTACTCGAAAGCATTACCGGCAGGACGGAGAACAACGATGTTGTCATCCCAGCCCTTAACCTTGACAACCGAGCCGTCGAACTTGAGGTTGCGCTCCTCCTCGTCGATAATCTCGATGCGTGAGATACCCTGGATGTCGGCGAACGCCTTGAGGAACATCTCTGTGTTCACGCCGTAGTCCTCAACATAAGCAACATAGTGGGCCTTACACCAGTTGATGTACAGCTCCTTAATCTGCTTGTTACCAAGGAAGGTGTTGTAGAAGGTGTCGTAGGTCATCTGCCATACGAGGGCAAGGCGGTTCTGACCGAACTCCTTGCGCCACTCGCTCTCAATCTTGCGCATCTGTTCGAGGATGTTGCAGTCAACGTTAGCCCATTCGAGCTTGCCGCACTTTCTGAAATTCTCCTTCGGAATCGGCACCTTGTGAAGCGGAATCTGGATACCACGGGCGATGCCTGTATAGTCAAGCTCGCCGGTTGTAGCCAGCTTTGCCACCATGTAGTTCATGGTCATGTCGAGAGAGTCCATCAACTCCTGGGTGTCATTGCGCCACTGCTTTACGAGGTCGCGGTCGTTACCAAACTCCTCAAACTGCTTCTCGCGGTAGTTGCGCTCCTCTGCGGTTTCCTTGAAGCCGTCGGTAATGAAGTCGGGAATAGTGGCAGAATAAACTGCCAATGCACCCTTGTCCTTCTGGAACGAACCTGCGAGCGGAGCACGGAGGTTAGCGAGCGTTGCAGCGTGCAAAGCGGATGCCTCCACTGAGAATGTAGCCACGCCCTTATGGTTGGTAGGCGTGAGGTCGGGCGCGATAGTACCCTGCGTGAGATACCAGCCGTAGTTTACATGGAAGATGTCCTTCTTGTCGATAAACTTCTGCAAGTATCTTGTATTCTCGGGGTCGCTGAAGAAACGCGCCTTTCGGGAATTATTAAAATCAAACTTTGGCATATCTTTTCGTTTTTGTGTTGTGTGTTTTTCCGATTAGTTCTCTGCGTACCACCACTCTGCGTAGCGGCTCTTGTTCATCGCCTCTACAGCCGGCGGGATCGGACTCATGCGCGACTTCCACATAACCACGTCAGTGCCGAGCAGACAGAAGTCGTTGAGGTAGCGCGGAGCATAGAACTTGTCACTGCCGGCAAGTGTATGGAACGGCATGTCAACGTCGCATGGAGCGAAGCAGTTCGGGTTTGTAACCATAGCAGAAACAGTTGCGCCTGCCTTTTCCGCCTCCACGAGAACCGTACCGGCGATAAGGGAGCCGAGAGTTTCTGCGAGTGTAACCTTCCAAACATCCTTGCTGTCCTGCACGTCATTTTCAACCGCAGTAACGAGCACGCCTTTACCCTTTGTCTTGAAGTCCTTCGGACCAACCATGAGATTGTCGCCCACAAACGGAATGTGGTGATAGCCGTCGCGTGTGATGTAGATGGCTGTATCCGTAGCAGCGGTGGTAGCCTTAGCCACCTCATAGCTCTTGAGTACCTTGATTGTGCCGCCGCTGTTGTCCGCAAAACCGAGGCTGTGCTCGATGAGGTCGCCGGCATAAATCTTGGCTGGGCCAGGGAACGGGTTTTTCAGGACACCGCCAATCGGAGGGCGACGGAACGCTTCCTTAACGGCACCAGGCAGGTCAACAAACACATGACGCTGACCACCGATAGTCATTTCTGACTGCAAGATTACAGCGCCGGTAGCATTGACTGCACCCTGCGCCATCATCTGTCCGTAGTAATCCTTGTTGTTATCCATAACTTTTTACCTTAAAAATTAAAATGTTTACTTCCCTTTCGATTCGATGATGTCATCCCACTCGTCGTCACGGATTGTCTTGCCGCCGCCAGAAGAAGAGCCGCTGCCCTTGTGCGGTATAGCAGTGTTGCCTGTAGCACGCTTGAAGTCGGTAGTGTAAATACCCTCTGCCTTTGAAACCAGGTCGATTACATCGGCATCATGGTCGGGAATTTCAAGTTTGGAGATTGCTGTGTCAAGAAAGAAATCGTTAAGTTCGAGCTTTGCCTTGTCAAACTTATCCTTCAAGCCCTTTCTGACCGCTTCGATTGTAGCGGCTCTTGATGCCTTCTTGTCGCGCTCCTCATTTGCCTTTTCAAGAGCTTCGAGCTTCGCGAGCAGCTTGTCGTACTTGTCGTCAGGCTTGCCTTCCTCTTCCTTCTTGCCGTTGCGCTCCTCCTCTTCCTTCTTCTTGCGTTCGGCTTCCTCTCTGCTTTTCTTAATCTCGTCAGAGACATTCTTGTGCAGATTGCCGTCCATGCGCTTGAGTCGGTTTGCCACCTTGGTGACTATCTTGGCGTTCGCAGCCTCGTCGTCACCAAATTCATCCAGTACGTCATTAAGTTCTTCGTTAATGGTCTTCTGGCTAAGTGCTTTGAACTTGGTGGTATCAACCTCCTTGTTCACCAATGAAAGCAGTTCTTCTACTGTCATATATAAAAGTTTTTGTGTTGGTTTTCGGTAGTTCTTCTACCATTAATGTATAAATATACGTTTTCTTTCGCAAAAATATGAATAAATATACAATTAACCAAATATTTTCGATATATTTGCATAAATATTTTGTATATATATGCAGAAAAGTTGTTTTTCAGGGTTGAAATTGGATACCGGAGAGCCTATTTACACTCAAGAGTACATTCAATCACTAAGAGATAAAGACAAGAAGCATCCCGACAGGTTGAAGATTATCGCTCAACGTGGCGGACAGGAGCGTATGCTTGCCATTGATGCTGATATTAAGATAGTCGGAGGCTCGCGAGGTGGGCCACTCGATGAGAATACGATGGTTTTAACGTCCAGGGGTTTCGTTAAAATCAAGGAGCTGAAATATGGGGATACCGTAATCGGTTCGGACGGGAAAGGACATCGTGTTTTGGGACTCCTCGCTTATCCGAAAAGAGATTGTTACGAGATTACACTATCCGACGGAGCGAAGATAACTTGCTCTGACGACCATATTTGGAACGTTTACATTGACGGAAGCAGGCGGTGTATGCCTCATCTCGCTTGTGAGATTGAGAAATATATCACCGACGGATACGACATAACCATTCCGTGCGTCAAGCCAGTGGAGTTTGATGAAAGCTACGGACTCGCTTCTATCAGTGAAAGAATGTCTACACTCGAAAGACTTATCAGTAATACGGGAAGAAAGAGCGGCGAGTATTGGTGCAAAAAATACCGCACTTCCAAGCAGGCTACCGACTTTAAGTATTTGGTTGATAGTTTAGGTTCGGTGTGTTATGTGCGAAAAACAGCGAAAAAGAAATGGTCGGTAAGGTTCAATTACAAGAAAAAGGAACTTGTAAGACGTATCGTAAGCTGCAAGAAAATCGGAAAGAGGAATTGTTGTTGCATTGCCGTAGACAACCCGGATGCACTGTTTGTAGTCGAAGACTTCATCGTCACCCACAATTCCAAGTCCTTCTCTTCTCTCATGGAGGTACTGAAAGACATTAAGAATCCAGACTTCCATGCAACAATCCTGCGTAACGAGAAGGATGACCTTCAATCGCTTGTAACGGACTCGTACAAGCTCTTCTCGCAGTTCGGCACATACAACAAGTCGCAGAATGATATGACGTGGAACTTCACCAACGGAGGCTGGCTAAAATTCTCATACTACGCAGGCTCGTACCAGGACTTCAAGACCCGCTTCCAGGGCCGTCAGTTCGCATACGTGTGCATCGACGAGGGAACCCAGTGTCCGTACAAGAAGTTCAAGTATCTGCTTACCAACAACCGTAACGCCTCGCAAATCCGCAACCGCTTCTGGATAACGTGCAACCCTGATCCTGAGTCGTGGGTGCGCAAATTCATAGACTGGTGGGTAGACGAGGATGGATACATTATCCCCGAGCGTGACGGAGTCATACGCTACTGCTTCATGGACGGAGATACTCCCGACTCAATCTATTGGGGAGATACGCGAGAGGAGGTTTACGAACAATGCGGAGGTATCATAGATAAGCTGTGGAAAGAAAGCTATGCCGAACTCGGATATACCAAGCTCGAAATGTTCATCAAATCCGCCACATTCATTCGTGCCGACGTATCGGAAAACATCAAACTTATCTCTACCGACGCATCATATCTCGCCAACCTTGCACAACAGGACGAGGAGCAACGTATGCGCGACCTCGAAGCCAACTGGAACTGGAAGTCCGCGGGCGACGATATGATAAAAATGGCAGACCTCGAAGAAATATTCGACAACGCCGTACAGGTCGGAGATGGAGTGCGGCGTGCATCTGCCGACATTGCCTTTACGGGCGGCGACAACTTTGTGATGTGGCTGTGGGAGGGATGGCACTGCAAAGACCTTGTAGTAATGCGCCTCGACTCTCAAACGCTCGTATCTGCGGTGCAGGCGAAGCTGCATGAATGGGGTGTGGAAGAATGTAACTTCACTTACGACTTGCAGGGTATCGGTCAGTATTTCAAAGGCTTCTTTGCCGATGCAGTGCCGTTCAACAACCAGGCAGCACCTATTGCTACGACACATCAGGAAGAAAAGGGTATCAGATTCCTGTACAAAGACCTTAAATCACAATGCGCCTTCCTGTTCTACAAGATGATAAAGGAGAAGCAAATCTCAATAGAGCCATCACTGCTTGAGCGCAAGTATTCTGGCGACGGATTTGACAAGGTGCCGCTGCGCCAGATTTTGCAGAAGGAGAGAAAGATGCTGCGCCGCGACGACAACAGCGACGACAAAGGCTTCAAGCTACTGCCTAAGAAGATGGCTAAACGGTACGTAGGACACTCGCCTGACTTCTTCGAGTCATGGCTATATATAATGATTTTCAGCTTAACTAAAAAGAAACACAAAAAGATAAAAGGACTATGGATGCTTTAAACAATGTAAAAGACGTGCGGGAGCTGCTCGTCCGAAAGCCGTTTTACGAAGTGACCCCGAAGGGTTATATGAAACACGGAATTATCGACCGTGAGTTTTCCGAGAATGAAGACCCTTGTATGCCTGCGGATGTGCTGTACCGCAACATCAAAACACAGCAGGACTTCTTGCGCGAGTTCTATCCGTCAGGGCACAGGATTTGCGACCCGCAGCAATATCCCGACATCTGGAAGAAGAACCCGGAAACGGGACTTTGGTGCGTGCAGAAAATTCAGCGCACTGCGTTTGCCTTTCAGCAGGTTATTTACACCAAGCACGTTCTTCATGTGACTGGCAACGATATTCAGTTCGAGCTTGCGGAGGGAACCGAAGAAGGTAGCGAAGAGAAACTACAAGAACTGCTCACGAAATACAAGAAGGGCTGGCTCATGCACGATATGGAGATACGCTTCTTCGAGGCGGTATCCGCATACATGAAGGTTGCAGACTGTGCCATTGTAGGCTATTTCGACGGCGACGGCAAATTCGGAACGAGAACACTCTCGTTCGACCGTGGCGATACACTGTTTCCGAGATACGACCCACTTACCGGCGAACTGATTGCGTTTGCACGCAAGTATGTGGACTATGACGAGGAAGGAGAGGAGCGCATCGAGTGGGTTGAAGCATGGGACAAGGAAAAGTTCTACCGCTTCAAGAAAGACCTGTCGGGAGGCACTGCGAGAAATGCCTTTAGAAAGGTCGCGTCTATCTTCGGTGTGTCCGAATATGCCTGTGTTGAGGATAAGCGGCACGGTTTCCCGTTCATACCTGTAGCATACGCCCGCAACGAGGACGGCCCTTGCTGGTCTGCCGTACAGCGCAATATCGAGGATTATGAGGAGGCGTTCTCGTATCTCTGCGAGAACAACAAGGCGTACGCCTTCCCGATACTCACGCTTACCGGCGAGGGGGATGAGATAGAGATAAAGGGCGATACCAACGGCGCTGCTAAGACGATTATGATTACCGACACGGACGGCAAGGCGGAGTTCCTCAATGGCACGGACGCGTCAAACGCCTTCGCTACACAGCTCAACAAGTCTTATGACCTCATCTATGAGCTTTCGTTTACCGTGAAGCCGCCCGAACTCAAATCGGGAGACCTGCCGGGCGTTGCAATCAAGCTGCTGTATTCTCCAGCCCTCGAAGCTGCCATGAACGACGCACAGAGATTGCAGCCGTTCCTCGACCAGTTGGTGCGTATAACTAAGTTTGGCATCGGAACGGAGAACAACTGTATGGCCTCAATGGTTGCACTGCCGGTCAATGCGTGGATTGAGAGCTATATCCATCAGAACGACACTGAGCTTATCACAAACCTGGCCACTGCGGTTCAGAACAAATTCCTCTCGAAGCAGACTGCTTCTGAGCGCAATTCCAAGTTCTCGAAGAACGACGAGTTTACTCGTATCATGCGCGAGCAGAAAGAGGAAGACCAGCAGGACTTGCTCATCGACATCCAACGCCAGGAGGCACAGGTTGAGAACAACATCGAGCAGGAGGAAGCGCTTGCAAAAATTAACAATCAGCAGCCTGGCGAAGACATCAACACTGGTCGCGGCAAAAGAGGCAGACCGAAGAGGTCTGACAAGGCATGGGACGAGAACGGCAATTATCCTGGACGCAACAACTGGGATGAGAATCTAAGAAAGTAATTTATGGAGTCACGAGAATACGCACTTAACAGAACGAAAGCGCAGATAGCCTGCGAGTCGCGCGTACAGAAGCGACTGTTTAAGGTTGCCCGTGAGATAGTGTCGCTCGCTTCCAAATACAGGAGGGGAGCGACACTGACAAACGAGAACGGGTTTATTGCGGCCTCGCAACGCATTGCGTTAGGCGTTGCTGACGGAATAGAAAGCGACATCGCCGTCTGCGCCAAGACCGCGTGCTCGATATTGAATATCGGCACGGAGAGCACGGAAGCCTTTCTTGTGTCAAAGGTGTTCGGCAAGACATCAATGGAGCGAACCACCAGTTATCTGAAAAACTTTGCGGAGGACATGGTGCGTATGTGCAAGGCCGGCGTATTGATGAAATACACCGACTCGCAGCTCATGTCCGCAATACGTACTGGATATAAGGACCCGTACACCACATCCGTAATCACGAAGGCAAGAAAGGAGGATATAAACATCGCCACGCCTTCATACGGCAAGGGCGTATTCCATTCGGCGTACCAGAACATCGTCCGCAACGCGCGACAAATGGTCGCCGTCGCATGGGGTAGAGCTGAACAGCAGTACGGCAAGGAACATGGGGCGATAGGCTACTATATCTTTCGAGGAAGTTCGTATCCGTGCGCGCACTGCGATGATGAGACGACGTATCTGCACCACTTCGGAGACCCGTTTCCACCGCTGCACTACCGGTGCTTTTGCTATGTTAAATTTGTTTACAAAAAAGAGGAGGAGTAATTATGTCAGAATACACATTATCAGCCTATATGTACAAGTTGAAAAAGCAGTACAACATGGCGGATATTTCATATCTTATATATGCCGACCTGCGTGCGGCAGGTTGGGGTAAAGGCGACGCTTGGAATGTGGCTTTCCAAGGCCAGGGCCTAAACTGGGCCAAAGCTGAACTGCTCCGCGAGATTGAGAAGCTCGAAGCACTCGACTCCGTTCAGGCGCGCATCGCGGATGTACAGGGCACAAACTCGCCCAGGAACGACGAGATAACCGCGGAGGAACTTGCAAAGGAAACTTCAAAGGAATCCATTCTGCGCAAGCTGGTTGCTGCTGAAAAGAAAGCCAAGAAAGGCTCTCCTGACTGGCTGAAGATTGTGTCGCTTGAGGCGGACTATAACAAAATCAAGCAGGATGAGATAGATGTGGAGAACAATACTTGTCACTACTATCTTCCTGTAGATTATCCGTTGGACTGCCAATCTTGCCTGATTTTCAAAAACGGCAAGGCAATTTGTCAAAGGAAGAGTAAGGGTTGATACCCTTACTCAAACTTCCAGTATAATCCATGATGTGTATGTCTAGCACCGGTGCAACACGCGTGTACTAATGCAACGTTATGCCCGTCTTTCTTTACGGACTGAACAGAAGGGTAGTGTTGTAAAATATTTCCGTTTACATCCATGCAAACTATCTTTTTCCCTTGCATTCTCTTATTATTTTGCATTACCCTCTCTTTTCTTGTTCCATAGTTAGAATTATACTTGGCCGTACACCACTCTAGATTTTCGACTCTATTATCAGCCTTATTCTCATTCTTGTGATTAATCTGAGGCAGGCAAAGAGGATTTGGTATAAAAGCTTCGGCGACAAGTCTATGAATACTACAGTTTACATTTGTGTCGTCTCTGCTAAGAAGTAGCCCATAATATCCATTAGACCGCTTATTTAATTTGCGAATTTTACTTCTTTTCGTAACAAAGAAGTCGCCAACCTTTACTCTTCTTTCCATAGACCTCACTCTACCAAGACTACTTACCTGATAAAAGCCTTCATAGCCTTTTATATCCTTCCACTCTTCTCCTATAAATCCTATATTCCACTTAAGATTACTTGCGAAACAATTTTTAGGATTATTATCTATATAAGAAACATCCTTTGAGTTCGAATCATTTAAAACAAATGCTGTCGCAACGATCAAACAGAGTGGTATAAGCTTTTTTGAATGTCCGATTCGTAATCTAGCATATACCGTCCCGTCTTTTCCGTACTCTAATGGTACGGGAATATCTTTATACTTTTCGTTACAGCGTCTTAGATTACCAAGATTACTCACTTGGTAATGTCCCTCATATCCGTTTGCGTCTTTCCAAATTTCAATATTGTTATCCATCTCAGTGAAATTACAAGTTATCTCAGTGGTTAAAAGAAAGGGAAGGCCCACTGAGTTAGCCTTGTCAGTTGGTAGCTACTCCAACCTATCCCAATGCAAATATACGAAAAATTGTATAAATATCCAAGTTGTTTGTTGTAAAAAGGCATGTGCATACAATATTTATACAATCTCTGTAAAAATTGCCTTCTTTATAAAAACAAGAAAGATAAATAAATACAGAAATAGCCTCGCAGTAATTTCTTTGCTGCAAGGCTATTTCTGTTTCTACTTGAACTTCTTGCCGGCAACCTTTTCAAGCGTTGCCACAAACGTTTCTTCAATTAAACTGTCATTGAAGGTCGGCAGAAAAACCTCTTCTGGAAGTGCCTTTCTTTCTGCCGTCTCCATGATGATACGCAGGCCCATTTCGAGAGCATACTTATCTTCGATGATTTTAATGATACACTCTTCCATAACTATCTCTGTTTACTCTTCTTTCTTTGCAGGCAGGTCGTCCTTGATAAAGCTGTATTCCTGCGTCTCTTCCGCGCTCTTCATGTTGGATATGAGGAAGTGCTCCGCAAGGTCTGCTTCCGTGATGCCGTATGTCTCGTAGATAACTCCGCTTGGCGTGCGCTTCTTGTAGAACTTGCAGGAGTTCCACATCACTCTGCCAAACTTCTGCTGTGACGGTATCTCCTTTTCCTCAAGATTGTTATCCTCACAGAACTGTCTGAAGCTGTCATACAGCGTCTTGGCGTTTATCCAAACTGGTATCTCGCCCTTCGTTCCCTTGTCACAGCGTATCTCATACGCCTTTAGCCATGCCAGCACGGGCTGTGTGCCGAGATATGAAAGAATGAGCTGCTTGCGCGAACCTTCCGCAGACGGAAACTGAAACTTACGCTCTCTCAACATACGCTCGCCTTTAAGAACCCAGTTGAACACACCAGAAAGCTCCTCCTTGATAATCTCCGCAGCAAGACGAGGGTTCTGCTTCTCTTTCGGGATGGTAACGTCAAAGCTGACGTACTGCAAGCGTCGGATAAAGCCGAGGGTAACATCCTCGGGGAACGGAAGCTCGTTGAGATTGAAGATGAGGTATGGAAGGCTCTTTGACTCCAGTACGTTTTCGCCAAGTTTTCTGTACGGTACAGGTTCGCCGCTTACAAGACGCTTAAACATACCTGTATTCTTGCGTCCGAACTTCTTCGGGTCGGAGTCGGAAGACCAGTTGAAGATGGCGTTACGGATAGGGTAGCGCCCTCTCATGCCCTCGTCACCGTCAGCGGTAAGTTCCGCATAGTCCATTTTTGATATGCGGTCTTTGCCGAACAGGGCGCACATAACCTCGAATATCACACTCTTTCCGTTTGCTCCACTACCGATAAGCATAAGGCACAGTTCTATCTTGTCGGACATCTTTCCCTCATACGGGTTGTATGCGTCACCGCGCTGCACCAAGCCGAGTCCCATGAACATCTGCAAGATGTCACGCGAGTCCTTGTCGGGCAGCACATCAAGCAGGAATCTCTCCCATTTCTTACACTTCGCTTTCGGATCAAAGTTGTACGGATGATAGTAAGTCACATGATAATGCGGAGAGAATGGCATCGCCGTAGGAGCCACACGCGCAAGACCGAAGTCAACAACACCGTTGGCGAAAGCCACAACGTCGAACTGCGGAACAAGCACGTTGTAGTTCTTGATTGTGTCGATGAACGCCTCCTTTCTGATTGTGGAACGACCGAGCACGGGTGCTATGAACAAGTCCTCCATAAGCAACTGGTAAGCCTGTTCCACAACAATCGGCTCAACCACCTCGTATATCTTTCCGTTGAACGTATAGAACGCTCCTGCAAAATATTTTACAGGGCAGTCCTTGGCAAGTTCCCTGATACTCTTGCAAAAGCCCACCAGGAGCCTGTTCCAGCTCTCGCTGTTTACCTTGCCCCAGTCGGTTCTGTACATACCGAAGCCGTACTTCGCGTCTGCACTCAACGCCTTCAACTGCCCGTACAGCGAATCTATCGCCTCGCCACTACTTCTTTTCATTCTTCCTTCTCCTTGTGTTTTTCTCTAATTGTGACATCACCTCGCGTCTTTCTGACCCTGCCGCCGTGCAGATAGACGAAAGCCTTTGCACCCTCTTCGCAATACACTTCCACCTCCGCATTGTCGTACATGTTGATAAACGCTCTCGCAAGGCCGTTTACAAATACAGTCGCCTCGCAGTCATGCCTTACATATATGTCGCCGCAGCTCTTGCCGGAGTAGGTCAGTCCTGCGACGCACTCTCCGTTTAATATCACCGTCGGCTTGTCGTCCGCAAGCACGTTCTCGTCCACGTACACGCCGTGGTCGTGAATGACATCTCCGAACTCCTTCCGTATCACTTCGCACGACGGAAAGTTGTGTTCTATGCAGAAGTCAATGCCTCTGACAAACTTCTCGACAAGCTCGTCTTTCGACGTGCCGTCGGCCCATTCGTCAGTCCATTGCTGGCACAGACCCAAGCCGACCGCCTCCGACTTCATCTTAGCCGAAAGCTTCTCTGTCTTTCTGTCCGCCATATTTATTTATCGTCATGCTTTGTGTTTCGTTCTATATACTCGCTCATGGCTTTCATCTTTGCCGTCTGGTACTCCGCATCACCGACGACGGTAGTATCAACGAACATGCCGGTAAAGATAGCCTCTGCGTTCTTGCCTTCCGTTCCGTGAGTGCGCCAATCGCCCTTCTCGTCACGAACCATGCCGAGCGCGTCGATTGCCTCGAACATCGTCGTGCCGATGCCAAACTCCACCTTCCATCCGCCGCCGACCGTTTCGACACAAATGTACGGAAGCGAGCCTCGTGTCAGATGCTTGCGGACATCCTCACGGATACCTTCCTTGTCGCGGAGTTCCTTCAACTCCTGCTTACTTAGGCTGCGCGACTTCTTTGTAACTACAAAATTGCCGCAATATAATTTCTTTCCAAAATCCATATCTATACTTATTTAGTTAAACAATGTTTTTATCTTCTTTAAAGGCATTTCCTTCGCCCGTATTCGCATATCAACGTTGCGTCGCACTTGTTATCGTCTACGTTCTTGCACTTGCTTGTACGTCTAAAATCTTCGGTCGGAAACAATCGTCTTGCGGCGTTGATGGATGTCGCCTTGTTGTCCGTGCTTTTCTTTCCGCAGTAACTCTTGATAACCTTATCGTGACTTATCCAAATCTCCTTCTGCCAAGTCTTCGGAGGTACAAGATGATAGGGTATCTCAAGCGCAATCAACAGACCTTGCAGTAATCCGAACGTTTCTCCGAACGAGAATGTGGACTTTGCCGACGAACCGAAGATGGCGTGTATCTCCTCCATACAGCACACGCAACTTTCCTCGCACACCGTCTTGATGTTTTTCAGAAACAGCGCAATATCGTGATAGTCACAATCCTGCAAGGAGCAATACTCGCGCGTGCCGTCAGGGTGCATTACTGCTATGAAACCCTTTGAGCCAGGGTCTATGCCGATGTATGTCTTGCTTGCCATGTTATTTTACTCCTGTTGAATTAAAACCGTTGTCGCCACGCTTCTTGTCATCATTTTCTTGAATTTTGATGACACCGCTCACAAGTTCCGTGTTCGGTATTTCCACAATGCGCATCTGTGCAATCTTTGTGCCGGCAGGGATAAAAATGTCTCCTGACGTAAAAGCACCTATACCCAAGGTTTTCACGATTGCTTTCACCTCGCCGGTATAGCCGCTATCTATCAAGCCAAGTTCAACAAACACATATAGAGGAATAACTGTTCCGCCTCCGTAATGAGTTTGCGGTAGTGCTATTGGGATGTATGGGATATATGTAATCATAAGCTATTTATTTTTTGTTATTCATCATACGAAAAGCTCTTTCGGCCATAATACTATTTTGTGGGTTATGAAAAAGGAGAAAATAGAAATTGCCATGTTCTTTTGTGTGAACCGTATGCAATCCACAATCCTTAATATAACCATCATCACCAATGCAAGGATCCAACAATTCGCGAATCGCGCTATTGCAGCTTGGTCGAACTATAATAACGCCACCCGTTTCTCGAAGTTCTTCAAGTTTTTTCCACTGAGCTTCGATATTTTTGTCTCCATAGAACAAATCATAACCATAAGGTTCTGTGATTTCTCTATCAATGCACATTCCCAAAGGAATCACAATTACTATAATCGGTTTCATAAGCTATATCCTTCTGCAATTAAACCCCCAAAATAATACAAAAGCACACCGTAAACTTTCATTTCCGCTTCCGAAAGTTGCTTAAAACAGCCAAAGTCACAGTCCTTATTTACATAAGCCCTAATTTGAGGTGCAAACCTTATTTGCTTAACTGCTATTGTATATTCCGATTTGTGTGGAAAAACAGAATCCATATCCTCAATAACCGAGCATATAACCATTCCGTCCTCTCTGACTTCCGCATAACTTTCTATTTGCTGCTTTTGCTTTCCGACGGAATTATTTAGAAAAAACTCTATGGGCGCAAGGTAAATGTCACCAAGTTTTAATTTCTCATTTTTATCCATAAGCTATTCCTCCTTGTCTTTAATTTCTATAAAATCACCGACTCCCAAACGAGCGTTGTTGATGCAATTACATATCCAACCCATAAGATATGCCTGGTGCTCATTTCTGCCGTTATACATCCTTTCCAAATCGCACGCATCGTTGATAGACGATAGAACATGATATGCCTCATGGCAGATATTTTTCATAGTCATATCGCTCTTCTTTGGAAATACAACGAGATTGCCGAAGTATTTCCCTGCCTTACTCATACATTCGTCATAAACCATACCTCCGTAGTTTCCTTCGTTCATAGGCTCGCCGTTGTGAACAAGAGGCTCGCCTTTCATGTTAGTAAAGCATTTGTCTATTTCTTCTTCCGACGTATTGTACATCACCCAAAGTTTCCTTGGGTAAATCTGCGGTGTATATTCGTAATATCCTTTCTTCTTCATAATTCACGAAGTAGCTTAGTTATACGCTTGTATTCCTTAATGATTGGAGCATCAAACCATTGTGTTTTAACGATATATGTTCTACCCTGTTTTATAACTCCAACGAGTTGGGCATTACCCCAGACTCCATACAAATCTATACGATACGCTCCCTTATCTGTAGCCACAAGATAATAGGTCTCTGTACCAAACGACTCTTTGTTACCAGACGTTTCTACGATTTTATCGACAGAGTAAACCGTAATAGTGTCGTACAACTTACGATTGCCTCCTTGGAATCTCTGACTCCTGCTACACGATGCCAATAGCGACACCACCGCAACTAATGCAAATAAAAAAAATGTCTTCATATCTCAACTATTTTACTTTAACTATGTCAACTATTTCTATTGGCGCAATAGATTTGATATAATGATACCCTAACGGATCTGTATAGTTCAAGCTGTTCCACCCTCTCCCGACACGAACATACGGAACCCTGCATGTACGGATGTTTATGCTATCCGCTTTGTCAGGGTAATGGATAACAATGGTTGCAGAATACCATACCGTATCGTCTTTAACAAATCCGCCGTTCTTGTATTTTTCACTTTGCCAAACAACAGAACCAAAGATTAAAACCGCTAAGGCAAAAAGTGATAAAAAACACATTTCTGCACTCCAAACATTCAACCATCTTTTCACGTTCATATCCTCAATATTTATTTGTGCAACCTTCCGATGTGCCACCTTGAGCACAGCTCACAGAAGTAAGGCTTTTCGCCAATAGCTTTCAGCCTCGGGTTCTGATTTAGAAACTCCCACGCCTTATCCTCGGTATCGTAGCCAACCTTCTGCTTCCACGAACTGCCCTTGCGAGTCCAATGCCTTGCGTCGGGATGTAGAGTGGAGTAGGGTGCCTTGTTGTGGTATCTGTTTTTGCTCATATCCATTTTACGGTTAATTCTCCGTTGTAACCTTTCTCCCATACAAACCATGCGTAGCTGACTGCACTACCGCCACCATTGCGCATTGCAGCGAACTTGCCGTTCTTTGCGCACAGCACTCTCTTTGAGAATTGCAGTACATACTTAGGCGGCGTGTTCTTATAGAGCCTCTCGTAGCGTTTCTGACCTTCCAGGAATGTTGTCTTGAGAAACATCACACACAAGCCTCCGTTAGGAAGCAAGCCAAGCGAGTGCAGCACGAACTCCAATGCGTACTTGTAGGGTGGGTTCGTCAGTATGCACTCGCAGCCGTCGGGTATCGTATCCGCTTTAAAGAAGTCCTGCACACCGCCGTAGCCTCGGTCTATAAGGTCGGTACTCACGACATCGTGCCCGAACTCAATAAGACGCTCTGACAAGCATCCAGTACCACAAGCGCACTCCCAAATCTTCTTCGGCAGCTTGAAGTTGCGGACAAGTCTGTCAATCGCAACAGGGCTCGTAGCGTAGAAATCGTGCTCCTCACGCTCCTTGTCCGTGTGGTTGCTCGCACCGATTGTTATGAAGATGCTCTTGCCGTTTCCGTTCCAGTCCTTAGTCATTTTTCTGCATTTCATTGTTGAACTCTCTTTGTAATATCCGTTCGATATTCGCAGGCGACCCATACCAGTCATACTTCTCCTCAGCCGGAGCATTTTCTGCTGCCTCAATGGAGTTTTTGAGTGCTTCACACGCCTCTTTGTCCGAAAGCCCCATGTTTCTTGTAGCACTAAAGAATAGTTTGGCAAATGCTTCTATTCCGCTTTCTTCGGGGTCTAAAACAATCTTCGCCATATCACTTCCTTGTTTTATCAAGTTCCATAATTGTAAGTATCGCATAGTTCGCAAGGTCAAGCAGGGAGTCTTTCATACTCTCGCCCTTCACCTTCGCCTCGTCAGACATCAGTGACTTCACGCGCTTCAACTTCTCTGCCATGTGTCCGTAGGCGTATGTCATGCCACACTCCTTAAACAGCTCCGCAAAACTATTGCCGTAGTCGTGATTTTTAGCCTTGAAGGTGTCGTACATACCGTTGGTAATGTCGCGGAACGCATCGGCATCTCCAGTTGGCTGTTCAGTAAACGCGGAAAGCTTTGAAAGAACGCCAACTGGGTCAGAGGTAAATCCGTAATACTCCATACGGTATCTTTTACCGCCGCTGCGACTGCCGCCAAAAAAGGTGCTGTACGCCCAGTTGTTTTTCGGAATCTCTGCACTGAAGATGAGGTAGAGATTAGCGTCGATGGCACGTATTCCGCGTTGCATCACGTCGCCCGGGGATATGTAGAGCGGTTTCTTTCCGAGCGCATCGCTGCGAACCTTGATGTACTCGCCGACCCATGCGCAATGCGGGTCATTCTTGTCGGCGAAGCTTATCAGCTTCGGACCGCCGCACACCTCGAAAAGCGGTACTTTGGGCGTTACATAGTTTTTGTCTCCGTGCGGAGTTTTCAGCGTTGTCAGATACTGGATGGATTCACACATATCCGTGGCAACACAAAAGCTCGCCACTTGATACTTCCTCCTGATTATATCGTTGGGCATCCTAAACTTCAAGCCCTCCTTTATGTCCTCTCTGTTAATCATTGTTACTACTCCTTTCTTTGATTCAACCTTTTTCTATATTAATGTCTCACCACGCTCCACAATATCTTTAGTTGAAAGGTAAAATACCTCATTTTCAATCTCGTCACAAGTTACTCTTACAAAGGATCCTAAATGATGAGGTTTAGAGGAGGTCTCAAAATACTCTCTCGGACTATCTACAACCTTAAAAAAAGGACGACCTACGGTTGCAATGATTTTAAATCCTTCAAGAGTCTCTAAATCTGTCCTGTACCTCGGTAATACAGGACAGTCTTCGCCCATTATTTGACGATGACGAAATCTTGCCACCTCTTCTTCGTATTCTCTCAATCTGATCGGAAGAATGAACTCTAAACCTATCTTAATATCTTCTTTCTCAATCACTGTTACTCCTTTCTTTGAACGGCACCCATATCTCCTCCATCTCACGCATCGCAAGCTCGTAGGCGTTTCTGTCTTTGTTTGTATGGTTGGACTGCGCATGATAGTGAATAAGCGTGTACATTAGGCGGCGGAACGTGATAGCCGCATTATAGTATTTCTGCGCATATTGCCCGAAATTGTCAAGACAGAGAGAGTCCAAACCGCAAGGCGACAGTTCCACTTTTATCGGACGCTCCAGCCATTTAGTATCAGTCGGATCGCCGTTGTTCAATTCTCTTTTCAGGTCGTACGCCTCATCCTTCCATCCGCTCAACGCACCGTCCAACAAAGCTCTATCAGCGCACTCTGTCTTTGGCTTTGGGCATTTCAGCAGACGCTGCAAATCATCTAATAACTCCTGTTTCATATCTCGTTCTTGTTTTTCTCTTTCGTAATATCTCTCATACAGTCGGCGATAAACTGCACGAAGCAGTTGCAGGTACAATCCGTAAACGGGTTCTTCTCGAATAGTGGCAGTTTCTTGAAGTCAGTCTTGAACCAATTAGCGAACTGCAACAAGACATAGCGCATCACGGCTACATCATGGGCGTTATCCATCGCTCCATCAAGATTTCGCAAAGCTCTTTCCGATAACTCGCGCAAATTGTGATACCCGTAGAGTATTCGTCTATTTTTATTTTTTTTCTTCATTTAAACCATTATTTTAAGATAACCTATAGCCTCATCCATTTGCATAGCAAACGCGCCGTCTCTACCTTCGATTGTAAAAACAATCTGGTCCTCAGACTCATCCCATCCAAGGATTGTTCCGTGCATAGGGCCACCGATTGTATCACACCAGAAATCCTGTCCGGCGTTAACATCTTCCGCCGTCATCTTTCTGAACTTTAAGTAATACGCTTTACCGTCTTCTGTAATTCCCGACTCCATAATTAACATTCGTTATAAAATTCGTACAACCCGTATGGGAATATAAAGGAAATTCCCAATACTATAAAACCAGCAGACAGCGATTTTGCAAAAGCCAATATCGTGACAACTGAAAAAGCCAGTGAAACTCCCAATATCATCAGAATTTTTAGCCGCTTGCGCCATCTGTTACGCTTATCCCTCTCCCACTTTTCCTCCTCCTGCTCTTTTTCAAGTCTTTCCATGAGGTTTTCCATTCCGTTTCCCATACTTTTACAATTAATTTTGCTACTTTTGCATCTGATAAAACCAGACTGTAGAGACGGTCAATTCCGATTAACCGAAAATGAACGATTAATGTAGGTTCCAAATGCAGCCAAATCCCCGATAAACACGGGGTTTGTGTAGGTAGTGTATGATAAGGTTCTCAACCCCTATCCTCACATGCCTCTGAAACGAAGGTACAAAATAAGTTCTACAATCATACACAAACTCCCGTAAATACGAGGTTTTTGGTGCATTTTTATCCTACATCGAGTGTATAATAAATATACATAGCTATTCGGCGACAGACAGACGTTCCACTTCCCGGTTTCGACCGCCAGGAAGTTAATAAAACTGAATATACATAAATATACAAGTTCACAGTTCTTAACAAATGGGAACATAAGTTTACACAAAGCCAAAAATCGGAAGAAAAAATTTTTAAAAGAGGTGACTATATCGACAAATAGCCAATTCTCAAGGGGGGTGTACCCTGTTTTCTTTATATTATATGCAATAATATAACGTTAACAAGTGTTAAACGTACATTTTATGTTTCACGCTTGCCTAATATTATATAAAATTGTAACCTCCTAAAAACCAATACTTTATACATTTATATTAATTCCTAAAGTGTATAAATATAATGTTTCACGACTTGTTAAATACATTTAAATTCGGCTTGTTTCTGAATTTGTTAAACGTAAATTAACCAAATATTGTGCTATATTATAAGAATTAACCGATGTTAAAATGTATAACACGCTGAAAATCAGTTAGTTACAACAATGTTATATATGTTAATATGTTTGCTTTTGGTCGAAAATTGTTGTACCTTTGTAGTGTCGAAAGGGAGAAACACCCACGGCAACGCACAGGGCAAAGGCAATAACCCTGTGGCGTGGCGGTCTTTAAAATAGTGATACACTAAAGCGGTGTAGCCTACCAACGTAGACCACACCGCCAGCAACTAAAGCGCGAAACGCTCTAATTTATTCACCAATGCAAAATTAGTCGTTTCCTTTGGTTGCTGCAAAGACTTTAGAAGTAATTAGTATTTATTCACCAATTTAAATATATAGAATTATGAAAGCAACTAAAGTAGAAAACAGAGTTAGCGAACAAATCAACACAATCGAGAACGCTCAGAAGTTGGCAAAGGAACAGGAAAACCCGAGCTACACTAAGATGTTTTTGCCGTGGGTTGAAGAGGTGGCAGAAGACGAAGTAAAAGAACTTGCAAGCCGTCTGAAAGAAGTTTTAGACGACGCAAACGAAAGCGACGACCGCTACAAACATCTGAAAAACGACTATGAGAAGGCTAAAGAACGCTTCGAGGCTTACCAGTTGGCAACCGCCAACACCGACAAACTAACAATTAAGGCGTTCAAAAAAGCGGTTGCGGTTGCGGTTGCAGAAGTCGCAGAACGGACCAATACGGCGGCGTGGTTTAACTATCGCAGCCTGTATGGTCTTGGACTCCTTGACAAACTACCTAACATGGCAAACACTACTAACAGGGTTAACTCCTTTGTTGTCAAGGCGTTCACATTCATGCAGCAGTATGCGAAACGCTCTAATGAGTTGGCACGCAAAGAGCGTGCACTCAACGCAGCCGTTGCAAAGTTCGGCATAACAAAGGAACAAGCCGAACAAATGTATCTTGCCGGATTGCTTAAGCTTTAAGCCGGCGCCAAACATATCCAGGTGGAGCGGCAAACAGCCGCCCCACCTGGATTTTTCTTGCAATTCGTTTTGAGTTGCAAGCGGTTTTTTGTGTCCTTATTTTTCCCCACCGTTTTTCTCTGTTTTCTTATTTTCCCACACGTTTTTAGATACCTCATCGTGGTGTGTGGGTGTTCCTCGTTGTGCTTTTTTCTGCGCAACGTGCCAAAATCTAAAAGCAATCGATCTACAGATTTATTTAAATAAATGGTGGCACGTGTCGGACGTGTCACGCCCTTTGTTATGGGATTTTGCAAGCGAGATTTTTCCTGTAAGGAAATAGACGGGAATTTCTCGAACTACAAAATTTGAAACTTTGGGAGCTATTCATAATTCATATTCTACAACATTGGCACACAGGGACGTGATCCCTACGTGCTGCGCTTGTTACGGCTGCGCGCTCTGGTTAAAAAGCAGCCGTCACGGATAGTTATTGCTTATTCCGTGTGAGGTATTACCAAAAAATCTGCAATACGTTCATAAGGTTGTACGTAGAGCCTAACTGCACACAATGTGTGTGCGACGTGCGGGATTATCTCGTGAAAACGTGCGAGGAATTGGGCGGTTACTCGCTGCCGTTCTCTATGAGACGGCGACAATGCCCAAAGGGGTACGCTGTACAATATGGTGCAGCGTTCTGGGACACGCAAAGAGAGCGTGACTCCTTGGCAATGGCTGCGTGCGTGGTGACATTCACGCAGCTCCTATTATCAACCAACTAAATTTATTGAATTATGGAAGAGAAAGAAAAAAGCGTAGCAACAGCAATGTACAATTATTTCCTTGAAACGCTGAAGGGCAAGGAAACATTCGAGGGCAAGCATCATTTTTTGAAGCCTGCGAACGGATACTCATTTCTTTACATTGAGGACGGCAAACTGATAGTATCAGGCGGAGGCGTTGAAACACACGCTATCAACATTGACAATAAAATGGATATGCTCCTTCTCACCTTTGCGTACTATCGTGTTTTCGTTTAACGCCTAAAAGGTAGCCGACAGGCTGCCACCATTAACCATTTTATTAACAATTAAAAAAAAGAATTATGAAAGAGTTTATTTATTTCTCAACCATGTGCTATGTAGTATTTTACGCTTTATGTCTTGGTTACTCAATCGTATAATAGCGAGCGTCCAAAATCATGGCAGCATTGCGCTGCCAACAATACCAACCAATAAAATTCTATGATTATGAAGAAAAGACAGATTATCTATTCAAGTACGATAATTGTGCTTGGAATTATTCAGCTGCTCCCGTGCGTGTTGCTTGTAAGCGGTACGATAATTGGAAATGTGCTTGGAATTTTCTACGCTCTGTTTGTGTGGTATCTTTGGACGAGTACGAAAAATGGTCGTTGGTTCAGCGTTGAGCTGTACCGCAGTACGCTGCGCTTGGAAAAATTCCTGCTCGGCTGCAACGTGGAGAGTGATTAGTACGAAAATTGTGCTTGGAAACTTTCAGCCTAAAAAACTGCCTGCAAATTAGGCAGTACGATAAATAACTAATAAAAACAAATGAATTATGGCAACACGAAGAATTAAGTGCGAGGGTTCTCTGTTCATGGAGAGCGTATTCGCGAAGATGCAGGAAATCTACACACACGTTGAGTTCCTTGGTTACGACGGCAAATTTCTTACCGTGGCTTACATTGTCTAAAACCCTGTGCGCAATCATGCGCACGGACTATTAACCAATAAATTACAGAATTATGACAGAAAAAAGACTCACAGAGGCGAGAAGACTCGCAGAGAAAATTCTTCCTAAGGTTCAGAAGATGCAGCGTGATATGTATTTTAACAATCATGTAGGCATGTGCATTGAGTTTTACTCCTCCGGCTACAGCTTTTATGTAGATGTTTGCAGCACGAGCGACAAGAAGGGCGATAGCAGGGATTTCTGCGTCGTGACTTTCAGATTTTACGATTTTTACGATGCAGAGGAGAACGACGAAACGTTCGAGAGCCTTGCGAAGTACGTAAAAGATAAGTCCGCAGCCTAAAAATCCCCACGATTGTGGGGTCTATTAACCAACCAAATCACAGAATTATGAACACAGAGAAAAATTTTGTAGTGCTTGAGTTTTACCCGAGTTTTACACCGAAAGTCGTGCGTGAGTTTGCAACCCGTGAGGACGCAGTGAAGTTTGCGGAGCTTATGAAGAAGAGCGAGACAGGCAGACATACCTACGCCGTATTTTCACGCATCGAGCCGTAGAGCCTAAAATCGGGCAGTACGATAATGTGCTGCCTGCCATTAACCAAACAGAATTATTATGACACAGAATTATTTCGTGTTCCCTCCTTTTGAGGTGTACACAGGCGAGCAGCTTACAAAAGAAGTCAAACAGAGTTTAATTGCCCGTGGTTTGAAATGCGTTGCGGTTGTCTTCAACTGCGAGAGTTACGAAGATTTCGAGCGCAAATACTTCGGCAGATAGCCTAAACAGCGGAGATATTTCTCCGCTACTATTAACCAATTAAATCATTGAATTATGCTAAGAGACAGAAATTGCGACAAGAATTTTGAACGTTCGTTGATGTATCAGATAAACAAGGCAAAGATTGCAGCCCGCAAGATGCACAACGCACGTATGACCGACTACAATGATCCGAAATCTGAGAATGATTTTCACGACGCTATGGTTGAGATTGTAGCCATTGCTTATCACGATTGAGCCTAAACAACCCGTTACGTTTTGTCACGGGTTCATTTTATCAACCATTTAAAATTTTAGGATTATGAAAAAGAACCCACGAGATTACAAAGTGAACGGCAAAATGTATGCTTACATCCTTGACTCCATATCTTCCGATGATGTAGATGTAGAGTCTATGTCCGACAGGGAGCGCATTGAGTTTGCGCTTGACACGTTCTATGTAGAGAAATTTAAAGATGACAGACGCAGAATGTCCGCTCTTGATTTGCTGACTGAATGGATTGCCGGTCTTTGCTCTACCGTGAACGTAGCCTTTACGAACTATGACATTGCCAAGGTTGGCACGGAGTGGGGTTATTGCAGAACAGACGCAAGAACCTCGCAGTTTGTACGTACATGGTTTGAGCGCATCGCCAATGGTATTCTGCGCCTTGCGAAGATTTACGGCGTGGATATGAGCCGTTTCCGTCGCTAATGCCTTAAAATCCTGCGTGACGATTGCACGCAGGAACTACAACCAACAAATTGAAAATTATGAAAACATATTGTGTAAACCTGAAAGAAACCTCTTATGGTTTTGTGGAAGTGCAAGCCGACAACGAGGAAGAAGCGAAAGAAATAGCTTACAAAGCATGGCTTGACGGCAACGCCAACATGGTCGGAAGTGTAGATTGTGAGCCTTTATCTGTGGAAGAGTCCTAAACGGGGCGCACAAATTCCGTGCGCCTACATTACCAACCAACAAAAATAAGATTATGAAGAAAAGAACTTACAAAACACTCGTCGGCTTGCTTAGAGCTGCCGATGCAGGACAATTCACGATGAACGATTTTTTGAGCGGACAAATCTACAACAACAAGCATTATAAGAGGTGTCCGTTCGAGCTTACCGACAGCGCTCTGCGTGAGCTGTCTGACGGCTTCTGTCAAGCACTGGGCTGTCAGAAAAGAAAGTACGACGAGGTATTCCACAACATGAAGTACGGCAAAATCGAGAGCTGTGGCATACTTTCCCGTCTGTGGGTTGAGCTGCGTAATAACAAGCCGAGCTTTACCTACTGCGTAGGGCAGGACGGAGGTTACGAGTATGCGCTTGTCAAGAGAATCCTGTATCGTGGCTATTGAGCCTCAACAAATCTGTGCAGCCTATCTGCACAGAACAACGTTTAACCAAATTAATTTCTGAATTATGGCAACAAAAAGAGCATCCGAAAGGAGAAGCAGAACGCTTGCGCAGCAGGCTAAGTCCTACGAGGTGGCAGGCGAGTACGAAATGATGCAGATAATGCACGAGTCGTGGATAAACGGCAATTTCTCCGACTTCAAGCATTATTACAGAGTCTTGAGAATGGAGGACAGACGCAAGTTTGTACACTATCTCTACAACAGCACCGACGAGGGCACATTCTACAAAATGATTGACTCGCTCATGTTCGGTTAGCCTAAATCAATCCTCACTATCACGGGTGGGGATTTCTATTAACCAACATTTAGAATTATGACAGAAAAAGATTTTTTAGACAAGTGCCATGAAGTTCTTCGTAAATTTGAAGACAAAGATACTTTTGACAAGTGTATTTGCGAGATTTTACATTCAGGCTGTATTGACCTTGAAAAATGCCCTAATAATTACATTCCTATTTATTGGGTGATGGGCGCATTATTCAAACGTGCTATGTCGCAATGTCTTGATGGCTCTGTTGACAAGAAGACGAAAAGAATAGCCCACAAGGAGGCTAAAAACATAGCATGTTTTATTCCTTGGTGGTTCTGATTAGCCTAAAGACTCTCCCCTGTGGAGAGTGCAAGTATAACCTAAAAACAACGAATTATGGAAAAGAATATTGTAGAAGTTGTTATGAACAACAAAGGCGAGGTTGTCGAGAAGGTAGCCGACTACATCGGTGTTTTCAGTTTCGCTAAAACGATAGAAGCTCTTTATCGTGAGTGTCTGGAAGACTGCGACAACCCAGAGGATATAGAGGAATACATTGCCGATTTGTACGGCAAGAATATCCAGTCTCTTGCGCGGGATTTTGCTCTTGAATCAAATAGAGACATGAAGAAATATCTTCACATGAACAATCATAGTATGCCTGGAAATTTCGCAGACATCGAGGACGATTATCCCGCTCATATTACGGGTACACGTTGGTCTTCTGAGTATGCCGGAGATGATTACTTCCGTCTGTTTCCTCAAATGGTTGCTCGTTTGGATTCCGCAGAAGACAGCGAGCGAGCTAAAGAGGATAGAGCATATCTTGAAGATTGGTTTTTCGATGCCTTCGGTACATACAACATCAAGTACAATTTCAGCAACTGGCTTTCTGAGATTGTGTATATGCGCGAAGAAGAACAGGCTATCGCCTAAACTGCCTCCCTACGGGGAGGTACAATATAAACCTTTAAAAACAAACAGAATTATGGCAAAGAAAGTTTATGCGCTCTATCGCACTGATAATTGGAATACATACGCAAGCCGAGAATTGCTTGTTGTAGCAGGCAGCATTAGAAGGTGTTGTAAGGTAGCCAAGGACGACGGAGCAACAAAAGAGCAGATTAAGGATTTGCGTGGTTATTACCACCAATCCCAGTGTACCGACGAAACCGATTACGAGTACGACATTGTGGAATACACGCTCAACGAGAGTTTAATAGACTAAAAATCCCTCTTCGGAGGGAACAATTACAAACCATTTAAACAGAAGAATTATGGCATTACAATGGAAATGGATTGACAAGATGGGCAAGGCAATCATCCGTCAGAACGAGAGAAAGTACGAGATTGGCATCTACGGCGGCAACGCTCTTGCGATATTCATCAGTGTGGAGAGAGACTCATACCATCTCTACAATTTCATTATGGACGAAAGACACCTCGGTATCATTAAAGAGAACGAGTTCAAGATGTTCTACGATGAGGTGGTGAGCATCGAGCTGAACGTATGCTACAAGAACGCACTGAAGATACTCCCTCTCCTCGCAAAGGAGGCGGGCGAAGTGCGCTGCTACTACAAGGAGTCAGAGTAACATGGCTTATCCGTTGGGGAAAGAAACCACAATCGGAGCAACACCGGCAACGGAACAATATTAACCCTAAAAAGAATTGAATATGAGTGAAGACATTATCAAAACAGAAGAAATTGGTGATTACAGAATCAAGATTCGTCGCGACGAGTATCCTCCGTGTCCGTGCAAGGACTGGGATATGTTAGGCGTACATCTTTTCGATTACAGCGACAGGAACAAATTGTCGGAAGCCTCAAACTACGAGGAGCTGTTCTACTCAAACGACTATTCGCTTGCCGACGCAGTATGCGAGCTTGCTTGCAAGTATGTACCGCAGAAGAAATTCATCAAGTACATCAACGAGTACCTTAGCGACTCTCTACGCTTTCGTTACGACCGTTCGGACCACATGTGGTATCTTGAGCATTATTTCGGATACGGAAACGAGGAGAAACAATGGCATGAGATGCAGAAATTTACACCCGACGAGGTGCAGGACGGCATCCGTAGCTGGCTCTCCGAAGCTCTTGACGAGAAGGATTTTATCTATCTTCTCTCAAATTGTCAGACAGAGATTGCGGTACACGAATGGTCGTCACGCGGCTACTGCCAGGGCGATTACGTTCAAGGCTTCTCCTATTGTACAAAGGAGCGTTTTATTGAACGGCACGGCGGCACAACGAAGGACTGGCAGAAACGTGCGGTTTCCGCTATGGAAAGCGAAGTAGAGTGTATCGGCAAATGGATGTGGGGCGACGTGATAGGCTTTGTTCTTGAGAAGAAGGTGCGTTACACGAAGGTCTACGAGGACAGCGAGAGAGCGGACGAGGACGATTACGACTGGGAGGAGGTTGACTCCTGCTGGGGGTATTATTGTGACGAGGACGAGCTGATAAAGGAGGTAATCGAAGAACACCAATTACAGCCGAGCGTTGCAGCCTAAATCGAGGGAGGCATATCTCCCTCACAAAAACCAAATTATTGTGATTATGAAAGACAACAAGTATTTCTGCTACACCATCGACAATAGCGGTGAGCGTGGCTTTCAGAGAATTGACAAAGAGTATGCAATCCAGCTGAACAATATGGGTCGGTGGTTTTACAAACTTCCCTTTAAGGTTGTGAACTCCCTCCCGAAAGCGTTGAGATGGAAACATCATCTTCGGGATTAGCCTAAACGCCTGCGTTATGCAGGCTCTACAAACCAAAATACAAACAATTACCCGTTGGCGGAATTAATTTAAGTTCATAAATATGAGTAAAAAGTTGTACATATCGCTGATTTTTAGTAACTTAGTAGTGATCAAAAAATTAAGTTCAAACCATCGTATGCACAACCTTTATACAAAATTCGTCAAAATACTTGAGATATGCAAGCAATTCTCTGAAAATCTCGTCAATGAATCGGGTAATGTTCCACGCCGTGGTCCTGTTCCCAAGTTTTCTGACTTGGAAGTAGTGGCACTGTCCCTGACGGCAGAGACAGAGAGCATTGATAGTGAGAAATGGTTGTTCGACTATAAATTACAAGAGTACAAGGACAGCATTCCAAATCTCATATCAAGAAGACAGTTCAATGACCGCAGGAAGAAAACGGCAGGCTTGTGTGAGGAACTGCGCAAAAGGGTTGCCATGGAAATGGATGGCGGAGAGGAACAATTCTTTGTTGACTCCAAGCCGATAGAGGTCTGTAGAGTTGCAAGAGGGAAACGATGCAAGATGGGGCGTACCGGTGATTTCTCGCAAGCTCCAGATTTCGGTTTCTGTGCCTCGCAGAACACATATTATTTTGGTTATAAGTTACACGCTCTCTGTGGGTTAAGTGGAGTTATCCATTCCTATGATCTGTCAAAGGCAAGTGTGGCTGACCTCCATTATATGAAAGATGTAAAACACGCCTATCACGACTGTAGCATCTATGGCGACAAGGGATATATTGGAGCTGACGTACAGCTTGACTTGTTCGAAACCGCACACATAAGACTGGAGTGTCCCTATCGGCTCAATCAAAAGGATTGGAAACCGACTTTCATTCCGTTTGCAAAGGCAAGAAAGAGGATTGAGACAATCTTCTCGCAACTTACAGATCAGTTCTTGGTCATCAGGAACTATGCGAAAATAACGAATGGTTTGTTTGCCAGAATCATTGGCAAAATTAGTGCACTTACCATTCTGCAATACGTAAACTTCATTAACGACAAGCCCATTGGCAGAATTAAGTATGCACTAAATTAATTCCGCCAACAGGTAAACAATTATGAAGAAAATAGATTTAGGAACACGCACAGCTAATTTGCGTGCAGCTTACAGCGACTTGAAAGATGGATACACAATCATTGTTGGCGAGCTAAAGATGTGGATATATACTTGCGAGAGATGGGGCAGTCCTTCATACGGCAAGGATTATATCTGCTACTGTAGTTACGGACGCAGTGCATCAACAGTCAATTTTAAGAGTTTTGCAGACGCTATGCGTAGAGCCGGCGATGGCAAGCTCGCCTATAGCAGAGAGTGGTAGCCTGAAAACGGAGGGAGCAATCCCTCTGACATTATTAACCAAATTATTAAAGATTATGA
>ERZ1034723.30-NODE-30-length-82774-cov-12.490008_pt1 | contig 82774 bp, 98 predicted proteins | sample MGYA00520637_ERZ1034723 | MGnify/ENA primary metagenome ERZ1034723 (study PRJEB33766, sample SAMN09781719) | gut metagenome | biome: gut microbiome | host: Homo sapiens | place: Madagascar | study: EMG produced TPA metagenomics assembly of the PRJNA485056 data set... | reverse complement strand
GTAATTGTTCAGAAAACATTAAATAAATAGTAACTAGATTTTTCTAACTATCCTTATAGTAAACTAGAAAAGTCTATTTGTCAATACCGTATTTTAGAAATATCTAGTTATTGTTATGAGGAAACAATTATGTATGAAATTTTTGAGAGATTACTTAAAGAAAGAGGCTTAAGAGCAGCTGATGTATCTCGTGGAACTGGATTATCTTCTACTTTCTTTACTGAATGGAAAAAAGGAAAATCTAAAAATCCAACCCCCACTAATTTGCAAAAAATTGCTGACTTTTTTGGTGTTAGCTTAGATTATCTTATGACCGGATCAGATAGCAAATATTCTGATGCTGATGCCTTACTAGATGCTCGTATTTCAGAAGATATAGTATTAAAAGAAGCCATCAAAAAGTACTACTCTCTTGATGACCGGAAGAAAAAACATATTTTGGAACTTATTGATTTACTGTATGAGGAATAGGCAATATGAGTTTAATATTGGGATATGCAAATAGGGGGCATGCCATAATAGTTAGCGATGGACGTGCCGGAGTAAACGGAAGCTACTCTGAACATTATAATAAGACAAAGAAGATTAATGAAAATATCATTTTAGGTTTTGCTGGATATTTAGAGCCAATAGAACACTTCTTAAAACATGTTATAAATCAGATGGGTGCCGAAATAAATGATTATTTTATAGACGACTTTTGGGATTTATTAGAATTTCTAATGAAGTTTCCTGATACTCAGGAACACTTACAGTCCTCTTTTATAGTAATTGGGAAAACAAAAAATAACGAATTATATACATCTATTATTGGTGATAATACAAATTATAAGTTCGAAAAGAATCTTGTTTTAGATACCCCTCGCGTTCTTTCTATTGGTGGGACGATAGATTCATCTATTATAAACAATATATATATGAATAATATTTTACAATTTGATAGAGATATCTGTGATTGCATGATCTCCACAGTTCATGAAGTGGCTGAATTAGATTCTTCTGTTAATAAAAATTGTTTTGCCGTTGTAATTTAATTTCTCTATTGTCCTTGCTGATTTCACAGTTAAAATAGTTTATTTTTTTCTCCGTCTTTGGAATATTGTATTTTTTATTCCAAAGACATTTTTTATATTTTTTATTCATGGTCATCTCCCAGGGCGCTTACTGCGCCCTATTTATTTTCTCTGACACAAAAATATAGAAATATCTAAGTAACCGGTTATCATCCAGTTCTCTAAACATCCGATCCAGTTCAATCCGGTACTCTTCACTTGTCATTTCCGCAGGATACTCTACAGCTTCTCTTCCGTCCAATGTAACCACCCTTTCACGTCCACACATCCCTAAGTTAGCGATATAGTTATTATAGAACATTTGTTCGATATTTGCAACTACAAGATATGGTAATCTTTGTAGAAATATCATACCATGTTCCAACGGCTCTGTGTGGCTCATGTGCTCATTTTGACAGCGTTGTGGACAATTTAACCTACGTGTCCTTTATGTTTGCCCTATATGCTCTGGTGACGCTTATATGGGTATTATTCATCATTACAACCTCTTTACTGGTAGTGGAAAGTATGTACCTCTTATTCACTAAAAAGCTCTTGCTCACCCGGATAAATGCACCAGTCTCACGAAGTGCATCCTCTACCACATCTAGCTTTTGATAAAACACGCCCTGCATTCCCCCTGCATCCACATATTTTATGATCCGGTGTTCGGAATAGAAATAAAGGATCCTGTCCAGATTCACCCCGTAGTCCTCGTTCTTCCACCGATAGGATAGGCGTATGTTCTCTTTTTCCCCTGCTCTTCTGTTTGCATACCGGATCACATCCGGCAGTACGAATTGAACTGTTTCCGGCTGAATATATTCAAAGAGTTCTGCGTGGCCAGCCCTTTTATCAATGCAATCGTCCGGAAGTTCTTCACCGATGATCACCGGCATGATGTGTTCATTCAAGGCTTTCAGATGATATGCCATATCGAAATTATCTATCTTAGCATTAATCTGATCTGCCAGAATTACCATATCAACCTTTTCCTTATAGCAATGCGAGAATAGCTTGAATGTATCGGAATATAGATTGATCTCCATATTTATCTTCTTCGTATTATGAATCCTCTCCAAAGCCTTCAGGAGTCCCTCTGGTCTGCTCTTACACGCAATATCTATAATCAGCATCTTGCACCTCCGTTGTGCTATTATACAATGCCTACCGGTCCAATTTTACTGGTAATATGTTCCAGTTCCCCCACCGGCCCTGTACTTTATAATATAGTCATGGAGGATTTGAAAATGTCATTGCTAGAAGAAGTGAAAAAAGCCTTATACAAACAGTATTTCCGCCGGCCGTCCAGATTAGACACCAACTTAATCGATTTGATGGTCAATGAACTTATCTACCTCGAAAAGGATTTTTATGCACCAGTGCAAAAAATAAAATATGTTCTGCCAAATAATAAGATGCCGTCTCGTATTATAAAAATTGCACCACCAAAGAGGAATCATTCTACTGCAGTTGCTCTATCCGCTATTGCAGCCGTTGCTATATCCTTTATGATTTTGGCTTTAAGCCATAGCAGTCAAGCGGACCATCATCGTGGATTCTTCTGGTGGATGGATAAGAATTCTTCCGGGACTTCCATGCTCACCAGTCCTGGCCAGTCCTCTTATTATGATAAAAATGTACAGGTGAATAGTTATGAACTTAGTTATTCTTCGGACGGAATTTATATTATTGGAATGGCAAAGAACTATAATGTTTCAAATAGATATCGTTTCTGCTATAAAAGAACATATAATAATGTAGACATCCATGTATATTATTCTTCTCATTTGCTTTTTTTATGGAAATATAACGGATATGACTACTATGTAATTGCAGATAAATACAGCGATGTGATACGAAAAATAATTATGGACTACATAGATTATATAAAAGGCATGGAATAAATGGCAAGTTACAATGGATAGTAGCTAGTTCCTGGTCAGATGCTGTTGCTAAAGCTCAAAATGATATACAAGTGCTTGCTAGACTATCGGCGGGTTCTCAGAATACAGAATATGCTTTTAATATTAGCCTTCCAAATAACTTAAGTACTAGGAATTATGTAAGAAATCAAGGTTATTGTCAGTCTCCAACATCTTATTCTGTAGTGCAAATATCATACAATATAAATACATGTATATGCACAACATATAATATAGCTGGTACAGAGTATAAAAATAGCGCAGAGTTGGTATTTCTTTATAGATAAATAATTAATTATCTAATGTAGAATGTTACGAAAAAACCACTTGTTTGAGCAGTACCATTTTTAACGTAATCAACTACATTGATTTCTGCATCACTAATATAAATAGTACACGTTTGCCAATTTGATGATCCCAGATAACATCCTGGTCTGGCATACCCAGTACCATTTATATGACCATTAATAATAGGATACGTTTCGGAAGTTTCAAAGTAACTTAATGTCGTTAATATCAATAATTCCTTGTATGACGATAGATCTGGTATTGTAAGACCTTTTCCAGAACCTATAGCACTTAATGTTGTTACTGTACTAATAAGCTTCCACTCTTTTGGTAAATTGCCATTTAAACGAGAACAGGCAGAGAGTTTTCCCGAGACTCTCCGCCTGTACCAATGAAAAGGTTCAAATTGGACTAGTTGTAGATTACCATATATTTATTATACCGTCAATCAAGTCCTTTTAAGTTTCCCACTTTTCAGCAATGCTAACATTTGTATATTCTGTTTTGCCGATCCGATGTATCCTGTGATACCATTTTCCTTCGCGATTGCTTTACGGTTGGCAAAACTGGAGTTAACTCCGACAGCATTAAGTGCCGCTACAATGGATCCAGATGTACCGGTGTATCTAGGATAATATGCTGTAGTGGACTGCACGATTCCGCTACTGGTCACCTTTGTATAGCAGATATCCATATCTACATATCCGCTGATTCCAGGCACTCTACCGCGGCTGGAATGCTGCCAGCCCCAAAGATTATGACAGATGGCCGGTTTTTTGGATGCAGGTGGATCCATAGTGATTGTCATATCCTTAGTGGACGGATATCGTGCGATCCAAAATTCACAGTCAATGTAATCTTTGTACGGCTTAATATATCTGTTATAAAAGGACAACCCGGTATACACTCCAAACTCATAGCCTGCTGCCTCGATCACTTCCTTGTAGGCATTTAAAATTCTGATCAGTTTAATACCTTTGTTTTTGAGACAGGTGTCCTCAGCATCCGCCCATACCTTGCCAACTTTTCTTCCGGCAAGTGTATTTACCACTGCTTTGGCCGCTGTCCTCGCTGCCGTCTCTGTTATGGTGTACAGATAATTGTAGACATCAATGAGCAGTCCCTGTGCAGCTGCTCCAGCATAATTTCTGACAAATGCCTCTTCGGTCTTGTTGGACTTATTGATAACCTTCAAAACTGCAAATTCTACACCTGCTGCCTTTACCTTATTCCAGTCGATGTTCCCGTTCCATTTTGCTACGTCAATACCTTTCATCATTGCTTATTCCTCCTTCTTTCCGTCAAAATCAAGTAAATTTCTAAGCAGCTCGTACATACCGGTGGCCGCCAGTCCGGAGATCATACCGCCCAGCACAACCTCTGCATTGATTCCTGCCTGAAGGTGAATAATGATTGCAATGATCGTTCCCATGCTTAGTGATGCCAACGGAATAAACTTGTTCGGAAATTTGTCAAATGCTTCCTTCAGCACATAGCCTGTCAGCAGGCAGATTCCTAAAATGATGGGGTCTACGAGTTGCAATAAAAATGATAAATCCATAATGTTATCCTCTCTTTCTTAAAATGCCTGGACTGCCGCAAAGATCAGTCCTGTAATCAGGAATGTAATGATTGCTCCTACTGCAGTATTAAATAGTGTTCTTTTTGCGTTGCTCCATTCTTTTCCCGGGGCACGCTCCATATCATCCACACGGCTATCCATCTTATCTACCTTTTTGTCGAGACTAGCCACTGTCTCGTTGGTATGTTTTACCTCTTCCACCAGTTGGATCATTGTGTTAGACATGGTATGAATCTCTTCCGTCACTCTCTCCAACTTATCAATCCGATGAGTATTGGATTTTGATCTGGATTCTACCTCTGTAAGCCGATGTTCCATTTCGGTTTCATTCATGTCGCACCTCACTCAAATATAAAAGCCGTTCACTCCCGCAAAGGAAGTAATCGGCTCTTGGCTCTTGGTTACTATGTAATTGGTTTATGGACCGTCTCTCACTCTCATAGGCAACCTCCTACTCTGCTGTCAGATCTGCCAACTGGGTCTCCAGGCTATTGATCTGATCCCGGAGAGCCTGTCTCTCTGCATGGACAGTCTCGATATCATATTCCGTCTGTTCTCCAAGGAGAGCGTACTCATACGTTTTGATGATTTTATAATCACTGGCGGCGATTTGTACTTTAAGACCATCGATTTGCGCAGTCAACTGACTGATCTGCTGCTGTCGTGCCTGCTCTGCAAGCTCCTCTTCGGTCGGTTCAGGTTGCACCGGTGCAACTGGATCAATATATACTGAGCCATCATTTGACAGCTCATACCAGCCATCACCCGCGCGAAATAAAGTTGTGTATGCCTCATACTCGCCGTTGTCCAGCGGGTATTTGCACTCGGCATCTAAGTAGAGCCGGAAGCCATTGGTATTTACTACGAGATTGTCTCCAGTGATCCGGATTACATGGGGGCTCTCCTCTGATACTACGACCAGCTGTACGGTCTTTTTATTTTTAAATTTTATGTAACCCATGTGGGCTCCTTTCTAGCGCTGTTCTGGCCGCGCCCGCCTTCTGATTTTCTACTGCTAATCTCCACCCATTATTCAATCACTCCTTCTGTAAATGGCAAGTTAACAAACACATACACCTTTTTATACGGCAATTATTTTGCAGCAAATGTGACAAATACGGTAGAACTTAAAGATAATTTTCAGAATTACAAACTTCTCTTATTTGTATGTAACAACGGAACAGCTCAGATGTATGCTCCTACTGTGTATCCAGCATCGTATATCAAAGAAATATATGATTCCGTTAAAAATGGTCAGTATCTTGGGAAATATCCATCAATTACTACATTTATCGGTAGTACAATAAGTGGATCTTTTATCCCCGTTGCTGACAATAAATTCAAACTTACTACTGGTATGAGTGGTACATTTATGATTTTAGGATTAAAATAATATGTTATTCTCATATGTGTCGTCATTATCAGTTGTCTGAATAAGGTTTTAGGCAAATTGCAGTAAGAGTTCCTCTATAGGTGAGATCGGATGTTACATTAGCAAAGTCATAAGTGGATAAATTCACAGTGGTAGTTGTACCTATCCCTCTTGAAATTATGTTCGTACTTCCACCACCGCCAATCATTGATTCTCTAACAGTTTGATCGAAAAGGGTATTATTGTATATAAAATCAGATGATATATTGCCATCAATAAATCCAATTATTAACCACAAACCAGGTGTTAAAGTAACACTACATATTGTTACTTGTTTATTTAATTTTTGATTTTTATATTCACCGGTTTTCTGTTCTATTTTCATTACTAACTTGCCATTTACATCAGCAAATCCATCTGCTACCGCCTTGGCATCCGGCACATATCCGGTCACTTTGGTAGCCAACAGATCATCCGCGCTGGTGATCATCTGTGCAAATGCCGGTGCTGTCAGATCGGTAAAAAATTTCTTTATTTTTCCAAAAACTGTAGATACCTTTTCCCCGCTGACAATATTTTCCCGGGTCTCTGAATCCGTAAATGCAATCTCTGAATCTGCCACATCCACTGTCTCTCCATCATAACCTTTGGCAAGATAGATCCAGTTGGTCTTATCATCCCTGGGCGCTCCATCCGGAGCATCTTTGATAGCCAAATACGTACTACCATTGTGAAATACCGCGTCCAGTCGCTCATATGCGGTATTAGAGTTGTAATCTCCTTTGTAAGATATTCCGATCTTTCCGAGAGATTTATAACCTTCCGGTACTGACATAGTTCAATCCTCCTTATTCTATGCTACTTTCCAATACAAAACATTGTCATCCGTTACAAAATCCACACCTACGCCATCCTTCATATAAAGGTTCATTGTGGTCTCATCTAAATAAAATTTAGGCTCGCTGATGCTTGCGTAAGTCTCCGCGCGATCCGCATCTATCTTAGCCTGCGCCGCAGATGCTGCCGCCGCAGATGCCTGCTGTGTTGCCGTTTCTGCTTGTACGGTAATATCCGCCAGGTAATCCGGCTGCAGCTTATCCGCCGTAATACTCCCTTTCTTTATATCAGCTTTTACCTTGCCATCTTCCCCGATGGTCCAATAAATGGTATCCGAGTCTAAAAATTCAAACTGCGTAATAAGTGCGGACAGATCTATGTACTGCTCCGTCCCATCCTTTAAGTAGATGATAAGTCGTTCCGTGCTGGGATCGTAGCCGAAGTTAATGGCGATCTGTGCCATTAAAGTGTGTAATACACTGGTTGCCCCGGAATAATACGTAATCGTAATATCACCTGTATCCTGGTTCAGTTCAATACTCTTTACCAAACCATTGGCTTCCGTGATTGATAACTTGGTCAAGTCCAGCGTTATCACGCGGTTATCAATCTCACTCACACCCTGACTTAACCTGTCCAGATTTCTCTTATTCAATGGTGTGTTGATAGACGGCCGGTTCTCCCAAGGTTCAAAATCATACGCTTTCTGCATCCTGCTTCACCTCCTGCTCCGCAGCATCCCGATCTGCGATTTCCGCCAGTAACGCATCCCTGGCTTTCTGCTCCTGACGTGTCAGCACCTCCTGCAGAGCCATACGCTTGACCTCCTCCGGCAACCCGGAACTATCCACAAAGTTTGTAATTGCCTGACTAAATTCCTTGATTTCTAAATTGCTCATTCTTAATCCTCCGGTCCCAAATAAGTAATAACAGTCCCACTAATGTTTTTTGTTCTCCATGCAACTACCGTACCTTTATAGTTCATATACCCGCTGACACCTATTGCCCGCACACTGACCAAGTCCACGCTTGACAATTTATTTACGATTGTCGCTGCGCTGATTCTGTCCGCCTTGATCACGCCGGAGGATGTCCAATTTGCGACTTCCATGTAATTTGCTTTTACTGTACCGGCACTGATATAATTAGATTCCACGTTGCTCAGACGAGCGCTCACAGCATTCAGTGAATCAATAGTCGCCTTGGTAGCAATCAGGTTGTTTAACTCCAATTTGGTTATATTCAAGTTCTCAATGGTCGCATATTTTACTACCATCTCATCTGCATTGACGATACCTACCAAATCTATCCTTTCGGCTTTGATTTTTATGCTCTCCGCCGTCTGATTGATCTCAGATACGATATTGTCCTTGGATACCTTGGTAAGTATCTGCTGTGCATTGATGCTGATCTGTGCAGACAGATTTTCGTTGACATCCTTCAGTTCCAGTTTGGTCTCTTCCACCGTCCGTGTGAGGACATTCGACTTGCCTTTCAGCTGGATAATGGACTTCATTATGCCATTGACCTGCCCGGTTCTGTACTCCTCGCCCTCCGCAGTATAACTGTCCTTTATAGCCTGTATACCTTTCAACGTACGCTGCAGTATGTATGTATAGATAGTCTCCCGGGTCGTGTGCAGTAATATGCCATCCCCCACCTCCAGGCAGGGATTGCCGCGGGCTTCCACCTGTGCCGGACGGTACCATACGACACCGATTACGCTGAGGACGTTGTCTGCTATAGTCTGCAGGTCTGCAGCAGACTTGCCGTATACCAAGAAGTTATCTTCGATGATATAGCAGTTGTCCCCTGTGCCGGCGATTGCCCCGATATCATTTTCTTCCTGGCGAATCTGCAATTTATCAATGTGCTGAACTATGAAATCCTCATACTGGCAGGAGATATAATTGCTCCGGGATACCTCTGTGGTGCCCATCGGATCTGCAGGATAAAGGTCATCTGCCGGATACAGATCATCCGCCGGATACAACCCCTCGATCATCTGTTCCAGCACCACATACCGTAATTTTCCATTTCTGCCGATATGTCCAAAGCAGCCGTTGATTTCGCAGATGGCTTCGATTACCGTTTTTCCCGGGAGTTCTCCGGGATCTATGGTTTTTTCTATTACCATATCATCGTTAACCAGCGTGATTTCTTCCTGCTCCACGCCGACATAGGCACAAAAGCTGTTGCGAAACTGCCGAAGTGTCATCGGAAATGTCAGGCTGTTATACCACCCGGACACCTCTGCATTTAGGATGTCGTACATGGCATCGTAGGCAGTTATATTCCGATATCTGCGGTCCGCTGTCGGCTTGTCGGATACAACCTTGTATTTTCCAAAAGAAAAAGGAGCATCCTTCTGCCCCTCTAATGTAGTGGTAACTGCAAGATGCATTCCCACCATCGATGTAAATACATTCGATATCTTAAATTTTATCTGACTGGCTTCGCAGGCCCCAAAGGTCAGTTCTGATTGTGAGCAAAGGCTTTCCTTCAGCTCGAACTGCTCGTAATGGATCTCTGAATTAGTGATATTCACCTTTCCATCGACGGACACTATACTCAGCTGCTTGTCGGTTCCATCCCGGAAGAGATCTTCATGCTTATACTCAATCATTTGCTACACCTCCGATGATTGCGAACCGAATGGAATTATAATGGATTTTCCCATCATATATTCCATAGATCTGCGGTTGAAAATTAGAAATGTAGCAAAGCTGTGTCACATAATCATCATATTCCGGGATATATGCTGTAACTATACACTTTCGTGCCTTACCCTCCACATAATTCTCACGGATCCTATCCATGAACTCTTTGAAGTCATCATTCGTGAGTCCAGCCGGTGTTTCAAACTCCACCTTCAAAGCCTTCAGATCTACGGCATTGATGTGCTCATAGCCGTTTGCATCCGTCCAAGGATCCAGTACCTGCATGTTGGCATAAGGACTGTAGCTTTCAGCTTTGATGAACCGTTCTTCATCCACTGTGTAATTTCCAATCTTTAAGAGCCATCCACTGTAAGCCATGATCTCCACCTCTAATTGTTCCGGTTGGCGGCTGCCATCTAGTCGACAGTCGGTATTTTTGGTATAAGAAAAGCACCTACCAAAAGGTAAGTGCTCACATTTAATATTATTTATTGTTTTGAATCATCCTCTTTAAGTGCTTCAACATATTCTGAAACAGCATATGCATTGAAAATTTCATAGATATTATGCAGGAAACCAATAAGTCTCCATAATATTACAAATGCTTGATAAAAATAAAGAAATAACAAAACAAATGCAATTGTAATATTTAATGGCTGAAGTCTAAATATTTGAAAATCATCCGTTATAATCGATAACGATATTCTTAATAGCAGATTTACAAACATCATAACAGCAAATTGAAGCATTAATTGTATGAAATTCCAATTTGTTTCATGAAGTACATTTTTATTATCTTTTCTCTTTGTATTTTTTCTAATATCTTTTATGAAGATAGATATAATTTCTCGGTTTAACACCGCCTGGAATAATGTATATCCTGTAAACACTATTCCAAATACCGCAATTGCAATATCAAGCATCATTGCAGATATGTCTCGCATTATAACGACAGTGTCCATTATACTAATACTTAACGCGAATATAATACTTATAAGTATGATTGTAATTCGTGAAATTATATTATGTTTGTTAATATCAAAAAAAATATCAAATGACTCTTTTAGCAAATCTTCTGACTTTTTTTCTTTTAGCATCAGTAAAAGCGTATCAGCCTGATTGCTCTTGTTTTCCATCAATTCACATCCCCTATTTTCTTTCTAAAAAAGGTATAATCTTTCTCACATTCCTAGAATAAATATCTGCATTCTCCTGACTTGTATATTGTACACTATCAATTCTGCTTCCTTCAACTATAGAATTTTGAATTTCCTCTCTAAGATTGTTTCCAGAAATGTTCAATTTCATCCTTTCCGACATCTTATCATTTCTGATTGTCTTTTTAACATTGTTTCTATCCGTTACTTTAAGTATAGGCTCAATAGTTCCTTCTGCCTCAGACAATACATCTATTACACCAGGAATATTATCAGGAGAATTATAATTTATTGCACCCGTTTTACATCCAAGTCTTTTTCTGGCTTCATTTGCCAAGTATCCGAGACTTCCAGAAAAGTCAATATCTCCATCACCATTAAGCGGGAAAAATCTTAATGTCAGTTGGTTGATTTTCTCAACTTCTCTCAATTCATTGGTCAAATTATTTTTTGAAGGTATACCCACCACATTTACCAGTGGAATCGGCAACAATGGTTCACCTTCTTCCTCACGCAATCTATTCTGCTCTCGTACGTAAGAATCTATTATATATTTTATTGTAGACCGAAAACTGCTTAATTTAGGGCTTCCTTTCTGATTCTCTACATAAATCATTCTATGGTTTTTCAGATATATTATGAACAGAGAAAATGGTGCTGCACTATATCTGTCATCCATTTCAATCAGATTGCCATCGCTATCCAAATCAGAAAGTCTCTCCAAAACTGTCTTCTTAACAATATAGCCTCTCAAAACATATTCTTTATCCTCTGTCTCTTCAACTTCCGTATTCATAATAATGTATTTATCATCATTAACTGTCCTTTGAATCCCACTTTGTAATGCTGGCATTACAATTGTATCAAAATATTCCAACAAGGGTGCTTCTACATCATTATCCAACAGAAATACTGTGTTAAAATTGGCTACTGAAACATTTTTCATCTTTTTTGCATTCTGATTCATACCTTTATCCCCTGTACTTTCCCCGCATTCACGGTTTTATTATATTACCATTGTCCTACAGAATCCGTATTTTTTCAATAGCTCCAGTCTTTCGATTTATCGAAGTGGATATGCCATTATATCGAAATGACACTTTCAGAAAGGGGCCCCTGTGCGGAGTCCCTTTTCTTATCCAAATATATTACCGCAGTCATCACACACAAACTTTGAAACATTTCTCGTAACCGGCTGCCTAACAACCTTCTCTTTTTTATTAACCAAAGTGAAAGGCTTAAGAGGATTCAGATTCGCAGAATATGTCGTTTTCACCTTCCCTTGGCTGATTACTTCCTGTTCGACAAAAGCATGGAACCGTTTGCTACCGCAGTTTGGACAGCAATCAAAATGTTTCGGCTTTTTATCTTTCGTCAACAGTGAATCTAGTACAACAACTCCTACTATTATTGCAAGTAATGTCAACATGGCCGCCATAATAAGTACCTCCCTACACAATATATTTATCTAAAATATACCATATAGAGAGGTTACTTTCAACGTTTTATCCCCAAACCATCTGCGGATTTCCCTGTGCTCCCAGCCGCCGAGCTTCGCTCTTATATCCAGCCTTAGCAGCACTGAATACATCATCATTACTAATTGTTGGTTTGGAAAGAAGTTGCAATAAAATTTCATTTTGGCGACGCAGCAGTTCCATCTCCTGCTGTGTACTATCAACTATCGCACTGATGATACCTGTAATTTCACTAGGAGGTGCAACACCTGTTTTTCCACCTTTTGTAAACATCAACTCAGGCTTCCCATTTTCGCCAGCCATAAACACACTAAAACTTCTGGGAACATATCCGCCATTTTCAAATTTAGGAATTTTTCCAAGGTTTATTGATCCTCTAGGGATAATTTCTTTGCCAGCAAGACTTACAGAATCCCAAGAGAAATTCAGCTTATCATTTAACCACTCTGCGAATCTGTTCCAGATTCCTTTTGCAGAAGCAACTGCATTCTCCCATGCCTGTGAAAGACCTTTTTCAATTCCTGCCCAAGTCCAAGATTCTGTTGAAAAATGAGAAGATACATCATCCCACCATTTTGCAAATCCTGTATTTTCCCACCAATCTGTAAATTCATCCCACTTATCAAATAGTGCTTTTTTCGCATTGTCCCCTAAAGTGTCCCATTTTTCTTTTGAAAGCCAAGGCTTAACATCTTCCATAAACCAATTTGCTACGAGTGGTGCCGCATTTTTTAATGCCGAAGCAATTCCAAAAGTGTCTGTTATATCAACTTTTTCTGTTTTGAAAAGGTCTATAAAATATTTTACTTTTTCTGTGACATCATCAATTGTACTGTGTTTTGGAAGGAAAAATGTCCCTGTGAGTATTCTATATAAATCATTATCCGTAATATCTTTATTCAGATTGTCCCACGCATCAAGAAGAGTGGGAATATCAGTATTGACGATTGTATCAAAGAAACCACCTTCGCCAAACCACGTGAAATTATCATAATATTCCTTATCGTCCGGAAACAGTGCTTTTCCTAATGACTTGCCAATATTAAATCCAAAAATCCACGTAATTGCTCCTATAACTACAGTAAGGCTTTTACTTCCCAATGTAGTCGGAATAGCTTCTATTATTTTATCTTTAAGGATCTTATCCAATCCTGTAAAATGGGCTATTCCTAAAGCAGTAACTATAGTTGTTGCAATCGGATCTGCATCAAAACTTCCTTTCCATAACTCTATTGCAGCATCAATAGCCGTCTCCAAGAAGTTGCCTACTGCCAGAAATACATCTCCCCATTCAATGCCATCAAGGAACTCCCCAATGTTGTGTCCGATTTTATACCAATCCACCACCGCAATCGCATCGGCGAACCAGTTAAAAATCCCAGCCACCAGTTTAGAAGTATCCTGTCCGGCGGCGAAAAAGTCACCGGCAAACAGATCCTGGAAGATTTTCTTCACAGGTGCGAAGAATTCCTCAATCTTATCGGCAAGATCCTGTGCCTTATTCTCCATGTTGGCAAAGGCTTCATCCCAGGCTTTCTGATATTCCTCGAAGGATTTGTTGAAAGCATCATCCAACAACCCGGAATCTAAACCACCGCCGCTGCCGGAAGATGATCCCGAAGAGGTGGTAATCACATCCAGTTCATCGAACTTACGAATGCCCTTCTGCAGCTTATTGACTGCTTCTGTAGCCGCTTCGGCTTCATCGGCAATGGATCCGAAATCGAAACTGCTCTCTGCTACGGATGATGTAACTTTGCTAAGATCAATTCCCAGCAGATTTCCCAGCCATGTAGCCAGTCTCTGTAAGGCAATCACCATAGCATTGACATACGGTAATACCTTAGATACCATCGGCAAAAACAGATTGCCTATGGTCCGGGACAGGTTTTGGAAGTTGCTCTCAATCAATCGCAACTGGTTTGCAGGCTGGTTGATCGTAGTAGCCAAATCTCCCCAAGCATACTTGGTGCTGTCTAACAGGATGATTGCCCGGAGCAGTGCCTTGTCGTTCTGATTCAGCGCCGTGATATTTGCCTGAATACCAAGTTCATATAACTTCTGCTGTAAGTTTACATTACGGATATTAACACCGTATTTATCCAGTGTACGGCTCATTCCGGCAAGTCCGGATGCCATATCATTCCAAACCTTGTCAAAATCAAGGTTCTTTACGGATGCGAGGTCTCCACCGATCTCTGTAAGAGCCTGCGACAGCTTCAATGATGTCTCTGCGGTAACTCCCATAGAGGATGCCATCTGACCGAAGGTGGCCTGATAGTTCATCAGCTTCTCGGGATCAATACCAAGACTGGGCTGCCCCGTTGCCTGTAAGGTTCCATCGTCTTTCACAGAGAACCCTGTCATTTTAGAGGTAAGCTGTTTTGCACGGTCACTGAACGACTTATAATAGGCTTCCGCTGATTCTGCTCCTGCGTCTTCCCACTGGGAGACTGCACTCTCTGCAACCTGTCCAAAGGCGGCATCGAAGTAGTTCAGAGTCTCCACATAGTCCATAGAGGTCTCAATGGACTTCCAGAGTTTATCCGCTCCACGCTTTACCCAGAAGAAATTTGCGTATAGTGATCCGAATACAGATGCCAGGCCTTTACTGCTCTTAGATGCCCTCTGTGCGCTCGCAGAATAGCCATTAAGGCTGCTTGTCATGCTCCGGGTAGTACTTCCTACCTTGCTGCCCTGATTTGCCAATCCCGCCAGTGCAGTAGTCATATTGATCAGATTACTGCTAACCGTAGGAGCCTTAGACAGAGTATTCATCATGCTGTTTAATGCCGTTGCTAACTTCGGCATATTGTCGATAGCTGTGATAACACTCTTATTTCCCAGTTTGGAGATCCCTTTTGCAAGTTCCCCAACCGCTGCTGCACCATTTATCACAGATTCCGGTTGCCCTAATGATGCGGAAATACGGTTAATCGCACTGGCCGTCTTATTTATACCGGAAGTATCTACACTTCCGATCTTGGATATATTCTTAGCCAGTCTGGTAAAGTCCGCAGTCCCTACATTTTTCATTCCCTGCATGGAATTGCTTAGACTATCAACTCCATTTGCCAGTCCAGTAAGGCTATTTCCATCAATGCTTCCAAGGGATCCGGCCAGACGCTCTAATTTGCCGACCAGTTTATCTAAAGCATTATTCGCTTTTGTGGCCTGCGCTTCAACCTCTATTTCCAAGCGGTCAATTTCTGCTCCCACGAACTCACCAACTTTCTAATTGTTATAAGTCAGCGACTATCATCCATTCGATAGCCGGTAATTTTCAGCACTAAAAAAGAAGCGGAAAAACCGCTCCTTCTGATTTCTATATATTATTTGCCCAGTATCCGAGATATCAGGCTCATTTTGTATCCTTCATCCTTGGGATATAACCCTAATGCCAGGATCTCTTCCTCTGAATAATCATGCAATACTGATTTCTTTCTCTTTGGTTTTACCTGCCGCAGTGTAGCAGATATGTTTTTCATATTTTCTTCATTCAGTTCCGTGCTTTTAAAACATTTCGGGCAGAGAAGCAATTCCTCACTACCCATATCGTATCCACAGTATCTGCATACCATAGGCATTACCTCCACACCCTCATCATATCACAGGCTGCAGAAATAGTAAATGCCCTAAAAAGCGGCAATGCTATGACACATCGCCGCCCTGCTGTTCCGTCTTTTTTTTATGTGTTCTCCGCCAGTTAATTCTTCTTGCTTCTTCCTGTGCAAAGAACTTATCTACTTCTAACATTTTTTCCTCTTCCGTAAGAGGTCTGCTCTGCAATGTTCCATCTTGCAGATTGGGTTTCTCGATATACTTCGATACCGCTTTGGAGCCTGCCAGACAATGCTCTACCGCCGTCATAACAGCAGACAAACCATAGCTGCCGAAGTATTCCCACACTGCCCTGTCCTGCATCTTCCGGCGCATTTCATAGCCATTCAAGCAATACCCCAACTCTGTCGGGGTCATATGCTTAAATTCCTCCAAAGAGATTCCTATGGCATACGCCAGCGGGAAGTGATCCTCCCAGATTATTTTGTGGAAGTTGACTTCTTCCGGTGATCCTGCGGAGCCTTGGGCTGCTTCGGAATCTTCTCTTCCGCATTCTGGATCATTTCCTCCAACATCTCCGTCAGACCGGACAGCTTGAAAAAACCGTCCTCCTCCATCCATGCCTTGATCTGCTTATACAGTCCAGCATAGGACAACTCATTTTCTTCCATGTAGGTACGCATCATGGATCTTGCATCCTCAAAGGAAGCAGGATTCTCTTCCAGTAATCCGGCATAAAATGCAATACTGCAGATCTGCGGAATCTCCGCAACCATCTCTGCTGTACCATCCAGCACCGCTTCTGCTCTGTTTTCACTATTGTTTTTCAAAATATAAGATCCAGACACTACGCTGAACATTCTCTGCACCAGTTCCTTGCACTCTGCAGCAGCGTAAGTAAATACCATGTTTAATTCAGTTCCGTTTACAGTAATAGTTCTCATATTCCTTCCCTTTCTCCCTGTTTATAGGGGAAGGGGCAGTCCTAAGACCGCCCCGTTTTCCTTGCTTACTTATTTTTTATCAGCCGCCGGCTCCAGGCGCTGTAGGCTCCACTGCGGTGATACAATCCGGTAAATCTATCAGAGTATTGTTAATCGTATACTGCAACACATTTCCTACTGCATACTCAGGTGCGGGCAGTGATCCGGGCTCAACAATGTACACATTCATCTTAGTTTTCTTAGGATGATATGCGCAGAACCACATACACTGTGTAGCTGTTCTTCTTTCGTAAGCCTCCAGCATCTCTTCCCACTGTTTATCGAAAGTATCCGTGTTATTGAATACAGTCGGCAACTCACCACCGGTGTCCTCGTGACCTCCGGTATACTTTTTTCTCTTGGACTTCAACGGAGTTGCATCCAGTTTATCTTTGGTTACCTCTACGCCACCAATGCTGATGCATTCTTCAATTTCCTTCCATGATGTAGGCGGTGTGGTTAAAGTACCAATACCCCAACCAAATGTCACACCAATGGTTGATAAAGCCTGTTCTGCCATCTTTTCCTCACTTTCTACCGCTATCTTTCTGCGGTCAGCGATTACCTGTCCGGTAACCGGTATAAAAATAAGAGCCTTTCGGATCTCTGTTGCGTTTATCTAACCCCCTCGATTTCGATGGGTTTTAATTAAATTGCTGCAGTGTATCTCCACTGCCAAATGTCCGTTGGTATCTTCCTACCCACCGGGAAATATTCGGGTCTGATGCATTGGCAACCGGTATAGGTCCGCCACGGCACTGGAATCCATAGGACAGCATGATTTTCTTTGCCGCCTGGCTCATTGCATTGCAGATCCCGTCTGCTGTGGTTCCGGTAGCATAGGCAGTAATGACGATCAGAGGGCGCTGGCTTCCCTCATTTCCCCGCAGATCATAATTGCCGCCGGAATTATCACCCAGGGAAACATCCAAATACGGAAATTGTGTGTTCTTCGGTGTTACGTAGCGACCGACTGTACACTTCGGATATGCCTTTTTCATCTTGGTACTGAGTACCGTGTAAAACTCATTCCAGTCAAATCCAGCCATTTAATCACCTTCCATCTCCAAACACCTCTCTTGCGATCTCCACAACCTTATCTCTCAATTTCTTACCGGCATTGTACATAGGCATCTTTGGAGAAACGCCGGTTGCATAGTGCCATTCGCCTTGCAGATCCATGTACCACCATCCCGGCTCGTTTCCATGCGTGCCGTATGTTCCGGTTCCTACTCCCGGAATGTTTGCCGGATTCTGTGCTGGAAGTCCAGCACCAAATTCTAGCATCAACGCCGGTGAGATTTCTTTACTTTGCACCCCATCTTGATTCTGCCATTGGCTGACAATCTTCTGCGAATCTTCCATGAAGAACATTGCCTTACACCCGGCTTTCTCCGGTGTGATTTCAGAGGATAACCGGATATACTTGCCGAATCCGCTACTTCCGATATGTGCCTGCGCTATCTGAATACCCTCATTGCAAAGTCTCTCACATAGTTTTTCGCATTTGGAATCAAGGCTGTTTTGGTACTCACGCAACTCTTTGATTGCCTTGTCGATTTCGGCTACAGATAAGCCGAATGTAATTGTTTTACTCATACTGACTGACTCACGTTTCTCAATGCTTTTCCAAGATTATTTAATCCTTTAGTGAGATTATCTAATCCTTTCGATGCGTTTTCTGCACTTTTCCCTACGAGTTCAATCCCATTATTTCCTAACAGCATAGACCTTGTGGTAAATTTACCAGATTGAAGTGGTGGAATACTTGGAATCGGCGTATCAATAATCCCCAACTCTGAATACACCTTGAAAATCTTCGGAGACTGAATTGCGAACCAGTCCACCATTTCTTCGTTTTTCGCCCACGCACCGCCATACTGATTTGAAGAATCGGATAATCCACTCTCATTCAAGAATGCGTGCATGATTTCATGGCGCAGGACTCTCTTTCGGTATGCTTCTTGCGCCTTTTCGTCCATGCCGGTAAAATACTTTTCTTCCGACATATCGGCAACGACAATCAGCTTTTCTTCTTCTCCGCAATATCCAGCAAGTTTATTTTCTTCCAGATAGCTGTCCTCTGATACTTTGTGGGTTTCAATCCGGTATTCAGTTCCAAGAATATTGATTTTTCTGTTTTCCATATTTCACGCTCCATACATAATAAATCTGTTTCCAAAATGCGCTTCATTCAACGCCTTTTCAAGTTCGTCTCTATAAGCAAATGGGCTTAATGGGCTTTCAATCCTCTCTCGTAAAATTGGTGCTGATGCGCTTATGGAAGCGGTCAGTCCGGCATCTGCGCACATCTTAGGTGGCAATTCAGCCAAAGCACACATTTCCATTTTCTTATGGTCGCATGAATCAACTTTCGGACAAGCCTTACACTTTTCTGATAATTTCGACAATGTCATATCAATATCTACCTCTTCTGCATAGACTGTACAGCACACATGAACCTAACAGTATCATCAACCATTTTCTTCATGTTTTCCGGTTTCTTCATTTCCTCAATAGATTCCCTAAACGCATCTTTGATTTCCGGATTCTCTTTGAAAATCTTTCTTACGTTTTCTTTGGAACATTCAAGGCAAATATTTGTGGTAAAATTCTTTGGAAGTTCTTTTCCGCATTGTCTACAAACCATATCATCCCTCCGGCAATTCCTTAATCGCAATTACAATTCCATTCAAACTTTTTGCAGGCGGTGCGGCAACCTCATAGTTAGCACTATCGCCATTCACGGAACCGTCCTCGTTGTACTGCGGCTCACAGCCAATCCATAGCCGTGTCAACTTGGTAATCGGGCAATCCATACTGCAAGTAGATATTGTCCGGGAATAGTCAACGCTACTTCCGAACACATCAGCCTGCACATCGCCCTTACCTGCGGAAATGTTGGCATAAAAAACGACAGGCTTGTTATAGCCTGCCATTGTGCCGATTGGAATAGGAATCATTTTTCCGTCAATCTCGATGTATTTAATATTTCCATCCTCGTCCGTTTCATAGACGGGGATTTCATCACTGTATGTTGCATAGTACAGCTTTTGCTTATTCTTTTTTAATGAACGCATATCTTGTTGATTTTCCTTATATTTTGTAGTATTGTGTATGTGAAAGCGTGAATATTGTTAAGAAAGAGGTGCATATCCTAATGACTACTTTCAATCTAGGAAACCTAGGAAATCTAGGAATACGTAGTACTTTATCACGGATTTAGAAACGGTATTTCCCATTTACCGTATAATCTTGCATCTGCTTCCCATGAGAATGCTTGCTCGCTTGGGGTTATAGGTACGAAATTGCTAGTTGCCTCAAGAATATAACTAAAAGGAGCAAGATTATGAAGAAATTTAGTTTCAAATGGGAAAATTTCTTACAACTTGTCCTTTTGTTCGTTGGTACATACGGTGAACGCATATTTGTTGCACTCCACGCTTTCATCAGCAACATGAAACCTGAATCATTCAGTTTCGTATGCTTAACTGTTGTATTCATCGCGCTAGTTAAATTAACGCAAAAGGACTAAAGACAAGGCAGCTTGGCGGGTCTGATCAACCCGCCATTGTTGTATTTTGGCGCACTTCCCTCCACTACTCTATAGTGCGCCGCCTGCGGCTTTCGCCACGCACAATCTTCTTTACCGCTTACTCGCGGCTGAGAGATTCCGAATCACCTTAACCTTTCTGAATAACCGTTGCAAATGGAACCACTTCCCTTAAAATATTCTCTCTCGGATTCCATGCGCGACTGATTCCATTTTCGCTGTGGCTCGTCTCCCCCTCAGCTCCGATATGGTTCCAGTCATACATTGCAAGATCCCGAATGATGTCATACATGGATTTCATATCCCTGTCAATGAACTCATCTGTATGGTGTTCCTGATAATTCCGTTTGCGCCTTACCGCATAATAGGCTCCTTTGACCTTTGAGGACAGAAGAGCCTTGTCAGAATCCTCGTGCAGTTCAGAAGCCAGTTCAGCTCCTAAATCACTATTCAATTCTTTCAAAAGCTCTTCCATCCCAGATCTCCTCTACTTACACCTTAGCCGTCACAGTTGCATGGCCTGCGCCCACAGCTGCATAGTTGCTGTTGCACTCAACAACGGTAATTACCTTACCTGTTGCTGCGGTAATATCTGCGCTGCCATCCCAAGCCGTCCAAGTTTTCACATTCTGCCCAGCTGTTACAGCGGTCTCAGCATCAGCTACCTTGTACTTATAGGAATTGCCCTCGCCCTTTGCCGGAGAAACAGTAATCTTGGTATCACCAGTTGCCGTGCCAGCTACGGAGGTTACAGTTAATGCCGTCAGCTCCGCAGCATGGGTAGAATCTGCACTTACCTGAAATACTCTGCGTGCCATATCATTATCAGTAGGCATTGCAGTAGACAACCCGGTAATCTTCGCAGAATACCATTCGGGACCATGATCCAGACCGATCTGACCGAAGATCTGCTTCTTGGTACCTGCGCCGACCTTTGCCAGTTCTTCCACAAAGAAATTACCTTTTTTAGGTACCAGTTGTTCAACAGGAGCCATGATAAGCGGATCAAACAAAACAACTGTACCGTTAGGAAGATAGAACAGATCTCTCAGATAAACAATTCCCAGAGGTGTACGAACCTTATCAACAGCAATACCGTTGATATCTCTTCCACTCTCTACAATGGTAAGGCCATTCGCAACAGCGTCAGCATTCAGTTGTAATCTGCTGGTGGAATCCAAACCAAGAACAATGTTTGTAATATCACCGTTGGATTCCTTAATGCTCTTTAATGCCTCACACAGAAGCATAAAGGACAGTCTTTTACCGTTTGCATCGATGATGTTAGAAGTAATCGCCTCCAGCAGACCTCTGGACTGGTTGGGCACAGTATCACTGTTGGACTTCTGAAACTTACCATTAAGGAACGTATACTCGATATCCTGACCAATCTTAGCCATTTTTGCTGCAACCTGAAAGTCTTCTTCAGAAATGGGATTTGCGATCTGACCAGCAACATTCATACCGCTCAGAGTTCCCATATTGGACATTTTTCCATAGGAAACACCAATAGCTTCCTGAAAAATCTGTGTTACGTTGGTTTTCTGATCTCTTGCAACTACGGACGCTTCCGGTGCTGTAAGAGACTGTGCCTCAGAAATATGGGGCTGACTACCTGTTGCAGTCTCATATTCCTGTCCGGTTACGAATTCTGTGTGATCTGTGTACTTTCTCTTACCACCGATCATAGTGGAAAAAGGGGTCTTGGTATTGCCCTTATTAAAGAGCATGCCAGAATAATTGGGAGTGTTACCACTCATTGCATATACATCTGCCATAATTCTTCATTCTCCTTTACTGATTGTTTGCATTTACCGCAGCCTGCTGTCGAATAAGCGAAGCCATGAGAACCATGTTTCCGCTCGCCTGCGCTTCTGCAATCTGTTTGCTGTAGTCTACGTTTGCCTGATTTCCTGCGGGAGGAGTCGGCATATTCTTCATCAGGTCAGCCTTGATCGTTTTCTGTAGCGCTTCCTCATGTTTCTTTTGCAGCCGGAACACCGTATCCATATCGCCATCACAAAGTGCCTCGGCAATCTCTTTAGCATCCTTCTCATCATACTTCAGCGCTAAGTGCTGCTTTTCATACTCAGAGACCTTAGATGCACGCCGAAGAGTTTTTAACTCTTCCTCGATCTGCGCCTGTCGCTCTGCTTCCTCGATCTGCTTCTGTTCCTGCTCGCTTGCTGCAGCTTTCCATTTCTTTTTATAGTCCGCTGCCTCAGTTGCATATTTGTCGGCAATATTCTTAGGAACATACTCCGAAAGGGAATCTTTACTGATAAACTCTTTCTCTGCCAAGGCAGCATTAACGTCTTCCAAAGTCATATCTTCTTTGTACGCCTCGCCTAATAAAACCTTTAAATCTGCCATAAATCCTCCTTGCGTTTGTACGGTTCTCTCCGTTAAATTTGCGTTTTAGCTTCTCTGCTTTTTATTGCGCTATTTTCGTCAATCTCCTGACGGTATAAAAAGAGAGCCTATTTTAGGCCCTCAAAATACCAATTATTCATCTGATACAGACACCTTCGACGGTTGATCTGTGATATCTGGTTGTGTCTTTTTCTCTGACGTATTGTTGCTATCCTGTTTAAACAGAATTTGATCAATTCGTTCTGCAGAATCAAGTGCCACCTGCTGAGGATCCGTAAACAGTCCAACAATCTCGATTGCCCGAAGTGGATCGATTCCAATGTTGATTAAGGTCGCAAGTGAATTGCACTTCGTAGCCAGATCATATGTACGTGACCGGGAAAACTTAATCTCAATATCTGAAAGATTTAATTCAGCAATATCCGCATCAACTTCATTGCTGGTTTTAAGAATCTTCAGAATAATTGCGGTCTCTTTGCGTTCAGAGGCCATCCAAATCTGTTCCTTGGCCTTGGCATCTGTTTCCGCATCCATCCAGCCAGTAGACATATTGGTTGCACTTCCGGTGCTTCCACCAGAAAGCTCCGAACGGTTCGGAATATGAGCAATCTTTTCAATCTTGCGCTCCACATAGTCAACAAGCGTCTGGTTCTCCGACTGATTAAGCACACATTCAAGGTATTTCAGTGTTGCCGTTCTGCCCTGTTCGGATTTTGTAAGAATCAGACCTTGGTTACGAAGCTCTGCATACTGATTTGTATCGAGCGCCACATTATCGCCCCACAGGATATTCTGTATATGCTGAGCAATGTCATTAACCCGATCCGAATCAATGGTGTTCAGTGCATCCATAAGTGGAATGACCCTCTCGAAACACCCCATGCGGTCATAATCGTTTATATATTCAATAATGGGAATCTCGCCTAACGTGTTTGCTTTTTCTTCAAACCAGCTGTCAAAACTTTTTGTTACTCTCATTTCAATCTTGAAATAGGCTTGCTTTGTATAACATCCAAAGGTAACGCTTCCGTCCTTGTGTGGGAAATATGAAACTCCAAGAATCGGTTCCCGGTATGCATCGTTGCTATAGACCACGAATGTGTTCATAGGATTCAATACCAGAATATCAAATACAGAAACGCCTGTCTTCATCCTCTTCGGAAGAATCAGCCGGTAGCCAACACCACAGGTCTTAACATCCTTTGCAAGCATCAAATCCTTTGCAGCCTTGTATTCCTCAACCATCATTTCATTGAGTGCCGCAACCCTCAAATCTTCCTTCTTGCTTTCCTCGGATGTAAACAGCTTTTTAATAAAAGAAAAAAGAGCCTTTCTGCTCTTAATATCTTTCCGTGCCCTCTGGACGTATGAAATAGGCGAACCAAACTCATAGCCGAGCTTAAATTCCAAAATTTCAGATGCCATATTGTCAACGACCTTCTCGTTGATCTCTGGCCGGATCTGCTTCTCCCGGCCAAGAATCGGCTGACGGCCTTTCACATACTCGAACAGATACAACATTTCTGCTCGGTTCTGCTCGTGAATATCATATGCTTCTCTGAGAACTTCAAGGATATTCGTTTTGTCAATATCAGTCTTATCACAGAATATCTGCCGTCTTCCGAAAAGCTCCACCACGTTCACCTCCATCCATAGAAAAAGAGCCTATGGGCTGACTACCCACGGCTCTCTTGATTCTTTCGATGATACCAATATATCACGAAAGTATGTCCTTTTTTTCCGCACTTTCATTTTATCCCTTGTTAATATCCAAAAGATAAAAGAAATACCGCCGCATCTCGTAAAACGCAGACTTACTCAAAGGCATTCCCTCACATGCTATCAAATAATTCACCGGCAGTTCATAGCAAACTGATTTGATTATGTATTGGCTTAGTTCTTCCCCTGCCTGGAGCGCAGTTTTCTCAATAAGTTTACATTTTTTCTCCAATTCTGTTCTTCTTATAGCAAGATTCCCGGTCGCATCCGAATTATTATGACAAATAGGCATATCTGTAATTTCCAGACTTCTCACTGTATCCTTAGCATGATTCAACTCCATAACCCACTCAGGGTACTGCTCACAAAATCCACACAGTTCCTTATATCTCTTTCCAGAGATTCCATATTTTTCAAGATTCAACTTTCTCTTATTCACGATATGTCCTCCCTATATTCCAAGCTCCGCGCGACTCAAAATCTCAATTTTGGTCATCCCACTGTCAAACAGTTGAAATAACTGCACTAATCCATCGGCGCTGTCTTCATGTTCGTTCTTTCCTACCTGGGTAAGCATCCCCAACTCTTCCATAGCATCCTTGTACTCATCACTCTGCAGCTCCGGTTTGAGAAATCTGAATCTTCGTTTTATATCCGGTGCATATTGGATGATCTTCGCCATCTTTCCCACTTGGTTACTTGCTCTTGCCCAAGAGATATTGGTTTTAAAGCCTTGTTCTCTTAATAGCCGGTCAACATCCTCAGCATACTCATCTCCTCCGTTGTTAGCTTCAAAACGCACCATATTTGGCTTTTGTTGCATCGTTTTTGCCACAACAAGAGGTTTGGTAACGTATTTATCCCCTTTATTAAATATCCAGTCCGGAATATATATAGGACCATCATCAGCACTACCGAACAATTTTCCAAACGGCATCGACAGGCTATCTCCGCCGCCCCATGCCACGTCACAGGCTGCCGCTGTGAGACAATCACCATCAGGAAGAACACCATTGTAATATTCCAATTCATCGATAGGGAATATCAGTCCTTCTCTTATGAACGGTCTCTGCTGATACTTAGCCATCCACTCATTTTTATCTAACCTGTCACGCAGGTTCTTGTAATACTCTGTGGAGAATCCAATACCATAATCATAATTGAAGTTGGATTCATCCTTTTCGTTCAGTGCAGGGATCTTCCGGAACCTTGCCTTTGGATTCCCCTTGAACTTCTCTTCATTCCGTCCTAACGGATCTGCAACGCACCATCTGGTACCTACCATCAATTCCTTGGCACCGTCGTTCTTACGGTCAACCATGACATTGAGATAGTCCTGATAGCGATTCTCCAGTCGACTCGGACTTAATGATTCTGTTCTGTCCCGGATAAGGTCATCCACATACAGATAGCCACCGGCAGAAATATCCACAGCACCGGTCCAAGTTCCATCAATACCGCGGCAGGTAAGTGTCGCGAATCTGTCCGGATCATTGAGATTCACCGTGTATTCATCCGATGATTTGCTCTCCAATGTTATGTTGGGGAAAATCTCATTATATGTATATTCCGGTGACGTAATCAGGTTCAGGAACTCTTTATAGAATCCCTTTGCCAGGATTCCGGAGTGTCCACCCATAGCATTATGTAAATCCGGATGCCGACCGGCACACCATGCAAGGAAGAAAATACACACCGTGGATTTACCAACTCGCGGAGGAAGAGATAGTCCATAGAATTCAATCAGTCCGTCTTCCAGATCCTGAAGGTCTTCGACCACCACATGAAGCGTCTTTGCTCTCGGCTGGTAAAATCGTTTCTTCGGAGATCTATTCTTCTCCATATACAGCAGGAAACTTTCAAACCGATGCGGTGCTTCGAACTTCATAGCCTGCCAGTACAGCTGATTTAACACGATGGATGACGGCAGCGTTGGAATCTTACGTTTTATGAAATTTGTCAGCTTCAGTGCATAGGCAAGATCATGATCCCCCTCAGGATCCGCAATCACCTTTGCCATATCCAGTAGATCACTCAGCGCCTTGTAGCTGTTCAGATCCGATCTCTTGATGGCATCCACCACCGCTTTATTTTGTGCTGATACCACGAAAAAAAGAGCCTCCTTTCCTTACATTTTGGAAATTTGGCTCTCTGCGTAGGCACTCTACGACTGGTGCTCTTGGAAATATTCTATTTGCTATGCTAAGCAGTCCAAAACACAACATAACACATATGGTTTGTGTCAAATGTTATACTGATAATTTGTTCTGCGCTCTTTAATTCTTCCCAATCCTGGTCATTTTGCAGAATGGCTTGATTTATATCATTAAGGTTTTGGCAATATTGCCATTTCACCAACTTTGCTTGATTCATAAATTATTTCACCCCTATTCTATTGATTTTCCCACATTTCGGGCATTTGATTTCAGCCTGTCCGTTGAATTTGCCTAAAAGACGGTTACAACGACTGCAACGATGTTCAGACAGTTTTACATTAAAGCAACTTTTCAGAATATCAGCCGTTTTCTTTGAATCTGCCATAATCACAGGTTCATCTTCTAACTGCGAACATTCGATTTTCTCATTGCTCCCAACACTTATAGGTGCTACCTGTCTAAATGCGTCACGCTCTATTGATTCAATTACTTCTGCCATGCTCATAAAAATTTACTCCCTATGCGGATTAAAGAAATCCGAATCTTGTCCAATACCTAATCTTTCTTTCAGCACATAATTTGTTGTCTGTCTACTGTCATACGTTGCTTTAAGGATATATATTGCAAGTTCTTCATCTTTCCAATCATCAACGCTTGATATTTTTTCATATATTCTCTGATATTCTCCATCTAACTTATCAAATTCAAACCACCCTAAGTCAAGAGAAACGCCATAGTCGTAAAAACCTTTATCAGACCACTTTTGAACGTAGTACATTAGCTGTTTATATGAAAAACCCAATCTCTCAAAAATGTTTCCAATTACTCTTATGCTAAATTCTCTGTCATTAACTTTCAACTTTCTCTTTTGCTCATTTACGCAAGCTCTATAGAATATTTCTTCCAATGGTTTCATTTCCAATACGCCTTAAACCCTTTCTCCTCATATGCTTTCACGGCTTTATTTAGGTTCACGGCATCTTCATATTTCTCATTCAACATAATTATCGTGTTCCCTTTTTTCAAACCATATATATTACAATCCGCAAGTTTCTTGGCAGATTCCAAAATTGCGTTTGCTTGCCGATTTGTCATTTTATAGACATGTTTCCCGATATTAACGACCATTCTTCATAAACCTCTCAAAATCCTTGCGACATTTAGGACATAAATCATAATTTGTTTTCTTAATTCGGTGCTCTATGTAAAATAGAGTTGCCGTCCTGTTTTCCGCCAATTCTTGCAAACCGGCAATATATTCTTTTACTTCTTCGTTCTGCGCTTGAATTGATAAAATGTCATTTTTGCGTATAACTCTGTGGAAGCATGTTTTTTCTTTTGGGATTGCTTCAATTTCCGCGCCACATCTATCACAAGTGCACCACTCTTTGTTATGTTTCATTCTCATACCTCTCAACTCATGTAGGCAATGGACTTCCACCATTGCACGTCCTGTTACCAGAACCAATCGTTGACCGCCAAGGTTGGTGATTATTCCAACGTGCTCTCGTTTAGCTGACGAGTGCATGATCTTCTCGCTACTCAACGGGATTGCCCGTCTATATTCCGGCACTACATATTTTATCAACTTCCCATATTTTCAAATTTTCAATATCGCTGTATGGTATTTCTTTCGCGTTAGGCGGTATATGTTCTATCAATCGTTCAATTCTCTGCCATTTGCGAATTTGACTCATAATAGGCTCGTTTTCCCTTATGCCTATCTTGCAATCTGAATATGCAATTGTGTGCAGCATAGGGATAAGCGGATGCGTTCCAGCGTCAATGTTCCAAAAAAGTATCATTAGTTGTTGTGTATACAGCATCCAATGCATAGCATCGGATTTTACCAACAGCCCTTTGTCCGTCAGACTTTGCCGTAGCGACTTGAACTCCATATCAGCAATTTTTGCACTGTCGGTAATTGCAATGATATTTTTCATTCTTCCACCAACTTTCTGCCGCACATAGGGCAAAATGCAATACTTATCGCTCCTGCACCGTATTCACCGGCACTGTTCGTAAAAACAAGTGCATATTTATCTACAATTTTCCGAATTTCTATTGTGTCACCGGACGGGATTCTCCCATTTTTATCCGGAGTGAGGAAATCCCAATCCGGTATTCCAATTCCTATGTTTTTGCAAAAATCACACATATTTACGCCCCTTTTTGCGTAAAAAAATACCAACCATCGAATATTGACGGTTGGTATTTAATGAATTACAAATCTAACTGATCTTTGGCTCTTTCAATTCTTCGCAGATATTCATTTTGTAAATATTTAGGGATATTATCATATCCATAAATTTTATTTTCTGCCTGAATCAAATACCTCCTAGCAGTTTCCTTACTTGACGCTGATAATGCTGCATCTATCAACGCATCTAACTCTCTTTCAAATTGTTCTACTGATATTTGCATAATTCAATCCCCTTTCTTTTGTGATAAAGAAATTATACCACTCAAACCGCCAATATTCAATTATCAAAGATCGAAACGCCGTACACAGGATTCGAACCTGCAAGCCTTTTACAGCCAACGGTTTTCAAGACCGCTCCCTCGCCACCCGGACATACGGCAAATATGACAGTGTAGTGGAACTGCCATATCTGAAATTGCTTTTGCCGCTACTTTGTACAATTTCATGCGGACTTTCTACCGCTTACGGCAAGGTTCGCCCCTTGTCGTAAGTTAACGCAGATATTCAGACTCGAACTGAAACACCGTTTTCGGCTACTGACTGTTTAGCAAACAGTTTCCTTACCAATTAGGATTATATCTGCAAATGCGCAGACACCTCACTCCATATCTCTGTATGCGACCGCGCTACGCATACAGTATCAAATCAGCTCGACACCATCGGAACGGAAGGATTCGAACCTTCAATCCGGCTCTCGTTGTTGTTTTCCGTGTACACGCCACTTTTACCAATTAAGCTACGTTCCGAAACCGCCATCAGACGGTTAGCAATCATATTTATCGTGCCATGCGTTGCACTATCCATGCGCTTTCATGGAAAATAGGTGGGTGAGGATTCGAACCTCACAAAGTCAGTTTCTGAAAAGGTGTTGTTGCTGGCTACGGGTGATCGTCCGCCTGTCACTCGGCAATACTCTTACTGATCGGCTTCTTTGCCTGCAATACCATTCTGCCACCACCTACGCCCATCTTATGACTGCAAGGACCGTGCAGGGTAATCAATCTCTGTCATTCGACTGCCTGTAGTTCCACCCGCCGGCTTTGAAGATTGATGCTCTATTTACTCGCGTATGCCGAGCTTGCCGTATCGTTGTTAAAGCAGGACTAACACTGCTCTCTCCGACTCCGTGGGATGGGAGCCGGAAAACCCTCACGAGCCATTGACGGCTCTTAACAGCATTCCGCTATGAGGTATAAAAGGGGGTATTGCTCATGGACTAAGCAATACAGTGGAGTCTCTGGGACTTGAACCCAGGGCCGCCCGGTTATGAGCCGGGGGCTCTAACCAACTGAGCTAAGACTCCTTTTTAACACGCCGTTCTATTTCTGCAATCATCGTTTGAATCAGACTATGTGCAAACGGGCAATCATACATTTTTAACAACACCTTACATTCCCGGTTGATCTGCTCCCAGTCTTCATCGGATTTAGGATACGGATTGCCTTTATGGATTTTCCAGACTGCAGTATAAATTGCTTTTACATCCTCCGGAAGCTCTTTCTTCTTTTTCCCAGTCATGTTTGAAGCGCTTCCATCTCGCTTATTGTTATGATCCATCTGGCAGGCAAACATCTCTGTGATGTTGGATCTCTCCTGTTTGATCCCGTGCCCCTGAAGGAATAATTCACACTGAAGGACATCACCGCAGTACTGACATTCATCCGTAATCTCTTTACCAAATATTTTCATGGTCTATAACCTCAATCCTTAGTTCCACATATCCCCAGGAGGATCAACAGCAAATACATCCACCAAGGAGCCTGCAATGTATATAAAATCCAAAATAGCATAACGAGTAAAAAAATCATGCGTTTCCTCCTGTTAATCGTATTTTCCATCTGTGATTTCTACCGGGCAGCAATTTACATTCAGTATTGCTACCACTGTGCCCGTATTGAGACTTACTCTCCCAATAACCGGATTTTTTAAATAGCTGACAGCTTTTACATACACATAGGCGTTAGTGGTCTTACTGCCAACTACACGATATCCATATCTCTTAAAATATCTTCTAGCTTTTGTAATAGCCTTATCTTTTTGAATGAATGGTATCACGGCTATATCTCCTAAATGGTCTTTTTTGTTTTTTTGAAATTTTTTGAATCATGTTATCGATCGTAACTTTTGAATTTTATCGAATGTAGATTGAATGATGTTGTCTGTAGTAAATTGGTGGGCTGTATGTAGGAGGATGGCCTTTTTAATTTTTGAGTGGTTGAGGGGCTCAGTTATGCCCCGGGGACCGCTCCCAGTAGACCCCCGCCCCCGGTCTGATCCTGTGCCCTTTTCAAAAGTTCGCATTTATACCATTTTGCGAACTTTCCCATATTTCCGGACTTTTCAATTTCGCCCATCCTAAAACCTTTGTGCATATTGCCGATAGATCCTTAAAAATCCGGCTGGACATCCACCGGAAGAGCTCCGGCGGTGCTGTAATCGGCTGCGATCTGCTCCGCTGTCCGGTGTTGCTCTGGATTAGCTACCAGGACCGGTGCGGTTTCAACCATGCCATAAGCAGCTTTTGCAATGAATATTTTATTTGCATCAGTTCCACGGGAATTCTGCAATGAATTTACCAAAAAATTTTTACAAATATTTTTCCATTTTTTCACCGCTTCGCTGTGCGCTGTACTGGGTTCCGCCCTGTACTGCTCGCCCCTGTGGTTCAGCTGCCATGCTGCAAAGTCTTTTATATACTTACCTTCAGAGTCATAATATACTGTACTTCTTAATACTCCACTACTCCAGTTTGATAATGTACCAGGATTAATATTAATTAACATACTAAACGATTCTAATGTAGGCAGCATATTATATTTAACACATAATCTGGTATATATATTAAAAATATTATCTAACTGCTGTATATCATTATTATCTACCTTTGGGATATTATCAGAGATATATAATATCATAGCCATAAAAGTATTAGAGTTATATGGCATCTCTTCACGCTGTTTATCGTCCAGTTGATTATTTATAAATTCGTCTGCCAGTTCCTGGATGCGATTCGTATATACCTTTGCTCCGTTATATGCAAGCTCTGTATTGTCTTTCATGGCTCCACGTCCTTTCTGATCTGCTCCATGTCTTCCGGATCCCTGGAAGTGATCGAATAAAAAAATAAAGCTCCAGCCCTACGGAGTGGATACCGTATAGACTGGAGCCGTCTGCTCTGATCTCTGCACGCCTGTTGCGTGGTCGTTGTATGTGGTCAAGGCCTGCGAGCTAGCACATACACGCTTTAATTATTCCGGCGGAACATTGCCGCCCTATGGATATATTATAAACCACAGAATTATTATTATGTCAACCACCATTTTATAAAAATATTTATGTATGCGCATACGCGCGCACGCGCTTTTATTTATATCCTTTTTAAGCCCTTATAATATATTATTATATATAGTTTATATCCGCGCGCGAGGTTTGCTTGGGAACTGTTTGGGAAAGTGCGTGGGATTTGCTTGGGAAATTGAAAAATGCAAAGTCTTGAAAGCCGCATGAATACTGGCTTTGTTGGCTGTCCGTTGCTTGGGATTTGTTTGGGAAGTTGCTTGGGAAGTTTTTGTTATATGTGAAGTATAACAGCAGAAAAGGCACAAAAAAGGCAGCCTTTGAATGACCGCCTTAATTGATTTATTTTACTGCCATTTATGAAATAATATTATCCCATTCAGCTTTTAATTTTTCAACATCATTTTCGAAAAGTTTACAAGCTATTTCATACAACTGAGGGATCATATTCATTTGCCGATCTATGTAATCCATTTTATTTTTTATCTTTGGTTTAATAGTGCAACTTTCCATTCTCAATTTTAAATTACAATGATATTTCCGCTCAAACTCTGTATATAACAAGCTGTACCTGTCCTGATAATTCCCGCTTGCTCCATAGCGTACTATTTGTGTGATCCGCTGCCGTTTGGTCGATAGATCGATATCTTCCACCAGCCCAATTATAACATCTTCCTTGTGCATGATTTCGGCTTTCTGCTGCTTAATGGTTTCGTTCTGTTCCCTGACTGTTTTTAATGTTTGGGCAAATATCAATTTTGTGCTCTCGTCTGCATAGGGCAAATATGTATCTATGAAAAGCTCGTCATTGTTCACATAGCCACCAGTTTTCCGAATCGTGGGGAGTACCTCGTCAGCTATCCAATCTGTGAACGCTTCTGCGCTTGGCTTGTGGCTCTTGAATACCAGCTTGTAAACTCCGCTTTCCGTAAGGAAGTTCTCGCCAGTATTATGCAATTTTCTAAAATCGGTTTTTCCGACTTTAGAATTTGTCAGCTTTACAACCTGCTTTTCATTCATTTTTGAAATGTTATCATTTACATTTTTAATTTCTAAAATTTCCGCAACATGTTTTGCGTTAAACAAAACCTGTCCTTCAACTTCTAAAACTTCCACTTCGTGACCTTCAAAAATCATTAAATTATTCATTTATTTCTTTCCTATCAAAATTTCAATTATAGTTATCATGTGTAAGTTGCTCTCTCAAGCTGCTTTAGTAGTGAAAAATTGCTTTATCCTGTGTATAACTATAATTTCTCGCATCACCTCCAGAAAATAAAAAAACTACTAAAATATTGCCGTCTTATTGGCTTTATCTTTAGTAGTTTAGTAATTGTTATTATATACCTTATTGTGTATTAGTTAACAGTTTTTTTAATGTATTCTACAATATCACACGGCTGACAATCTAATTTATCACACAAGTACATTATTGTATCAACCGCCACGTTTTCATTTTTAGCTAATCTGTTTACCAACGTAGGGGACAAGTTAAAGCCTTCGCCTTTCAAATCTTGCTTTTTAAGTCCTCTTCTTTCGAGTGTTTCCCATAATCTTTTGTATGAAATTGAACCGCTATAAGTATTCTTCCTTCTTTCAGGCATTGCAAAGTCTCCTTTCATATCATATTAAATATTGTACATCCTTATGTATTACCTGTCAACTTGATTATTTCGTACATTTTTGTGTATTATGCATGATATAAAGATACATATTTGTGTACTTTTTACATTTACTTTTAGTACATCTTTGTGTATCATGTAACCATCAAGAGAAACGGAGGAAACGACATGGCAACACAAACATATAAAGTTAAACTTCTCTTCTGGTGGATTCCAGTAAGTGAAAAGGTATTCAATTTATTCGACAGATAAGGAGGGAAACAGCATGGAAGAATTTTTAAGCATGATTTACAGAGCATACACCGAGAACAACGGATGCAGCAAAAGCTATTTCGGAGATCAAACAGATAAGCTAATGGATGAGCTCGACGCAATACTAAGTGATGAATTAGTAAGAAAAATTGATGATCTTTTCATGGATGCAAGCGCCGAAATAGAAAAAAATGCCTTTATGGATGGTTTCGCCTATGCTTGTAAATGCCTTTCAAACGGCAAAATTGAATTTTCCAATGATTAACTTCTCCGGCGGCGGGTAAGACGTAGCATCAAAGCAACCGCCGGATTGCAACAAATAAAAAAGCCGCCCGACATCCTGAACAGATCACCCGAGCGGCACCCAAAAAGAAAGGCACCCAGATTATAACACGGGTGAAAAGGTAAAAGCAAATGAAAAGAATTGAAGATCTGGAAAAGGTTTTAACCGCCGAATGTAGCAAATACGAAAAAGATTGTAGCAAATGCCCCTATTCCAAGGAGTGCAACGAATACGCAAGATTATACAGAGAGGAGCAGCAGAGATGAGAAAAACCGGATTAAAATTTACATGGGAAGCAGGAAGCAAGAACAGCAACGCAATAAAGGTATTAAAAAGAGAAAATATAGCTTTTGAATATGACCATTTCGGAAATTTGACCGCTGATTTTTTGGGAATCGAAATTTTTGAAAAAGTTGATTTTGAACAGATCCAAAGTAACGAATTTGAAATCTGCATAGCATAGCCGAAACGCTCCGCCCTGGGGCGTCCGCAACGATTCGCCACGTTGCGCTGATGATGGCAGGCGAGAAAGGGAAAACATGGAAAAATGGACGATTGAAGAGCTTTACAACCTTTGGAGAGGTCGAGGATATACCAAAAAAGAAGCACAGGCAAAAGCCGAAAAGGATTTTAGAGAAATGCACCGGAAGAAATCCGAAGCAGAACGCCACCAGATCATGCAAGAAATGCTTTACAACTAAGTCGAAACCGCCGCCCGGCGGTCTGCAGGAACTGCCCCACCTGCACCGATGAGACAGGGCACACGATGAAAGGACGGTTGATATTATGGAATTTATGGAAAAATTGCAGAAACAGAAAGACAATGCGAAAGCCGCTTATATTAAAGCCCGGGACGAATGGGCGGACACCAGAACCTCCGAAAATATCAAGGGTGACTTTGAAAAATGGAAAATTGTTTGTGATAGAAAGCGTGATTGTATGCGCTTGGGTGTACTTATTTAGGCAAGCGGCGGCGGTTCCCGGGGTTCGATTCTCCGGCTTGCTTTTACCCGGAAACGGAAAAAATTGAAAACATGGAGGAAATAAGGACATGACAATTATTGAAAAAATGAGGAAAGACGGATACCCAAAGATTATAAAAGGTAACGGAGGATATAGAGCATATTTGAAAGATATGCAACCTTTAGGCGGTGGAGATTATATGGCTATATATCGCTATCCCGGCGGGGAATGCTGTCATAGTCTGGAAGAAATTCAAAAATGCTTTGAAATCATTGAACAATAGCCGCCGCAGAGGATGCCCGCCGGATCACTACCGGCGGCGGTTTTATATTCAAACGAAAGGAGAAAAAAGCACATGAAGGAAAAGAACCTCGAACGGCTTTATAAGCTACTGGAACGCGCAGAGCGCGAACACGACACAGAGACAGCCGCCGCCCTGCGGTGGGCTATTTACGAGTTAGAAAGGGGATAGAATCATATGGGAGCTTATACCACGCTGGCAGTTAACGAAGAAAGCTATAACCGTATTGTTTCGCTAATCCGCACCGGCTACACTGGAAAAGGCAACGTAATACACCGCCCTGCGCCACATATGGCCTGCTGCTTAGTTATACAGGCTAATTTAGGCTGCAGGATCGGTGATATTTTGCACTTGTCCCTTTCTTCTCTGGTGCGTGATGGCGATCACTACAGAATGGACATCGTGGAAGAAAAGACAGGTAAGGCACGGCGGCACCAGGTACCGGAACCGGTTTATAACTATATTCGGGACTACTGCGAAGAAAATAGAATCAACCCAGAGCGGCGCATATTCCAATTTACAGAAAGGGCTGTACAGAAAGCGCTTAAGTCTGCTCGGGAATATTTAGACATCCCGCAGACCTCAACACATAGCTTCCGAAAGTTTGCCGGCCAGCAGATCTATAAAAACTCCGGCCATGATATTGAAGCAACAAGGGAATTTTTCCAACATGCCAGCGTTATGACAACGCAGAAATATCTTGCCAAGTCCTCGGAGCAGCTGGCGCAGGCTATAAATAAAAGTGTACACTTACCGACCGAAACAGATTGACACAGGGGGAGCGACCGCGTAAAATCCATTTTAAGGCAATTATGCTGCCTATACGTGAGTTTCTGCGTCTGCTCTCCTATCGTCAAAATTTGAGCCAGCCAGAGCCGCAGGCGGGGCATATTATAAGTTTGTGGAGTGTGCCCCCCAGAACTGGGGAAGAATAATCAAGAATACTATATCCAAAATCAGATCACATTTTTCAGAACAAATCTGTGTGAAATCTACACAAAATTTTGAAAAAATTCCATTTCGATTTTTCAACTGAAAATGAGGGGTAGGGGGGTATCAAAATCATTTACCAAGATTTTTTGAAAACTTCTCCTATTTTTGCGCAAAAAAATAAACCGATCTATGGTCGATTTATCTTTAGTAGCACTTTTGCAGGAATCTCCTTTCCTTTGAACATTTATCTAAAAGTAATCATAGGTAATCAAAACATTTTTGCCGAAAGCCGCATAAATACTGGGATTTTAGCGTTTGAATAGCGAGTTCGAATCCCGCCACTCCGATTCATTAAAAGATTCATTAAAAAAGTCCTTGATTTTCAAGGACTTTTTTTGTGTTGCATTTCATGTTGCAATCCGGTATTCACTTTTTGTAACGCTTCCGGCATAGCTCCTTTACATGGAAAGACATGTCATGAATGTTCTTTCACATACTGCAAAAATTCCGGTGTCTTTGACCAGTATTTCACACCCCAGTTTTCAAAATTCCATTCTTCCATGTAATCATTGCACTCGAAATCCACATAATATATTTCTTCGTTATGTACAACAAAATTTGTTGGAAAATAATCAATATTCGTATTGGCAACATATAACAGTGCACACATTCTATGCAATTGCTCGATATAGTCAGTTTTCATCTTGTCTTCTAAAACCAACTGATAGATCGTGTCACCGTCAATAAACTCCTTCAAAATGCGTTCATTTTCCACATCTGTTTCAAGCATGACTGGCATTTTTATTCCGATTTCTTTTAATTTCCTGTAATCCCTGATTTCTGCCTCAAGCTTGTTTCCGAACTGATAATAATCACAAGGTTCATGATGTATCTGTTTCAAAACATACCTGTTATTTCCAGACTCTGCCAAGTAAGAATATCCACCTTTCCCCTTTCCCAGCAATTTAATTATTGTATAGCTTTTCCCATTTACGGTCATTTCTTTATTCATGTGTTTTCTCCTCTGTTCTATACCTCATTGATTACGGATTTTTAATATTCTGGTTTCATATTACAATAGAAATATAATTTTCACAAAGGTTAAGCGCGTAACCAACCACATTTTTTTAGTAATGGTAATTGCAAAAAAATTCCGCAAACCTTTCCCGGCTTGCGGAACCTTCTAAACATATTATAATTTTTTCACGCACCGAATCAGTGCATCCACATTTTCTTCCTTCGTGGCCCAGCTGGTACAGAATCGCACACAGCTGTGTGTGGCATCGATCCGCTGGTCATAGCTGTACTCGAACTGCTCTGCGATTTTTTCAAGATGAGCATCCGGTACAATGACGAAGATCTGGTTCGTCCGGTTGGGTGCCAGATAGTTGTAGCCCTTCGCGGTAAATGCCTCCCGCAGCTTCTCCGCCATGGCAATGGCATGGGCAGAGATCTCCTGATAGAGACCATCTGTGAAAAGCGCATCAAACTGCAGTCCTAACAATCTTCCCTTGGCAAGCATGCCGCCATTCTGCTTGATGAGATATCGGAAATCCTGTGCAAGCTCCGGGTTTTTGATCACTACTGCTTCTCCGAACAATGCACCAACCTTGGTTCCACCAATATAAAATACATCACAAAGCGCCGCAATCTCCGGCAATGTCAGATCGTTGTCCGGCGCTGCCAGTCCATAGCCCAGTCTGGCGCCATCTAAAAACAGATACAGTCCGTATTTGTGACAGGTCTCGGACAGAGCGGTCAGTTCCGCTTTGCTGTAAATGGTTCCAACCTCTGTGGGATTTGAAATATAAACCATTTTCGGCTGTACCATGTGTTCAAAGCTGTCGTTGTGAATATGGGCTTCGTAAGCCTCTGCTACCTGCGCTGCCGTGATCTTACCGTCAGGACTGGGCAGTCCCAGTACCTTATGTCCGCAGGCTTCCACCGCACCGGTCTCATGGACATTGATATGTCCTGTGACAGCGCAGAGCACGCCCTGGTGCCTGCGAAGTGCTGCATTGATCACGGTGACATTGGTCTGGGTTCCGCCTACCAGGAAATGGACTGCCAGACTGTCATCCCCACAGGCCTTACGGATCTTCTTGCGCGCCTCTTCGCAGTATTTATCCTCACTGTAGCCCGGTGTCTGTTCCATATTGGTCTGCACCAGACGTTCCAACACTTTCGGATGTGCTCCCTCATTATAGTCACACTGAAATAAAATCTTATCGCTCATTTTTTATTGACACCGCCGTGACAGTGTATTTCCTCCAACGTTATTTATATTTTAGCTTTTTCTATTTGCTAACTCTTTACATTTTTCGATTGTTTCTATCTTATTTGATTCTTTGGACTTTCTGTTACTCAAATTCAGTCAGTCCTTCGTCTCCAGAACCCTTACCAGATACTCCCACACTCTCTTTGTGGAAGAAATGCTTAAGGTCTCCTCTGTCGTATGAATGTCCTTCATATCCGGTCCCATGGATACACAGTCAAGGTCTGAGATTTTGCTGCCTAACAGTCCGCACTCCAGTCCTGCATGGATAGCCTCCACCCTGGGCTCATTGCCGTACATTTCCGCATACAGTTTCACCATTTTTTCCCGCAGTGGAGAATGGACGCGGTACTTCCAACCGGGATAATCTCCGGTCACCACGTAATCGCCACCGGTCAGTTCCACCAGTGCGGAAAGCTTTGCGATCAGGTTGTCCTTCTCGCTTTCCACGCTGCTTCTGACAGAATACTCAGCCCGTAAAACTTCCGCATCCGCTTTCAGGATACCCAGATTCAGGGAAGTCTGTACCAGCCCCGGCATATCTGCGCTCATCGCCTGTACACCGTTGGGCGTTGCCTGTAAAAAGGCTGCCACACGTTTTGTCTCTTCCGGTGTAGCACAGGTGATTGTCTCTATAGCGTCTGTTAACCTTTTCGCGGTTACCTTTACGTCCGGATCCTTGGTAGCAAGTTCGTCAGCCAGTTCTGCTGCTAAAGCTGCTACCTGCTGTGCTAAGCTTTCTGTATCTTTTTCCTCTACTACGACAACCGCTTTCGTCTGTCTGGGAATGGCATTGTCTGCCAGTCCTCCGTCCGCAGATACCAGTCCTACGGGCATTTTCTCAGACAGCTTCCACAGAAGTCTTCCCAGGATGCAATTGGAATTGCCTCTTTCCTTGTGGATCTCTCCGCCGGAATGTCCCCCTAAGAGACCAGAGACTTCCAGCTCATAGCGCACGCCCGTAAGCTCCTGTTTTTTCATCGGAAAACGGCAGTTCACTCTGGCACCGCCGGCACAGCTGGTCAGGAAAATGCCTTCGTCCTCGGAATCCAGATTGATCATGCGATGTCCCTGTAACATAGACAGGTCGATCTCTCTGGCACCGTCCATCCCGACTTCCTCATCCACCGTGATGATCACTTCCAGACGGGGATGCCTGATCTCTTCGGAATCCAATAATGCGAGTGCATAAGCCACAGCGATACCATCATCGCCGCCGAGGCTGGTATTCTCCGCATAGATGCTGTCTCCGTTGATCCCTACTTTCAGTCCTTCCGTCTTCATATCCATGGTGCAATCCGGTGTCTGCACCGCTACCATGTCCATATGTCCCTGCAGGATCACTACCGGCTCATTCTCGTATCCGGGAGTTGCCTCCTTGACAATGATCACATTTTTCATGGCATCCTGTATATAGAAAAACTTATGTGCTTTCGCAAAATCTACCAAAAAATCACTGATCTGATCCACGTTGCCGGATCCGTGAGGGATCTTCGTGATCTCTTCAAAATAGTAAAATACTTTCTTCGGTTCTAAATTCGCTAAAACAGCCATTTTCATTTCCTCATTTCTGTTCTTTGTTTGGATCCATTTTGCCTGCAGATCGTCCTATACAATCTCAAAGCTCGTAACGATCCGCACAATCCCAGTATAAGTATTTGCTATTTTTCTGTCAAGAATAGAAAAAGGCACACGGATTACGCATAATGATATTGTTTCCTCTTCGCAATCAAAAATCCGATGGTCACGAACAGCGCTAAAAATTCCGCAATCACGATGGACAACCATACGCCGGTAATGCCGATCAGTCCCGGCAGGATCAACACGATAATGATCTGGAACACAAAGGTCCGCAGGAAAGAGATTGCCGCAGACACTGCTCCGTTATTCAGTGCCGTGAAGAAAGAAGATCCCCAGACATTCATGCCTCTCACCAGGAATGCGATAGCATAGATCCGAAATCCCCAAGTCGTCATCTCTAGCAATTTCTGGTCATAGCTTGCAAAAATCTTCACCAACGGCCCTGCCAGAATCTGGGAAGCCGTAAGTAATATCACACCGCAGACCGAGATGATGACCAGACTTTTCCGGCACAGATTCTTCAATTCCGCATGATTGCCGGCACCGTAGTGGAAGCTTACGATAGGTGCAGATCCCAGGGAATAACCGAGATACAAGGTCATGAAGATAATATCCACATACATAATGATACCATATGCCGCCACGCCGTTTTCTCCGGCCGCTTCCATCAGCTGAAAGTTATAGAGCACACCGACAATGGATGTAGACAGATTCGTCACCAGTTCGGAAGAACCGTTCATGCAGGTCTGCCAGATGACTTTTCCGTGCCACTTTGTCTTTCCAAGTCGTAACAGACTACTGTTTTTTCCGGCAAAATAGATGATTGGGATTACTCCGCCGACGACTTGTCCTGCCGCCGTTGCCAACGCTGCTCCTGCCAGTCCCAGAGGGAATACCACGATCAACGCATAATCCAGCACCGCATTGGTCAGTCCCGCCAGGACATTGATCTTCAGGCTGAGTGTCGGTTTCTCCGCTGCGATGAAAAAGCTCTGAAACAAATACTGCATGACAAATGCCGGTGTGGATAAAAACAAGATACGGGAATATAACACACAATCCGCCTCCAGATCACCGCTTGCTCCCAGTGTCAATGCAATCTGCGGTGCAAATGCATATCCGATCAGTCCCAGGACAACAGACGCAGCCAGTGTCACGTATACGATCAGAGAAAAATATTCATTCGCCAGTTCCTTTTTCCCCTCTCCCAGAGTCATGGATACCACGGCGCTTCCACCGGTTCCCGCCATGAAACCGATCGTTCCTACGCCCATCAGCACCGGCATCACCAGATTCAGCGCTGCAAAAGGTGTTTTCCCCACAAAGTTAGACACAAAAAATCCGTCTACAATACTGTAGATTGAAGTACATAACAACATTAAAATGGATGGTGCCACGAAACGCAGCAATCGTTTATAGTCAAAATGATCTGATAATTGTATTTTCATAAAACCCCTCATTTCTGAGTGAAGCATATTTTTCACACTACTCTCTTTCTTTCTTGATATTTGCAATTTCCTCCCGGAATAATTCTGTCTGCCTTTTCATGATCTGCAGGAACTTTTCCATTTCCTGCTCTCCTAAGCTTTCCGTTGCCCGTACTTCAGCATCCATCAGGGGATCTACGATCTGTTCCACCAGCTTTTCTCCCTTTTCCGTCAGGTATATCTTCTTATTCTTGCGGTTGCCTTCTGCTGCACGAAGTGTGAGCAAGCCATCCTCTTCCATATGTTTCAAAGCGGAATTCACCGTCTGCGGCGTGTAAAACCAATAGTTGCAGATTTCTCTCTGTGTGAAAGTCTCTCCTTCCCTCTCCCTGATGCAATAGAGAATCCAGAACGCGGTTTCCGACAGGTTACAGTTCTTAGCATACACACGGTAAATATCATCCAATTCCTTCAATAACTGATTATATAGAGCCATTTGTTTCATGGCTTTTCTTTTCTGCTCTTCCATACGCTTCCAGTCTCCTTTTAAATACATTTTATCCGATATCGGATAATTTTGTATTATAATCCGAAATCGGATGATTGTCAACTCATAAAAAAGTGCACAGAAAGAACACATCCCATTGTGTCTTTCCATGCATCGTTGTATAATAACTTCAGCATCAGTTCCGGGAGGAGTGCGGTACGCCCGTATCGCCAGTGTCTAGGTTCACCTTATTGAATATCCCATAGAACACTCGGCGGCTGATGCTATTCTGAAATATTCTGTATATCTTTTATATTTATTATGTTACCCCAAGACACTATTATTTTATATTTATACAAGGAGCGTTTATTATGAACAAACTTCTTATTTTGGATGTGAAATTGTAACCGGCGGTAATCACAGCCAAAAAGTTGTTCACAAGTCATCCGGTACCGTAATCCCGATTCCTATGCATGGAAACTGTATCGGCGAAGCCTATGTGAAAGAACTCAAAAATCTTTTCGATCAGATTAAAGGAGAATAGGTATGAAATACGAATTTGAAGTCTATCAAATGAAAGTTGAAGATCACTTATTCTGGGTAGCTAAAATTAAAATTTTAAAAGGTTGTGTTGGTCAAGGTGAAACAACCGCCGAAGCTGTCAATGAATTAGAAGGAAACGAATTTGAATGGTTGGAAACTGCCAAGCAATGTGGCATTCCTATTCCCGATATGCATGTAAGAACAGATTCACCGCAATACAGCGGGAAAATTTCTCTACGTTTCTCTCCTTTCGTTCACGAACAAGCTTCTGACCTTGCAAAGAAACAGGGTATCAGCCTTAATCAGTATATTAACGATGCAATCGTATACTACAACAGCATGCTGAATGAAAGAAATACCAGTAATTCAAAAAGTACTAAAAGTATTGATAAAACATCTAATTCAATCATACAATTCGGTCAATCTTAATACTATTGCTTCAAAAGTATGATTTTAAAATTAGGACTAGAAAAAAAGAAGAACATAGGTTATAATATTCTAAGTTCTTTGCAGATATGGTTCATCGGTAGAACGCTAGCTTCCCAAGCTGGAAAGGCGGGTTCGACTCCCGTTATCTGCTTCGTTCATTTCTTAAAAAGCGTGAAAGTCGGTATCCTATTGGCTTTCACGCTTTTTCAAATTACATATTTTCACAACAGTGTTGTTGCTTTTACTTATCCAAGACTCCCAACCACTTCAGAGCGTTCCAAATGCCGTCTTTATCCACGTCCGTGGTGATATAATCTGCCGCTTCCAGCACCTGTTTGCTGGAATTACCCATAGCAATGCTGGTGTGGGCATACTTTAACATCGGCAGGTCGTTATTGCTGTCTCCGATGGCCACAGTGTCTTCCATGGAGATCTTCAAATAGTCCGTAATGTAACGGATTGCTGTTGCCTTGGAATATCCTTTGGGAACAATCTCGTAAAACCCTTGTTCTCTGTCGATAAAATCCAATATTTCCGACAGGTCATGCTTCATTCCGACCATTCCCGCCGGAGTCTCTGCATAAGCATATAATTTATCGTAGTTGCCCGGTGCATTGGCATAGCGATCGTATTTCCGATTTTCAATCTCACGTGCCATATGACGGAAAGTCTCGGTAAATACTTCTTCTCCTCTGGGAGCATAGTCTTCCCTGCTGCCTTCCAGGACGGCATCCACATGATACTTTTTCATGGCTGTCAGAATTGCCTTAGACTCCTCCATGGAAAATGTCTTGTGCATCAGCTGTTTTCCATGAAATTCAATCTCCGTTCCGCAGCCCAATAACAATCCGTCGAATTCCACCTGTCCGGTAAGATTTTCCCCTACCAGCCGTTTCGTACGCCCGGTGTTGATCATGCAGATATGACCGTTGGCTCTGGCGATGCGGATGGCTTCCTTCGTGCTCTCTGACATCAGTTCACTTCCTCCGCATATTAAGGTTCCGTCAATATCAAAAAATATTATCTTCATCTCAGATTCTTAAGCTCCTCTACCAGATCCAGATCGGATTTCTGTACCTTCAGATTCGTGGACACAGGCTCTTCGCCGGGTCTTGTGATCGTAATCTCGATAATAGTTCCTTCCGTGATCGCTCCGCCCATAAAAAATCTGCTTACAAACGCTGCAAATTTGGGATGATTGCTCTCGAAGGTATTCTTCGCATTCATCAGTTTCATCATCATTCCGGGATTTATCATAATGGTCTCCTTCCAAATAGTTGCAAAAAGAAAGGCTGTCCGCACCATCCGAAAACAGTGTGTCCAGCCTTAACAGTTGCTTTAATTATGCGATCTTGGACTTAGCCAGCTCTGCAAGGGTCTTGAAACCTTCTGCATCGTTAACTGCCAGGTCTGCCAGCATCTTTCTGTTCATGTCAACGCCTGCAAGCTTCAGACCATACATGAATTTGCTGTAGGATAAACCGTTCATTCTGGCTGCTGCGTTGATACGAGCGATCCACAGCTGTCTGAACTGACGCTTTCTCTCTTTTCTACCTGCATAAGAGCTGGTCAGAGCTCTCATAACAGACTGCTTTGCTACTCTGTACTGCTTGCTTCTTGCGCCTCTGTAGCCCTTTGCAAGCTTTAATACTCTATTGTGTTTCTTCTTGGCATTTAAGCCACCTTTAATTCTTGCCATGTCTTATTTCCTCCTCGCCTGAATTATAAATAAGGTAAAATCTTCTTCATATTCTTAACATTAGTTGCATCCGTAATTGCAGGCTTTCTCAGATTACGTTTTCTCTTGGTAGACTTCTTGGTTAAGATATGGCTCTTGTAAGCTTTAGATCTCTTTAACTTACCGGTTCCTGTTGCTTTAAAGCGCTTAGCTGCTGCTCTGCTTGTCTTCATTTTGGGCATAACGAGTTCCTCCTAAACTTTACTTAATCTATCGTGCCGGATCCCGGCACTTTTTAACTGTACGAATTAACGCTTCTCAGTTAAAAACATTGTCATGCTTCTGCCTTCTACCTTGGGAGCTTTTTCCACTACCGCAATATCGGACAGGCTCTGTGCGATATCATCTAAGATATGCTTGCTGTTGTTCATGTGTGCCATCTCTCTGCCGCGGAATCTCAGGGTGATCTTCACTCTGTCTCCCTTGGTCAGGAACTTCCTGGCTGCACCGATCTTGGTGTTCAGATCGTTGGTATCGATATTGGGGGAAAGTCTGATCTCCTTGATATCGATGACTTTCTGCTTCTTCTTTGCTTCCTTCTCTTTTCTCACCTGCTCGTATTTGTACTTACCGTAATCCACGATCTTACAAACAGGAGGCTTTGCCGTAGGAGCAATCTTTACCAGGTCCAGTCCCGCTTCCTCTGCCATCTTCAGAGCATCTCTGGAAGAAACGATTCCAAGCTGTTCTCCGTCTTCTCCAATCAGTCGTACTTCTTTGTCTCTGATCTGTTCATTAATCATTAAATCGCTAATGGTTGTGTACCTCCATAAGAAAATGTGTTAAACAATAAAAAAAGCAGATAGCATAACTATCCACCTGTTCCCTTCACGGACTGCCCTCATTCAAATAAATTCCAAACGAGTTCTCTGTCTATGAAAAATCTGAACGCTTACCAGCCTGCGCCGTAAGGTGAGAGTGGATACTCTGCTTGTTGTATCGTGTTCTTCACACGCTTAAATAGAATACCACGAAGTTTTTCTGATGTCAACCCCGTTTTTACAATAATATTACATTTTTTCAGCTTACTGTATTCTATGTACCGGCGGTCTCCCGCCGAATCCGATCACTTGCTCTATTATCCGCAGTTTCGAAACATTTGTCAAGCCGGAATACTGATTTTCTTTTCCGTGATTTACTTTTCCGAAAAAGTAGCACAGGCGGTCTCTCTGCAGTCGCTGGCTCCGCAGCCCTTGATATCCACATGATCCGCCACACACTTATAATTACTATTATAAATGCACTTTACTGCCTCACAGTCGATGCTGATCGTATGGCTTGGATGAGACAGGGAATTGCTGAAAGATTCTCTTCCCTCTCTCTTCTGCGCAAAGCTCTCGCAGCAGGTGCCGTCACAATCACAGGCATGCTTACCTCCCACCATGATGTCTCCCTTGCTGCACAGACAATCCTTATTATAGGAACAATTTTCCACAACACATTTTAAATCTGCCATGTTTCCCTCGCCTTCTGCCGCTTTCTGCGGCGTCTCATCTTCTATTTTGATTTTAAAATTTTAAAAGAGGACACGCGGCAAAAGAGCAATTGCAGTCCCACCACGCGTCATGGATAGTCTGTGCAGATTTGAAAAACTTATGCCTTCTACTGGATTTTTTATGGAATGTGTGCTATATTTTCATTGTTAGTTTTGACTAACTATTTGTTTTTATTCATACACTTAATAATTAAAGAATTGTAACTATTCAGCCCCTTCACAAAATCGCTCTTTCAGAGTTTCTGAATTGTTACAAAATATTTTTAACAGGAGGATTTCCAATGACATCCGAAGAATATAAAGCACTCTCCGTCAAAGAATTCACCGAGGCCGCCAAAGTCTACGACAGCGGTCACTCCGGCATTTATGAAATGTGTAAAGATGATTATCCTTATCTTTTGGAAGAACTGGAAAAAGAGCCCTTTGACTCTGTTCTGGACTGTGGCTGCGGCACCGGTCCCGTGATTGAACTGTTACATGAAAAATATCCCGACAAACATTACACCGGACTGGATCTGACCCCGGAAATGATCCGCGTAGCCCAGGCCAAGAACCTGTCGAATACCAACTTCGTCGTGGGAGACTGCGAGAACATTCCATTCCCTGAGGACACCTTCGATGCAATCATCTCTTCCAACAGCTTCCATCACTATCCGAATCCTCAGGACTTTTTCAATAACGCCTACAGGGTTCTGAAAAAGAACGGCCGTCTGATCCTGCGGGACTACACCACGAAATCCAAAGTGCTTCTGTGGCTGTGCAATCATATCGAAATGCCGTTAGCCCATCTGTGCGGTCACGGAGATGTCAGACTGTATTCCGGCGCCGAATTTAAAAAGTTTGCGGAAACTGCCGGTTTTGAAGTGGTTTCTTTCGAGGCACAGGCAAAAATGCGTGCCCATCTCGTTGCTCGTAAAAACTAATATCGAAATACTGTTTCTTGTCATACCATTCAAAAAATCGCCGTCTCCCTTTTTATTTTTATAAGGAAACGGCGATTTTCATATTTTCCTACTTGATTTTATCCGGCAATCAGCTTACTTGCTCAGCTTCTTGGTTGCGATCTCATCCTTTAACATAGCCAGGAATTCGTCTTTGGATACCGTAGTGGTGTTCTGTTGTCCATGCAGACGATAGCTTACGGTGCCATCCTGTGCTTCCTGTTTTCCTAAGATGACCAGGTAAGGGATCTTCTTCACCTGTGCTTCTCTTACACGGTAGCCCAGCTTCTCTGCTCTCTCATCGATATCTGCTCTGATGTTATTGTCCAGCAGATAACCGTACAGATCATGCGCATAGGCATTCAGCTCCTCGTCGTCGTTCTTGACCGGCAGGATCATTGCCTGTACAGGAGCCAGCCACAGAGGCAGGTTACCCTTGGTCTCCTCCAGGATATAAGCCATGAATCTGTCCAGAGATCCTAAGATTGCTCTGTGCAGGACCACGGGAGTCTTCTTCTGTCCATCCTTGTCAACATAAGTCAGATTAAACTTAGCAGGCAGGCAGAAATCCAGCTGGCAGGTGGACAGGGTGTACTCGTTACCTACCGCAGGCTTTACATTAACATCCAGCTTCGGTCCGTAGAATGCAGCCTCACCGATCTCCTCGGTGTACTCAATGCCCAGGTCGTTCAGAACCTTGCGCAGAGCGTCCTCTGCATTGTTCCACATTTCGTCGTCATCGTGATATTTTACCTTGTCCTCCGGATCTCTCAGGGACAGGACACATCTGTAATCGGTAATACCGAAATCCTTGTAGGTATTGAAGATCAGGTCTACTACATTGGAGAACTCGGACTCGATCTGCTCCGGTGTTACAAACAGATGGGCGTCGTTCTGGCAGAAATGTCTGCCTCTCTCGATACCCTTCAGGGTACCGCTGGCTTCAAAACGGAAATCATGAGCGATCTCACCGATACGGATAGGCAGATCTTTGTAGGAATGCTGCGTGTTAGCGTAGATCATCATATGGTGAGGGCAGTTCATGGGACGCAGTACGAAGGACTCTCCTTCCACTTCCATAGGAGGGAACATGTTCTCCTTATAGTGATCCCAGTGACCGGAGGTCTTGTACAGATTTACAGTACCGACACAGGGAGTCATAACGTGCAGATATCCCAGTCTTCTCTCTTTGTCCTTAATATAATTCTCCAGCTCCTGCCATACGGTGTAACCCTTGGGAAGGAACATGGGAAGTCCACGGCCTACCAGATCATCGGTCATGAACAGTTCCATCTCTTTGCCGATCTTTCTGTGGTCACGCTCTTTGGCCTCTTCTAACTCCTTCAGATGTGCTTCCAGTTCCTCTGCGGTAGGGAAGCAGACACCGTAGATACGCTGCATTACGTGGTTGCTGGCATCGCCCTTCCAATATACTCCGGAATGTTTTACCAGTTTGAAGTTCTTGCACAGCTTGGTGTTGTCTACGTGAGGTCCACGGCACAGATCGGTGAAATCACCCTGATCGTATACAGTGATGTTGCCGTCTTCCAGATTGCTGATCAGATCCAGCTTGTACATATCATCCTTGAACATTTCCATGGCTTCTGCCTTGGAAACTTCTCTTCTGTAGATTTTCTTGCCTTCCTTACAGATCTTCTTCATCTCTTTTTCGATGGCAGCGATCACTTCATCATTGACTACATCGTTGCCGAGATCGATATCATAATAGAATCCTTCTTTTACCACAGGTCCTACCCAGAATTTTGCATGAGGGTACAGATGCTTTACTGCCTGTGCCATAACATGTGCGCAGGAATGATTGAGAGTTGACAGTCTTTCGTCTTCCTTAAAATTTACCATTTTCGTTCTCCTTTTTGTTGTTTTCTAAACTATTCAGAATCTCCATTCGCGAAATCGCTCTTTCAGAGTTTTGCTGAAAAGTCACAAAAAAGTCCCTTGCAACAATCTGCAAGGGACGTATCACACGCGGTTCCACCCTGATTGCAATTATTTTATAAAAAATAACTGCCACTCATTTGCTCGTAACGGGAGCTGCCGGGCTGTATTAAAGCCACTCGGAGATGGTCTTCGTCCGCATCCGGCAAAACCGCTCACAGCTCCTGTTCCTAATAACAGGGCGGTTCTCTCTGGTGCCTTTCTATGCTTCCTACTCTTCTCTTCAACGTTTTCTGATCTTAAAATCTGTTGCTTTAGGACTTATGTTGATATCATAGACCTTTTCACACGGATTGTAAAGAGGTATTTATATAGCTTTCCACATTTTCTCTGGACATATCTAAAGCTACCGCCAGTTCTCCATACAGATGATCCTCTGCAATACGAAAATATCTGGCATCCACTGCTGTCTCCTTACGTCCCGCTTCCTTTCTGGCACGTTTCCGCAGGTAGATCGTCTTGATGATCCGGATCAGATCCTGACAGCTGCTGGTCTTTAAGCAATTCTTGTATTCCTGCTCTAACAGCTTATCATTGGCAATGGTGATCAGCGGGATCTCCGGGATCCTGTGGATCAGATTCTCCGCTTCCTCGTGCGCAAGCACCTTACGCATGGAACCTTCCGCCGTATCCACCGGAATATATACCGTGCTGGAGGACAGATACAAAGGTTTTAAAATATAATACTCTCTCTTCTTATCCACTCCCGCAATGTCTAATGTCGTGATCTCTTCCACCACACAGACTCCCTTACTGCCACATACTACACGTTCGCCCTTCTGAAACACCTTAACCTTCCTTTCCTCTGCCAACTGCAGAAAAATGCAAAACACAATTTCCGTTTACTACCAATAGTATATCCTTATTTTAACAGAAAAAACGCCGAAATGTCAGTATCTTTCGGCGTTTCTGATTATTTTCGTGAATATTGCTCATAAGAAATCGGTCAGGTGTTGTGCATTATTTCTGATAGGCGATGCGTGAATCTCCGTTTTTCAGGTAAATAATGCCTCTGCGTTCGAAGCCGTTCTTCTCTAATAAGTGCTGCATGGTGTGATTATCGAAATGCGTATCGGCCCGCAGATATTTCACCTTGCTCTCACAAAAAGCAACACATTTTGCAAACAGTCCCTTCACTTCTCCGTCTCCTGCCAGGCGATGGATCGTGCCGTAAGGGGTCTCCTCCCGCCAGCTGCCATCCTCAATATAGGCATAGGTTGGTTCCTCCTCCAACAAAAGCATGAATACCCCATGAATGCGTCCGTCCTTTTTATACACATACAGCCGCTGTTTCTCTATATCTGTCCGCAGCGTCTCCGGATCCGGATAGGCTCCGTTCCACTGGTTCGGATTGCCGTTTGCACGCATGTAGGCTTTGGCGATATCATAGATTTTCAGGATCCGGGGCAGGTCTGCCTCTGTTGCCGTTACAATCTCCTCCGCCGGATCGGTACAGTGCCCGTGAGTATTCGAATCTCCATTGCACAGGATGTGTTTTTCCATGATTCCGTAATTCCTCCATTTGTCAGAAAGATAGCGTCATTTTATCACATCCCATCGACTATTTCATCTATATTTTTGTGATCTTCTACATCCTCTTCATATATTTCTTAAGTAAGTGTCATTTTAGAGTCAAAGCAAACTCTTAATAGTTCAAATACTAAAAAGGAAAATGGAATTGTCCACAAATCGGGTTCATGAAATGTGACGAGAGTAGAAAACCTTTCAGCTATATTTTCAAGTATCTGTGTTCCGGCAAGTGCACCGGTTCCGCTGATATAGAAATAAATATCTTTCATGGATATAACAGAGGCAATGCGATCCAGGAATCTGGTATACGACATTCCCAATACTACACCCACGATCAGTATTGCCTGAAACAATATTTTTCTCCAATTTATTTGTAGTGTTTCCTGAATCTTTTTCAACTGTCCCACACGGAAGTCTTTCCCATGAGCTAACATACATAGCACAACTGCTGTCAATGCAGTAAACAACAGTCCTGTTTTTCCCGGGATCTGAAAGAGCCGGCTTTCCGGCATAGTGATCCAACTCCATTGTTGCTCATATAAATCACTTTCCGTTTGATGTGCCATAAAAATCCAAAACTCTATCATTTTGCCAATCTCAGTTAACAAAAAATATCCTAAGATCACAGGCACACATTTAACAGCTTCCTTGATTTTCATCATAAGATTCTCCTTCTAATTTTGTAGACTTTTGTTACTCTTTCGTTCTTTTTTATAATAATTTATTTTTTTATTATTATCATAATTTGTCCACAAAAAGCAGAAATCTGACCACCAATTATTGCACGTCCAACAATATTTTAATACTTACCTGCATATCAACCCTGATTGACAATTCTCCATGATATTTTTCCACAATTTGTTCAATAATCTTCATTCCCCAGCCATGCGCTGATGAATCCTGCTCTCTCTCAGATACAAAATGATTATTTTTGACCAATGGTTTTTCCTTATAGTCATTCTTCATTTCAATTACCAGAAACCCTGCTGTTACCGCAATATTCAATCTGATTTGTTCTTTTGCTGCTTCCAATGCATTGTTCAATAAATTGGCACATAATACACAAAATTCTCTATCCTCCAATTTTAACCCCGACGGAAGAATCGGTGTTTCGACCAACAAAAGAATATTACGCTGTTCCGCTTTCTCTTTTGCTTCACAAATTACAGTATCTACAATATCTACGCCTGTATGTACCGGAATCATTTTACACTGTAGCGGTTCCTGCACGCTCTCTATATATGATAAAGCTTCTCTCTGATCACCATTTTGCAGAAGTCTCTCCAGCGCTCGCAGGTGATGTTTGATATCATGGTACAGTTTCGCATTTTCTGCATAAAAATTCTGTGCTCTGACATATTGGCTCTCAATCAGATCATATTGTGTATCTAATACAGAGATTTGCATCTTCAGTTGCGATTGGCGGAAGTAAAAATATACCATAAGAAGCAGACTCACCAGGCAGGACAGGAAAACATAATTCTGAATTGCATTTCCATAAATCATATCCATGAAAAAATCACACAGAAATGCTGTACTGAAGAAAGCAATGCCAAATGTTTTCAACAGATTCAACGCTGTAAAAGTTTTTCCTATTCCTTTATGTCTTATAGCCGATATCAATATACCATTTATTATCATCCATCCTGCCTGCGCACAAAATTCCGCATTTGTCCAGAAATGTTCCACCAGTCCCAGTAAAACAGTCCAGATAAAAACATAACTGACTACAAGGGATGCCACTTTTTCCACAGAGCCATTCCATAACAGGTATCCTAAAATAGTAAGAAGTAACAGTAACGGAATCCACGACAAATACTTTTGCAGACCATACCATAGCATTCCCGATAAAAATATTGTTAAAATAAATTTTTTATCTGAATCTATGTATTTTCTCCGATCAAAAAGCATATCCATCCATATCAGGAGCCATGCCGAATTGTGTATGCTCCACAGAATTTTAATCATTTGTACTCCATTTTCCATTATCCGTACCTGCCTGCCAATATTCCATTATTCGATGTTTTAATTGCGCCAGCCGTCGTTCTCCGATGTACAATTGCTGCCCCGTAGATAAAACCATCTGGTTATCTTTGATCTGTTTCACATGATATAAATTACACAAATATCCCCGATCCACCCATACAAATTCATCTTCCGGTAATTTCTCCGATATCTTTTTTAAGGAGCTTCTTACCTTACACCTGGTAGCATCCGTCTTTTCAATATATAAATACTTACCTTCTCTCCAAATATATACAATTTTTCTAAATGGTATTTTTTCTATACCCTGTTGGTTTTCTGCAATATAAACCTCTGAGGTACGTGATACAATTTCCCTGAATACTGCCTCCAGTGCCTGTGTGATCATGCTCTCCATTTGTTGCTTCGGAATAAAACGAAATGGTCGGAATTCAAATGATTTATACACATAACTCTCGTAAGCAGACACAAAGATGATCAGAATATCCGGTGCTGTTTCCTGAATTTTAGCTGCCAGTTCAAAGCCATTTAATTCCTGCATTTCAATATCCAAAAACAACAAATCAAACGCTTGACCATCCTCAATTTCATACCACAATGCCTTACTGCTCTGATATACATTACATTCATAAGGAATGCTTTTTTTCATGAAATACTCTTTTATATGTTTTTCCATGAACTCCGCGTCTTCTACTGTATCATCACATATTGCAGCTTTCATTTTCCATGCTGTATACTTTCCCATCGTTTCCCCTTATGTTATCAAAGCGAAATTTCCTTGATACGCATCTGGTCCCTGTTGCAGAACAAGTACCTCTTAAAATACTACAATTTATTTGGATAATTCTCTAACTGGTGGAAAATACCAACTACATTTACAACATCTCCTCTCACATCAAAAATGATAATATAATTCATCTGTGGCACAACAGCCTCTCGATACCCTTTCTTGGAAAGATATGCATCTCTGCACTCTGCGAATTGAAATGGATTAACCTCCAGTCTGTCATAGATTACATCAATACAATCTAACAGATGCTTCGCTGCCTGGTCATTTTTTAATCGATAAATCAAATGATACACAAGCTTATCAAGCAATTCATCAGCATGCTCTGTAACATTTAATTTATAAACCATACTTTGCCCTCTTTTCTCTAAGTGCTGTTCTGGCATCCTTTATCTGTCCTGCCTCAATCTGTTTTTCAGATATCTCGATATCTCTGTACATAGCAATTTGTTTCATGGTTGCCTCATAAATCTCCATGCTCATAATTACCATATCTCCATAACCATTTTTCGTAACATAAATCGGCTCCTCTGTCTTATGACACATATCAGATATCTCAGACGTATTCTTCAAATCTTTAATTGGAATTATTTGCGGCATAATACGCACCTCCTTTTATACCATAATTATACCATAATTATACCCTTTTTCAACCTATTTATTCATAATCAAAAACTCATAATCAAAGAAACGGTCTTTTGACTTATGCCAAAGACCGTTTCTTTTACAATTTTATTCTTCATTCATCTTAGCCAGCTTGGCTGCCTGGTCGGCTGCGATGCAGGCGTCGATGATCTCTTCGATATCTCCGTTCATGATCTTGTCTAACTTATACAGGGTCAGACCGATACGATGGTCGGTGACACGACCCTGGGGGAAGTTGTAGGTACGGATCTTCTCAGAACGGTCTCCGGTACCGATCTGACTGCGGCGCATCTCTGCTTCCGCATCGTGTCTCTGCTGCTGCTCGATGTCATACAGCTTGGACTTTAACAGTGCGAATGCCTTCGCCTTGTTCTGGATCTGAGACTTCTCTGTCTGGCTGTATACCACGATTCCGGAAGGATAGTGGGTCAGACGTACTGCGGAGTCGGTGGTGTTGACACACTGACCACCGTTACCGGATGCTCTCATGACATCGATACGGATATCTTTATCCTCGATGACGATATCAATGTCGTCATCCACCTCCGGCATAACCGCCACACTGATGGTGGAGGTATGGATACGTCCGCCGCTCTCGGTCTCCGGCACACGCTGTACGCGATGTACGCCACTCTCATACTTCATCTTGGAGTAAGCACCCTGTCCGCTGATGGTAAACTGCACTTCCTTCATACCGCCGATACCGATCTCATCCACGTTGATCAACTCTACCTTCCAACGCTGCTTCTCGGCATAATGCACATACATACGATAGATCTCCGCTGCAAACAGTGCAGCCTCATCGCCGCCGGCACCGGCACGGATCTCCACGATTACATTCTTGTCATCATTAGGATCCTTGGGCAGTAACAGGATCTTCAGCTCCTGCTCCAGCTCTTCCACGCGCTTCTTGCTGTCGTTTAACGTCTCCTTGATCATCTCGCGCATTTCTTCGTCTTTTTCCTCTTCCAGCATGGAAAGAGAATCTTCGATATCCTGCTTGCACTTTTTGTACTCTGTATATGCGTCCACGATGGGAGTCAGATCACTCTGCTCCTTCATCAGTTTGCGGAAACGTTCCTGGTTATTCGTGACCGTGGGCTCATGCAGTTCCCCCATGATCTCTTCAAAACGAATCAATAAATCCTCTAACTTGTCAAACATAACTAATTCCTCTCACAATAAGTCCCTAGTACTACCCGGTCCAGACCGGCATAATCCTGCACCACTTGTACCTCGCAGTACCCTTCGGTGCGCATCAGCTCCGATACAGCCTGTCCCTGGTCATATCCGATCTCGAAAAAGAGCATTCCACTGCTCACCAGATGTTTTCCTGCTTCTTCGATGATACGGCGGTAAAAATATAAACCATCCTCTGTACCGTCCAGTGCCATCCTGGGTTCATGATCCCGTACCTCCGGCATCAGTTTCTCCACTTCCGCACTGGCGATATAAGGCGGATTCGACACGATGATCTCGAATTTTCCCTCCACCTTTTCAAACAGATCACTCTGTAAAAAATGCGTATGCTCCGCTTTTTCCGGGGTAAGCACCTTCAAGACATTCCGTCCTGCCACTTCCAGTGCCTCAGCTGACAGATCCACACCCAGTCCTTCACAGTCATTACTGTAATGCAGCAGGCTTAACAGAATGCATCCGGATCCCGTACACATGTCTAACACACGCATCCCGTCATGGAGTTCCTTAAGGACCTCCTCCACCAGGATCTCGGTATCCTGCCTCGGGATCAGCACATGCTCATTGACGCTAAAAGTCAGCCCCATGAAACCCTGTTCACCAGTCAGCTGCTGCAGAGGAATATGCTCCGCGCGCTGACGGATCCAGTTCAGATACTTTTCTTCCGCTTCCGGTGCCACCGGCTGTTCGCCGTGCACCAGCAGATCGTTGCGGTCCGTACCGCACACGGCTTCCAGTAAAAGTCTCGCATCCAGTGCAGCTTCCTCGATTCCCGCTGCCTGTAAGGTGCGGCAGCCCTGTTCGTAACATTCCCGATAGGTCATCTTAATCCTCCGGCTCTGCGGAAGCCTCATCTTTCATCCAGCTCTCGTCCACTTCGTAGCCGAAGGTATCCTGTAAATATTTCTTCCAGTCGAATACTGCTTCTACAGATGCAATAGCTACCTCTGCCATGCTCTCATCCGGCTCCTTGGTGGTCATACGCTGGATCCACATACCGGGAGCCGACAGAATCTTAATAAAGATATTGTCCGTGCGCCCTGCCAGGCGGATGATCTCGTAAGAGATTCCTGCCACAACAGGCATCAGCAGAATACGAAGGATCACCTTCTCCGCTACATTGTCCACCTGAATAAAGAAAAACAGCACAATGCTTACCAGCATAACAAAGAAAATAAAGCTGGTTCCGCAACGCTTGTGCAGCCTGGAGCTATGCATCACGTTGTGCACCGTAAGGGGTCTGCCTTTTTCGATACAGTTAATACACTTGTGTTCCGCACCGTGATACTGATACAGTCTGCGGATATCCTTCATGGCACTGATGCCCCATACATACAGTAAAAACAGGGCAATACGGATCACACCCTCGATGATCGACATCAGAGAACGATTGCGGATAAAGCTCTCAAACAGAGATGAAATAAAATAAGGAAGTACAATGAAGAGTCCCACTGCCAGTACGACAGAGATCACCGTTACGATTCCGGATAATAATTTCTCTCCGTTACCGCCGCTCATTTTATCCATTGCTTTATCGAGCTTTGTCTCCTTACTGTCCTCCTCTTCATAAAAGGAAGCAGAATAATTTAACGCTCTGGTTCCCAGGAGCAGAGAATCCAGGAAATTAAAAATACCGCGGATAAAGGGAAGCTCCTTGATCTTACTGCCGTGAGCCAGCCCCTGATAAGTCTCAACTTCCACTTCGATCTCGCCGTCCGGCTTACGGACCGCCACTGCGTATTTTTCTTTATTTTTCATCATAACGCCTTCCAGTACGGCCTGACCGCCGATTCCGGAATAACGACTTTTCCTTCTAGCCATAAACTTTGTCCTCGTAATGCAATATAAAACAGAATCCTTTTTGTCGTATAGGAAAGCACTTTCTGTACGACAAGAAACGGTTGAGATAAGAATACCTCAACCGTTCGCTTGCAATCTTATTTAACACCGTATTTCTTATTGAACTTATCAATACGGCCATCGGTTCTTGCAGACTTCTGCTGGCCAGTGTAGAATGAATGACACTTGGAGCAAACTTCTACGTGAAGCTCGGGCTTGGTGGAGCCGGTTACAAATGTGTTACCACAGTTGCAGGTTACAGTTGCCTGGTAGTAAGCGGGATGGATTCCTTCTTTCATTTCTTTCACCTCTCTATAAAAATGTCGTGTATAAGTTCTTGTTCTCATCCTCACTGCTTATGGAACCACAAACAGCGGTATTATTGTACCATAAGAGGAGATACGGTGCAAGACTTATTTTAACATTTTTTGCGATAATTAAATAAAGTGATTTTTCTTCACCATGTTCACAAATTCCACATTATTTCGTGTATGGGCAAACATATCCAGAATCCGGTCGGTTGCCTCATCCGGCTTCAGTCCATTCAGTGCCTTACGCATGATATTGATGGCTTCCAGCTCTTCCGGAGTTAACAGCAGGTCTTCTCTTCTGGTGCCGGACTTTGCAAGGTCGATCGCCGGGAAGATACGCTTCTCGGACAGTTTTCTGTCCAGAACCATTTCCATATTACCGGTACCTTTGAATTCCTCATATACCACATCATCCATCTTACTTCCGGTCTCTACCAGTGCGGTCGCCAGAATTGTCAGGCTTCCGCCCTCACGCATATTACGGGCTGCACCGAAGAATCTCTTGGGCATATGGAGTGCTGCGGGATCCAGGCCACCGGACAGAGTACGTCCACTGGGGGGAACCACCAGGTTGTATGCACGGGTCAGACGGGTGATACTGTCAAGCAGGATCACGACATCCATTTTATGTTCAACGAGACGCTTTGCACGCTCGATCACCATCTCGGATACTCTCTTATGATGCTCAGGAAGTTCATCAAAAGTGGAATAGATCACTTCCACATTATCTCCATGGATCGCTTCCTTAATATCGGTAACTTCCTCGGGACGCTCATCGATCAGCAGGATCAGCATATGCATCTTGGGATTGCCGCGCAGAATAGATTTTGCCACTTCCTTCAACAGCGTTGTCTTACCTGCCTTGGGCGGGGATACGATCATACCACGCTGTCCCTTACCGACGGGACTCACCAGATCCATAACTCTCATAGCAATGCTACAGCCGGGAGTCTCCATTTTGATCCGCTCATCGGGGAAGATCGGAGTCATATCTTCGAATGCCATTCTCTTGGAGGATTCTTCTACGGTATATCCGTTAATGCTCTTAACAAACAAAAGCGCACTGAACTTCTCCTGTTGGGTCTTGATCCGCTTGTTACCCTTCAGAATATCTCCTGTCTTCAGTCCGAAACGGCGGATCTGACTGGGTGCCACATAGACATCATTCTCACCGGGCATATAATTCTCGCAACGGATAAATCCATAGCCATCCGGCATGACTTCCAGAATACCGCTGGCTTCGATACCGCTGTCCAGTTCCTTGGGATACTGACTCTCATCATATGCCACATTATTGGGATTGAAAGTACGTTCTTTGGTGTAGGCTTCGCTCCGCACGCCTACGTTCTCCGCACTCTCCCCACGATAATTGCGATCCGGTCTGTAATTCCTCTCCTGTCTGACAGGACGTTCCGATCTCTCCTGCTTTTGCGGTTCTTCGCTTCTGACGGTCTCTGTCGCAGACTCCTGCTTCTGCTCTGCTGCTTTAGCCTCTTCCTCTTTTTTCAGCCGCTCATCCTCTGCCAGCATAGCTTCTACCAGTTCTGCCTTTTTCATCGTAGAAGTACCCTTCAGACCGCGTACTTTTGCCAGTTCTTTTAACTGAACTAACGGCAATGATTCATATTTTTCTCTCATAAACTCCTCCTCTATTCCTTATTATCGTCCATAAAACTGTTAACTAAGGGGATTTACATCTTGATCTACCTATGATGTGTGATGAATTAAAAAGATATAAAAACAACATCTGCGTCTATTATAATATATTTTTTTTCAAATAGGAAGTCCCAAAATTATTTTTTTACAAATCCTTGCTAAGACATCGATTCTATTATATCATTACTAATAGCTGTCAAACACAGAAATCTGTATGACAGATCAACTATTAATACAATTAAGAGAGGTATTGTCATGACAACCAACGAAAAAGCATTACTGATGCACGAAAAATGGAACGGCAAACTGGAAACCGTCTCCAAGACTCCCGTCAAGACCCGTGAAGATCTTGCGATCGCTTATACTCCCGGTGTTGCGGAACCCTGCAAAGTAATTGCAAAGGACAAAGAAGCCGCTTACAAATATACCATGAAAGCAAACACCGTTGCTGTCGTCTCCGACGGAAGTGCGGTTCTCGGTCTCGGTAATATCGGTCCCTATGCGGCAATGCCCGTTATGGAAGGCAAGGCAGTCCTCTTCAAGGAATTCGGCAATGTCAATGCAGTTCCCATCTGTCTGGATACCCAGGACACTGAGGAGATCATCAAAGCCGTAACTTATCTGGCACCCGGCTTCGGCGGCATCAATCTGGAAGACATCAGCGCTCCCCGCTGCTTTGAGATTGAGGAACGTCTGAAGGAGATTTTGGATATTCCGGTATTTCATGACGATCAGCACGGTACCGCTATCGTTGTTCTCGCCGGTGTGATCAATGCCCTGAAGGTAGTCGGCAAGAAAAAAGAAGACTGCCGTGTCGTGGTAAACGGTGCCGGCAGCGCCGGTGTAGCTATTACGAAGCTGCTTCTGACCTATGGATTCCCCAATATTATCATGTGCGATAAAGTAGGTATCGTATCCAAAGACACCGAAGGTTTAAACTGGATGCAGAAAAAAATGACAGAAGTAACCAATTTAAACAACGAGACCGGATCTCTGGCAGATGCTCTGAAGGGTGCTGATATTTTCATCGGTGTATCCGCTCCCAACATTGTCACACCGGAAATGGTAGCTTCCATGAACCGCGATTCCATCCTGTTCGCCATGGCCAATCCCGTGCCCGAGATCATGCCGGATGTAGCAAAAGCAGCCGGTGCCCGTGTCGTAGGAACCGGACGCAGTGATTTCCCCAATCAGGTAAACAACGTGGTGGCATTCCCCGGTATTTTCAAGGGTGCTCTGGAAGGTCGCGCTACCCAGATCACCGAGGAAATGAAGCTGGCAGCCGCAGAAGCCATTGCAGGCCTGGTTCCCGCAGACAAGCTGTCTGACGACAATATTATGCCGGAAGCTTTCGATCCTCAAGTAGCCGAAGTTGTGGCTGACGCTGTGAAAAGTCATATTCACTGATGCAACGGACAGACATAGCAAGAGACTGGCACGGTAAACCCTACTACTCTCTGGATTCCTATTGTAAAAATACGTTTCACCATAAATGTTATAAAATAGCCCTGAATGCCCGGATGTCCTGTCCCAATCGGGACGGCACCCTGGACACTCGGGGCTGTATCTTCTGTAGTCGCGGCGGCAGCGGCGATTTTGCCGTAGACATCCTCGGCAAATCGATGGAAGAACAGATTGCGGAAGGCATTTCCAACTTCGGCAATAAATCCATCGGACAGGATCTGATCGCTTATTTTCAGGCATATACCAATACTTACGCACCTCTCCCGTATTTGGAAGAGGTCTATCGTTCTGCCCTGGATCATCCGGACATCTGCGGTATCTCCATCGCCACGAGACCGGACTGCCTGGGACCGGAGGTACTGGCACTGCTCTCTCGCCTGAAGGAAGAATACCGTGATAAATTTCTCTGGGTCGAGCTTGGTCTCCAGACCATTCATGAAGAGACCGCTTCCTATATCCGCAGAGGCTACCCTTTATCCTGCTTCGAAAAAGCCTGTGCTGATCTGAGGACGCTACAGATTCCCATCATTGTTCACACGATTTTGGGACTTCCCGGGGAGTCTGATACACAGGTTCTTCAGACCATAAATTATCTGAACCGTATCTCTCCGTCCGGCATCAAGCTGCAATTACTTCATGTTCTGGCAGACACGGACCTGGCCGAAGATTATGTTGCCGGGAAATTTGAGGTTCTGACATTGGATGCCTACCTGAATCTGGTCATCTCCTGTCTGGCTCATCTGTCACCGGAGATTGTGATCCACCGTGTCACCGGTGATGGGCCGAAGGATCTGCTGATCGCTCCGAAATGGAGCCTGGATAAACGTGGGGTGTTAAATGCTTTGCATCATCGCATGAAAAAACAGGGCATCCGTCAGGGTGACCTGTATCAAATATAAGATCGTAATACAAGATTGTATAAGAAAGGCTGTTATGACATTATGTTACAAGATCCGCTTACCCTATATAAACTCATTGTGCTCTATATGCTGAATCGTGTCACCTTCCCTCTCACGGCCGCGCAGGTCAGCGATTTCATTTTAGGAAAAGAATATACCAACTTCCTGACGCTGCAGCAGGTGATCAACGAATTGACCGATGCCGGTATGATCGCCACGCAATCCATCCGTAACCGTACGCATCTGTCCATCACTCCCGAAGGAAAAGAAACTCTGAATTTCTTCGAAAACCGCATCGGCGATACGATCAAGCAGGAAATCGATACCTATTTCCGCGAGAACGAATTCACACTTCGAAATGAAGTATCTGTTCTCGGAGATTATTATAAATCCACTTCCGGCGAATACGAGGCTCACCTCGTGGCAAAAGACAGAGGTATCAGCCTGGTAGACATTACTCTCTCCGTACCTGTGGAAGAAACCGCCGCAGCCATCTGCGACAACTGGCAGAAAAAGAACCAGGAAATATACAAATACCTGATTACGGAGTTGTTCTAATCCCGCAATCAGGTACCTGATTTTATGATTCTTTGTTTTCAGAAGAAGCCTCCGCGGCTTCTTTTTTGATTCTCGCCATATGCTCGCGGATCTTCACTTCATAGCCGTTGCCGGATGGCTGGTAGAACTCTCTACCACTCAGTTCATACGGCAGATACTGTTGTTCCACATAATCATTCGGATAATCATGTGCATATTTATATCCTGTGCCATGTCCCAATTTTGCTGCTCCTTTATAATGTGCATCCTGCAAGTGTGTCGGAATCGGCAGATCTCCGGTGGCATGTACCTCCTGCATTGCCTGAGATACCGCTTCATAACTGCGGTTGCTCTTAGGCGCTGTGGCAACATAGGTTACTGCCTGAGCCAAAATGATCTGTGCCTCCGGCATACCTACCCGTTCCACCGCCAGAGATGCATTTACCGCTACCACCAGTGCCTGTGGATCTGCATTTCCCACATCCTCCGAAGCACAGATCATGATACGTCTTGCGATAAAAGTCACGCTCTCTCCTGCATTCAACATTCTCGCCAGATAATATACCGCCGCGTCCGGGTCAGACCCCCGCATACTTTTGATAAATGCGGAAATGGTATCGTAATGATTGTCACCATTTTTATCATATCGTGCTGCTCTCTTCTGAATACACTGTTGTGCCACATCCAGAGTAATGTGAATCTTCCCGTCAGCGGAAGGTTCAGTAGTCATAATTCCCAGTTCAATGGCATTCAGCGCGTGTCTGGCATCTCCACCGGAGATATCCGCCAGGAAATCTAACGCATCTTCATCTATGGTTCCGTTATAGGCACCCATTCCGCGGTCCGTATCGTAGACCGCTTTTTTTAACAGTTCTTTGATCGCTTCCTTTGGAATCGGCTTTAATTCAAAGATCACCGAGCGGGAGATCAGAGCTCCGTTCACTTCAAAATAAGGATTCTCTGTGGTTGCACCAATGAGGATGATCGTACCGTCCTCCACATACGGAAGCAGGTAATCCTGCTGTCCTTTATTAAAACGGTGGATCTCATCGATGAACAGGATCGTACGTTTTCCGTACATTCCCTGCAGTTCCTTAGCCTTTTCCACCACTTCTTCCATGTCCTTTTTACCGGCTACCGTGGCATTGATCTGCCGGAATTCCGCGCTGGTGGTATTGGCAATGACCTTCGCCAGCGTCGTCTTGCCGGTGCCGGGCGGTCCGTAGAAAATAATGGAGCTGATCTTGTCTGCTTTGATGGCGCGGTACAACAGCTTATCCTTACCGATGATGTGTTCCTGCCCTACGACCTCATCCAGTGTCCGGGGACGCATTCTCGCCGCCAGAGGAGCCTCTTTTTCCATATTGGTACTTCGCATATATTCAAATAAATCCATATGATTACATCCTCTGTTTCTATTTTTGCGTCCAAATCTTCAACCGCCGCTTCAGTACATTTGCCTCCAGCGGGGCCAGCAGCAGATCCTGGATTCCTTCCGTCTCCAACGCACATTTCATCTGTGCAAGATTCCCTTCCTTGCAGATGGCGATCATGGAAAGCGCATGTTCTCTCTGTAATCCTCCAAGCTCCTGCCAGCGTGCCTGTCCTCCGTCCTCTTCTTCTGATACATCCACGAACAGGCCCAGAATGTCTTCGCCGGTCTTCTCTCCCATGTTCTCTCTGATCTCTTCCACCGAGATTACTTTCTTCAGATGAACAAACTCCGGCAGTGCAAACTCCAGCATGCTGGTAACATTCCGGGAGGATGACCACACAAAAGCCTGTGATTTCTGATCAGGGGTCTGATTTTCCTCACCGAACACGCTGTAGCGTCCTTTTCCCGACTTCTTGGATACATACAATGCCTGATCTGCTTTTGCCGCAAGATCATAGTAGCAATGATCCTCTGGATCGGAAAATGCTATTCCCACACTGATGGATATATTTTCCGGTATGGATAAGTTCTCTTTATATTTTACAAGACTGACCAGATTCTCTGCCTTGATCAGTGCGATCTCTTTGGACGGAATGTCTCCCATCAATACTGCGAACTCATCTCCACCCATACGTCCCACATAATCTGTGCTGCGGAACTGTGAAGAAATGACTCCTGCAATGACGCTGATCACATGGTCTCCCATAGTATGACCGTATACATCATTTATGGATTTGAAATTATCGATATCTATCACCATAAGAGCATGCAGACCATCCTCATGTTCTGTCAGAGTCTTCGTGATCAGCTTCTCTACTGTCATCTTGTTGAACAGACTGGTCATCTCGTCAATCTGCGACTTTGTCTTCCAGGCCTTCTGCTCATCTCTGCTATTCTGCAACCTGCGTTTTACCCCCAGTGTATTATTGATGCGGGTAAGCGCGATCCGGGCATCTACCGGTTTGATAATGAATTCATCCGCCCCCAGTGCAAATGCTTCCGACTGGGAAGACACCGATTCCGTATTCGTCAGAACGATAACCGGCGTATCCTTGAAGCCCTCCATATTCTGTCTGCGGCGCAGTACTTCAAAGCCATCGATCCCCGGCATGACCAGATCCAGCAGCACCAGATCAATGGCATCGCTTTCCTTCTCCATGATCGTAAGACATTCTTCACCGGAAACAGCCTCTGCGAAGTTAAAATACTCCCCGAGAGACTGTCTGATCACTACTCTTTGAAATTTTGAATCATCAACGATTAATAATGTTTCTTTCTTTTGTAAACTGCTCATGGCTGTCGGATCCTGCTTTCCGTATCACGTCGTTTAAAACGCGATACAGTTATAGTATATCCAACAGCCATGTGCTCGTCAATTTAAAATATATCTACTTTTTACACAATTTTTATGTGGCGTTTCCCTTTAAAGATGAATTTTACTACGTCTGCGGAGAATTCCTCCGAATGTCACCAGACCTGCAGCTGCAAGCAGTCCGATTCTCTGTAATATCTTTTTCATCTATTTTCTCCAATCCGTATTCTTGTAATACCTGGTTTACAGTCCCAGCAGCTGTTTCTTCTTCGCTTCGAATTCTTCTGCCGTAATGACACCCGCATCCATCAACGCCTTATACTTAGGCAGTGCCACGGTGGGATCCTCTGCCTGTACGGGTGCGGCCTGCGGTGCACTCTGCGTACTCTGGGTTGCGGCGTGGAGATCTATTACCTGTTCCTGTACCTGGGGATCGATGATCTGCATCAGGTTTTGCGCCAGTGCATGCAGTCCTTCCGTCTTCTGGGTATAATCATCCAGATAATCGATGGTGCTGGGCTGATCGGAATTGAATTTCGGTGCTCCCGTCTCCTTATAGAAGCTCTTCCAGTAAGGGTGCTCCAGCGTGATCTCCACAGCGAATTTCTCTACCGGATTCGGAATATTGAAATCCGGCTCGGTCATACGGTCTCTGTAATCCGGATCATCTCTTCTGAAGTTATCGTCTCTTCTGCTGTCCTCCATGTTACGACGCATTTCTTCCATCATCTCATACTGATGCCGCAGCATTCTGTATTCATCGATCCTGGGCTTTAACTCATTTAAACGCTCCTTAATATTACTCTTGTAGCTCCGGAAGTTCCCCTTTTCTCCTTCGTACAATACCTCGCCGTCCTCCAGAATACGGAAGGACTTAATGTCGGAGGGCTCCAATGCAAATGCCGTGTCAACGACTCCCAGCCGCAGCAGCTGGTGATCCATATCCAGTACCAGGCTTCCCTTGAAAAATCCGAAATCATAACGGTAAGTCTCTGTAAAGCTGTCACGCAGCGGCTTGTTGGCATCATAACACTTGATATATTCCCGGAAATCATCCAGCGTCATGGAATTGAACACACCATCCGGCAGATCGATCTTGGCTGCACACTCCTTGCAGAGATTCTGCCCCTCCACCGCTGAAGCCAGCAGTCTCGGTGTCGGACTTCCGCAGATCGGACATAACTTTTTGTTGTTTGTAAATAATCCCATCGTTTTACCCTCCTTAAGAATGTATATGGATCACATGATTTCAATTATTTTTTTCCGGTGATATCCGCAGATTCCCGCTGCGATACGATCCGGTATTCTGTGAAGCATACAATTATAGTTTTCCACGGAATCGTTATAGATCAGTTCACTGGTCTTCACCATATGTTCATAACTTTTTGCTGCCTTCCAGTATTTCTGATAAGTCTCCTGTGCCTGCAAAAGAGGCATGGTTTCCGAGATCTCTGCAATATTTTTCTGTACTCTTAATAATTCTCTCTGTTGTTCTGCTATCCACTCCGGCATCCCGGTCATTTCGACATTCTGTGCACTCTCCAAAGAAAGTTTCATTTTTCGAAAAGTCTCTGCATCCATGGTATGTCCGAGAAGCTCCGCCAATCCTTCCAACGCTTCCCATTCTGCAGAAAGCTGCACCAGAGTCTGATGCATGGCATTCCGGATATTTTCTTCCTGTAGCTCCAGCTTACGACGTACCGATACGAGCCAGACACCAAAAAGGGAGGCAAGCAGCAATACGATAATTATAATTTCCATCGTTACTTCTCCCCTCCCCTTTTCATTCCTTCTATGCTCGCAAAATTTCTTATTGTACCTTACTGTACAAAATAAAGTCCGTCATAACCATTCATATCAGACATAGCGATCAGTGTTACAGTATCTCCCACCTCAGACAAAAATCCGGCATAGGTAACCTCTGTTCCACCAAAATCAAGTGTCATCTTGATAGCTGTGTTGTCATCGGAATACTCATAAGTACCTTCTGCATTTCCGCCGCCCTGTACCATGGTAACTGCACCGTCTTCACCAAATACAAGCTGTAAGGTACCGCCATAAGTCTCCAGTGTTGCGTTTAGATCCTCTTCTTCCATCTCAACACCATCGATCATACCGCCGGCAAAGTTCCATTCTGTACCACTCAGATCCGGGATCTCCATAACTGCCACCTGTAACAGGGGACCGCCCTCTGCTTCTGTACCTGTCTCTGCTACAGTCTCTGTGGGAGCTTCTGTTGCTTCCTGGGTCTGTACTTCTACAGACACTTCTTCGTTGGTGTTCTCCACAATCACTTCTTCCTCACCGCAGGCTGTCAGGGACAATGCCAGTACCAGACCCATCACACATGCAAAAGTTTTGTTCTTCATAATATATTTCCTCCTTCTTACAACATTTTTCTGTTGTCTGAACATATTGTACCGTATTTTACCCGTTTCAGACTCTTCATGACACCAATCGACCCAAATATGTTATAAAACGACCGGAGAAATATTCTCCGGTCGTCTCGCAGGGTAAATCTATGCTAAAAATGTTTGGTTTTTACGAAAGAAATAATCAAAAAATTTATCTTTTAATTCCGAATATTTTCCATGAGGAATCGGAATCTGTATGCCATCTGTCATAGTGATGGTCTTACTGGAAATATTCTGCACATAATCCATATTGATGAGATAGGACCTGTGGCAGCGTACAAATTGTTCGTAATCCTTCAGCTGTTCGCACAGATCATCCAATCTACCGATACTGTCCAGCGCTTCTCCGTCCTTACGGTGGAACAAAAGTGTCCGTCCCATCACCTCACAATATTGCAGTCTATCAAGGTCCAGTCTGGTAATTCCGGTTCTGCTGCGCAGAATCAGGCTGCTTTCCTTATCTTTTTGGCATTCCGAAAGTACAGAATCCATCAGGCGGTAAAAACTTTCCTGCCAAATAGGCTTCAACTGGTAGAAATAAGCGCCTACCGAATAAGAATCCACAGCATACTCTGACGAAGATGTCAGATAGATAATCTTTACCGAAGTATCATACTGCCGGATTTCCATGGCCGTACTGATACCGTTCTGCGCAGGCATCAGCACATCCAGAAAAATAATATCCAGCCTCGTCCCTCTCTCCACTTCCGCCAGCAGCTCCAGCGGACTGTTAAATGAGGCATATACAATATCCTGATTCCGTTCTACCCGATACTTGTCCGTCAGCGTACTAAGGTCTCCCAGTACCGACAGATCATCATCACAAAATGCTATTTTTATCATAGGTTTTCTTTCTCAGTTTCCAAACTCATCTGTAATTACCATGACAATTATACGCACACTTGAAGCTTTCAGTCAAACAATATTTCTTCCACTGTTACGAATTGGAATCCACGTTTCTGTAAAACATCCACCACTTCCAGTGCGGCAGTCACAGAAGAATCATAATAATCGTGCATTAAAATAATATCACCGTCTCCGGCCTTTTCCACCACTTTTGCCGCAATACACTCTGCATTGTGGGAGCACCAGTCCAGTGGATCAATATTCCACAGCACCGGGAACATATTTAATTCTTTTTCAAAACTTTTGTCCCAGCTTCCATAGGGCGGACGAACGAAGCTCACCTTTTCCCCGGTAATATTTTCCAGGATCTCATTGGTCTTTACCAGTTCCTCCCGGAACGTTTCCCTGTTCCCGGAGGTGAGTTGGATATGACTGTACGTATGGTTTCCGATCAGATGTCCTTCCTCCTGTTCTCTCCGGATAATATTGGGATAATTCTGTGCGTTCTCCCCGGTCACAAAAAAAGTCGCCACCACATTTCGTTCTTTTAAACCATCTAAAAGCTGTTCTGTATACCTCGGATGCGGACCGTCATCAAACGTCAGAGCAATCTTTTTCGCCACATCTTCCTCTCCGGTGATCTTCCCGGTCGATACTTCCTGCGAAGCAGGTGCTGTAGTATCCTGACGTTTTCCTCCGGCCCACAGGCATAACATTCCCATGATCATATCAAAAACCAGAATTCCCACCAGCGTTTTTTTCATTTTCATCCATCCGCTTACTGCTTTCACAGAAAATATATGCATCCGGACAAACGGCAATTCCTCGCAGCAAAAAAGGAACTTCGGAGCACAAAACTCCAAAGTTCCTTTCTGTTCTATGTCTGTCATCAAATCTTGAATACAGAAATCTCGTTCTTGAGACCTTCCATATTCTCATCCAGTACACTTGCCGTATTGCTCAGCTTCTCTACATGCTCAAGCAACTTATTAGCCACATCATTAACAGTCTCGGCACTTCCCGCAGTCTCTTCGATGATATCCGAAATATTCTTCACTGCTGCTACCGCTGCACTACGTTCGCCATCAGCCTTTTCTGTACTTGCTGCAATATCCTTCAATCCCTCGATCAGCTGCCCCATACGAGCCTGCATCTCACGGAATACTGCAATTACCTCGTCCACTGCCTTGGTCTGAAGCTCTACCATCGCCTGTGCCTGGCTTGCGCTGTCTACACTGTTCTGCGTCTGTGCAGTAATGTTCGCAACATTATTGCTGATCTCACCGGCCGCCTTGGCGGAATCATCTGCCAGCTTGCGGATCTCTTCCGCTACCACAGCGAAACCTCTTCCGGCCTCTCCCGCTCTGGCTGCCTCAATGGAAGCATTTAGGGACAGCAGATTGGTCTGCTCCGTAATCTCCGTGATCGTACCAACAAAGCTGTTGATGATCGCGGATTCCTTACGAAGAGATTCGATACTGTCACTTACCTTTGCAGTCATCTTGGTCGTCTCACCGGCTCTGTCACCCAGTACCTGTACGATCTCCATTCCTTTGTTGATCATACCCTCGGTCTCATCCACCAGTTTTTCAACACGTTCTACCACGCGGCTTACTTCCTGCATTTCATTGGAGAGGACATCTGTCTTCTCCACACATTCCTGTGCATGTCTGGACTGTTCTTCCATGCCTTCGTTGATCTCTCCGATGGCTCTGGTAATATCCTGGGAATATTCATGGATCAATTCGGAAGCCTGTCCTACATTCTGTGCGGATACTTCCAGTTCTCCGGTGGCATTGCTTACCTGATTTACCAGCTTCTTGGTATTCGTGATCATATTGGTCGCAGATCCTGCCAGATTCTGGAACTCATCATGTCCCTTGGCAGATACCGTCACGGTCAGATCGCCCTGTGCAACATCACCGAACTTTTTGGAGATTCGTTTCATGTTATTCTCAATACCGGCAGTAATAAAGATACCCACGATCACAACGATCACACATGCCAGAAGCACCAGTCCAATGGTCATATTACGAATCTCCATAGCCTGGCTGGTCACCACACGCATAGGCACCAGTGCACAGGTGGTAAAGCCCACTTCCGCACTGCGGCTATAGATAAAGAGGTATTTTTCTCCACGGAACTCCACTTCCGCAGTGCCGGAATCCGATACTGCCTGCTCCATTACCCCATTATAAAATTCCTGATCGACGAATACTTTCTCATCCTCAGCCAGAGTACTCTCTTCACCGTCTTCCAGCTGCTCCACTACCAGTTCTCTTCCACTCGGAGTGATAAATCCGATGATACTGTCATCACCGATATCGATCTCCTTCAAAAAGTTCGTAATAGCCAAAGGCTTCATATCAATAACAACGCAGGCATTGTTAGACTGGCTCATCATCTGAAAAGACAATATGTAGTCCTGCTGCGTCTCTTTTACCTTTTCATCCAGCACCGGATGGCTGTCGATCCACTGTGGGATACTTCTTCTGCCTTCGCCGGAAGCTACCGACTCCTTATATTCATCCAGGAATCCATCCACACCGGAAGAAAGCTTGGTAGACAAAAGTCCCACACCTTCCTTGGGAATAATGTGCATATGGCTGATGAACGGATTCGACGTCTGCACCGATAAAAGATTCGACTTCGTAGCTGTCAGGAAGTTCAGCTTGTCTACCGGATTATCCTCGAACATTCCCAGGAAATATTTCCGAAGATCATCGTCATACGCATACTTTAAACCCTCGGAACGGATAAAATCACAGGTCATCTCCAGATATTCCGTTGTCATGCGCACAGTCTGTAACGTGGAATCTGTATATTTCTCACTTAAGCCTTCCGCAGACTTCTGGTATGCCGAAATGCCGATAATGATCATGAACACGATCGGCACCAGGAAACATACTACGATCTTATTGCGTATACTGAACAGTTTGGAGCTTTTCCCACTCCTGCCGGATGTCTTCTTCGGTGTCTTTGTCTTTACAGCCTTCTCCTTCGGTACTTTTGTTACCTTTTTCTCAGGTTTTGGCTTCTTTTTGGAAGCTTTCTCTTTTTTCCCCGCAAAAAGAGATTTTTTTGTTTTCTCAGCATTCGTACTCATACAATATCCTCCGGTACATGTAATCATATTAAGAAGTATACCATAATTTTTGCTATAATGAAACAACATTTTATGCGTTTTGTTATACTTTTTTGCACAATTTCAACAAAAATCCATCTTTTTCAAGAATGTTTCTGTGAATTTTACCTGCTCCGCCAGATTCAATATCTGAATCTGTAATTCCTGCCGCCGGTGCAGATCATCCCATGCTCGCAGCTGTCCGGTCAGCATCCTGTTTCCCACCAGTGCAGCACCACTAAGTGCCGTGTTGCCGCCGGTCACGGTACGATCTGTAAGTTCCTTCGGAAGCAGTCCAATGGCTGCAGCTGCCTTCGGATCCAGGTAATAGCCAAAGCCTCCTGCCAGCACCACCTTAGAAATATCCGAAAATCTGATTCCATAGTTTTCCGTCAGGATCTCTATGCCTGCGGCAATGGCTCCCTTCGCCAGTTGTACCGCACGCACGGCTTCTTTCGTGACAAGTACATCTCCGATACGGATCCCCTTCGTAAAATAGGGTTCCTTTAACAGTCCCTGCCGATCCATCAATCCCTCTTCCAAAAGCTTTTGTAACAATTTCACCATATCCGCGCCCCAGATACCACGGTTTGCCCCGCCCTCGAAGGCAGGTCCGGCCGCCGTGGCACAGGCATACAGCTTCTGTCTATTACCCAGCGCCATCTCACCGTTGGTACCCAGATCGATGAGCAGCATGGGCTCCTTCTGCTCCAACATTTGACAGGCCAGTATTCCTGCTGTGATGTCCCCGCCGACAAAAGCAGACAATCCGGGAATGATATGACAGGAAATGCCTGCAATCTGCGTGTCCACAGCTCCGCAATGACTTACCTGAAAAGGTGCCCTGCCCAGCTCTGCCGGATCCCAGCCCATCAGCAGATAGGTCATAGTGGTATTCGCCGCAATGACCATCTGTATAGACTCCTTCTCCTGTATTTTTTTGGAAAACCGCTGCACTCCCTTTTCAATGAGGCCCAGGACTTTTTTCTGCATATCCGCTGCTTTCCCCGGATCCCTTGCCGCCTCTATCCGTGAGAGTACATCGGCACCGTAGCTGACCTGTGGATTCACACTCGGAAAACTGTCCACTACTTTACCGTCTGCATCATAGAGCTGCATAGCAATGGTAGTCGTTCCGATATCCACTGTCATCAGCCGGATACCTTCCGGATTCTGTAAAGATAACGGAGGAAGCTCCAGCTTTTCCGTCACCACCTGCATCCCCCGGATCACTCCGGGACATCTGCCGCAGCCGGTGCAGATCAGACATCTGGTTCCCTTTTTCCCTGTAAGACTGCTGGTTGTATTATACAAACTGATTCCTCTCTTCATTGTAATGATAATCGATGGATGCCAGCTTATCCCTGATCTCCTGTTCCTTCACATCAAGATCATCGCAGAGCTGCTCCAGGCTTCCGTAGTAGTCACGGAGTTTCAGATTGATAAAGCTTAATAACATGACCGGATCCTGTGGTATCATAAAAAAACCTCGCTTTTAAAATATTATTACTATAACATCTTAAACGAAAAAAGCGAAAATGACAAGTCTGCCACTTTCGCTTTTCGTATTACTGTTTATTTATTTTTAGAGCCTTTCTCACATTTGGCGGAAAGCTTATCGTCCTCTACGGTAATGACGATGGTATCGCCCTCCTCCACCTGATCTGCCAGGATCATCTTGGCAGCCAGGGTCTCCACATACTTCTGAATATAACGTTTCAGAGGTCGTGCACCATAGACCGGATCATACGCGTTATCCACGATGTACTGCATAGCCTCGTCCGACAAACGGATCGTCAACTGCTTATCCTCCAGACGCTTGTTCAGATCGGCAATGATCAGATGAATGATACCACCGATATTATCTTTGGTCAGAGGCTTGAACAGGATCGTCTCATCCAGACGGTTCAGAAATTCCGGACGGAAATGAGCACGCAGATCATTCATGACTGCTGCCTCTGCCTCCGGTTTGATGGTGCCGTCTTCGTTGATACCGTCCAACAGATAGCTTGCGCCGATGTTGGAGGTCATAATCAGTATGGTATTCTTGAAGTCTACAGTACGCCCCTGAGAATCGGTGATACGCCCATCATCCAGTACCTGTAACAGTACATTGAATACATCCGGATGTGCCTTTTCGATCTCATCAAACAATACCACGCTGTAAGGTTTTCTCCGGACAGCTTCGGTCAGCTGACCGCCCTCTTCGTATCCTACGTATCCGGGAGGCGCACCGATCAGACGGGAGACAGAATATTTCTCCATGTATTCACTCATATCGATACGAACCATGTTGTTCTCGTCGTCAAACAGTGCTGCTGCCAGGCTCTTCGCCAGCTCCGTCTTACCTACACCGGTAGGTCCTAAGAACAGGAAGGAACCTATGGGCTTGCTGGGATCCTTGATACCGGCTTTGGAACGGATGATGGCTTCGGTAACCTTAGTCACGCCTTCGTCCTGTCCAACTACACGTTTGTGCAATTCTTCGTCGAGGTGAAGGGTCTTGTTACGCTCACTCTCGGTCAGTTTGGCTACCGGGATACCGGTCCAGCGGGAAATGATCCTTGCGATCTCTTCCTCCGATACCTTTTCATGCACCAGAGACATATCCGATTCGCCGACCTTATTTTCCTCCTGCTCCAGCTGTTTCTCCAGTGCAGGAAGTTCGCTGTATTTTAATCTGCCCGCTTTCTCATAGTCTCCTTCCCGCTCTGCGATCTGGATCTCATTGTTGATACGGTCTCTGTCCTCACGCAGCTTGGAAAGCTTATCTACGGATGCCTTCTCGTTATCCCACTGTGCTTTTCTCGTATTGAACTGATCCTTTAACTCTGCCAGTTCCTTCTGCAGATCAGCCAGACGTTCCTTACTGATCCGGTCATCCTCTTTTTTCAGAGCAGTCTCCTCGATCTCCAGCTGTGTCACCTTACGTTGCAGTTCATCCAGCTCCGTAGGCATACTGTCCATCTCGGTCTTGATCAGGGCGCAGGCTTCATCCACCAGGTCGATCGCCTTATCCGGCAGGAATCTGTCGGTGATATAACGGTTGGAAAGTACCGCTGCACTTACCAACGCATTATCCATGATCTTAACACCATGATATACTTCATAACGATCCTTCAGTCCACGCAGGATAGAAATCGTATCCTCCACGGTGGGTTCTTCTACCATAACCGGCTGGAAACGACGTTCCAGAGCGGCATCTTTTTCAATATACTGTCTGTATTCATCCAGAGTGGTAGCACCGATACAGTGCAACTCACCACGAGCCAGCATAGGTTTCAGCATATTGCCTGCATCCAGAGCGCCATCTGTCTTACCGGCACCAACAATGGTATGCAGCTCATCAATGAACAGAATGATCTGTCCGTCGCTGTTCTTCACATCATCCAGTACAGCTTTCAGACGTTCCTCAAATTCACCTCTGTATTTTGCGCCGGCTACCAGTGCACCCATATCCAGTGCGAAAATCTTCTTATCCTTCAGTCCCTGCGGCACATCACCTTTTACAATACGTTGTGCCAGCCCTTCCACCACGGCGGTCTTACCGACACCGGGTTCACCGATAAGTACAGGGTTGTTCTTCGTTTTACGGGACAGGATACGTACCACATTACGGATCTCACTGTCTCGTCCGATGACAGGATCCAGCTTCTGGTTTCTCGCTTTCTCCACCAGATCCTGACCGTATTTTTCCAAAGTATCATAAGTAGCCTCCGGATTGTCACTGGTAACTCTCTGGTTGCCTCTTACGGTAGACAGAGCCTGTAAAAAACGCTCTCTTGTGATGCCGTATTCCTTCCAGATCTCGGCGATCTCCTTGTTGGGATTCCTGATCATGGCAAGGAACAGATGCTCAACGGAGACATATTCATCTCCCATCTGTTTTGCCTCATCTGATGCGCTGACCAGTACCTTGTTCAGATACTGACCAACATAAGGCTGACCGCCCTGCACCTTTACTCTTTTCTCCAGAGCCTGTTTTGCACGGTTTACAAAGTGATCCTTTTGGATCTCCATCTTTTCCACAAGCTTTAAGATCAGGCTGTCATCCAACGTCAGCAGACTGTACAGCAGATGCTCCTGCTCGATCTCCTGGTTGCCATATTCCATGGCGAGCTTTTCACAGCCGTTGACGGCTTCTATGGATTTCTGTGTAAATTTATCAATATTCATAATCGTTCGCCTCCTCACATAAGGTTATGCAATTTTGTTTATCTGGTTAATTTCTTAGACGATGAGCTGCTTTCGTTTGAATCCTTACCTTCAAATTTCTTTTAGCGTTCCTTCGTCAAACAGATGTCACGATCTCAAAATCTCTCTTGTTTCATCTGTTCTATAGTTAATATAACACATAGCGTAAGAAAATCAATTAAGAAAGTATAAACTTTATATAGAATCTTTCGAAAATGCATAATTTCCCCTTTGCATTTTCCATGATGCAATTGATCGATACACTTTCACAACAGGTGTGCATGATTATAAAGAGAGATCAGTCATGGGTCTATACAGAAAAATCTTGTTTTCTGATCCCCTTTTCCGCCATAATGTCACTCCAGAAGATTCACTTTGGGTCTATAGAAAAAAATTTGCTCTCCGGATACTCATTTTTCGTGATTTGAGTATCTAAAATGATATTTTTTCTGTATAGACCCACAGAGCACAAAAATCTATGATATCTACATAAAAAAAGTATCTGAAAAGCACTTTTTTCGCTATAGACCCAAATGGCGCTGCCACCGCATTCCATCTGCTCATAAAGCAGAATGCAACACAGTGGCGGCGCCATTTTTCATCATTTGTTATTCCTATCCGGCTACAAAGGTCAGACCTATTTTGCTGTAACGCCCTTTACTTCATATCCTGCGTCCACCACAGCCTTGGTCAATACCTCATCTGACACATCGGAAGCCAGTTCCACAGTAGCGTTTTTCTGCTCCAGACTCATGGTTACGGCTTTCACGCCTTCTACTGCCTCCAGTGCCTTCTGTACGGTTCCAGTGCAGTGGTTGCACATCATTCCTTCGATACTGATTACTTTTGTCATTGTGTTTGTCCTCTCTTTCTCCTGCTTTACATCTTGTCTGTTATTTTGCTCTGCGGGGGCTTTCAGTATGCACTGTTCTTCCTCCGCAGCTGCATGCGTTATCTCTATTTCCTTACGGGCTGCTTCCGGTGCTTCCTTTTTCAGCGGGGTGAATCCGCTCTTAAAGCCTCTCAGTCGCAGGGCATTTCCCACGACGAAGATACTGCTTAAGCTCATGGCTGCCGCGCCGAACATGGGATTCAGCCGGATCTGGAACGCCGGATACAACACACCGGCTGCCAGAGGGATGCCGATGCAGTTGTAGAAAAATGCCCAGAACAGGTTTTCCTTAATATTGCGGATCACGGCACGGCTCAGCTTCATGGCAGTCACCGCATCCCGAAGATCGTTTTTCATCAGGATAATGTCAGCACTCTCCATGGCGACATCGGTACCTGCGCCGATGGCCATACCCACATCTGCTGCCGCCAGTGCGGGAGCATCGTTGATACCGTCACCGATCATTGCCACCTTGTGTCCCTGTGCTTTCAGTTCACTGACCTTTTTCTCCTTATCCTGCGGCAGTACCTCTGCCACGACTTCGGAGATGCCAAGCTTCTGCCGTACGGCTTCCGCAGTGCGGCGGTTGTCTCCGGTCAGCATGATGACTCTGACGCCCATTTTCTCCCATGCATTGATTGCTTCATAGGAGGTGACTTTGACAGTATCTGATACACCGATGATCCCTAAGAATCTTCCTTCCTGCGCCACCAGAAGCGGTGTCATGCCTTCGTCTGCCATCCGGTTCAAGCTTTCTGCGGCTCCCTGCGGCAGTGTGATATTATTCTCCTGTAAAAATGCAAGATTGCCTACATAGAATTTCGTGCCTGCGGGAATTATCACGCTGCCGACACCCGATACGGTATTTCCGCCCGCCGGGTCCTGTTTCGTTCCCTTGCCAGACACTTCTGTAGCATCCTCCCGTTTTCCGGCATAGAATACTGCCGTGGGACCGTCATTTTTTGCAGCTTCCGCAGCATAAAAATCCGCTGCCAGCGCACCCTCCACACCACGCCCGAAGGTCGCCTTGAAATCCACGATCTCCGGAATTGTCAGCCGGAAGTTTTCCGCATATTCCACTACCGCCTCTGCCAGCGGATGCTCACTCTTTTTCTCTAATGCCGCTGCGATCTGCATCATGGCATCCGCAGGGAAATCACTCTGATAACCGCCTACTTCTTCTACCTTTAGCTTGCCGCTTGTGATGGTTCCGGTCTTGTCCAGTACCACGGTGTCGATCTCCTTAGCCTGCTGTAAGGCTTCCCCGGTCTTGATGAGGATGCCGTTACCTGCTCCTACGCCGGTTCCCACCATGATAGCCACCGGAGTAGCCAGTCCCAGCGCGCAGGGACAGGAAATCACCAGTACGGCAATGGCTGTGGAAATAGCGAATTCCGCAGTTGCGCCGTTTAACAGCCACACGACCAGAGTGACCAAGGAAATGGTCATGACCGTAGGCACGAAGACCCCTGCCACCTTATCTGCCAGCTGTGCAATGGGAGCCTTGCTGGCGCTTGCTTCCTCCACCAGGCGGATGATCTGTGCCAGCGTCGTATCATCGCCGACACGGTCCGCACGACATTTTAAGAAACCTGCTTTGTTCACGGTAGCAGAAACCACATGGTCGCCCGCCTGTTTCTCCACAGGGACACTCTCACCGGTGATGGCTGCTTCGTCCACACTGGAGTTACCCTCCAGCACGATGCCGTCCACCGGTACCAGACTTCCGGGCTTTACCAGGAAAATGTCGCCCTTTTGCAGACTCTCCGTAGGCACTTCCTTCTCCTGTCCGTCCTCAGTTACAAGGATCGCCACCTTGGGAGCCAGATTCATCAGCTTGGTGATGGCTTCACTGGTCTTGCCCTTGGAACGGCTCTCCAGATATTTTCCGACCGTGATCAGGGTCAGGATCGTACCGGAGGATTCAAAATACAGATCGTGTGAATAATGCTCTACTACTGCCATGTCACCGTAGCCTAAGCCATAGCTGATCCGGTACATGGCGAAAATGCCGTACACAAGCGCCGCGCCGGATCCTAAGGCGATCAGGCTGTCCATGTTCGGGCTGCGGTGCGCCAGGGTTTTAAATCCTACGGAGAAAAACTTCCGGTTCACATACAGAATCGGCAACAACAGTAAAAACTGTGTCAATGCAAAATTCATGGCGTTGGCATTGCCGTGCATGATATTCACGATAAATGCAGGGACCGGAATCCCGAACCATTCTTTGAGCATGTGGTGCATGGACACATACATTAGCGGGATCAGGAAGCCGATGGAGATTCCAAGCCGCCATTTCATGGCTCTTGCGTCCGCATCCAGCTTCTGCTGCAGCTCCTGCTTGCCGTCGGCTGCGGACCTTCCTGTACTTCCCGCATTCCCGGAAGTGCTCCGTCCGCCTGCCCCTGCCGCACTGCCTTCGGTCATTACCGAAGCACCGTAGCCTGCTTTCACCACAGCATCAATGATTTCCGTCGAAGTGATCTTCGTCTCGTCATAGATTACATCCATGGTCTCTGTCAGTAGATTCACCGATGCTTTTTCCACATTTTCCAGTTTATTGACTGCCTTTTCCACATGCGAAGAGCATGCAGAGCAAGACATTCCCGTAACATGATATCTTTCCTTCATAAAAATAACCCTGCCTTTCCATAACCTGCAAAGTTTCCGTTATTTTCAGTGCCTTAACGCACGAATTTACAGTTTTATCTGCAGTCATGCCTTTACTTATTTCAATTTTTTCACCAAATCCACTGCTTCCTCTACGATAGCAGTATTCCCCTTCCGGATCTCTTCCACCACGCAGGTCTCCATATGCTCCTTCAGAATCGCATAGCCAAAAGCCTGCAGAGCGCTCTCCACCGCAGCTACCTGCGTCAGGATATCTCCGCAGTATCGGTTTTCTTCCAACATCCGGCTGATACCGTTCAGCTGTCCCGTCATGCGGCTTAAACGGTTCTGTAATTGTTTTCTTTCTTTTTCAGAGCGAGGTGTTGCTTTCTGATGACAATGACAGCATTCCATACCCTTCTCTTCTAATTTTTCTTTTAATTGTTCTGCCATACTTTCTCCCATTCTGAAGCCGGTTCCTGCTATTTTTTCTAAATGCCCACATATTCTTTATTGTCCTCCGATCACATAACATCGTTCAATGTATATAGAAGGACTAATTGTTGCAGTTATGCAAAATACCCCGCAGGGGTATCTTGCATAGTTACAAGATATACCCCTACAGGGTATTTGTCAAGAGGCACTTTCTAATTCCTGCCAGTTCATCTCTGACCAAAACAGATCCTTACGATCTGCATCTTCATGATTCTGTCGCCGGTTCTGGCGAGGAAGCGGAATAATCCGCTGACGGAAGGGTCTCGAAGATCATTGTAGCCCAGCATATAGCCACGGCTTGTGACCTGCAATCTGCTGTCCCACGTGGAAAGCTCACTTTTCGCATCCGAAACCGCAAAATACGCGCCCACATCCTGAATTTTAGCGTTCTTTAGCCATGTCTTTGCTATCATCTTAACCGCTGTCCGGTTCGCCGCGTCAAATACCAGCACACCACCGGGAAAACTGTCAGCCATTGCCTGTACCAGCGTCCTGACTTGCTCCGTCAAAAAATAATAGAATACTCCGGAGGCAAAGAAAATCGCCCCTTCGGACGCGTCGATTTTGGTAAACCATTCCGTATCATTCAAATTGCAGGGAATATTTTCCTCACGGTCTCCGGCGGGCAGTAATTGATTGCGTACGGCGATAACATCCGGGAAATCCAGATTGTAAATTTTACAGCTGCCATTGTCACAGGCTCTTCCTGTACTGTCAAGTCCACAGCCCAAATTGACCACCGCTGCATCAGGATGGTCTGCCAGGTAATTTTGTACCTCCCACGCAAGGTCATTCTGCCGCATGGCAACCTCCAGCGAACCGAAACGCTGCATCAGGCCGTGGGATTTTTTCTCCACCTGTGAAAAGTCATAGTCGATCTGATCGATCAGGTGTACCGCCATCTCGTCCCGATATAGGTTCGGATACAACTCCGAGCATAGCTTCCTGGAATAAAGCGGGATGATCAGTGTCTCCTGTACGGTGTTCTTCTCAATCTTGTATTTCATGGACATCTCTCACTTTCTTGCATTTTTGCCATTTCTTTTTCGTTAGTTTTGTCTAACCACTGTGTATAGTTGCGTGGTTAGTTTGTGCTAACTTGTATGTTTTAGAAAAGCCGCATTACTGCGGCCTTTCAGCTGACTGTTTTTGGTTTTCGTTTATATTATACTGAACTTATTTCTGTTTTGCAAGGTAGATTTCCTAATGCTTTTTTATTCGCGCTTTCTCTGAAGTAAGATTCCCATAGTAATCAGAAGAATTCCCCCGAAAAGTAACATGATCTCCGTTATATAAGTTGCGATGCCTTCTCCCGTCTTCGGTACTACATCCAATTCCTGCGTCACTGCCTGTGTTGCAGCAGGCTGTGCATCAGAACTGTTGTTATCGTTTCCTTTAGAATTCTCGTGAGAGCTTCCACCGGTACTGGTACCTGCGGTCGTCTTTTCCTTTTTCACAATGACATAGGTAGAAAACTGATTGGTCTCGAAGGTGACTTTTCCATCGATCACTTTCGTAGGCAATGCAGTGGTAGTTCCGTTATGATCTCTCACCACCACATAGTCATAATTCGCATCGTAATTGTTGATTCCAAGGCTTAAGGTAATCGGATTGGTAAATTCCGTAATCTTTGTTTCCCAGTTCGTGCCATCCCCTTTGGCTACGATCTGGTTCAGATTCAATTCCACTGCCTGTGCAGATATCGCCCCTGCTACTTTCTGCTGTGCCGCCGTCATATCGTATCCGGTACTGTCGGCAACTGTCAGCTGAAGATTACCGTTTCCTGCTGCATTGGCGCCGTTGCTGATGGATACGGAAGTCACTTCCTTCGCAGCTGATATATCCACCATGTCATCCGCTTTTCCAAATATTCCTTTCAAATGGATCTGGGTATTTGGCATCGTGAAGGTAAATGTGGAAACATCCTTTGCCGCTGCCAGGCTCATCCCGTTTAGTGAAACTCCCTTCAACTGGTATCCGTAATCCGGCTTCAATTCCACGGTAACCTTATCCCCCGGCTGTACCACCAGATTTCCACCGCTGTTGTTTCCTGCATTGTTTCCATAAGGATCGTTGGTATTGGGTACAGCATCATTGATTTGAATGATCCGGGCCGTCCCATGCTCCAGATAAGCATCCTCTCCATAGGTTTTCGAATCATATCCCCATGTTATTGTAATTCTCTCTTTGTCCACCTGAATGGAATAGTTTCTTTTTCCCGTCCATGTCATCGCATTATCTTCTGAAGTTCCGGCTCCCTGGATTATATATTTTCCTGAACCGCTATTAAGTACATATACTTTTACCGTGTCCACAGAATCGTCCACTCTGTATTCTTCTCCAGCCACAGAAATCTTTTTTTCTCCGAGCCATTGATTCAACGTTTTATAGGTCTCTCCGATTCCTATATAGATTTCGATATTACTTTTTTTCCATGTGACATAATCGTTTGAAGAAATACCGTCACCTTCTAATCGAAAACAGATATTGTTTCCCGTTCCCGGATTCGGTCCGGGTACATTTCCTCCCGCTGCTTCGAACATGGGTTCAAATTTCAGATCCACATTTTCTACCTTGGTTTGATAAATATACGAAGCACCATTGTAGGTCATGCTTGCATCTGCGATGCTCTGACCATTCACCATAAAGCTTCTCAGGACGCAATCCTTATCCGGTGTCAGTGTTATGGTAAGCTCTTTTCCTGCTGCCACAGTTACCTGTGCAGCATCCCCCTGTAATCCGGCCCCTTCTATTTTCATACTACCGGCAGCATATTGGAATACACCATTCTGCGCACTGTTCCACTGTGTATGGCTATCCGCACCCACCGTATATGTCTGGCTGTTGTCCTCTGCTCTTACATGAAATTCCGACAAAGCCACCAATATCAACACCATTAAAAGTAAAAAACCAAATATCATTCTCCTACTTTTGTACATCAGTGCAAGTCCTCCTTTTATAATATACTTATATATATTCATAGGATACCTGCCTTTTTCAAGTTGACATTTGTCTCAACCTGCCAAATCCACGCATTTTCTGCGTTCATGGGTATCACAATGCCAATCCGTCTCTTATACCCACGCTTTCTCTGCTCCGTGGGTATCACATCGTCAATCCGTCTCTTATACCCGCGCTTTCTCTGCTCCGTGGGTATCACATCGTCAATCCGCCTCTCATAC
>ERZ1034723.27-NODE-27-length-85844-cov-20.013137_pt1 | contig 85844 bp, 102 predicted proteins | sample MGYA00520637_ERZ1034723 | MGnify/ENA primary metagenome ERZ1034723 (study PRJEB33766, sample SAMN09781719) | gut metagenome | biome: gut microbiome | host: Homo sapiens | place: Madagascar | study: EMG produced TPA metagenomics assembly of the PRJNA485056 data set... | reverse complement strand
ATAAATATCCAGGCTTCAAAATAAATCAGAATCAAATCATAAAAAAAACGCACCCTTGAAGCAAAAAGCCCCAAAGGTGCAAAATTGGAGGAAAATTATTCAGACAAAAATTTATTTACAATTCCGCATCTATTTCCGCTTAAGATATTTTATGCTGTCAAGCGCAACAGCTGCAATAATTATAAATCCTTTAAATACAAACTGAAGATTTGTGTCAATTCCAAGGAAAGTAAGGCAGTAAGTAAGGCTTGTGAAAATTATAACACCAAGAACTGCGCCACCGATTTTTCCTATTCCGCCGTTAAATGAAATTCCGCCGACAACACACGCAGCAATAGCATCAAGCTCATAGCCCTGCCCTGTTCCTGCGCTTGCGTTTGCCTTGAAAGCCTCAAAAAACGCGCCGAATCCGTAGAAAATTCCAGCCATAATAAACACGCCCAAAGTTACCTTGAACACGCTGATTCCGCTTACACTTGCAGCTTCTGCGTTTCCGCCTACAGCATACATGTTTTTTCCGAACGTTGTCTTGTTCCAGATAAACCAGGCTACAACAATCGCTATGGCGGCAGGAATAATCAATTTCGGGAATGTAACTAACTCGCCGTTTATAACTCCAAGAACCCATCTTCCGCCAAAAACATCCTTGATTCCGCTGTCAATTGAGCCGACTGGAGTTCCGCTTGTTCCAAAGAACAAAAGTCCGTAGATGATAAGCTGGGTTGCAAGAGTTGAAATAAACGGATGAATCTTGAGCCTTGCTGAAAAGACACCTGCAAACGCGCTGAAAAGCACACAAAGAAACACAGAAGAAAACAAAGCCATGATTACTCGGACTGCCATAGGAATCGCAGTAAAATCCCAAGGTCCCATTCCAAAGAAAGTAACAATATTCTGTCCCGGATGAAGCACAAGACCTGTAACAACCGCTCCAAGAGCAACCATTCGGCCTACACTCAAGTCTGTTCCGGCAAGAAGAATAAGCCCCGCAACTCCAAGCGCATAGAACATACGGGTTGAAGACTGCTCAAGAATTGTAAATATGTTCGGAAGCGAAAGAAGATTTCCGTTTCCAGAAATAGGAGCAAGGATAATGCAGACTATAAAGAACACAAGAATCGCAAGGTAAAGTCCGTTGTCAAGGAAAAATTTTGAAAGCTTGAACTTATAAATGTAGTCATTCAAGTTAAGCACAAAGTCTTCTGAAAACTTGTTTTTTCCGTTGCGAAGGCTTCTGTTTTTTTGAACGTGATTTACAAAAGCCTGATTTTTTGCGTCCTTGCATCTTCCAACTGCGGAAGACAAGCGGCTTTTTGCATCGAACAAAGAAGATTTAGTTTCATATTTAAGAGTCGCGATTTCTTCTTTTAAAGCGGCGGAATCCATTCCAGAAGACTTCAGTTTGCTTTCTTTTTCAGCAGATTCAGATTTTATCTTCAATACTTCCTGCGCAAAATCCTGCTTATGCTTTGCAATGGATTCATTTTCAGAGAGAACAACCTGCGCGATGTATTCCTTTGAAATTGTGTTCGCATAGGCAACGGCTTCTTTTTCAACACGGATTTCTTCCGCCTTGTTTTTTGCCGCTACTTCCCTGGCTTTTTCAATTCCATCTTTTTTTTCTGAAATCAGACGCTGCTTTTCTGCAGAATCAATCATCTTGCTTTTTTTAAGTGAAAAAATTTCCTGCTTTAAGTCGGCGATTTTTTTCACTCCATCTTTCCGAAGATTATGCAGAGTTTCGGAATATCCGCGGAGTTTTTCGTCTTCATCCAAAGTCTTTATTTCTGCAACAGATGCTTTTTCGTTCATTTGCTTGCTCCTAGTAATCATAAGTATTTTGCAGAAAGTCTAAGCAAGGCTTCCTGATCCGTTTCTTTTGTATTTACAATTCCTGCAAGGCGGTGGTTAGACATAACGGCGATTCTGTTTGTAATGCCCAAGATTTCAGGCATTTCGCTTGAAACAACGATTATTGTCTTTCCTTCTTTTGCCATGTTTATAATCAGCTGGTAGATTTCATACTTTGCGCCAACGTCAATTCCGCGTGTAGGCTCGTCAAGCAAAAACACCTGCGGCTGCCGCTCAAGCCATTTTCCGATTATAACTTTCTGCTGGTTTCCGCCGCTAAGAGAACTTATAAGCTCATCAGCTGAAACGCATTTTGTATGCATGGTTTTTATTTCGCGGTTGGCGGCCTCCTGCATCTTACGGTTTGAAAGCACGCCGAATGTCTTGTAGCTGTCAAGGTTTGTAATCGTTGTGTTGAACTGGATTGTGTCTTTTCCGAACATTCCGTTCAGCTTACGTTCCTCGGTAACAAGCGCAAAACTATAGTCCATAGCATCCTTGCTGTTTTTAAAGTGAAGCTTTTTTCCGTTCATTATAATTTCTCCAGAAGCGATTGTTCTGATTCCGAACAAAGACTCCAAAAGCTCGCTGCGTCCAGCACCAACAAGTCCGTACAATCCGAAAATTTCACCTTTCTTTACCGTAAACGAAATATCTTCAAGAACAGGCTCGTACTTTGTGGTAAGTCCGCGGACTTCAAGGAAATCTTCGCCAGGAGTATTATCCACATCCGGAAAACGCTTGTCCAAAGATCGGCCGACCATTGCAGAAATAAGCTCGTTCATTTCAGTTGACTCAACGGGCTTTGAAAGAATCATCTTTCCATCCCGAAGAACAGCGACTTCATTGCAAATCTGGAAAATTTCATCCATCTTGTGCGAAATATAAACAAACGAAACTCCCTTTTTTCTAAGGTCATCCACTATGGAAAAAAGCTTGCTAACCTCGCGCTCCGTAAGCGAAGATGTAGGCTCGTCAAGAACTATTATTTTTGCATCGTAAGAAACCGCCTTTGCAATTTCCACCATCTGCCTTTGGGAAACAGACATTGTGCGCATAATGGTCTTTGGATTTACATTCATGCTAAGCGAAGCAAAAAGGCTATTCGCCTCCTTGAGCATCTTAGCTTCGTCAACAATTCCCGCCCTCGTTGGATAACGGCCAAGAAAAAGATTGTCTGTAACGGTTCGGTCAAGGCACTGGTTAAGCTCCTGATGCACCATGGCGACTCCGTTTTCAAGAGCTTCCTTTGGATTCTTAAAGTTTATGGGCTTTCCCAAAAGCGAAATTGAGCCTTCATCCTTTGCGTAAATACCAAAAAGACATTTCATCATTGTGGATTTTCCGGCTCCGTTTTCGCCCATAAGCCCAAGAACAGTGCCTTTTTTTACAGTAAGATTTATACCGTCAAGGACCTTGTTCTTTGCAAATGACTTTGAAAGATTTTTTATTTCCAGAACTATATCGTCCATAACGCTCCTCTTTTATCTGCTTAAAAAATGCCATGCCTTTTCGGGGCATGGCAATCTAAAAAAAATCAAATACCTTCTAGAAATCGGGCTGAAATTTTCATCCAGACCCAAAATTAAACTTTAGTACTTGAGCTTGTCTGTATAGTCTCTTCCAGAGTTTGTCTTAACCATGTTGATTGCATAAGCATCATAGTTGTTAAGGTTTGTAAATCTGTCAAGACAGCTGGATTCGTTCTGTCCGTCTCCCTGAACTACAGTAAGGTCAATATTCAAAAGCGGAGCGTAGTACTGCAAAGCCGGAAGATAAGAAGATGAAAGGAAGTTGTCCGCTGAGTTGTAAATTGTAAGCAAAACTTTCTTTGATGGAGCAGTTGATTTCTTTACACCTGCATCGCGGTTTCCTGCTGTGTACTGCTGCCAGTTTCCGCTGTTTACGCCAGAGTTTTCAGCAAGCAAAGCTTTTGTTGAATCAACATACTGAACAGGAGCAGAAATCTTGTTTCCGTAAGAATCCGGCTCTGAAATTCCTTTCTTGTAAACATCTTCGCCTGTAAGCCCATCGAGAAGATTGCGAAGAACCTGAAGAGTCGCCGTAGCCTGAGCATCCACATTCTGGGAAACAGTTCCTGTGAGTTTTCCAGCACCGATTGCCTCGATTGCGTCAGCATTTGCATCATATCCGAATACCGGAACTCCAGCTGGATAGTTTGAAGCCTGAAGACAGCCCATCGCCATTCCATCGTTGTTAGAAACTACCATGTCAAGCTGATTTCCGAACTTTGTAGCCCAGCCGCCCATTGCCTCTGTAGCAGCATTTGCATTCCAAGTAGAACCGTCAGTTCCAGTCATTGCCTTTCCTTCAAGCTCAACAACTTTTAGCGTTTTTCCGCCTACAGAAATAGAGCCTTCCTTTACTTTTCCAGGATCTGTAGAGCCATCCCAAGTTCCGAGAGCCTTGCGGATTCCTTCTGTACGAGCCTTAGAGTCATTGTGTCCGACATCTCCAATGCAAAGAACATATCCGAGAATTCCATCTCCGTTGCGGTCAATAACGGCAGAATCTGCGGAAGCAAGATAGTCAGCAATCAGCTTTCCCTGAACAGCACCGCCGCCGGCAGCATCAAAACCAACATAGTAAGTCTTGCTGTTCCAGTTCATTGCAGCCATATCAATTTCGCCAGTTGTAGGATCAGAAGGCTGTCTATTAAAGAAAACAAGCGGCTTGTCTTTATTCATTACAACATCGCCGCCAGTCTTAGAGCATCCGGTAAAAACCGCGCCGCCAATCAAAGCCATGCCAAGCACAGCACAAACTGTTTTTTTCATATTTTGTCCTCCAAAAAAATAGTTAAACAGAATTTTTATGTGTTCGTTAACACTATATCAATATATAAACCCGTTCTGCTTATTTGTCAAACAAATTCTTTTATAAATTTTAGTTATAAAGTACGCTTAAAAAAAGTGATTTTCATGCATAAAAACAAAGAAAAAATAATACTATAGTTCTAAAAATCAATTCAAAATCACTACGATTTTCACTGATAAAGTTTTTCAAAAAAATAATTGAAAATTATTTGCACCCCGAAAAAAATAATGATAAAATGTGTACGTCAACACGTTTTGACAAAAGAAGAGGCAGTTATGACAATAACAGAAATCGCAAAAAAATCAGGCGTTTCAATCGGAACAGTGGACAGAGTTCTGCACAACAGAGGAAAAGTTTCTGAAAAAACAAAGCTTGCGGTAGAAGCCGTAATCGAAAAATACGGATACACACCAAATCCGCTTGCCCGCACACTAAAAAAGAACAAGCCTTTTGTTATTGGCGTTTTAATGCCTCCTCCCGGAACTGGAAGCGGTTACTGGCAAATGATTTTCAAGGGAATGAAAGAAGCTGAATCAGAACTTTCTGCATTCGGAATAAAACTTGAATTTGAATATTTTGACAGAACTGAATACGGCTCAATGACAAAGGCTTCACAAAGGCTTTTTGAAAAGAACTTGCAGGCTTTGATAACAGTTCCAATCGTTCCGCAGGAAGCTGAGGAAATATTCAGCCATATAGAAATTCCTTACATTTTCGTAGACTCCCCGCTGCCAAGAGCAAATCCAGTTATCACAATCGCGCAGAATCCGTACAGAGGCGGACAATGCGCAGGACATATAATGAAACTCCTAAAGGGAAGCGGAAAATTTTCTGTGCTCCGATTTTACAAGGATTCATACAACCTTTTGGAACGGCTAAGAGGATTCACGGATTATTTTAAGAACGACACAAACTGCCAAGTAATAGAAACAATATCTCCAAACGGCACAAACCAAGTAATTTTCAACTTTCTGGACAACTTGTTCAAGTCCGAGCCAGAAATAAATGGAATTTTCGCAACTCACACGGAAGGCTTTATAATCGGCCAGTATCTTAGCTACACAAACAGAAAAAACAAAGTCGCACTGATAAGCTATGATATGCAGGAACAAAATAGAAACGGACTTATGACCGGAAACATAGACTGCGTTATTTCCCAGCGTCCAGAATATCAAGGCTATACAAGCGTGAATGAAATTTTCAAGAGCAAAGTTCTTCTTCAAGAAATTCCGCAGAGAATCTTTGTTCCTATCGATGTGATTTTCAAGGAAAACGCAGGCGAATACAATCCCATAAAGTTATAATCAAACTGGAAAATCTATTTAAGAAAAAAAAAGCTATACACCGTGCAACCAGTACACGGCATATAGCCAAAAAGTGTTTTAGATTAAAACAAATCAGCCTACAGTTACAGAAACCTTAACCTGCTTTGCGCCTTTGTCGGCAACAACTGTAGTTCCGTTAGCTTTTCCGCCAGAAACAACTTCAACTTTTACAGCTCCGTCGTTCTTGTTGTTCTTTACACTGATTATGTATTCAACTCCGCGGAATTTGCGTGTCATTTCAGCAGTCTTTACGTGCTCCGGAAGACGAGGCTCCACAACAAGACCTTCATAGCTTGGCCGAAGTCCGCAAAGATACTGGCTCAATGCAACAAAGTTCCAGGCGGCTGTTCCTGTAAGCCAAGAGTTCTTTGCCTCACCTTCGCGGCGAGCCTCTTTTCCAGCGACCATCTGGCTGTAAACATAAGGCTCTGTGCGGTGGATGTCTGAAATCTCCTCAACATAAGCCGGAGCAATCTTCTTGTAATGCTCAAACGCATCCTGAGGACGTCCGTTTACAACTTCACCGATAATTACCCACGGATTGTTGTGGCAGAAAATTCCTCCGTTTTCTTTGTATCCAGGCGGATAAGACGAGACTTCACCAAGCTCAATGTGGTAATCCTGATATGCAGGCCAGCAGATTACAATTCCGTACTTTGAATCAAGATATTTCTTTACGCTGTCAAGAGATTTTTCTGGATAGCCTTTGTCTTTTCCGACTTTTGCCATTGTTCCAAATCCCTGCGACTCAATAAAGATTTTTCCGTCCTTGCATTCATGCGAGCCAATCTTGTTTCCGGCATCGTCATAAGCACGCACATACCATTCTCCGTCCCAACCAGCTGTACAGATTGCCTCTTCCATTTTCTTGGCGGCTTCCTCTGCAAACTTAGCTTCCTCTTCATCTCCCTGAAGACGGCACATCGCGGCATAGTCAGGAGTTACATAGACAAACATTTCCGCAATCATTACGGATTCAGCGTTCTTGCCTTCCTTGTTTGTGCAAGTCTGGAAAGAATCGTTCGGATTCATGCTGAAGCAGTTCAAATTCAAGCAGTCGTTCCAGTCAGCGCGTCCGATAAGAGGAAGTCCGTGCGGTCCCATGTGAGTTGTGATGTAGCGGTAAGAGCGTTTAAGGTGCTCGTACATTGTTGCCTTGTTTGTCTCGCTGTTGTCAAACGGAACCATTTCATTAAGGAAGTCCTTGTCGCCAGTTTCGCAAATATAGCGTCCAACGCCAAGCACAAGCCAGAGCGGATCGTCATTAAAGTTAGAGCCGATATCTGCGTTTCCGCGTTTTGTAAGAGGCTGGAACTGATGGTAAGCTGAACCGTCCTCAAACTGTGTAGCGGCAACATCAAAAAGACGCTCGCGGATTCTTGAGTTAGGAAGCTGATGAGCCGCGCCGAGCATATCCTGAGAAGTATCACGGAAGCCCATTCCCCGTCCAATTCCGCTTTCAAAGTAAGAAGCTGAGCGCGCGAAGTTGTATGTAACAACGCACTGGTACTGATTCCACAGAGCCATGCGGTCAAGCTTTTCATCTCCAGTCTTAAGAGTGAAGTGAGAAAGTATTTCGTTCCAGAATTCCTTAAGAATGCTGAATTCCTTTTCTACTTTTTCTTTTGTGCTGAATCTTTCCTGAATTGCATAAGCCTTTTCTTTGTTGATGATTCCGCTTGCTGTATTTGTACGAAGAAGCTCGCCTTTTGTCTGTGTTGTCCACTTTTTGTCCTGGTCATTCTCAACGTATCCAAGAACAAAAACAAAAGTTTTTTCCTCGCCGGCTTTAAGCTCAACATTCAGGCGGTGAGAAGCAATCGGACTCCATCCGTCAGCGACAGAGTTTCCGCTTTTTCCTTCCATTACAGACTTTGGGTTAGAAAGAGGATTGTAAAGACCAAGCCAAGTCTCGCGGTCTGTGTCAAATCCGTCAACAGGAGCGTTTACAGAATAGAATGTAAAGTGGTTGCGGCGCTCGCGGTATTCAGTCTTGTGATAAATTACGCTGCCTTCAATTTCAACTTCTCCGGTAGAAAAGTTTCTCTGGAAGTTCTGGCAGTCGTCAGAAGCGTTGTAAAGACACCACTCAATAAAAGAAACAAGCGAAAGTTTTTTTTCAGACTTTCCTTCGTTTTTGAGCGTAACCATTTCAACTTCGCAGTTAACGCCATTAGGAACCATGCAAAGAACCTTGGCGGAAACATCGTTTTTCTTAGAAGCGAATTTTGTATATCCAAATCCGTGACGGCACTCGTAGCTGTCAAGAGGAGTCTGTGTTGGCTGCCAGGCAGGATTCCAAACCGTATCTCCGTCCTTGATATAGAAATAGCGTCCGTTAGAGTCAAGCGGAATGTCATTGTAACGGTAACGGGTCAAACGGCGCAAACGGGCGTCTGTATAAAAGGCATAACCACCTGCTGTGTTGGAAATAAGAGAGAAAAATTTCTCATTTCCAAGGTAGTTAATCCAAGGGTAAGGTGTCTGTGGAGTTTCAATGACGTATTCCCTGTTTACATCATCATAATGTCCAAATTTCATAACTTTTCCTTCTATTAGTTAATCTAAAACTTCTGCCTTCCAAACTGGATACAAAAATTTCAGCAAATTCTATCATGCCATATATCAAAAGTCAAAGGGATTTTTTTTCAATATTATTGTTTTTTTCAGCGCAGTTGAATATAATTGTAATATATGAAGAAGAAGTTTTTATTTGTATTTTTACTGGCCGCGCTTATTCCTGCCGCCATGTACGCAAAAGACAATGTTGACTACGAGCTGCTTGCAAAACAGGGAACAGAAGCAGAAATCCGTCAGGCATTTAAAGAAAACCGAAACCTTTCCACACAGGTGTTCGGAACCAGCAGAGAGACGTTTCTTATGCTCGCCCTGAAAAATGACAGAGACATTGACATAATAAGCCTTTGCCTCGAAAAAGAGTCGAATCCAAGCGCAAAAACGAAGGAAGGAAAAACTCCGCTGATGTACGCAGCCCAGTATTCCTCAGACCAAAATGTAATCGACCTTGTTTCAAAGTACGGGATTGTTTTAAAGCGCAGCCGGGACGCAAGAGTTCTGCAGAAAGACAAAAGCGGAATGGACTCGTTCGCCTACGCAAGAATGAATCCTGAATACAGTGTTTATCAAAAGCTCACGGAATACACAGAAGATCCTCAAGGACTTTATGTTCCAGAGCCGCCAGCACAGGAAACTGCCGATGCTCCAACGACAGAAGCCGCGCAAAATTCAGAGCAGACAGCGTCAGTTTCAGCTGATTCAAATTCAAATGAACAAAACGCTTCAAATGCAAAACAGGCTGAAATTCAGCAGTATGCAAGCGCATTCCTCTTAGACTATGCAGAAAACGAAGACAAGCCGGCAGAACAGCCGCCTGCAAATAAAACTGAATACATAGAAAATCCGAACGCGGCAGACAAAAACGGCGTTACGCTTCTTATGAGGGCAGCAAAAGCCGGAAACGACTGGGACGTAAATTTACTTCTTAAAAACGGAGCAGACGTAAATCTTAGGGACAAAGACGGCTGGACAGCTTTAATGTATGCTGTAAGATACCAAAACAACCTGAACATCCTTAATATGCTTATTGAAAATGCCGCATATATCCGTGTAAGAAACAAATTCAACGCCACTCCGCTTTTAATGGCTGCAGACTATTCACAGAATCCTGAAATAATTTCAGTTCTCCTAAAAAATAGAAGCGTTTCTGAGGATGAAGTTTTCAGGGCATTTATCTTTGCAATAACAGGAAATTCGTCTTCCGACCACATCCGCGAAGCAAAAATCAAGCTGTTTCTTGACATGGGAATTCCGCTAAACCGCTTGTGGAAAGGACAAACTCCATTGATGTACGCGGCACAATACGGAAAATCAACTTTGGTTTTAAAGCAGCTAATAGACGCAGGCGCAAATCCGGCACTTCAGGATGAAAACGGAAACACAGCCTTTGAATACGCAAAAGCAAACAAAAATCTTGCCCACGACGACATTTACTGGTCTCTTAACGGAGCAAACTAAAAATGAGAATTACAGGCGGAAAGCTAAAAGGGCGTGTTACAGAAACTCCTTACGGAAAAATGGCGATTCGTCCTGCAATGGACAAAATGAGAGAGTCCGTTTTCAACATAATAGGATTCTCTCTTGAAGGAAAATCATTTCTTGACTTGTTTAGCGGGTCTGGAACAATTGCGCTTGAAGCGGTTTCGCATGGGGCTTCCGCAGTAACACTTTGCGAAATGGACAAGTCAAAGGCAAAGACAATCCTTAAAAATGTAAAAATGGCTGAAGAAGTTGGGGTTCGCATAAACTGCCGATTTATGTCTGTTGAGCTTTTTTTGAAACGCTGCAAAGAAAAATTTGACTATATATTTTTAGATCCGCCTTTTCCATATAAATTCAGAAAAGAACTTGTGGAAACTGCCGGAACAAGAGAACTTCTTACAAAAAACGGCCAGCTTTTAATCCACTATCCTGCCGAAGATCCGCTTCCTGACAAAATAGGCAACCTCGTTCTTTCGGACAAAAGAATTTACGGACGCTCAATCGTAAACTTCTATAAATATGAAGAAAACGCTGAACAGACAAACTAAAAGACTTTAAAACCATTGCTTGACAAATCGAAATAACAAGTTACAATTAAAACTGTATTCTATAAGGTTAAAAGTAATGACAAGTAATTTAAAAAATCAAATCGACTCAAAGCCAGAAGAACTGAAATTTATAAAAACTTCAGATTTGCCATTGGAAGGGCTTTCTGACCAGCAAAAAGTCGCCCTTAACAGAAGAGCAAACGCGCTGCTCAACGAAGGCAAAATTGAAATGGCAAAAAGGATTTTCATTACTACAGGATATTCAGACGGTCTTACAAGAATAGGAGACAATTATAACAAGGAAAACAAGTATTTAGACGCGCTGAAAATGTATCTGCTTGCCCACAACAAAAGAAAAAGCGAACCAATTATAGAAAAAATATCGCAGACTGTGTCTGTTATGCTAAAAAGTTAAGAGAGGTAAAAAATGGCTGATGAATTGAAACCTGAGGAATTCAGTTTTTCCCAGACACAGGAATTCAACAAAACAGACGGTGCCAACACAGCAATAAGCGAGCTTTCAAAAAAAGGCTATCAGTATTTAAAGGACAACAGCACAAAAGAAGCAATAGAAGCATTCAACCAGATTCTTAATATAGAAGAAAACAACAATTACGCACTTGTGGGGCTTGGCGACAGCGAGCGAAAGCAATGCCACTTCAAGGAAGCGATTGAATATTACTCAAAATGCCTTTCCTGCCACCCAGGAAACAACTACGCTCTTTTTGGACTTGCGGATTGCTACAAGGCAATAAATCAGTACAAAAAAGCCATAGAAATATGGGAGCAATATCTTGTCCATGACGACAGAAACATAACTGTTTTAACCAGAGTCGCCGATGCCTATAGAAAAATCAGGGATTTTAAAAAGTCAAAAAATCTTTATTTAAAAGTCCTTGACATGGAAGAAAACAATGCCTATGCGCTGATTGGTTTGGGGCATCTTCACTATGATTTTAAAGAATACAAAGACGCGCTTTTCTACTGGACGCAGATGCTTGAAATGAATCCTTCGCACGTGGACATTAGAGTTCTTACTTCAATAGGAAACTGCCACAGAAAAATCAAGACATTCGAAAAAGGACTTCCCTACTTTGAAAAGGCTCTTGAACTTGACCCGAACAATTTTTACGCCTTATTCGGAATCGCAGACTGCTACCGGGGAATGAACCAGCAGTTCCGCTCGATTGGATACTGGAATAAAATTCTTGAAATCGATCCGAAAAATAAAGTCATTTTGACACGCACCGGAGACGCATACAGAAACACAGGTGATTATTCCACAGCTGCAGAATATTACAACCGGGCAATGGATATCGATTTTGACATTTATGCCGCCTTGGGACTTGCGCTTATTTGCAAGGGAGAAGGAAAATTTGAAGAAGCGGCAGACAGGCTTAATCAGCTTATAAGCGGAGATCCTAAAAACTACCGTCTTTACATAGATCTTGCGGATTGCCACCTAAAAATGAACAATAAAAAAGAAGCCTTGGAAACTCTTCATTCTTTCCAAAAGCTTGGAATAAAAAATCAGGCAATAAACGACTTCATAGACCAAATTCAAGAAAACTGATTATATTTTTATGGAAAAAAAAGTTTCACTTTCGGGGCTTTTCCCTGAAGAAATAGCAAAAGCAATACAATTGTCGCCGTTGTTCCGTGCAAAACAGATTTACGAATGGATTTCAAAAGGCGCGGAATCTTTTGAGCAGATGACAAATATCGACAAAACCACTCGAAAGTTTTTGGAAGAAAATGTCCTTTTGCGCTCTTCAAAAGTAACAGAAGTTTTAAAAGACCCGGACGGAACAATAAAACTTCAAATCTCCCTTTCAGACGGACTTGCAATAGAAACAGTCCTTTTAACAGACAAAGAAGGAAGAAAAACAGCCTGCGTAAGTTGTCAGGCGGGCTGCGCAATGGGCTGCGCTTTTTGCCAGACAGGACGGCTTGGACTCGGAAGAAATCTTACCGCCGGAGAAATTGTCGAAGAATTCTTTTTTATGGAAAAAGAAGCTGGAACCTTGGATAACATTGTTTTTATGGGAATGGGCGAACCTCTTCAAAACCTAGATGCAATAAGAAAAGCCGTGGCGATTTTAACAGATAAAAAAGGAAGAGGATTAAGCCCCAGAAGAATCACGTTAAGCACTTGCGGACTTATAAGCGGAATCTACGAACTTGCGGAAAACGGACCTTTTGTGCGCCTTGCAATTTCCTTAACAACAGCCGACCCAGCTCTCCGAGAACAGCTTATGCCAGTTTCAAAAGGAAATCCATTACCTGAATTAAAAAAGGCGATAAAATTTTATTCAGAAAAAACTGGAAAAAGAATTACATTGGAAGCCGCCCTTCTTTCAGGACAAAACACAGGATTAGAAAGCGCAAAACGAATGGCTGAATTTGCCGCAGGGCTTGACGCATACATAAACCTCATTCCATGGAATCCAGTTCAAGGTTTACAATTTAAGACTCCTTCAAGGAAAGAATGCGAGGAATTTGTAAAAATTCTTCAGAATGCAAACCTTAAAGTAAACTTAAGAACTCGCAGAGGTGTAAAAATTGGCGGAGCATGCGGTCAATTAGGCCGTTCTGTGGCTTCAAGCATTTAAATTTGCTTGAAAAAAAATATAATCCCTATTATAATAATTTTGTATTTAAAATTTTGCTAGGAGAAAGAAATGCAGAAAAAGATTTATGTTACAGGAATGGATGATGATGCTGCGGCAGCAAAAGTTGATGCAGCAGTAAAAGCAGTCGCAGGTGTTACAAATGTAGTCTCTACAGCAGCAAAATGCCAAGTTTGCGTTGACTTTGACGAAGGAACAGCAGGAATTGAGGATGCAATAAATGCAGCAATCAATTCTACCGGCGTTATAGCTCTCGGCTAATTTTATATGAAAATCACAGTTCTTGACGGCAATGCCTTGAATCCAGGCGATCTTTCCTGGTCTCCGCTAGAAAAATTCGGGCAAGTCGCAGTTTTTCCAAGGACAGAGGCTTCTCTAGTTGCAGAAAGAATTGGCGACAGTGATGCGATTCTTTTAAACAAAATAAACATAACAGAAGAAATCCTTGATAAATGCCCGAAGCTAAAATACATCGGAGTTCAGGCAACAGGCTACAATGTAATCGACTTGGAAGCCTGCAAAAGGCACAATATCACCGTAACAAACGTGCCATCCTACAGCACAGCAGGCGTTGCGCAGCTTGTTTTCGCTTTTATAAGTGAATTTGCCTGCCATACACAGCTTCATTCAGACAGCGTAATGTCCGGCGAGTGGACAAACTGCCCGGATTTCTGCTATTGGAAAGTTCCGCTGATTGAACTTGAAGGAAAAACTCTCGGAATTTTTGGCTACGGAAGCATAGGCTCAAGAGTTTCAAGAATCGCTGAAGCCTACGGAATGAAAGTTATTGTCTGCACCAGAACTCCAAAGCCTGAAATAAAAAATCCAGTTGACATTTCTACTTTGTTCAATGAATCAGATTTTATTTCCCTTCACGCGCCTTTAACTGAAAAAACTAGAAATGTCGTAAACAAAACAACACTTTCTTTAATGAAGAAAACTGCATTTTTAATAAACACAGCCAGAGGTCCGCTTGTAAATGAAAAAGATGTAAGAGAATTTCTTGACAACGGAAGAATTGCAGGCTATGCGGCAGATGTTGTAAGCGAAGAACCTATGAAAAAAGACAATCCTTTGCTTGGCGCAAAAAACTGCATTATAACTCCGCATATCGCCTGGGCTGCCACAGAAACAAGGCAAAGGCTTTTGAATATCGTAATAGAGAACCTAAAATGCTTTATCATGGGAAAGCCGCAGAATGTTGTTTCGTAAAATCATATTGACAATTTTATTTTTACTTAATAAACTTTAATTATACTAAAGTCTATTAATACAGAGGAATTTCTATGGGAAAAACTATAGCACAGAAAATCTTTTCATCACATTTGGTTGAATCCCCTTTTGAAGGAACAAACATTCTTAAGCTTGACAGAGTTTTCTGCCATGAAATCACAACGCCAATCGCAATCAACGACCTTGTTGAGCGGAATAAAGACAGAGTTTTTGACAGCACAAAAATCAAGGCAGTCATAGACCATGTAACTCCTGCAAAAGACAGCAAATGCGCAATGCAGGAAAAAATTCTCCGCGACTGGGCAAAACGCAACAACATAAAAGATTTCTTTGACATCGGGGCAAACGGTGTCTGCCATGCAATTTTCCCGGAAAAAGGCTTTGTACGTCCAGGATTCACGGTAATCATGGGAGACAGCCACACTTGCACACATGGAGCTTTCGGAGCATTTGCCGCTGGTGTAGGAACAACAGACTTGGAAGTTGGAATATTGAAAGGCGTCTGTTCTTTCCGCGAGCCAAAAGCTATAAAGTTTGTTTTAAATGGCAAGCTCAAAGACGGAGTTTATGCAAAGGATGTAATTCTTTTCCTGATTGGCCAGATTGGAGTAAACGGAGCTACAAACTGCGTTGCGGAATTTACAGGTCCGATTGTTGACAATATGTCAATGGAAGAAAGAATGACAATTTGCAACATGGCAGTTGAAGCCGGCGCAACAAGCGGAATCTGTTTTCCTGACATGACAACAGTAGAATATCTTTGGCCATTTATCAAAGATGAATTCGAGTCAAAAGAAGCAGCCCTTAAAGAATACAGCAAATGGATTGACGATGAAGATGCGGAATATGAAAAAGTTTACACATTCGACTTGTCAGATCTTGAGCCTGTATGTACAATTGAATACAAGCCTGACCAGATAAAAAAAGTTTCAGAAATGAAAGGAACAAAAGTTGATCAGGTTTATATCGGCTCATGCACAAACGGAAGAATCAGTGATCTCCGTGTAGCCGCAGAAATCTTAAAAGGACACAAAATCTCAGAAGGCGTGCGCGGAATCGTAAGTCCTGCTACTCCGCTCGTTTATAAAATGGCGCTCGAAGAAGGAATCATAAAGATTTTCATGGATGCTGGATTCTGCGTTACAAACCCGACTTGCGGAGCCTGTCTTGGAATGAGCAACGGAGTTCTTGCAGAAGGAGAAGTCTGCGCTTCTACAACAAACAGAAACTTCAACGGACGAATGGGAAAAGGCGGAATGGTTCATCTAATGAGTCCTGCTACAGCTGCGGCAACAGCTATTGCTGGAACAATCACTAATTCATGCTTTTTTAAAGGCTGAAAAATAAATAAAGACGAGGAACGAAATGAAACAGTTTGGTGGACAAGTTTTATTCTTGGATCGCTCAGATATTAATACTGACGAAATAATTCCTGCAAAGTATCTTACAGAAAATACAAAGCAGGCACTCCAGCCGTATCTTCTTGAGGATTTAAAGCTTGAAGGGTTCAATCCAAAGACAGACGTTCTGGGCAAAAAAGTCATCATTACACGTGAAAACTTTGGCTGCGGTTCTAGCCGTGAGCACGCTCCCTGGGCTTTGGAAGTAAACGGAATTTATTGTGTAATCGCAGTAAATTTTGCCCGCATTTTCCGCCAGAATATGTACAACTGCGGACTTCTTGCACTTGACATGAGCAAAAAAGACATAGATGATATGTTCAGAACATTTGCAGACAAAGACACAGAATGCAAAATCGAGCAAAAAGAAGACGGCACTTGGAAAGTAAAACTTATTGCCGGCTCACTTTCAAAAAGCTACCCTTTCAAGCTTGAAGGATTTGAAAAAGCACTTGTTGAAAACGAAGGCTGGATTGGATACGCTGACAAAAAGTATTAATACCTACCTTAATCCCATTATCCGACTTGATCGGACAATCTTCAAACTGCCTTGGTAAACGCCATGGCAGTTTTTTTTACAAATTTTCTGTGTACAAAACAAAGTCAATATAATAAAAGTACGATTTTCTATATTAAAAGCCTTAAAAATTCACAGTTTTTATAATAAATAAAATATTTATTGACACACAAAAAAAGAAGCGATATATTCACTAGTAGTAAAACAGTTACTACTAAAGAATACTTTTCAAGGAAAAACATGACAGACAAAATCATAGACATACTAGGCAGTCTTGGTTTTTCAAAAATGGAATCGCTTGTTTACTGCGCGCTTGTTCCAGAAGAAAAAATGGGCGGTTATCAGATTGCAAAAAAGCTGAATGCGCCCCGCCCTTCTGTTTATTCCGCGCTGGAAAATCTTTTAAAGAAAGAATGCATAACAAGCATTCCGGGTTCAACAGCAGAATATCAGGCAGTTCCGCCGGACATTTTAATTGACGAGATTTCAAAGAAGTATTCGGACAACGCCGCAAAAGCAAAAGAAATGCTAAAGGAATTGAAATCGCCGATTTCAACGCAGGAACGTTTTGTGAACATCGAAGGAAAAAATAAACTCATTTCTGTTGTAAACAAACTTATTTCAGCGGCAAAAAAAGAAATTGTGTTCAACTGCTCAATGCCGCTTGAATATTTTAAGGAAGCTCTTCTTTTGGCGGCAGAAAGAAAAGTGAGAATTGTTTTGTTCAGCTGGAAAAATCTTGACACTCTTGGAATTCCGCTGGAATTTTTCTGCGGATTTGACGGAACAGACTGCTGCCCGGAACAAAGAATTCTTTTGGTTTCAGACATGGCGCACTGCATCGTAGGAAGCAACGACCGGGCTGTTTTTTTTCCGCACAGACCGCACCACAAAATTCAAAAGCTTCCAGACGGAGAAAATGATTTTCTTGGAATGACAAGCGACAACAGGCTGATTGTGAATCTTGTTTCAGAACATATTCACTTTGATATTTACTTACAAAAGCTAAGGAAAAAATTCAACCGCGATATTATTTCCAAGGACATTTGCATCGGAACCTTAATGGAGAAAGGAATCTAAAATGAAGACTGAAAACAAAACATTTTTGAACAATTTAATTTCAATAGCCGTTCCTATTTCATTGCAGAATTTAATTCAGTCGTGCTTAGGAATGATTGACCAGATTATGATCGGGCAGCTAGGCTCAAAAACAGTTGCGGCAGTAAGCCTTGCAGGAAGACCTTGCTTCGTAATGCTTTTTGCACTAGGAGGAATCGCAGCCGCAAGCTCAATTTTCGCCGCACAATATGAAGGAGCAAAAGATTCAAGCAAACACGCAAATGTAATGAGAGCCTCACTTTTCGCAGCATTGGCAGTCGCGCTTGTGTTTTTTATTTTTTCACTTTTCACACCTGAACTAGTTCTTTCATTTTTTACAAAAGACACAGAAGTTATTTCAATCGGAAAAAATTACTTAATGATAAATTCTTTAAGTTACTTTGCGCTTGCAATCATAAGCTGCTGTTCGGCAATGCTAAGAAGCACAGGATTTGCAAAAACTCCGCTGGTAACGGGATTTATTTCTGTCGCAATAAACACAATCCTCGATGCAATCATGATTTTTGGACTTTTAGGATTTCCGGCGCTTGGTTCAAACGGCGCTGCAATCGCAACAGTAATTTCAATATTCGTTCAATGTGTAATCCTCATTGTTTTTATGATAAAGAAAAATCATCCTGCGAACATGAAAGCTGCTCTTTTGTGCAAAAACGACTTTTCATTTCTAAAGATATTTTTTATAACTGCTCTTCCAGCAATAGGAAACGAGCTTTTATGGGCATTGGGAGACGCAGGCTACAGCGCGATATACGGACACATGGGAACAGCCGAGCTTGCGGCAATTACGTTAACTTTTCCTGTGCAAGGGTTAACAGTTGGATTCTTCAGCGGACTTTCTGCAGCCACAGGAATTCTTATAGGAAACGAGCTTGGATCTAATAACTTTGACAAAGGTTATAGGCTCGCCTGGAAGTTTATAAAAATCTGCGTTTCAGGTTGCGCCGTAATCGGAATTTTTATTTTTATATTCGCTCCAATATACATAAACTTTTACAATGTTGAGCCTCAGGTCCGTGAATATGCAAAACATCTTTTATGGATATTCGCATTCTATTTATGGATAAAAGTCTGCAACATGATAATAGGCAGTGGAATTCTTAGAAGCGGCGGAAAAACAAAATTTACTTTGTTCCTGGATGTCTTGGGAACTTACGGAATCGGACTTCCGCTTGGACTTTTGGGCGCGCTGGTCTTCAAGTTTGAAATCACAAAAGTTTATGCGCTTCTTTCCGTTGAAGAAATCGCAAGGCTTGTAATTGGAGCAGCAAGAGTTAAAAGCAGAAAATGGATAGACAATATTACACATAAAAATAATTAGGCAGTCAAAATGGAGGAAAAGATGCTTAGAAGAATTTTTACATTTGCAATGATTTTTATTTTAGGAGTTTCTGCTATGTCCGCGGAAAATAAAATGCAAACAAAACAGGGAACTATACTTCACTGCTGGTGCTGGTCGTTCAAGACAATTGAAGATAACATTGAAAAAATCTCAGAAGCGGGATTCACTGCAATCCAGACTTCCCCAGCAAATGAATGCTTTGTAGGCGACAATGGCGGACTTGAAATTATGAGTACAAAAAAAGGAAAATGGTATTATCACTATCAGCCCACGGATTGGAAAATTGGAAACTATCAGCTTGGAACAAGAGACGACTTTATCCGTATGTGCGCAAAAGCAAAAAAATTCGGAATCGCAGTAATTGTTGACGTTGTTCCAAACCACACAACCACGCACAAAGATGAACTTTCACTTGACTTCATAGAAGCTGTAGGCGGAATGGAAAAAATGTACCACAAGAATTCCGACCACACAATCAGAAGCATGGCAAACCGAAGGGAAGTTACAAGCGCAATGCTTGGAGGGCTTCCAGATGTAAACACAGAAAATCCGCTTTTCCAAGAATACTTTATGAACTACATAAATGACCTCATTGACTGCGGAGCCGACGGTTTCAGATTTGACACAGCAAAGCACATTGCCCTTCCCGACGACCCTGTAGATCCTGCTTCAAAAGAAAACGACTTCTGGCCAATCTTTACAGGAAAAAAATCAGTAAACGGAAAATCTGTAAAAAATGCGGATGGGCTTTTTATTTATGGAGAGGTTCTTCAGGAAGGAGCCTCAAGAGAAGATGCCTACGGAAAACTTTTTCCAGTAACAGCGAGCAACTACGGCAAACTTTTAAGAAGCGCGTTAAAAAATGAAAAGCTAAACGCAAAAGGAATTGTCAACTTTCAAAACGCAGCTTCTCCAGAAGTTGTAACTTGGATTGAAAGCCATGACACTTACGCAAACGAAGGCGAATCCGCTTACCTCACAAACTTTATGATACGCGCAGGCTGGGCTGTCATAGCTTCAAGAAAAGACGGAACTCCATTGTTCTTTAACCGACCAAAAGGAAAAGAAGCCGCACAGTTCCCGGGAGAATCCAAAATCGGAGAAACAGGAAACGATGAATGTTTCAGCCCGGAAGTTTCCGCTGTAAACAAATTCAGAACTGCAATGCAAGGCGAAAACGAAAAATTCCTCAACGGAGAAAATGCGGGCATTCTAATTATAAAGCGCGGAGAAAAAGGCTGCGTAATCGTCAACTTAAACTCCAAGCCGTCTGCCGTTCAGGTTGAAATAAAACTTCCAAAAGGAACTTACATCGACAAGGCAAACAAAACAAAATTCGTCTGCAAGAATTCTGTCTTAAAAGGAAAGATAAAACCAAAATCAATTTGCGTAGTTTATTAAAAAATGTCATGGAGATTTCCAATAAGTTCAAAATGTCATTGCCGTGCTTTACAAGGCAATATTGAAAACCCACAATGGATTTTCAGGTCAACCACAAAGATGACATAATGCAATAAATGGGAGGCATAAAATGATTAAGAGATTTGTATTCGGAAAAGCATTTGACACAGAAGCCGTAAAAGATAAGCCTGAAGCCTGCAAAGAAAAAATTCCATATTTTGAAAACGCAGAAACTTCCAGTTTTTCACTTGAGATGGATTCTAGCGACATTGTTTACGGTCTTGGTGAAAATGTGCGCGGAATAAACAAGCGAGGATTTATTTACGAAAGTTTCTGCACGGATCAGCCAGAACACAACGAAAACAAAAGCTCACTGTATGCCGCCCATAATTTTTTCATTGTGTCTGGAAACAAAAAAAATTTCGGAGCATTCTTTGACAGTCCTGGAAAAGTTACATTTGACATTGGAGCTTCAAGCTATTCAACTCTTAAAGTTTCTATAGAAAACACAGGCTATGAAGTATACATAATAGAAAACCCAACGCTAGAATTAATTATAAAAGAATTCAGAAATTTAATCGGGCAAAGCTACATTCCTCCAAGATGGGCATTTGGAATAGGACAGTCAAGATGGGGCTACACCTGCGAAGAAGACATAAGAAAAATCGCTGAAAACTACAGAAAGAACAAACTTCCGCTCGACATGGTTTACCTAGACATCGACTACATGGAAAAGTTCAAGGACTTTACTGTTAACAAAAAATCATTCCCGGACTTTAAGAATTTTGTTTCCGACATGAAAAAGAATTCCGTGCGCATTGTTCCTATAATTGATGCCGGAATAAAAATGGAAGACGGATTTGAACTTTACGAGGAAGGAAAGGAAAACAATTATTTTTGCAAGGACAAAGACGGAAACGATTTTATAGTTGGTGTGTGGCCGGGAAAATGCTGTCTTCCAGACTTCTTAAATCCAGAAGCAAGAGAATGGTTTGGAATGAAATACAAATTTCTGACCGACCAAGGCATTGAAGGTTTCTGGAACGACATGAACGAGCCTGCCCTCTTTTACTCTGAAAAAAATCTGGAAAAAGTTTTTGACCAAGTAAACGAAATGAAAAAGCTCAACATCGGCTTAAAAGAAAGTTTCGCTTTAAAAGACACTATCTTGAACCTTGCGAACAACACCGATGACTACAAAAGTTTTTACCATTGCAAGGACGGAAAGAAAATCCGCCACTATGACGTTCATAACCTTTACGGCTACAACATGACAAGAGCCGCATCCGAAGCGTTTGAAAGGATTTCTCCAGAAAAAAGAATCCTCATGTTTTCAAGATCTTCCTGCATAGGCTCTCACAGATACGGCGGAATCTGGATGGGAGACAATATGTCAAGGTGGCAGCACATTCTCCTGAATTTGAAAATGCTTCCATCCCTTAATATGTGCGGCTTCTTGTACACAGGAGCTGACTTGGGCGGATTCGGGGAAAACACAACAGAAGATCTTCTCTTGCGCTGGTACGCGCTTGGGATTTTTATGCCGCTGTTAAGAAATCATTCCGCATTAGGAACCCGGGAGCAAGAACCTTTTAGATTCAAAAACAGCATAGAAAAATTCAGAAACATCCTTAATCTGCGCTACAGGCTTCTTCCTTACATTTACAGCGAGTTTATGAAAGCCGCCTTGCAGGGAACAATGTACGCAAGCCCGCTTGGATTTATCTGGTCAAAAGATGAGGACGCAAGAAGAACAGAAGACCAGATTATGATTGGAGAAAGCATTATGATTGCTCCAGTCTATGAACAGAACGCAACCGGACGGCACATTTATCTTCCAGAGGAAATGAAGCTTGTGAAGTTCAAGGACAGTGAAAGCTACGAGGAAAAAATAATTCCAGCCGGACACAACTTTGTCCACGTTGCACTAGATGAAGTCGCTGTTTTTATCCGAAAAGGACACATTCTGCCTCTTGCAGACAACGCAGAATCAGTTGAAAAAATTGACTTTGAAAATTTGACAACTATAAGTTTCGCAGAAAAAGGCGCACGATACGAGCTCTACACTGACGACGGAGAATGCAGAAATCCTAGCCTAAGCGAAAACTTAAGAAGCATAAGTGTATAATCAGGGCAAACACATTATAAATGTATTCAGCATAAAACTGGCTCCAAGGCACGGTTTCCTGGTTCAAAATCGCGCAATAATGCGCTACACGCTGATTGTTGCAAAGTAACTATAGAATTGCCTGCTCACGCAGTCGCAACAATCAGAGTGTTTTTGCCCCAGAAGCCGTTCCTTCGCGCAAACTTTACTTAAATTATTTATAATGCGTTTGCCCTGAGTGTATAATAATATCATGGGGATGTCTAATAAGTTCTAAATGTCATTGTCGTACTTGATACTGCGATGTTTGCATGGCAAAGCCGGTTAACAATCTCTAAATAATTGCAATATATGCATTTAGATTTTCGGGTCAAGCCCGAAAATCACAAAAAAGATACCTTTGGAATAGCCTCATATATTGCCGCTTTCTTTTTCTTCCAGCTCATTCAATTTGCAAATTAAGCAACATAACTCGACATTTGGGCTAATTAACGTTTCTACATATCGGCATAAGTCTGAACGGAATCTTCCAAGTGTTCAATTTTTATTCCAGCCTCGGAAAACATTTTCATTGAATCTTCTTCATCATGGTAATGTTTTTCGCAGACAACCCTTTTTATTCCGCAGTTTATGATAAGCATGGCACACGTTCTGCAAGGAGTCATTTTGCAGTAAACGGTCGCTCCATCAATTGAAATTCCTCTTTTTGCAGCCTGACAAATCGCATTCTGCTCGGCGTGAACTGTCCTTACGCAGTGCTGGGTAACAGAGCCATCAGCATGAATCATTTTGCGCATCAAGTGGCCGACCTCATCGCAATGAGCAAGCCCTGCAGGACTTCCGACATAGCCTGTAACAAGAATCTGATTGTCCTTTGCAATTACACAGCCGCTTCTTCCGCGGTCGCAAGTCGCACGCTTTGCAATAGTCCGCGCAACTTCCATAAAGTATTCATCCCAGGTCGGACGCACATATTTTTCTTTTTCTTCGCTCATGCAAAAAACTTACCATAAATTTCCGAAAAAAAAAAGTGCGTCCCAAAAATTGTTTCCGACTTTTGGAGCGCACTTAAGATTGCCATATCAAGTACAGCAATGTCAGTCATTTATGTTGAAATACACAAAAATGACAGGCACTTTTCTGTCATTTCCATGCAACGACATGGGAATCTTTTTATTATATAGCCTTTATTGCAAGCGCAAAAATGAATACAACCGCAAGAATCCAAGTAACAACAGGAATTTCTTTTGTTTTCTTTCCAGCAATTTTTGCAATTACATAGGCAATCATTCCGAATGCGATTCCCTTTGAAATTGAATAACCAAACGGCATTACCATGATTGTAATAAATGCCGGGATTCCGTCTGTAATATCAGCGAAGTTGATTTTAGAAACAGACTGCATCATGAGGAAGCCTACAAAAATCAAGGCAGGAGCTGTAGCGCAAGAAGGAACAAGAGCGAACAAAGGAGTAAAAAACAAAGCAAGAAGGAAGAAGAACGCTGTAACTACAGAAGCAAGACCAGTGCGAGCTCCTGCTGCAACTCCAGAAGAAGACTCAACAAATGAAGTTACTGTTGAAGTTCCAAGACAAGCGCCTGCTACAGTTCCAACAGCATCAGCAAGAAGCGCGCCTTTTACATTCGGAATGTTTCCTTTTTCGTCAACAAGATTTCCCTGCTCTGCAACACCCATTAAAGTTCCGATTGTATCGAAAATATCTGTAAACAAGAAAGTAAAGAAAACACCGAAGAATTTAAGAGAAAGAACTCCAGCCCATTCAAACTTAAAGAGGAACGGAGCGCTAGGAACAGAAACAGGCTTGAAGTTGTCTGGAACTGTTGTAACGCCAAAAGGAATTCCAATAACAGTTGTAGCGGCAATGCCGATAAGAATTGCGCCAGGAACTTTAAGAATGTAAAGAACAACTGTAATGACAAGGCCGATGATTGCAACAAGAGCAGTAGCATGGCTCAAGTCAATTGCATTGAAGCCGATGATTGTTCCGTTTGCAGAAGTTACTATTCCAGCATTGTTAAGTCCGATAAGCGCAATGAAAAGTCCGATTCCAACAGCGACAGCTTTTTTCATTGTTCCCGGAATTGAATTGATAATCGCTTCGCGCACTCCGAAGAATGAAAGCAAAATAAAAAGAACGCCTTCAAGCAAAACAGCAGTAAGAGCGAACCAAGGAGAGCATCCCATCTGACCACAGACTGTGTAAGTAAAGAACGCGTTAAGTCCCATTCCGGAAGCAAGAGCAACCGGCATATTCGCAAGGAACGCCATTATAAGAGTTGCAACGGCGGCAGAAACAGCAGTCGCAGTAAACACGCCGCCGAAATTCATTCCTGCAATTGAGCCCAGCATTCCAGGGTTAACGGCAAGAATGTAAGACATTGCAAGGAAAGTTGTGATACCGCCAACAACTTCACGGCTTACAGTAGACCCTTTCTCCTTGATTTTGAAAAATTTCTCCATAAGAAATTTCCTCCAAAAAATAGAATAGCGATATTATACTACGAAATAAAAAAAAATTATATAGTATGGACATTAGTTTTCAGGGCAAACGCATTATAAATGTATTCAGCATAAAACTGGCTCCCAGAAACCGTTCCTTCGCGCAAACTTTACTTAAATTATTTATAATGCGTTTGCCCTGCATTAGTTTTTTTATTGGAGAAAGTTGAAAAAACTCGGCGAGAATTTCTAAAAACACGCCGTACTTTTTAAATTTCATACCGAGAATTTAAGGAAAACACGGCGTGTTTTTTTTATTTTATAGTACGGGCTATGCGGAAACCCAAACCGAAGGTGTCACGGGAGTACGGGTAGATGTAGCCTTTTAGAGATGAAACAGAGCTATTGGAGATGTCAGAACTATAATAAGAGCCACCACGATTGACGCGGTAAGGGTAATCATCCGATGAAGCCCCTGTAGCAGGTGTACTGACTTGTATGTAAAACTTTTCATCACGCCAGTCCCAACACCATTCCGCTACATTGCCACTCATATCATAAAGCCCAAGCCTGTTAGGTACTAACTTTCCAACTTCATGTGTTTTATTAATTGAATTATCTTTATGCCAAGCAACACTATCTAAATTATCATTACTGCCGGCATAAGTATAATTCCAGTCATCAGCACTTTGATTTCCGCCACGGGCAGAAAATTCCCATTCCACTTCTGTAGGCAATCGGTAGCCATTTTTAGTAAAATCACAAGAAACACTCTTCCAAGAACTATAACTGTCATAACTTTTAGAATCAGGTATACTTCCATAATCAAATTCTTGCCAGTCATCAATGCCATTTACAGAATAGCAAGGCTCAAGTCCCATTAATATGGAAAGTTTATTGCAAAACACAATCGCATCATACCAGTTTACCTTTTCAACAGGACGTAGCACTTGTGTTTCTCCGGCTTCAGGAAGATTAGCCTCTCCTTGGAACTTGCTTGGATTTTTTCCCATTACGGCTTCAAAAAACTCCTGCGTTACTTCGTACTTGCCTATACTGTAAGGGCTTAAAGTTACTTTGCGGCCGTCAATAAAAACACCTTTATTTCCGCTTCCTGTGATTGTCGTGGCGGTGTCAATTACCGTTGCAAGGGCTGTCTTTTCAAGCTTGGTTTTGTTTATGACAAGGCTTCCGTCCTCGGCGACAAAGCAGTTTGAAATTATGAGGCTAAAAGAGCATTCCGTGGTTTCTCCTGCCACAACTTTTATGTCTTTGCTTCCAGACGCAATAAGCTCATCATTATTCTTGGAATCGCGCGCTTCCGCTTCAACTGTATATTCGCCGGGTTCAAGTTCCGTAAACTCTATTACCCCCCCAACATCGCTTCTTTCTCTATAGTTTCAGTTTCGCCGATTACACGTACAACAAACTTGTCGGCATTTTCCTTGCTGTAAACATAGCGTCCGCCCGGCAGTGCAACACGGATTGAGCCGCCTTTTTCAGAGCCGCCGTTCATATTCATGCAGGACGCAGCCACAAATAAAAACGCAAATAAAGCCGGAACAATAAATTTCTTCATAAAAGACCTCCAAATTTTAGATTTTCAGGTCAAGCCCGAAAATGACAACTTTCATCTCTCTCAGGGCAAACGTATTATAAATTTATTCAGCATAAAACTGGCTTTCAGGAACCGTTTCTTCGCGCAAACTTTACTTAAATTATTTATAATGCGCTTGCCCTTTCATCTCTCTGTCATGAATCTAGATTAAATTATACTGAATAAATTTCAAAAAACAACTTTTTAGCGAAAATTTATTGATTTTTTTCCGCATTGGTTTAAGTAATGCCAGCTTAAAACACAAGAATTTTCCTTCAAGCAATAAATACGATTTCCTCTATCTATTCTAGGCTTAGAACGGATAGAGGAAATTTAAACGAAATTATCTACAATCTGCCTACAAAAAGTTATTTCTTTTTCTCGTCCTGAGAATAGATGAACTGCTCGATTTCCTTTGCGCCGTCTATGATGTGGCGGGCAAATTCCTTGCCTGTAAGGGATTTGATAAGCGAATCAGGAGCAGCCTGCAAAGAGCGGATGAACACATCCAGTGATTCTTTGTGCTGGCTTTCGGTGTCTAAGGTCATTGTTATTTTCCTCCTTCTTCACATTTTCGGTATTTTCGAGCAGTTTGTAAAGCGTTAAAGAATCAGGTTAAGAAGATACGGAATCTTTATTCCGAACTTGATTTTCAGTATAAGAAGCACTGCCCGGACCGCCACTGCCAGCAGAAGTATTGCCGCCGCTACTGTTATTATCTTCTGCCGGAATCTGAGCTTCGTTTCGTATTCGGTCAATTTCGTCGAGTATTCGCTCAACTTCTGATTCGTATTGCTCAAACAGGTATTCAACCCGTTCAACTCCGTCTGTAATTCCTCTACTTGTCTTGATGATATTTGCAATTCTCTCTCTGCTATCAGCAACTGTTCCGTCAAGTGCCGTGACTGTTGCTTCAAGCCGTCCAGCTGCGAGTGAATTTCCGCTGACAACGCTTGTAGTGTCGGCTCTGAGCTTTCCGCATGTGCAGCAGCCGGAAAAAAGAACACTGACGCCAAAAAGAAAAACAAAAGACAAAATGATTTTCGCATAGTTACATCTCCTCATAAAAAACCTCTTATTTCTTGCGCAAACCGCCCAAAAGCCGCTCACGGCTTCTCAGGGCGATTTTCGCGCCGTCCTGTGTAATTCCGTTCTGCTCGAACACGATAAAGTCATTGTTGAGACTTCCAAGATAGATGGCCACATGACCAAATTTGTTAGTTCCGCTTTCATCCCAGACAAGAACATCGCCAGGAACAAAAGACTTGTTCGTGATTTTTGAGAAGTATTTCTTCTCCAGTGGCATTTTGTTGTAATCGAGGTACAAATCTTTTGCACCGCCGCTTGTAGCGCATGAGCCTGTGTGTTCAGGAATTCCGAGAACATCAAGCGCATACTGGCGGAACAAATCAACGCATTGTGCGCCGAAAACTCCGTCATAATCGACTTTCTTTCCAGTGTTTTTCTTCACGAATTCTTCAATCGTCATTTCTGCCCTCCCTGGCGCTCATACACATGCCGAATCCTTACCAGCTCGCGGATTATTTCCTCGACCCAGTTGCACATCCGATGATTGAACTCTGCCGTCTTAAATTCATTGCGCACACCCATGCTGTAGACAAGCGAGCAGATTTTTCTTTGCTTGGTGCTGATGTATTCCTCTGAATCCTCGATGTGATTGAATGTTATCCACCGCACAAACTCATCGTATGCGACCTCAAGAATGTATTTCGTAAAGTAACCGTCATAAAGCAAATCAGGCGTTACCTGCTTGATTTTTGACACAAGCCCCATCAAGTAGACATGGGTAAAATCACACTGCTCGCGGATTATCGCCCGCTCTGTATCAGATGCGGATCTTGCACGCCCCACCTGAACATGCTTTGTCCTTATACGAATCATCCCAGTTTTTATCATCACGACGATAATCAAAAGCACAAGAATTATGCTGATGATTGTCTGCAAGGCATTCGCACTTGTCAGAACATTCGATATTGCTTCCCACATAAAAAATTGTTCTCCTACGGATAAAAAAATGCCAGGACTGACGGAAACTCCTAAGGATTCCGGCAATCCTGGCATTTATTGGTTTTATAATACTTTGTGTCTTATGGCATTTCAAGCGGTCAGTTCTTCCAGTTCGTTGATTTCTGCCCGCCATGCCTGGCGTTCTGCAATCTGCTCTGCATACTCCTTTGCGGTCGCACTGCCCTCCGCGATTTTTGCGGCAATGTAATCAGTTTCGGCGAGCTTCGCTTTCAGCTGGAGGATTCTCACCTCAGCATCATCACGTTGTTTTTCTTCATCAGTTTTTCCGATGAAGATTTTTCCGTCAATAATCCGGGCAAGGCTTCCTGCAGCCTCAAACTCCTCGTCTGAGACCTCCATTTCAGCCTTGCTGATTCCGTCCATTGTCTTCATCGCTTCCATGTCGGTATGATGAATGACAGCTCCATTTTTTCTTGCAAGATATACCATCGCTTGCCTCCTCGTTTTCTATGCGCTCCGGCAAACGCATGGTTTTAATTTTTACGCACTCACAAGAGTGTGGTCATATATGAACAGCTCGTTGTAGAGCTTATCCATCCGCTTAAGTTTGTAATACGCATCAAAACGCTTTCTGAAACATCCGCGCCACGACTGGTATGATATGCGTATGTCAGAAGAGTTCATTTTTCCGTGTTCACAAAGACCTTTGTATTTTTTCAGCTTCCGTCGCATTCTAACTGTTGAATCCCTGCTCGGAAGCCTAATTATTTTTCCTGTTTTAGTAAGTATATAACGACCTTTCAAAAAGTTCACGCCCTGAGTAAGCTTTACTATCCGCGTCTTTTTGTCATGAAGAGTTATTCCAAGTTCAGCGCACAGCTTTTGAATCTGATACAGGCACTGTTTCAAATAGTTTTTGTCGCTGTGAATAAGATACAGGTCGTCCATATAACGACCGTAGTATTTTATACGCAGTTTTTCTTTAATAAAATGGTCTACTTTGTTCGGGAAGAATACAGCGCAAATCTGTGAGACTTCACTGCCAAGACCGAGAGACTTTTCCGGTCCGAAAGCCTGAATGAAATTCCACAAAAGAATCCTAAGCCTTGCATCTTTTATGTGCCGTCCAAGCTGTTTCGCAAGGATTCTGTGGTCGATGCTGTCAAAATACTTTCTAAAATCAATTAGAAGCGCATATCCCTCGTTTGAGTTACCATTGGCGCGGTAATAACGGCGAAGATGGGCAGTAAGTCTGTCCAACGCAAACTGGGTGCCTTTTCCCTTGATTGAGGCACCGTTGTCATGTATAAGCGGGCGTTCGAGAATCGGGGAAAGAACTTCCTCACACAGGCATTTTTGAACTATACGCTCTGAAATGTGAACGCTTTTTATATGCCGCATCTTTCCGCGCTCGTTTACGGTGAATTCAACAAAACCACGCCTTACATCTTCTCCGGCAAGAAGCTTTCGTTTCGTTTCGACTACATTTTGGAGAAGATTTGCTTCATACCGCTGAACGCTTTCTTTCCAGGACACGCCGCGTTTTGCCCTCTTGAACGCGGCACACAGTTTGTCAGCATTTAAAACAAGGCTGAAATCATCATAAAAGCCGATTTTAGAGATGCGCTTCTGTTCCCTTTTCTCTTTCCGCCTCTGATAACGAGCCTCGTGTCTTTTGTCGCTCATCAAAAACTCCCATAAAACAAAAAAATCAATTCTGCACGGCATACGGTCAATTATAGACTTATGACACGATTCATTTATCTATGACCGTTCTGCAGTATATGCCGCTTACGCCACCGTGCATGAAACAGCCTTCCGCAATATGGCTGCCATGCATGGACGGTCTTCCGTCCGCGTCCGCACGGGCGTGTCAGAATTACTGTTCGCGGAGGGCGTAAAGCCAGTCCGCAGGATGTTCTCTCCTTCTGTGTCGAGTGGCTCGGCTCAATGAGCCTGACCGTGTGCCACCTCACGGAATCGGGCGACAACCCACCAGCAGCACTGGCATTGTTGTTGTTGGCATTTCCGTTGTTGTTGACATTGCAAAACGAAACCGCGTACAGGGAACACCCTTTTATATTCTAATTGAATATTACCTTATTTCACAATTTTTTTCTTCTGCCAAAATCTGTTCCCACAGTTTATTGTCAGATTTTCTCCAGCCTTTCAGTAAAGTTATCTCAAAATTAATGGACTCCACATAAGGCAACAGTTTTTCTGCATTTATAGGCAACGAATCTTCACAGAACTGAAATTCCTGTATAAGCTGCTGACAGTTGATTATTGCAGCATTCTGATACCCTCGCCTTTCGGAAAGTCTCTTTTTCTTTTCCTCAACAAGTTTTTCACTGCTTGCATTTATTGTATTTGCCGCCGTAATGTTCCAGACCAAATTACGCAATAAAATCCTTATATTCTTTGAAAAATCAACGATGTCCTCATCGTACCAATCATCTGGGAGCGTAGGATTTATTTTGCTTGCGTTTTTTCTGGAATGAACGCCAAAATCCCGGCGTAAAAACTCTGTAAGTTCACGCCTCAATTTTCGTGCGTTATGGTAAAACTCCATTTTAGAAAGTCCGCGCTTGCTTTTTAAAACGCTCATAGCTTCCCCATTTAAAACTTATTTTTTTCACCCCGCTTACGCGGGGAAAATTTATTATATCACATTTCTATTGTCTTCGCCCCACAAGGGGGCGAGATTTCAAGATTTTCGTGCCGCTACGCGACACAGATAGCGGGCGACAACCCACCAGCAGCACTGGCAAAGTAGTTGCCGGCATTCCCGTCGACGCCGACATAGCAAAACGAAACCGCGTTATCTTTATACGGCGATGCTTCCCACCACCACATTCTGCTTCCGTTATGCTTTTTTACTTTGTAAATCGCACTGTCTTTGTAAGCTGGCCACTGAGCCTGAAAACCGCCGTCCCAACTTTCAGACCACACATCAGTTCCCCAAATCTCGTGCTCGGTCGGCAAAAATACGGTGTCATTAGCCCACGCCCATGAGCTTTTTATTGAAAGCAGTCGTCTGACTTTGTAGAGGTAGTTACCAAGAGCAGCGACAAGGCCTGCTTTGAATTTATCATTCAACCAGGAATACAATTCAGAACTAGCATAACCGCCAGTATTTGTGTCTGTCGCATTCATTCGCTTTGTAAGAACACAGTTTCTGAACTGCATTACAACATGGTTCTGTGTATTCTCTGTATCACCGGCGTGTTTATACACATTCAATCCCATGTTCATCAGGCGAAGATTTTTATAGCTGGCATTCCATGTGTAGGTAGTTCCGTCAACAGTAATGCTTGCAAGGTCAAGATAATCGCAGTCACGATACCATGATGTATCTCCAGCCTGTAATCTGTTGTGCATCTCAAGAATACAGGCTTTTGCCTCTGCTTCTGTTGCAGGCGTATCAGAATGCACTGAACGAATTCCAAGAACATCAAGAAGGTTGCGGGCTTTGCTTTCATCAGTCCTTGCAGATGCATACAAATCTGCAAGCAACGCATCTGTCTGAGCCTTAGTGTAAGCTCCCACCTGAGCTGCCGTTGTATTGTGCGGGTTCGATATGTTGCTTTTGTGGTTTGCCAGCTGCTTTACAAGCTCATCACTTGCAGAGCAGTTTGTTCCCGGCGTGATTGTGTCTCCAACAGCGATTGCTGCACTTGCCGTATAGAGAATGTCGTTGTACATAAACTGCTCGCCGATTGCATAGGCGTGAGCAGACTTTTCCGAAGCCTCAACAGGAGCAACTTTTGCCTGAGTGCTTTCAATTTTTGTTTTCAGATAGCGGGTGCGGTTTGCCAGCTGCTTTGCCTGAACATTGTCGATTCCATCTGCTCCACCCTGGAGTGGGTCATCAATTTCAAGCTGGTAGATGCCGTTCTCCCACTTTGTTTCTTCACTTAAATTTGCCATATTCTATTCCTCCCTTAGAAAATCCAAGTCCAGTGTCCTTCAATGCTGATGTCAGATTCCTTGTAAATCGGATTTTCGCGAACCTTGCGGCACAAAAGAGTTCCGTCTCCAGATAAAAGTCCGAACTCCATGATTGCCATACCATTGTTTTCGCTGACGCCAAGTTCCCAGTTTGTCTGAATCTGCCCCATTGCAGGATATTCAAAGCCTTCAACAGCTTTTGTATAAGCACCTTTAATGGCGGTGTCAGTTACTTCCGGGGCTGTTCCGCTTGTACCGAATGCAATTCTTGCAATCGGTCTCTTAGTTGTATCACCCGCAAAAAGCTTTGTAGCCTGGTTCCTTGCACCGTTTACGATAAGGTTGTGGTCTTCGTACTCTTCAACAACCTTTCCGTTTTTTCTTACGACCATCTTGAAGATTCCTTTCATCGGAAATCTTTCCACATCTTTCTGCATTCTCATGCCTCCCATTAGTTATATTGCTTCAAGCACTCCGCTTTTTCGCGTTATGCTGCTGTCCCTGTTATATTGCCCGCCACGGAAAAACCACCAGCGTTTTCCGGATTCAAAGGAATCCGACAAGCTCCAACTGTCTGATACCGTCGATTCCGCAAGGTGCATTTCGTGAGGGTCTGTAATTCCGTTGCTTGAACGGTAAGCCTTTCTGCCGCGCAGTATCGTTCCGTTTCTTCTGTACCCTCGTCCGATTGCATCAGAAATGGAGCTTTCAAAGGCTCCTTCCGTACTTTCATCACGCACGGGAAAACTGTCCGCGTTTTTCTGTCCGACAGTTTCAAAAACAAAACTGTCAGATTCGCTCCAATTTTCCACTGCTCCAGAAAGCATCGAAAACCGCGATGTAAAGTCCACGAGCCTGTCGCTTGCCCTATGATGTATTCCGTCACGGACAAGGCTGCCGTTTCTTTTGTATCTTCTTCCGATGCCGTCAGCCGAATTCATAACGGCTTTCTTTTCGTCGATGTCAGAAATATCAATGCGGTCTGTAATAGACTGCTCCATGCTGTCAAAGAAAAAGCGGTCGTTTGCAAAGGCAGCCGCATAGCCGCTTCTCCGTTCACTTCCGTTTCTGCATACTGCGCCGTTCCGTTTAAGGTGAGATTTCCATGCATCTGACAGAATCCGCCGGTAGCAGAGTGCAAGCACATCAAGGATTCCAGAATTGTGCAGGACTGGTGTATTCACTTCTTCATCAGCCTTAACCTTGTGAAGCTCGTTTCTTCGCTCTACGGCACCGTCCCTTAATTCCGAGCCGTCACGGAAAAGCGGCACAAAATGTGTCGGTAAGACCGTAACGCCGTCACGCAGAACGCGACCGTTCCGCAATATGGTGTTTCTCGGAAAGTGCTCTTTTTCAACGCGATGAACTTTTTTCTCGTCGCTCTCGTCAATCGGGAACTCTTCTGTCATGTTGAACAGCTCCCGCGTATCGTATGCGATTCCAGCTCCGACAATCTGCCTGATGATGCGGTTGAAATCTACAGTGTCATTAAAGCCGTCGTGAAGGATTCGCAATCCCGCCGGATAGTTCGGCACGAGATGAACGGTCTCCGATGTAAAGAAGAATTTGACGAAGTGGATAATATCCTCAACTGTCCCGTCCGCAGTGTTCAGCATAGTCCGAAGTTTCAGATAAATCCTGTAAATACGGTCGCTGTTGCCGCCCCTGTCCTCTCCGAGAACCTTTCCAATTCGGTCAAGTTCCGCACCGCTCGCGTTGTCAATATCAAACTGCTCGCTCATGTCACGGATGTTCTTGTCGAGCTCTTCAAGTTGCGCGTCATCGTATTCGGCAAGCTTAAGCGTGTCCCCGGAACAGAGCCACTGAGGAAAATGCTTCGGCTTATTGAATGACGAAAAATCTATCTTATCCATCAGCCTGCGACCTCCACGCTAATACGGCTCTCGTCAAGGACAGCTATCTCAACCTCTCCTACGGCAATGTTCGCAGAAGCGTACTCGCTTGTATCAGGCGGAGTGTCCGGGTCAAGGGTAGCCGCTACTTTTATCTCCGCATGTGCGATTCCAGGAACCTCATAAACAGGAATTGCAAGCCTCTGAAAAATAAGGTCAACGGCAACTCCAAGGTTCTCAGCACCCCAAGAAACGATATTGCTTTTTATTGCCGCCGCACCGCCAGCAGGGAATTCTTCTTCGTCGTAAAGTGTAAGAATTATCTTTATCCAGATATTGCGGTTTACAGGCCTTGAAAAACCGACATCCCAGTCATATCCCTGACTGTCCTTTACTGTCTGAACTGTATTTCCGTAAGCCTGTATTCCCGCAGGTCCGTTTGCAAAAATGGTCTCAGCTATTGTCTGTGCATCTCCGCCGACAACAACAGCCTCGTAACTTTTCGGCGGTCTGCCGCTTGCTTCAATGATGTTGCGGTTTGAATACACCCTTGCATAAGTCACGCCAGTCAGCTTAGAAATTGCGTTTTCAATGGCAGGTTCGGTACAGGTAGCCTGTTTCTGCCGTGTGTTCATATTCACCCTAAGTTCCGTATCACTCTCAGCATCCCGCCCTGTTACTCCTGTGGCATAATTCGTAACAGAAGAAACACCTGAAACATTTGACACCATAGCGGTAAGGGTTCCGCTCGGCGCATAGATTCTACCGGCATTTTTTGCCGCAAACACGGCAGGGCTACCGACTGATTTTATTTCGAGTGCGCCGGAAACATCAGCTGAAAACGCAGTTACGCCATCAGCTGATAAGATGCGGAGTCCTTCATCGCCGATGTTTTCAAATGACAATGTTTCACCGAGTGTTTCTGAAATCCGAGCAGAAAGGGCATTCCGCAAGTCTTCTTTAGTGTCACCCTCAGAAAAAGTCACTGAAAGCGTTGAAGTTCCCAGCGTAATAGACAGATCCGATTCATCGCTTACGCTGACTTCAACACCGAGAATGTTTGTTTTTGTAATGTCCACAGCCTTTGTAAGCGCAAAGAGGTCTTCCGTTGTAGAAAGTTTTGCAAGTGAACCTTTCGGCACATTAGTACCTTCGTCGCCCCAAAGACAAGCAGTTACCTGAGTTTTCTTTGCAGCCTCACGCTCAACATTCACAAAAGCCGCAAGACGGTCAAGGAAAATACCTTTCGCACTGTCCTTGTCGCCAGCATTCCATAAGCCTTCAAGCTGTTCCCAAAGTGCCGCGATTTTTGCCGCCTGGTTTCCTACATACGCGCCCGCAACGCTCTCGTCCGATAAGTCAATATCGTCACCGAAAGCACCACGGAAGGCTTCTTTTTCTTCTTCAAGGATTACCGAAAGCGGCTTTATAACGAATCCTGCATCTGTAAGTCCGTACTGTGTTTTTTTCATTCACTGCCTCCTACCGAAACTTCATTCATTTCAAGCACCTCACCGTTGTCACACTGGGCGGAAAAACTGACCGTAAATAAGCGGGTTTTCGGGTCAAGTTCGCTTGAGAACGACAGGAGTTTCTTTATCCCGCTGATGCCGGAAACCTTCACTCGGATTGCGCTTTCAAGAATCGCCCTGTGTCCGTCCTTATCCATATCCCATGAGGGAATGTAAGGAATGCCAAGCCGTGTATCGAGATACCACTCGCCTTTTAAGAGCGAAAGACAGCACCGTACTTTCTGCTGCATATACTGCAAATAACCAGAAGTCATAGTCATGCCGCGTTTATCCCAAAGAAAACTGTTCGTGCCGGGTTCAAGTGCAAAATCTTTCATGCTATGCTTCCTCCGCCAGTTCCTGAAACAAATGGAGCTTTCAGGTTCACGGAAATACTTCCAGCTTTCAAATATGAATCAATGGCAGATGCCATTTCCTGCGCATAATGCTCGTTTCCGCCGCTCACCATGTTATCCATTGCGCTGAAACAGGCTTTCAGCTTGTTTTCTATGGTCGCCTTGCTTCCGCTGAATTTTCCCTGAGCTGGTCCCGAAAAAAAACTTGTCGCACCGCTCGAAGTTGTTACAGTTCCTTTTGAAATTTCTGAAACTGTATCGTTTGCCGAACACGCTTTGTCTATATCCGCCGCCATGTGGGAAGCAAGTCCGTTGTTGTCATACCCTGCTGTAAAAGTCGAATACAAATCATCTGCAAGGGAAGAATCGTCTATGGTCATTTTCCCCTCGCCGCTTCCTGCATAAGAACCGGCTGGTGCGGCTCCTGTATCTGTAGTTTTTGTTTCACCAGTGAGGATATATGCCTTTATGTTCGCAGCCACATTGTCAGCCATATAGCGGTCGCCGCTTCCGTCGGTGATGTCGTCCATCGCCAGGAATGTGGCCAGCAATGCGCTTTGTAATGTTGAAACTACAAGTGCCATTATTCTCCCGCCTCCATAACCTTGCCGAGGTCGCTTTTATCAGTACCGAAGTTCTGCGCATCAGTATTGAAATTCTGTTCGTCTATCGCGAATTTCGCCTGGTCATCCGGGCTTACATTGTGATTTGCAGGGCTTCCCACAGTCTTATGACCTTTTGCATTTCCCGCAAAGGTCTTCGAGTTCTGTGCCGCAGTCTTCATATCGTCAAGGATTTTGCTCATAACCGTGAAAAAATCCTTGCTGTCGTTTTTGAAGCTCAGCTTGTTTCCCTTTACGGTCAGCACGGCTTTCTGCTGAGTTACCTGGATCTTGTCATCATCCATTACGACTGAAGAAATCAAATCGCCGTCCGGCTTTGCCTTATGTACCACACAAAAGCCGTCACCCTCTGCACCGATGAATTCAAGCGGCTGTAAGCCCGGAATCACAATGCAGTCCATGAGGCTGAATCTTCTCGGGTCGGTTTCCTCAATTCCGCTTCCGCCATTGTCACGCCATGTATCGGTTCCACGCTCCATGCAGATGCAGAGAACCTCATCGTCTTTTTCAAGCGGATAGCAGACGGTGTACTGTTTCGTGCCTGGAAAAAGTACAGGTGCATCAGGAATTACAGGAAAATCAACAAACTCGCCGGACGGCAGCTTACGCTTTATGCTCGGCTGAATGTCCGCACGGCGGGTGTCCTTGTCGTATTTTACGACCACGCCCGGAAAAGCCGTGTGGATGTTCGTCATTGAGTAATCAAAATTTTCTTTCAACAGCCGTGTAAGTTCGTTCATTACAAAGCCTCCGCCTCGATATCAACACGGAAGTCACCGTCCATGTTGCTTCCCCTGCACTTTGCGCTCTGAATCACAAGTTCGCCTTTAAAGGTCGAGGATTCAATGCTTACCGAAGCACCAGGAACAAGCTGAGGGTTCAGTTTCGCTCCGAATACCCAGCGGTTTGGTGCTTCTTCGTTTATATCCTTGCATTCCGTCTTATCGCTTAACGGCTGAGGAAGAGTAAGAAGATCCCCGCCCTCTTCAAGCGTAAGTTCGGAGTTTTCTGTTTCCTTTCCCTGCTCGTATATGTACAAGGTTTCGTCCTGCACGGTATAGAAAAGCCCGTAGCGGGCAAGCAGTTCTGTAAGTCCGTCCGTTGCCATTCCGATAAAGCAGTATCCGTGCGGATATTTTTCTCCGTCAGGAATCAAGTCCGTTCCCTTGTATGCCAGCCCGATTGCATCAAGAAGAGCCTGGGCAATCGTCAGCGCATCAGTGTCGGGCGCATAGGAAAGAGACACCATACCGCCCATCACGGCAGTCCGACCGTCATACGCTTCAATCGTCGTCACATAGTCGTTATCTTCACGAGTACGGTTTCCGCAGAGAATGTCGCCCGTGAAAATCGTTCCTGTCGCTTCGTCCTTATATCCCGCCCTAAGAAAGATATGACCGTCAGCTTCAGTAACCTGTGCCGATGTTTCTTTCGTCAGGTTATAAACGCGGATAACGGCACGGTTTGATTCCTTTCCGCAAGTGCGCTCTATGTCAAAATCTATGCGCAGGTCTTCAATTTTTACGCTCTCTCCGTCCTTTGTCGTAACGGAAAGACCTACATATCTCTGAAATGCCATTCTCAAGCCTCCCCGAAATCAAAATATCCGAGAAGAAAACGGCTTCCAAAGTTATCTCTGTCGAGTTCCGCAGTTGAAAGGTCGCTCATCTTGTCCAAGACAATAAGCATTCCCACCGGCAGTTTTGGAACGCTCACCCTGTATTTTGCAAGCAGGTCAATTTCAGGAACAAGCCGAAGCCCTCCAAGAAGCAGGTTGTCGTCAGAATCTGAAATTGACATCTGCCATATTTCCTGACGCTCGTTCCATGAAAAATAGAGCTTGTAGAGCGAGCCGCCCATAGTAATTTTCTGTGTCCAGCGCGGATATTCGTCCGCGTGAGTTTCAATTATGAACCACTCCATACTAAAGCCCCGTCTCACTTCTGAACGCCACTCTCTGGCTGTCAGTCATCATTCCGTTTTTCTGCCACTCGTCAGCCCGCTTCGTGATAAAGTTTTCTTTTGGCTGCTCCGTGCCGCTTTTTCCTGTATTCGCAGCACCCTGAGCCTGTTCGGTTGCAGGTGTCGCGGCGGATGTCGTGACAGGAGCCTTTTTGAATGTGCATGAAAACGGCAGGTCGTTTCCCGATGATTCGTCGCGCACGATTTCAAGGCTCGTTATGACCATTCCGGTCATGGTTGTAAGGCCTGTCACAATATCCATAGGCTGTTTTGTTTCTTTCAGCCTTTTCAGTTCCTCATACGCGCTTACAATACGCTCGCGCGGATATGAATCAGGAAAAGAAATTTCAGAAATGCTTTTCGGCGACGCAGACTGAACGACCTCGAATTTCGTCGCTCCGATGAATGCCTCAACCGTAAGCTCGTCCGGCTCTTCCGTGACAGTTCCAGCTCCGCTCGTGTCTTTTCCTTCCGACGGCTTATCAGTCAGCTTGTTACCGAAGCGGTAAGATTCAGAAAGAAAAGCGTCTATTTCAATTCCGGCTGTTGAGTCCTCATCAGTCGGGTAAATGCACTTAACAACCTTTGCCATTATGCGCTCCTTGCTTCCGGTGACGGAATTGTGCCACGGCTTCCGTTTATCGCATCACGGAGCGCACCTTTTACGCCGTTTTCAACTGCACGGCGTGCCTGTTCAGCTGTCATGCCGCTTGCATTGACGGTTACATGAATCGGAGTATTGTAAACGCTGGAAGAAGAATGTCTGCTGTAGTCGTTGCTTACGCTCTGCCTTACAGCCTGAGATGCCGAACTGTCGGCAAGCGCATAAGAGCGGTCAGGCGTAGTCTGCGCGAAGTATTCTGCAAGGCGGTCAACAAGAGAGCCAGGATTCTTCATCGCAAAAATTGTATCGTCCGGGTGCGTTGAATAAGTTCCGTCCGGCGTAAGAATCATGTCGTTTACTTTTGTCGGTGCCGGAGCATCACTGCTTTCACCACTGGTAAAGAAGTTTACCGCGCCATCCCACAGCCCACCGAAGAAGCCTTTTACTTTCTCCCAGCCGTCTTTGAGTGTGTTGATGAAGCCGAAGAACTGATTTTTTATGCCGTCAAACAGACCTGTAAAAATATTCCCTATGGTATCAGCAACGGAAACGACACCGTTTTTGAGTGATTCCCACAGTCCGCTGAAAAAGTCAGTAAGACCAGTCCACAAGCCTTTTATAACATCAAGAACTTTAGAGAACGGCTCTGCAAGTCCTGAGATAACGCCTGAAGCAAGTGAAACGATGCCGTCCCACAGCCCTCCGAAGAAGCCTGTAATGGTGCTCCATACGGCTTTTATTTGTTCAATGATTGCAGAGAAAACGGCTGTTATTCCGCTCCATATCTTTTCAGCGGCGACAACAATATTTTCCCACAAAGCCGAGAAGAAGCCCGTGATTTTTGACCATACAGCCTTGATGCCGTCAAGAATGCTCGTTAAGACCTGCTTTAGTTTGTTGAAAGCGGCGACCGCAGTATTTTTTATCTCTTCCCAAAGTTTTTTGAAGAACTCTCCTACAGCCTTAGCACCTTTGATTATCGCCGCTCTGATTTTGTCCCAATGTTTTCTGACGAGCAGTATCGCACCGACAATAAGCATAGGAATCGGTGCAATAATAGTTGCCAAAACAAGCAGAATTCCTTTCACATAGTTTGGAAGCCCGCCAAAGAAGTTCTTTATTGAGTTCCAGATATTTACAAAAAAGTTCTTGATGGAACGACCTATTCCAACGAAGAAATTTCCTATGGTCTTGAAAGCTGTTATAAAAGCATTTTTTATGGTTTCCCATATACCGACAAAGAAATTGCCGACAGCTTTTGCTCCAGCTATGAGCGCATTTTTGATTGTCTCCCAGTTTTTTACGACAAGCATGATTCCGGCAATAATTGCCGCCGGAATTGGAAACAAGATTGCAAGAATTGCAGCACCAAACTTCTTGATGAAGTTCCATACCGCTTTTACGCCTTTTATAAGAGCTGCTTTAACGACATCCCATTTTTTTACAAGCAGGGGAATAACGCCGATCAAACCGACTACAGCGATAATAATAAGTCCAATAGGATTTGCCGCCATAACAGCATTAAGGATTGTCTGCACGGCAGTCCATATTTTTATTGCCGATACGATTCCGAGAATTATGTATGCTATTGGCTTTAGTGCCGGACCGAGCGTTTCTATTCCGGCAGCAAAAACGGTAATTACAGCACCTACAATTTTTCCAAGAGTTTCAAAAACCGGAGTAAGCGCACTGACTGCCGCCGCTAAACCTGAAGTATCTTTTTCAACATCATCAAGTAAAACTCCAATGGCATTGAAAACACTGTCACAGAGAACTTTCAACGCCTTTACAACAGGCATAATGAACGCCTGTATCGGTACAAATGCAGCATTTAAAGCCTTTGCAAGATTACCGATAATCGGTCGTAGTTTTTCAAAGATTTTTCCGATACTCTCACCCAGATATTTAAAAGCCGGAGTGAGCGCATCTATCACAGGAAGAAGCTGCTCGATTATCTCTGCCACAAAGCTGAACACATCTTTGAAAATCGGTTTCAAAGATTCAAGAACAGGTTTTACGAAAGCCTCTATAGGTTTGAATGCGAGTAAGATTGCCTTGGCGACTGCCAAAATGAAAGGACGGCTGCTCTGAAAGATACTCTCCATAAAGCCAAAAACATCTTTCAAAAGAGCCTTTATTGCAGTGAATGCACCGCCGTATTTTTCCATTTCCATTTTAAGAAGATGAAAGGCGATATAAACATCTGCGATTGCGTTGAGGATTGCCTCGAAAGCCTTTGTGCCGACAGCGACAATGTTGTCCTGCATACTGCGCCCAAGGTTTAACACGGCGCTCATAATGTCTTTTATCCTGTCAATGACATTTGAGCCTATACCTTCCTTGATTGCAGCCGTTAGTGACTGAAACTGTTTTACAAGACCCGGAAGAGTTTTGCTCTGCTTTTCGAGCATCTTGTTGTATTTTCCGCCCTCGCCCGTTATATGTTCCAAAGCCTTTGCACACATTTCATAAGAAACGCCGGCTTTTTCAATTTCGGCACGGCTCTTTCCTGTCATTTTTGAAACTTCTCCAACAACATCAAAGCCCTGACCGACAAACTGCTTCAAGTCAGTTGCATCGGCTTTACCTTTTGCAAATACCTGCCCCATGTTGAGTGAGAGTGATTTAAAGGCTTCCGTGTTTCCCTGTGCAATGTCACCAAGCCGAGTGAGGGTTTTGCTTGCATCCTCAGCCTGCATACCAAATGTGACCATTCCCTGTAAGCCACCGATTGCGGCGGCAGTTCCGTAGAAGTCAGAAACAGGTGAATAGTCTAAGTCATGGATTATTTTGTTTGCTTTTTCCTGGTCGCCAATCATAGTACCGAGAGTTACGCGATACTGCTCGACTTCGCCAGTAGTGTCGAGAATGCTTTTTCCAAGAGCGGTTATTCCGGCGGCGGCAGCTACACCGCCAATAAGTTTGACGGCTTTGCCGATACCGCCGACCGCATTTGAAAGGTCTGAGGATTTTTTCTTTGCGGATTCTACTTTCCGCTCGTATTCTTTAAGCGTACCGTCGTCGATTTTGAACCCAAGAAAAGTTATAAGCTCACGAATTGTCATTTATTGTTTTCCCCCATGCTTAGATTCAAAATCAATCAGACCGTCAACGGCGGCTTCTATGTCCTCGTCCATATCAAGGACTGCATTGGCGTGCAGCAAATCTTCGTAAGTCCACCGGTTTCTGAGTTCATCAAGCGGAACTCCCTTTTTCTGCCACACGCGCCAAATCAAAAACTCGTCCTCGATTTCAGGGGCGAGCGTTCCTACGCTTCCGATTTCGTCAAGGCGGGATTTGCTGCGGCGTTTCCCTGAGCGAAGGTATTTATTCGCTGGGTTAGGCTTCCAATATTCCCCACCACCTTCCCGAAAAAATCCGGGTAGTTTGCCTCCAGTACAAGAAGCATGACAGGGTAAATCGAGAAGAGCCGACCACCGAATACCTTGTTAAAATTCGCCTCGAAGTTGTCTCCGAACATCGCCACAATCGGTGTTCCGTCGTTTTCTGAGCCTTTTGCGGTAACATAGCGGAACATGCGCTGAACAAGCTTGACGAAGTTTTCCTCATCAAGGCTTGCTGTCAGCTTTTCAATCACGCCCGAAAGCGATTCCCCGGAAATGTCGGAGTCGGCATTTCCCGCACCCTTGAAAACATCAACAGCCTCGGCAAGTGCCGGACCGAGTGTTTTTATAAGATATGATTTCAGACGCAGGGCTTCGATAGCCGGGAACGGAGCGACTGTGAATGTGATTCCATCGATTACCTTTTCTTTAGTCTTTTCCATTTCTAGCTCCCGTTATACTCCGACCGTTCCCGCAGTAACGGCAACAGCAGCCTGTCCTGTGTGGAATATCCACGCCTGTTCTCCGGCTTCCTTACCGCGTGACCATGTGGGTTTTTCAACCCAGGCCTGTGGGAAGAAATGTTCTGCACCGCTTGCAATCTCGGTGATTGAAAGTGGAAGCATTCCAAGTCCTGACGCTTCATCAGCAACCTGTGCTGCAGAAAGGACACCGTTTGAAAGGCTTGTCTGCAAGAGTGTGACGGTTACATCGTAGCAACCGTTTGCACTCTTAGAGCGTACTACCTCACCGTCTGCGCCAACCTTACGGGTAAAGCGTTCCTCGGCTGGAGCGCACTCAACAAAAGAATCCTCGGCGTAGCCCATAATCGGAGTTCCGCCGAATGTGATAACGACCATCTTCGGGTCGTATGTTGCCATCAATGGCTGACTAGGCATATTTCATTCCTCCTTACAGCGTTACTACGCCGTCAATAGCGGTCTTGTGGATAGCACCTGAAAGTGGTGCATTGAACTTAACATCAGGAAGTTTTCTTTCAGCCTTTGCAGCCGCATCAACTTCATCCGCTGTCGGACATTCAATGGTGTATGCACCTTTTTTGAGAATCTGATAAGTAACACCCTGTTCAAGACCTGTCTTAAGCTGTCCTTTGATTGCTTCAATTCCTAAATCCTCATAAGGAACTTTGTCCTGCTGTGCAAGAGCTGTAAGAACAAGCTGCTGGATCTTAGCCTTAAGCCAGTCACAGCCGTGAATGACATCGATATATTCACCGCTTCCAACCTTACCCCAGCGTGTGAGAGGCAAATCAGAAACAGAAGTGTAGATGTTACAGTTCTTTGCTGTTGCGGTCTTACGCTGGCCTGCAGAAAGGCTAACTGTTGCAGTAGCTTCAAGAGCTTTGAGTGCCCAGGTTGCGCTTCCCGGATGCTTAACAAGCAGTTTTCCGAAAAGACCTGAAACAAAATAAGGGTCGCTCGGATGATAGAAACAGAAAACACGGTCAATGTCGTTTGTTTTAAGCCAGTCGGCAATGTCGCCGGAATCTTCATCAACAACAGTGCTGTCGCTTGTTACGATACCACCGAGCTTTTCATTTGCCTGTACCCAAAGTGCGAATTCCTGCAAATCAGCCTGAACATCGCTGTGGATTTCACAGGCATAGAAGCCGTTGTTGGCATCGTTCCCCATTGCGTTGAGCGCATCTGTCCAGCTTGCATCAGCCGCGATAGGTGTATTTGTAGATGTCGCTGTCTGGTCATGGCTTGTACCGCCTGTAACCTGCAATGAAACTCCGGTTGGTGTAATTCCGTAAATTTCGATGACCAGCGGATTATCAGCTGAAACGGAAGCGTCCATCTGACCTGCAAAACGCCCATTGATTTGTGCCGCAATTTTTTCAACTACAGCATTGCTTGAACCTTCTGTATCAAAGCTGACATCATCGAGTTTTACAGTGTTCAATGTGAGTGCTACCACATTGCCTGTAACGAAAGCCGCACTGATTGTGATTTTTGAATCAGCAAGTCCGCTCGGTACTTTCCAGCCCACATAAATATTCTTGATGTGTGGTGACTGTGAGAACTGCCGTGCAGCAGCCTTGTAAACCCATGAGTCTGTTGAGAACCCAGCCTCAGCAACATCCGCCGCACTTCCAAAGATGCGGACACGATGTTTCTTGTCAAACCGTGGCTTGATACCTACCGGATTGAATTGGTCGGCAATAAGGTGTTCCGAGAATGAAGCCATAGAAGCGACAGATGTCTGCCGCGAAATATTGACTTCTACGATTTCGTCAATCTCTGCCATTATGCTCCTCCTGCATTTATGTCTATCTCTGGATTTGCGGGCATATCAGTCTGAACGCCGACGCTTTCAATCCAGCCAGTTTCCTCTTTCACTACGCGGATGTAAGTCACCGCGAGGTCAAAAAATCCGTGCGTTTCAGAGCCGTTAGCCATGTCCTCAGCTGATGTTGTAATTCCTGTTATCGGATTGACTACAACACCGTTCCGCCTCAACATTAAGCGGTACTTTTCAGAACTTATGCTGTCCGCTATTTCGTCTAGCCGTTCCATGCATCGCTCACCCCAGCCGTGAATGCTCACGGTTTTCCGCATATCGAAGCGGCTTTCCTGCTCGCCGGTCTCTGGATCTACCCGGCTCTTCCACGGAAAAGTTGAACGAGTACCGCCAATCATCTGCATCGAAACAAACGGTGCTTTCGGTCTCGTTCCGCCCAATCCGTCCCACACAATCGGGCACGGAAAGCTTTTTTCAGCAAGTACAGCCTCTATCCAATCATAGAGCGCATCCTGTACCATTTCGCGTTGTGTTCTCTCATCGCTCACTGCTCGCCCTCCTTTTCTTTCTTACAAAGAAGCTCCCAGTGAGGGAGAATTCCGTTATTCCACGGCGCGGCAAGAATTACTTCATACCGAACGCCGTCTTTCTCTATTCTGTCGCCGGAAACGCCCTTGTCGGTATCTGCGACGGTAAATGCAATTTCAATAGGTGCGAAACATTTGAATGTCTCGTCGTTTCTTTTACCTTCCGGCAGTTTCTGCAAATCCTGTCCGCTTGCAGGCTGCCATGTCCCTGAAAACTCAGTTCGCGTTTCAGTTCCTTCCGACCAGCGACCTTTTAAAAGAACGCCTGGCGTAAAAGATATTTTTGTCAGCTCCGTACTTCTAAAAAGGCTCATTTCTTTTTCACTACCTCATAACTGACCGCATTTCGCATTGTTCCCGTGTCAATGAGCGGCTTAGAACTGCCCTTCCGTTTCACAGTAGACTCTTTGTTCGGTTCAAAACCGCCGTTTACTATGTTTTTCTTTATTCCAGATGCACCGAACTCACCGATTCTCTTCATCGCATCCTCGGCGGTCCGTTTGCCGGAAACTACACTATTGAACGCAGAATCCATAACTTTGTTTATCTGCTTCTGATTGTTGTCTACCCATGAGCGGATAAAAGGCCTTGAAGGAATATCCTCCGTTCCCTCTTCGTTATATGCGGCGTATTCGGCGATGTTGGCACCACTTTCGCTGATATGGTTTCCCTCGGTAATGCCGACCTTAACGCCCATCTTCTTGAACTTCGCAAGTTCTTTCAGTATGTCTTTATAACCGAGGTCTCTGTCCTCTACGCCGCTTTTACCCATTTTCCGAACTCCGCTTTATTCAGCAGTTTCGGTTGTATGTTGTTTTGCAAAAATGCCGGGATTCAGGATTACCACAGTCAGTGAAACTGCGAAAATCACGAAAGCAACCACAAAAACAACTACAACAGGAACAGCTCCAGCCACAAAAGCAACAACCGCAAGCATGAAGCTGAGAAGAATGACACAAACCCAGCCCCAGAATGAAATAAGAGCCTTTACAGGCGCAAAGTTTTTCATGCCGTGTCCCCCTATTTCTTTGTTTCTGTTTTTGCGGTGTTTGTTCCCTTGATTGAGCCTGTCACGGTCATGCCGAGCTTCGGCTTTGTAGGAACTTCAACAGCCTTTTCAAATTTCAATTTGCCAGTATCAATGAGCCTTTTTCCCCAAGGGTCAGAAGCAATTGCTCTTGCCTGTGAATCGGTAACAGTTCCGCCGTTTGGCTCGATTTTGATGCCGCACTTAAGAACCTGAGTTTCTTTTACATTTGCCGTATATTTCATACCACGCCTCCCGCAAGACCCGCCGTATTTACGCCCATTCTTGGACGGCTTTTAATAAGCCCCAGCAGCATCTTGCCGTATTTCGTTGTTTCCAGCCCGCCGTTCGCATCTGATGCGGCACTTCCGGTAGCAAAACTAACCGAAAGACCGCCCTCAGACATCGACGCAACCTGCCCAAGTCCTAAAGCAGCATTTCCGCCCGAACCTGCCGTTACCGTGAAAAGGTGACATGCTCGGTAAGCAACTGCATAAGAATACTGCTTGCCAAAAAACTTTTTATTCGAGTTCTCCTCCGCCATTTTGATGAAAACGGTCAAGGATTCGCTTTTAGCAAGTTCCGGGCAAATCGCGCCGATTATCTCGCGGGCTGTCATTATTTCACCTGTACTGCAGGGTTGTCGAAATCAGGGATATCACCATCTCCGTTTCCGGCATCGCCAGAGTCATCTTCTGAACCGCTCTCGTTGTTCTCGTCACCTTTGAGGGCGGCAAGGAGAGCTTCCTTGCTCTGACTAGGGTTGATACCCTTGGCCTTAGCAGCGGCTTTAAGCTCGTTATAGCTCATGCTGTCGAAGTCAGAATCTCCTTTTTCAGAAGTTTTTTCCGAATCTCCGTTTCCGGCATCGCCAGAGTTAGATTCATCGCAAATATCAGCATCAGAAAGCTCGTTGCTTTCTCCGCTGATTTCGTCAATGTCCATATTGAGAACACGCATACGCTTAACAACGAGAAGAGCGATTTCATCCGGTAGATTATCCTTGAACCATGAGCGGAGAGTGTCCTTGTTTGAACAGGCATTTACAATCATCGCGGCAGTTGCTGCCGGAACATCTTTCAATGTTTTTGCCTTTGCCTTAACACCTGCTTTTTTTGTCTCCACTGTGAACGGCTTAATGGTTCCCTCTGCAATTTCAGCAGAAAGGCTCGGCTTGATTTTCTCCCATTTGTCCTCGCTCACTTCATTTGTTCCCGGATTGAGAATAATGCTCTCTGCCGTAACAGACAGACCGTCATTGTTTACAATCGGAACAACTTTGATATGCGCGTGTTTAGGAGTGTATTTTACGAACATCGCCCGGCCTCCTAGCAGATTCCGTCCGCATAAGCGAAAGCACCAGGATAGTAAACGATTACTCCGGCAGTTGAAGCCATACAAGGAATCTTGTACTCCATACCTTCCTGCTGAACATCGCCCTGCAGGAACTGAGTTACGATCTGATTTTCACAGTGCATTTCGTCGAACTTTCCAACCATAGCGCGTCCCTTGTTTCCTGCTCCGATTGTGTTCAGCTCGTTGAGCCAGTCAATCTTCTTGAGCATAGGGATGTTGTCTGTGATGTACTTGATGAGCGAAACTTCTGTAGTTCCGAGTCGTCTTGACTGCAATGCAGTGTAAACCGGGAGCGGAAGCAGAAGAGTGTCCGGTACTTCGATTCCTTTTGTCGGGTCGATTACGGCAGAAAGCAAAATGTTGATGTCACGAATGATTTTATCAACATCTTTTGTTGCCCATGCCTTTGAGCTTCCTGTTCCGTCTGTCGGAAGAGTTGCTTCTGTAAGGCCAGGGAAATCGAGCATACCGTATGTACCTGTATTCTTGTTTGAAACAAGAGTAAGGGAATTCAGCTTGCTTTCGATAGCGTTTCTTGCAGCAAGAGCGCGTCTCTGGTCGAGGCGTTTTCCGGCGCGTGCACTTTCGCGGATTTCCTTGATGTTGTAGCCGTAGCTGTCACCGATGTCGAAGACCTTAACGGTATCTTCTTCACCAAAAACATCAACACGAGGGAAGTCCTTTGCATAGTTAGCGATAACCTTAGCCTCGCCAGCTTCTGAATAGCGACGATAAGTTACTTCGCTAATACCTTCCGGCAAGTCTGTTGCCTGAGGAACAAGAGCAAGTCCCTTCAAGGCAGGTGTCTTCGCATCATAAGTGCGTGATTTCACGAATTCAGTCTCGCGGGCGAAGAATGCGGATTCCTTTGAATCCAAATTAGTTACAGTAAGTCCCATACTGATATCCTCCTGTTATTTCAGCCCGTTAACTTCAACGAGCGCAAGTCCGTCCTTTTCGTCCGAACGGAAAACACAGCCACAGTCATAAGCCCCAGACGAATTGTCCGTAAACTTGCCCTTGTCGTCTCCAGAAAGCACAACATAAGCAGGCTTTTTGTCTGCCGGTGTTGCTCCAGTAGCTACAGGAACATAGATTTTTCCGTGAGCCATTACATTCACCGGAATGTTTGCAGGATAGAATCCTGTTCCTTCGCGGTAAGCAAGCTCTTCGTGAACTGCGACTCCGACAAATTTCATGTCGTTTGAAGCGGTAGCTGTGAATGTTGCCTGTGATTCTCCGCCTGTAACGGTGATAGAACCTGTCACATCGGTTTCGCCTGTGATTGTGATGGTCTTTGACCCCTCAACTACACTTGCTGAAATTCCTGATTCAGAAAGGCTTTCGTTGGAATTGATAGCCTCGGCAAGAGCTGCAAGAGTTGTGTCTGTGTCTGTGTCGAAATCAACCTCATCAAGCTCAACTCCGTTTACTTTTGCGGCAAGTTTGTTTCCTGTCACGAGATTAGCCGAAGCTATGAGAGCAACGACATTCTTGTGTGCATTAAAAACTCTGTCGTCTCCGACCTTTCCGAAGAGTGCAGCACCTGGTTCGATGTTCTCAGCTGCAACATGGCTTTCAACGACATCCTGCAGGCCGTATTTCTGTCCCGCGATTGCACGGACTGTTCCGTAAAGATTCATCTTATGCCTCCTCGCCGCGTGAACGACGCTGATTGAGTTCAATCATTCTCTGGCGGGCTGATGCAGAATCAAAATTGTCCTGAGTTCCGCCAACTCCGTCAGCACCAACGGCACGCTGTGCGCTGTCTCCGCGCTTTTCAAGTTCTGCCTTTGCAGAATCGAAGCAAGCGGCAACATAGTCGTCATTCTTGCCGTCAAGATTCACTGAAGGGAAAACTGCCGCAATGACAGCACGGCGAATGCCGTCCATCTTCATTTCCGGTGTTACCTTCACGCCAGCCTTGTCAGCCGCATCAAGAATAGCAAGACGCTCCTGAACCACAGAATCAATCCGTGATTCGTCAAAGGCATCTTTGCGAGCCTGTTCAAGATCAGCCTCAGCCTTGTCGGCACGAGCCTTTTCTGTGTCGCGTTCTGCTTCAAGTTTTGAAACAAGAGCCTTGCTGTCGCTGACTTCCTTTTCCAGACCGTCGGCTTTCTTCACAGCCTCGTCTGATTTCTTGGTGAGGGCGGCAATGTGTGCAGCGACGCTGTCAGCCACTTCGTAGTCAATGCCGTCAATTCTCACAGTCTGTTTCATAGACTTATCCTCCTGTTTTTGGTGGTCTTTGTTTGTGGTAGATTGTGCGGCGGTTTTCTGAACTTTCGGCGAGCCAGTAAGGATTGCGTCCGCGCCGTCCAAATGTATCATCGCGGCATCCCCCGCGCGGGCTGCGTCAACAATAGCGCAGTGGTTGTATCTGATTTTTCTTTGAATACAGTCGTATTCAACGCCCATGTAAACGCCGGATGTTTCCTCAATCTCGCAGGTGTACCCCATCGAGAGAGCACGGCGACCGTTAAGAACATCGTCTATTGCATCATCACGGTTAATGGTCATGTCGATTGCTACATGGATTCCGTCTGTAAGCTTGTCGCCGTCCGTCCAGCCGTCATAATCCCGAATCTGTGTTGTTGTAGTCACATCGCTTCCCAAGCTTCCGACCTGAAGCTCTTTCTGATTTTCCGGTGTGACGAATCCGTCAGGGTGCTGATTGGTGACGGGCTTAAGTTTCATAGATTCAAGGCTTTCTGGAGCAAAGACTTCTTCCGGAAGGCGAAGTTCGCGGAGTACGGTTCCGTCCGCATACTGGTAGGTGAACACACCGATACTTGTGACAATAGCACGGCCTGTAAGGAATCCTTCTGTAGTTCTTGTGAACTTGGTAGTCATCCACGAGCCAGCATCGAGCGTGTCAAATCTTTTTACTGTTTTGGGTGTCCCCATGTTTTCTCCTCAGGGCATAAAAAAACTTGCCACTGTTTCAGAAAGGCACATAAGTACCATTCCGAAAAACTCCGGCAAGTTATTTCGGTCGCGGGCTTTCCCGCAAATGCCCGAGCCGCATGGGTTCGGATAGAAATGTAAAACTTGATTTCAAGAATATCACAAAATTAAAAAAAGTCAACAAAGATATTTTGAAAATGCCACAAAAAGATAAAATATGTTTTTGAATAAAATCAGGAACGAACGAACACACTCTCTCTACGCTGTTTAAGTGTATGTATTTAAATTTAGTATTTAGAATTTAGTATTAAGTATTTAGAGTTATTCGACACCGTATGATGAGCGTCTAACATCGATATATCACCGTCTAACACCGTATATACGAGACCCGACACCGTATATACGATGTTAGATACCGTCCTATCGGTGTTCAACACCATATCATTTTTATAAAAACAGTCTATTTTTATATACACTATTACAAAGATTTTAATAAAAGTAACGATGTTGAACGGTATCGAACACCGTCGGACATCGATTATACAATGTCTAACACCTATTATACGGTGTCGAACGATGTATATACGATGTTCGATATCGATGTATCACCGTATATACGGTGTCTAACATCGTATGCCAACAAACTAAAAAAATAAGGGTACGATGAATTGTCGTACCCTTATGGCATAAAAAAAAAGCCCCGCAGATTTGCGAGGCTTGAAAGATTTTCAAAATAATCAAGCAGATTTTTCCTCTTTCGCAAGATGCTTTTCGTAATAATCCCTGTCAATCATACCGCAATCCAAATCGTTTTTCAGCATTGCGTTGAATTCATCACGGATTTCTTTGGGTGCGCCAGGCTTCAAATGCCAGTTGTTGAATTCGGGAACAAAATACGGGCTTTCAAGGAATTTATGACTCAGATACATATCAACACCTCCTAAAAAGCATCTTCAAGAATTCTGCCAAGTTCTGTAGCAAACTCTCTTGGAGTACTGCTATCCATCAGTTCTGCAAAGCACTCGGCAAACATCTCTTTATAGTCTGTCTGTGCATATATGCTCACTTCTGTCAGTATATCGGCAGGATTTTTACCTGTCAATGTAAAAATCTGCTTACAAGCATATTCGGAGAAAGTCGGACATTTTTCAAGGGCTGTCTTTGACATTCTTTGGGTAAGAATTCCGTCAAGGCAATGCGCAAATTCGTGATAAATATTCGCCTTTGCTGTTGTTCCCTTCGGATGAACTCCTTTTTCAACAGATTCCGCATAATGCTTTTTAAACACAGCGTAATCCTTGAAAAAGAGCTTGTTCAAGAGTATCTGTTTTTTGCCATAAGTCATATCCGTCTGAGCGATAACATTTGCATCCAAAACCTTGCTCCGTACTGCGGGCAATTTTCCTTTAAGTTTCGGGTATTTCTCAAAGATGCGCTCGAACGCCGAATAAGTGATTTTCGCCGACTTGTAGTCAACGCCGTCAAGATCCAGGTACTTATTCGTGCCTTTCAGGAAAAATCCGTTATCGATGAATTTCTGCTTGATTTCCTCGACCTTTGCCTGTTCGCTTGCTGAAATAACTTTGTTTGAATAGGTATTCGGATCTATGGAAGTTTCGTTGTTCAGAATCTCAATATTTCCATCGGCCTCGTCAATCAGCTCGTTGAACCAGGCAAGAGCACAACAGCGGCACTGGTAGTCCATGCCCGGATGCATGAGAACCGCACCGTTCGGTCTTTTTTTCCAGGTCTTTCCGCCGTCCTCACTGTATACGGTCGCATCATCCCAGCGGCAAAGTTTTCCGTCCATAAGGGCGTGACTTTCACGGACGCGCTCGTCAGAGGAACTGCTCCACTCGTACATCGTAAGACCGATATCTTCCATGCGCTTCTGCGTGATAATGCCGTTGATCTTTCCTATCTGGTCACGGGCAATGAATGCAGCACGGCTCTTTGTGATTTTGCTATCAAGAGCCATAATCTGCTCAGAGAGCATTTTCACGCTCCAGCCATTGGTAACGGCCTGCTCAGTCGTCGAGTTGATATCGGAGATGTATTTTCTGATGTCGCTTCTGATTACCTCATAGTTAGTGTCTTGCCATTGTTTCCGGGCATCTGGCCACCAGCTTTCATCTAACGGGAAATTCACCCCCAATGCAGATTTCACGGACTTGTTGTACTGCCCGCCGTTGAAGTTGAACGCACTCTGGGAAACATCTCCAAGCCCCATATAAATCGCATCATCTGAGATGTAAGCATTCACCCAGCCGTTAAGAGAGCGTACCATGAGTGCGAAGCTTTCACCGGCGACTGCATCCTGCCGGACAACCGCATTTGCAGCATCGCCCCGCAGAACCGATTCCTGATGTTTTTCCAGGAACTCATGCACGAACACACGAACCGGCTTCACCCATTCCTGATAAAGCCGTCTGTAATGGTTTTCTGTAGCCCACGGATAGAGCCAGCGGACCGGCTTCTTGCGTTTCGCCTTTTCCGCCGGACTCATGCCGTTTCTCTGCGCCCGCAAAAGCACTATGAGTGCAGAGCGGGTAGCTTGTGAATCATTCATGCACTACTCCTTGTAAAGCGATTCTTCGCCATAAATGCAGTGATATTTCCAAGGATTGAAGAGCTTAAAGAAATTTCTTTTTCCTCCAATATGGTCAGTTGAGAGCCTTGTATATCCTGGGAATGGCGGCATCAATGGAACGCAGTCGTTTACATGGGAATACTGCTTAACCTCGTTTACACAAGAGCGTACATATTCGCGGGTCTTTTTACCCCACAGCGGCTTTGGTGCCCCGAATGTGTAAACACTCGCTTTTTTGCCTGTCCGGTAATGGAAATCCTCAGCTGCAAGAAGAGCCACCGCGCCACCATAACTCCAGCCGCAGATGTGAATCTGATAATCAGGTGCGATTTCTGTGGCAAAAATAATCTTCTGCATAATCTCATCGTTGCATGATTTGTAGGCATTACCCCAGCCACGGGCAGCCCTGATGCAGGATTCCTGTTTTTTGTAAAGTTTCATCGGAAAATTGAGATTGTTCTTCCAGTCAGTATTTCCGCACGATTCCTCAAAAATAAGCCTTACGACTTTTTCAACATCATCGACCTTTATAGTCCACTGAACATCATCACCCGAAGTGATATATTCCTCATGCTTAATGCTCTTAATAAGATTGAAAAGTTCCCAAGGTTTCATAAATTCCTCCCATTGTGTGCACCCGTGCCTAGCTAATCTCCGGCTCATCAGGGGACTCCTGGACCGGCGGCATATCCAAATCTTTTGGTACAGGAATGCCATCCAATGTGTTACCGTATTTGAGGAACCGAACCTCATACGGTTCAAGAACTCCGGCATCGATGTACGCTTTGTATGTGTCAGCCTCTACTTTTTCACGGTCTGCTTTCTGTTTTTCCAAATCAGCCTCTTCTTTCTCGTTCATAGTCTCAAGCGGCCTGAACTTAATGTATGGCTCTTCAATTCCTTTCCACAGTGAAATAATGCGGACAAGTCGGAGCAGTACAGGCTGCAACTCTGAAACCTGCAGTGAACGAACCATATCATAGTAATTGTTCATATCGCTCTCGCCGGTTGCATTCATACCAGCCGGAGACATACCGAACAAGCGGGTCATTGGATAACCTGTATCCGCAGAAATCAGCATAAACAAGATATGAAGAATTTCCGGCACACCAGCAAAGCTGATATTGTCACGCACGAATTCCTCTTCATTATCAAGGTACATACTGCGGAAAGTTGATTTTACAAGATCCATTAGCTCAACACGGCGTTTAATAGAGGCCGCACCGTCTTCTGACGAAAGAAGCTGTGCCAAGTCTTTAATCTTGTATTTTCCAACACCAAGCTCGCTCAAAAGCTGGTCGATACTTCCCAATGATGAACCAAGCGATTTCAAGCGGTCATTTGCCCGCTGTAAAGAAGAGATTCCCCAGTAGCGGTTCTCGGAGCTGATTCCGGTGATGGAATGCCGTGGCAAAGTATCACCATGCAGCTCTATGATTCTTGAATAGTGAACATTCATCACCTGCGTTGCCTTATCGCCCGGAACCTCAAATTTCACAGGGTACATCACAGGAAGTCCGTACCGTGGCTGTGCCGGGTCTGTCTGCCATACGATATTCTCAAACTGAATTTCTGTCCGTTCGATAACCCGAAGTTTCTCTATTGACCGGATTTTCTTCGGATTTAAAGGCTTGTCTGGAGTTTGTCCGTCAATTACGCAGATGAAGATTGCAGCCCCACCATACAAACGCTTCCAGCCGAAAGCGTCCTTAACTTTCTGCTGAACCTCAAGCTCTTCCATAATGCCAGCGTATTGTTCAGCGAGTTCTGCAGCTGACAAATCATCCTGTTTAGGAAATAAATAATCCCAGCCCTCACGAAACATATCATCTGGCAAAAGTTTGACTATTCGCGCCGCAAGTCCATCTTCATAAAAAAGAGACTCCAGCTCCTGGTCTGTCATAACTCCTGTAAGGACATGATGCGTAAAACCTTTCTTTGCTGTTTTAGCGGAACCCAAGCCCGTCATAAGGTTCTTCCAGCCGTCTTTCCTCCGCACTTTAGCAGAGTGATTCTTTTGATTGTCCATCTATTTTCCTCCCTTGTTTGTTTACCATTTGTATAATTCGCTCGTATCGTCCTGAGACTGCCATATTGCATATCCTGCGGACAGATTATCCACCTGGTCATCGTGCGCCCCGAAAGGAAACGCATTGACTTCTGCTATCCAATCATCAAGCCAAGGCTCTCCGTGCACGACATGCACATTTCCGGCCTTGAAAATCGGCTCCAAAGGTGTCGCACGGACAACCTTATCTTTCTTCTCAGGAACAGAAAGGACCACACGCTTTCCTTTCAGAATTGAGCGCATGGTCGCTATCGTGTCTTTTGCATCCGAAGAGTTACCGACACCAATCTTTACATACGGACCGTCGAGCATAGTCACCTGACGAATTTCAGCATCTCGCTCTGGTGCGTTTTTCCGCATCCTGTCAACATTTCTAATCCAAAGGTGCGGCATACCTTCCTGGACGCTGAAAGCAAGCAATGTTCCACTCGTCCAGTCGGGATCTGCTTTAGCACGCTCTTTTGCCGTATGAGCCAAGTCCCATATACGCATCCAGCGAAGTCCTTTCGGAAACTCTGCCGCAGACATGTGCCGCTGAATACACTCCGTATTGAGCATATTTCCACCACGCTTAACAGGTTCAAGCTGCATAAGCGACTGAAAACCGTAATCACCAAGTACGGCTTTCTGCTGCGTGTACCACTTCTTTCCGAAGCGTTCCGGGAACAAAACACCCTGCGGATATTTGTCGCTCATCGCAGGGAATGCCAAGCATTTAAAGCGAGGAAATTCTGGGTCTTCTTCCATGCGCTTTTTTATGCGCCCGATGACGTCGTCCACATGCCAGGGTGTCGCCAGAACTATCGTTATTGAAACAGGCGCACGACGGGTCATAAAGTCATTTGTGAAAGCGTCCCACATTTTTTCACGCAAAGTATCACTTTCCGCATCAGCACGGTTTCGACAGTAGTCGTCGAGCAGGCCGAGATTGTAGCCCTGCCCCGAAAGGCTGCCCAAAAGACCAGAAGCGAAACACTCGCCCTCGTGGTCTTTTATCATCCAGTGCGCCCCGCTTGAGCTTCCTGGGTCTACACGAATATTCGGGAAAAGATTTCTGTAAGGCTGTGTCGAAATGAGATTACGGCTCGTTTTTGAAAAACCCTCTGTCAAAGCCTGTGTATGGCCGCACAAAATAACCTTGCTGTCCGGGAACAGACCGAGAAAATGTGCGGGCAGTTTTCGGCTCAAAATCTCGCTTTTCCCGTGTCTGAATGGAACGGTAATCACCCAGCCTGTAGAAATTCCCTGTCGATAGCGTTCAATGGCGTAATCAATCGCCGCACAGATTCTCTGCGTATGAAAGCCCACTGTGAACGGCTCAGCCCGGTTCGTCCATGTGTACATCATAAAATTGAGATGATGGTCTACAGCTTCGAGCCTTTGCAGGTAGAGGAGTTTTTCAAGATTCTCGTTTTCATTCTCCTTCTTCCGTGCCACGCCACGCCCCTATTTCTTTTTTGATTTGTTCAGCCAAAGCGCGGCGTTCTTCCGGATCTTCTGGAATGTCGCTCTGTTTTTCGCCGACTTCGACCTGCTGTGTTGCCTTTCCGTAGATTCTGTCGAGAACAGTGTTCACCTCGTGCAGAGTGCCGTTCTTTATATCCTGTATGAAAGCAGAAATAAGCAGTGCGACGATAACCGGCAGTTTTTCCTTATTGCCTGGCTTTACCATCTCCTGCAATTCTTCAAGAGTGCTCCCGAAGATGATATTTGAGAAAATCGCGTCTACATCGGCTTTCGACACGCTGTTATCCTTCACGAACTTTTTCAGCTTGCTTGGAAGTCTGCCGCGCTTTGCTGGCTGATTGGTTGATGTAAAGCGGTAAGGAGCTCCCTCCGCCGCAAGATTCGGATTGCCCATATATGCCGCCTCCTATTCCGTTTGCTTTGCGTTATACAAAGCGTTTTTAATTCTGTTTTTAGTTGATGAAAGTGAAAGAAAAAATGATTTCTGATTTTTTACAAAAGAGTGAAAAAAAGCCTGATAACAAAAAATCTCAAAAAATGACGAAATTCCGCGTAAAACTCGCAGAAAAACGACAAAAAACCGTGTTTTTCCTTGAAAATCACGCGGTATGCCCTTAAAGTCCAAAGCATAGGAGAACGCGAAAATGAACGAAGAAATGATGAAACATACAGAGGAAATGAGGACTATAAGGCTCTGGCTGCATACAGGAGCGATTTCATACGACAGGGCGCAGGAACTTGCAAAACCGCACCTTGCCGCAATGAACGCAAGAAGCAAGGAAATCGCTAGGAAATGTGGAGCTAGGTACAGACCTATCAGCTTCACATCTTTCATGCGCTAGCCTCCGAATCTTCCGAATTCTGCTCGTCGCTTATGGCGGCGGCAAGTTCCTCTCCGTCAATGCGACACTTCGAGGCGGCTTTAGCAGGGTCGCCTTTTACGAATACAAGAATATTCTGATGAACCTTTCCGATTTTTCTTGATTTTACAAATCCCTCGGCAACAGTAAGGGCTTTCGCCGCAATCTGTGTGACAAGAACCATCTCGTCATAGTAGCGCAGTCCTGCTTCCTCAAAGGCTCGAATCGTATCAGGAATAATGCCGTAATATGCGCCACCGTCTGTTTTCTGGCGGGCTTCACCGACAACAAATGCCGCAAAGCTGTCGTTTTCAAGGCGAGCACACGCTTTCTTTATGATGTCAAAATATGCCTCACGGAATCCCGAATAGTCCATGTTCGACAAATCTTCCGGTCGGTCGCTGTAAACTTCAAGATCCGCATAAGGCGGGCATGAGAAAACAAAATTACAGGAAAAATCAGAAGGAAGGAAAGAATCCATCTGCCGTGAGTCGCCGCAAATCCATTCCGGCGGGTTATCCCCTGCAATGGAAATCTGTTCGTTGTTAGCCGCTATCTGCTCGTCACGCAAATCAATACCCGTGTATTTGAAGCCGAGCTTTCCGGCGACAAGACCACGGACCGAACCGCCCGCAAAAGGGTCAAGAATCCTGCCGTTCTCAGGGCAGAACCATCGGTACATAATCTCACAAAGAACAGGGTCGAAGATGCTCTCAGAAGCCAGCTTGCCGCCGCCAGCCTTTTCCGCGAGGGCTGCCATGTGACGGAGCATTCCGTCATCGCGCCCCTTCTCGCTCTGGATTCCGAGCGCAATCCATGACCTCTTGCGCTCCTGCCAGTAACCGGCAGACGCACGGAAAACGGAAAGCGGAGGAACGATGAAACGCTCTGCAAGCGATTTGTGATCACCAGCCTTGTCACCGTCAAGAAGCCCCGGAAGCTCGAACAAATCACCGGAAGGGAGCATAAGCTCATCCCAGTCTATATCAAGCCCTGCGGTGAATTCCGCGAAGCCCTCAGCATCAAGAACACCGTAGCAGCTGTTCAGGCGGAGGACTTTCTGCTTCGCCTCGGCTTCGTCAGCGGCTTCGATGTAAACAACTGGAAGGTCGGGAATAAGGACAGGCTCGCCGTCATCATCGGAAAGGGAGCCTGATTCGTCAAGGAAATAGTGCCGCTTGGTCATCTCGCCAAGCGCAAGAAGCCTGCCGTGTCCGTCAAGGCATCGGTTGCGCACTCCGTCTTTCCAGACGAAGAAAGGAAATGAGAATCCATAGCGTAGGATTGATGTGATAATTTTTGAGATTTCTTTCTTGGAGCGTTTTTTCAGGTTTCCCTGAAACTCCTCGATTTGTGAAAAAGGAAGGAAATCCCGCGTATTGCAGGATATGCGTATAGTCTGCCGGTCGCCCATAAAGAGCCTCCAAAATGTAGAGATTTTCCGGCAAATATATTTTGATAATACGCTGAAAACGAGTGAAAATCAAGGCAAAAAGAATTTGACAAACTGCACAATATAATGTACATTTAATTCATGGTACGAGAAACACCGCTGGACGCGGCATTTTACAAAACAAAGCAAGACAATCAGCCGTGCCGTGATTACCTTATGTCGCTCTCAAAAGACGACAGGCGGGAAGTCGGTGCGGATATTTTTGCGGTACAAAAAGGCTTTCCGTTGGGGCTGCCCTTGTGCCGCAAGATGGGAACGGATTTATGGGAAGTCCGCTCAAACATCGCAGACGGGATAAGCAGGGTATTCTTTACGGTGGATAACAATAAGATGGTTCTTCTGCATGGTTTCACGAAAAAATCACAGAAAACGCCGCAGAATGAGATTGATACAGCAGAAAGCAGACTGAAAGATTACAAGGAGCAGAACAAATGAACGGAATAGGACAGGATTTTTCTGATTTTATGAAAGAACAGGGCTTGTACGAAGAAGCCCAGGAACTCGCGACAAAGAAGGTCATCGCCGCCCAGCTTCAGGCAGAAATGGAGAAGCAGAAACTTTCTAAATCTGCCGTTGCCCAGCGCATGAATACCACGCGGACAGCAGTTGACAACGCCCTCAACCCTGCTTTCAACACATCTCTCTCAACAATAGAGCGTTTCGCCCGTGCTCTTGGAAAGCGGGTTTCCGTAGTGCTGGTTTAAAACATTAACCGCCAGTTTATTTCTGGCGGCATGCCTATTGTATCCATAAACAATAGCTTTTATCATTTTATTGATTCTCCAGCATTATATTCCCTTCTATCTTTATTCCTAACGGACGGCACAACACCATCTGACCAGGAAAAAGACTATGGTTAATCACGATTGTAAATACATGCGTGCCGTCATAAAAAACGGCAACATTTCCATTATTAACTTCTTTCGCACTAATGTTCTGACGCTGGTATGCAATGTGCTTCTCCCCACACCATTTTTTGACTTCATCCGTTACAATTTGCGCAACTTTTCCCAACTGTATTATATTGGTATTACATTTTTCAATGATTTCTTTTGCTGAAAGAATTGTTTTTACAATTTCTTCGGCATTCTCATGGAATGAACCTGATGACAACTGCTGCTTGCTATATACTCTTTCGTACATTTTGCTTTTCATTTCAAACCATCCTAAAATCATAGTATTTTGAAATATTTATATTGTGTTCTCGCAGGAACTTTTCCTGTTCTATCGTAATTTTATCAGAATAATAGACTGGAGTTCCGGCAGAATATTTCCTGTAATATAACCCGGTTACATCACCCGGCAAGTTTTCAAATTCCTTGAAGATTTTTATCCAACCTTGTTCTTCAAGGGTCTCTTCATCAAATCCAAAATAATCTTCTGCGACTTCCAAATGTTTTGTAAAATCACAGCCAAAGAACTCTCCTTTCGGACTAAGCCAGCCGAATTTTGATTCCGGCTTTATAAGATAGCCGAATATTTCTTTTCTATGAGTATTTTCAAAATCAGCATAGTTTGAATATTCAACCTCTTCCAGAATGTCAAAACCTTCCGCACTGCAGAAACCGCCGTTCATATTCCGAAATATTTCGCCGTAAGGTTCCATGATTTCTTTTGTCGCCCACCACGAATCTTGATTTATACCTGTTCGGCTTGGCTTAATCTTATAGTATTTCATACGCACTCCTTCACATCAGTAAGATGAATCGCATACACCGGCTTGTCTATGTGCAAGTCGGTGTCTTTGCCGTCAACGATTTCAACTTTATCTATAAAAGCGTGCAATCGTGTTTCGGGTTTATAACCAAGTTGTAGATAACACTCTACAGGGAAGAAGAAATATTTCTTTGCTTCTTCCCAAATCCAAGCGGAAAAATCACTGCAAGGCAAACATTGGTTGTGCCACAATCTAACTTTCCAGTACGGCTTGACTTCCCGATATTCAACGGTCTTTTCGCCGCTCTTGATTTTCTCATACCATTGTTTTTTTAGCGGAAATATCAGCATTTATTCAGCCCTCCTTTAGAAAGCTCTTCTGAAAATGGAATCATCAGCGGGCTTCCATTCTTTGTGATTTACCCATTTTCTTTGGATTTCCGGGAATCTATCGGCTTCTATAATTTCACCGTCTATAAAACAATATAAACGATTATGAATAAGATTCCTGATTTTTCCGCTATACTGCATAAGGTTACGAACAGACCTGTTCCAAATATCCAAATCTTCTTTATCTTTGATTGATAATGAAACGCCATCGATATAGTTCAGACTTCCGTTTGCAAGAAAAAGATAATCCGCAAACTCTTTGACATTGCCATAAACAATTACATTTTCTATATTCGGATAATGTTCTTTATAATACTTTGCCAGAGCATCCACATTGCAGAATTCAAAAGGTTCTCCACCTGTAAGGAACAGTGATTCACAGTCCTTTAATTCATCTTCCGTAACAAGTGGAATATCATCTAAAGAATAACATTTATTACAGCAATTAGGGCAATGTCTTGAACAGAGATTTGTTACCAAGGTGTATTTTCTTTGATGTTTCTTCTGTCTTTTCATTTAAGATACTCATTATTTTACCTCATTTAGAAAGGCTTTTGCTAAATCCATGCTATCTTTAATTTGTATGTTATCTTCATAATCAATTCTGCCTTGTATTATAAAATATAAATCGCGAATTATATTTTCTGCTTTATTGAGTTTTTCCTTTACGAATGAATCAAGTTTTACAGGCTGTAGAAACTTTGTGTAAAAGAAGCCGGAAAAACCTTCAAGAAATACAACTTCTATACCAGCTTCGCATTTGAAACTGTCGGTATGGCAAGTCCAGACCTTACCTAAATTCTTTCCTTTTGATTCTAGGCAAGTGTGCATTACAACCTTGTCGCCCTTCTTCAGTTTTATTTCGCTCATATTTCCTCGCTTTCTCACTTGTTAAGTATTTCTTTACGACTGACTTTTATTTGAATTAAGAAAATCCACTGTATTCTTTAGAATGTCTTTCAATTCGTCAGAATAGCCGAATCTGCTTTGATTGATTTCGATTGACCTGTAGATATTGCCGTCTGCATGGCGTTCTGAACTTGCTTTCCAATCGCAGAGCATTTCCAAAAGGTCAAGCAATGTCATGTCTTTTATGCCGTTCGCGAAGTGTTCTGGGTGGTGTCTGTTATTCTTGTAGTGAATATCAAGAGCAGGTTTTAGCCCGGCAAGAAAACTTTTGTATTCCTCGCTTCCATAGGTACAATGCTTCAATTTTGGTGTGTATTCATCAAACATCGCTTTTTCGGTTTTGTCATGGATTTTGTCAAAATCATGCAGCTTTGCTTTTCTTGCAAGTTCTTTCTTGCAGATAGCAAGATAATGAGCAACGCGCTTGATGTGTTTTTCTGTGTCTTTTCTGCTGTCATATTTGTTTGTCATACGCCCCTCCCCAAATCCGGATGAGAATAAATAATCGGAAAGTTCACCTCTTTCGTTGTCATGTCTTCGTACAATATTTCTTTTCTGAAATCAGCAGCATATTGCAGTTCCTTGCGTGCGCCGATTGATTTCTGCCAGTCGGCAAGCATATAAATGGCATCACAAACATCTATCATTGCAAAATCAATGTGCAGATAGTCTTCGTGTGATACATCACTGTATTCCGGCAGAATAGTCGGAACAAAAACAGAGTGTCCTTCCTTTCGTAACTCTGCGCTGATGGCTTCAAACTTTGCCACAACCTCAGGTCTTTCTAAGCCTGAGATTTTTCCTGATACATAAATCTTCATCATTTCCTCCCGTGAATGATTTTTTTTACCGCTGTTCTTCTTCGTCGTCTTTTGAAAACAACGATTCTATTACTGCCCCTGCTGCAAACACCGCCATTAACAAAAGGCAGAATATTCCTACGATAATTTCAAGAACTTTCATTTTTGAAATTCCTCCCATTTTTTCTTTATGCCGGAAGCCCTAAGAGCTGTTTACCCGCCGTTATTTCAATCTTCCGGTTGCTTCCCCAGAATCGCTCGATTTCAGCCGCACTCATTCCCATCTCTGTTGCAGCCTCGCTCTTGTCCTGGACCCAGCCGTTTATGCGAGCCATCTCCACATTCAGTTTCTGCATGAATTCCTTGCAGAACTTCACATGACGGTTTCCGTTTTTGTACAGCTTGATGTTTGCGAACAGGGTGCCATCGGCAAGATGCACGTCAAAGTTACGCCAGTCCTCGACACAGATTTCGTGCTTGTCTTTCGGAAGGATACGCCCCACGGAAAAGCCAAGGTTCTCTGCTATAATGTAGGTATCTTCAAGAAAGTCATAGCAGTCGTCACTCATTCCTTCACGACTCCAGGAATCACGGAAGTTGCTCCATGCCTGCACCACGATTCTGTAGTCCAGCCGGATGTTTTTCAGCTTCTTTCTGTGTTCGTCAGTTTCGTACCATGAATGATAGCCCTTAAATCCGTCCTTGATGTACCGCCAGTCATCATCGCTCCAGCGCAAATTGCTCTTGTAGCGGTGTATCGTCTCCGCGTTGCAAAGGCTGTAGAAGTAATCCGTTATCTGCTCATCAAACATCGTGTTGCTGTTGCGGATAAGCCATAGCGTAAGCTGAAAAATATTGTTCAGAGTGAAGTCTATCGCCGTGTTGTCTTGAAGTCGCTCTATGACTTTCCGCCGCCCCTTACTTGTAAGTCTCTGCGTGATTTTATCGTATTTCTTGAAAAGTTCATCCCAATAAAGATGTTTCAGCCCGCTTATCCGCTCTTTAAGCCCTGCTTTCAGGTTCTTCACATCAACTTTCAGCTCCTTGAAGATGTCAGCGTCCAGAGTCTCAAGCTGCCGGTAGTTGGAATAGAGTTTTTCCATGTCCGAGTTATAGAACTGTACGAGCATTTCAGCAGTATCACCGTGCGCCACAAGTTCCTGCCGCTTTGCCTCGTTTCGCTCCCATTCGTGGCCTTTTTCTTTTTCTGCTGAGATTTTGAATGTCTCGTCAAACCATACATCAAACGGGTCGTTTGCTTCTTTCCGATAGCGGCGACCATCAAATTCCACATCGTCAGCCGTTATAAAGAGCAAATCAACCTTTGCCCTCGCCCGCCTGTCAGCGTTAAGGAAATCGAATGTACCGAGTGTTTCAGCTTTCATTCCGCGTTTTTTGAGTGCATAGGTTATTTCTGGATGCATTCGCCAGCGGCATGGAATCACAAGTGCGATTGCCTTGCAGTTCCCCTGCATGATAATCTGCTTAGTCCACAGCTCAAATTCCGAATAAGGCGGATTACAGAATATAAGATCAACCTTTTTGTCTATGAGCGTCTGCTCATGGAAATCGCTTCCGATAATCACCACATCACCAGGAAGCCTTTCGCAAAGCTCAAATGACTTTTCAATTCCGTATCTTGTGCGGAGCATCTTTCCGTAGTCACTCGTTTCATTGAATTTCTGCTCTTCCGTCCGGTCGATTTTCTCAAAGAATGAGCCGTTTCCGCACCCGATGTCCAATACAGAATGGTACTTGCACTCGTATTCACCTTGTCCGTAGCTTCGTTTGGTGAAAATCTTTTTCGCAAGGCAGTTCACGATTTCCTGAGTGGTCGGGTACCACTCAAAGTCCTCTCCGTTTTCTTTTAATCTCTCTACAATCTGATTCGTGCTCATTGCTGCTCCTTCGAGATTTCCCGGATTTTATGCTTAACCTTTGCCAAAACCAGAGCCGTCTCCGTCACTTCCGGCGAAGATGAGCGCATTCCCTGATGATTCAGGATTGCGTGTTCTGCCCTGGTAATGCACATAAGGTTTTCAATCGAACAGTTGTAATGGTCTCCGTCCTTGAAGCTGATTAGCATACCTTCCGGCACTTCTCCGTGGTATTTTTCCCATTCAATGATGTGCTTGAACCGCCAGACATTCGGTTCTGCAATCTTGATCTTCAGATAACCGTCCGTAGTCATTACTTCCGTACCGACCGCGACATGGTTATGCGGCATCTGACCTTTTTTGAACCATGTTTTTTCACAGCCCTTGTAATGCACTCCTTTCTTGCCCTTATTGGCAGGTATATGCCCCTTCTCAAAATATCCTCTAAGCCCGGAATCAAGATGCATCCGACCCCGGATAGACTTTATCTGCTGAACGGAATATGCCCTTCCAAAAGTACGGTTGAGAAGTTCCTGCAGCTGAACCGCCGATTTTCCCTTGTTGTTTTCCCGGATAAACTCACTGATTGCACGCGGAAAAAGATCGCTGACACCTTTCGGCTTTCCTTTTTTCGTACCGCTTTTTATCCGGTAGTTCTGTTTGTATGCCTTTACTTGTGACGGAGTAACTTTGGTGTTAAACCTCTTGTTGAATTCCGCCGCAACTTCTTCGTTTGTATGTCTGGGAATGAAGCTTAGAAAAAAACTTCTGTGTTCTTCCGTGTACTTCTTCATTTTGTCACTCCGAGCAGTTTCTGCTTGTTTGCTGATTCAGTTGCACTGTCTTTTGTGGCAAGCAATGCGGGCATGTCTTGATTAAGCAGTCCGCAGGCCTCTGCGGTTCTTATAGCTGATACCTGAATACTCGCTACTTTAAGAATCTGTGAAGAAACCTGACACACGCCTTTTGCTTTTTTCAGTTCCTTATCGAGCTGTTCAGGTGTAAGTTCATCATTCTCAAGCATTTCAAGCGTTACAAACAGATGATTGTTCAAATCTGAAAGATTGTTCTTCATAATCAAACCTCAGTAAGTCGTTTTTAGAACGGAATATCCTCTGGAAATCCCTCGTTAGCTGATGGCGGTGCAAAGTTCTGTGCCTGTGGCGGTGTATATGTCTGCTTAGGCGGTGCGTAGCTTGCGCCACCGTTACCGCCGGAAGCCGTGCCGTCATTCTTACCGCCCAGAAGCTGAACATCCTCGGCAATTACATGCACCTTGCTGTACTTCTGACCTTCCTTTTCCCAGCGGTCTTGTTTTAGAAAGCCTTTTACGCAAATCTGCTTTCCTTTCAGAAGATAAGGTTTAAGGTTTTCGGCTGTCTTTCCCCAGACCGTGATGTCGAAATAGTTCACTTCATCAATCCACTGGTCTCCCTGCTTCCGGCTTCGGTTCACCGCTATGCTGATGTTTGCCCTAGCAGTTCCGCTTCCAGAAAGATATGCCATATCGTTCTCGCCTAGGTCTCTGGTAAGCCGACCAATCAAAATCACGCTGTTTGTATCGTTCATTTAGTTTTTTCTCCTGTCGTTTATTTACGCCGCCTGTAATCAGGAGCGTCATACATAGTTACAATTTCCGAATCCTGCCCCAGCCGGGACAAAATATCGTTTCCCAAAAAATTCTCGAAACACTGCTCGCAGTGCTGCTTTCCGTGCGGACAGTCGCGCATCAGGTGGCTGTTCGTACCCAGCATGAAAGGAAGTTTTCTCTGATGCCTTTTGTCGAGTATGTAGGAAAGCCAGTCCTGCTCAGCCTTGCTTCCCTTAGACCGCCCCATCTCATCGATGAACAGCATCGGAACGGAAGCAAGTTCCTGCACGATTTCAAGCTCAGTTTTCTTTGCAAGCGATGAATATGCCTGGCGAATCATCGTTGAAATCTCGTACATCGTGTACACCTTGCCGCCTAGAGCCTTGACAGCGCACGAGCCTAAGTGTGTTTTTCCGCACCCGTTCTGACCAAGCAGGATGACCTTGCCGTGCCTCTGCTCAATGAGTTTCTTCACGGCGGCTTTTGCCTTTGCCTGTGACTGAACAAGCGGCTCGAAGTCGTCCACTGTTTTGTCCCAGTACTCTTCCTCTACATTCATCTCCATGTAGCTTTCTATCAGAGCTTTTCGCTCATTTTCCTTTCTTCGAGCCTCTTCCGCCTCTTCCTGCTTTCTTTCTTCTTCACGCTCGCAGATTGGGCAGAAAGTCTGAGTCGGCACACCGTTCAAGACTGCAACCTCGCAGGGTACCTCGCCGTGTACAGGGCATTTATGCACCATTTTCTGCGTGTAGAACGGCTTTATCTGTGTAAACTCCTGTTGTATTTTGCCGTCCTTGTCACACATGGCTTGCCCCTGTTCGTTTTTTACAATCCCAAGTAACTGCATCGTACCATCTCCTTACAGCTCAATCTTTCCTTCGAGCTTGTCTCCCCCGGATTTCTCCGTTTTGCCGTCTTCCTTTATGACCGGTTCCTGATAGCGTGTAATTCCGCCCTTAAGCAGAAAGCGGTCAGGTGTCGCCGGGATAAACCTGCGCTGGATTGCCCCGGAATTGATTCCCTCGGCAAAGTTTCTGAACGCGTTTTTAATCTGCTGTGAAGTCGGCGGAGATTCCCTCCAGCAGCGTTTCCAGTCGCGCGGGTTTTCGATTGGAGCCGTTATCTGGAAAATGCAGCTTCCATCCTTGTCCTTCGTGCTCTGCCAGAGGCTCAAAAACAGCTTCATTTCGTCAGAAATCTTGTCGTCGCCAATCTGCTCGGTAGCAGGAATTGCAGCCGGAACAGCATTTCCTTTTTCTTTAAGAAACTCATCGAGCGGATATTTGTAGCCCACCTCGGCAAGGAAAGAAATAAGCTCTTCATCCAGCGTTTTAAGGATTCGGTAGATTCCTTTCTGAATGTTCGCGTTCTGACATTTCTGATGATGCGGCCATGATGGGAGAACCACGAACTCACCGTGCCTGTAGGCTTTGCCCTCGCTCTGAAATTTCTTCATTATTTCTTCCACAGTATTTTCAGAAAGTCCCGTGTCAAAAACGATGCGGCGGTTAGCCAGCTTGTAAACGCCCGCAATGTTCGTGAGCGGATTTGTCAGAAGATACAGATAGAGTCCTTTTTCCGTAAAATTGAGTGACTGAATCCATTCATCATCCCAGAAACTTGTTGATACATACCTTTTCATAAGAAACCCCACATAACCGCCGCTTTACGCGGCGATGTTTCATCAGTCCTCGTCCTCAAACGGAAGTTCGGAAGCCTTTTCCTTGCGGCGGCGTTCAGCCTGCTGTTCCTTTACGCTCTTCCAGTAATGAAGTTCCTTAATCTGTGACTTCACCCAGTTAAAGCCCCGGTCCCAGCCGCGAACCCAGAACAAGTCACGACCGTTCTTTGCCTCGCCGTAGAGGTAATCTTTCTTTTTTTTTATTTCTTCCTGCATTGATTTCTCAAGATTTGAGTAGTTTTCACCGTAGGAAAGATCATCAAGCTGTCGTGAGAACTCTGTCAGCACGTCAAGGTCAAGATCGCACTCCTTATTCTCACCGCTCTCGCTGTTGTCGATTTCCTGAATCCACGGTGTCATTCTGTTTGCCGTATCGAAGAGCGCAGGCTGAATGTCAAAGCCGACTTCTTTCGCCTTGCTCTTAAACTGCCTGATACCTGCACAGAATCCCTGCAAGTCAGCGACATTGTTGCCTTTTTCCTCGACCTGCAATTTTGCTTCTGCCTCGTGAGCCGCAAAGTTTGACTGCATGATAAGCTGTCCGAAAATATCCTGTACTTCAAGATTTTCAGAGCCAGCTTTCTGCCCCTCATCAACGATTACTGCCGGAACAGAAACTACTTCTTCCTGCTCTACAACCGCGATTTCGTTACCACTATCCATATTAATCCTCCCTGTGGTCATTTTTGTTTACCTCGCTGTTTTCCGTGACGGTACTATTTTCAGCACCGCCACCCGCTTTTTTTTCAAGGCACTTTCTGATTCCTCTCAGTTCACCTGAAATTCCTTCAAGTGCCCTTATAAACCTGTTGAACTGGTCACGCTCACCTATGGTCATTCAGCGTCGCCCTCATAGATGATTCCGTCGTCAGACCAGGCTTCTTCTTCATCTTCGTCAGAGGAATCTTCATCGCCATAATCCCCATAGACTTCCGACTGATCTTCAAGCCCCTCATCATCATCGTCTTCCCGTGTCATGTTTTCTTTTTTTCAGCTCGTTTGCGTAAAGAATACCCTCGTCAATGGCATTCATTTCCTCGCGGGCGGCATTCTCGCTGAGCGCAATCATCTCCTCGCTGCCCTCACTGATTTCATCAGCTTCGTAGACATCTGCGCGGATTTCAGCCCAGCCGAGCGATTCAGCGGCGGCAATTCTGCGCCGTCCGGCAATGATGCGGTAGCGGTACGAGTTCGAGATGTCCTCCACCACCGTGACCGCATTGATTTGACCGTACTTCTCCATGTTGCGGGCAAGTGATTCAATATCACCTTTTCCACCCTCCATACGGTCATCGTTCATTGCGATTTCTCCGATAAGGATTTTTTCGGTTTTCATTTCTTTTACCTCCATAAAAAGAATGACTGCCACAGCCGGGAGTCGAACCCGTATCGTCCTATAGACCGCAGGGGGTGGGAAGGGAAAATCCTGCGATGTCTTACCGTTCCATCACTGTGGCGTTGCCGTCTGTCCGTCTGCCAACCGTCTTTCCGATTTGCCAATCCAAATTGCTATGTAAAACGCTTGCTAAAGGCGTTTATACCCCGATTAAAAATCAAGTCTCCATGTTGAGAGTTTTATGGCTTCTTCAATATGTCCACTCTCTATTTCTTCTACGCCATCAAGATCCGCAATCGTGCGGGCAACTTTCAGCACATTTGATTTTGTTCTTTCTGAAAGGTCACGCACACTGTCAAATTTTGACTTTGCCCTTTCTGTCAGCCTGCAGTCTGAAAGAATCTCATGTGGAGTAAGGTTTTGGTTGTAATTGCCACGCAATCTCTGAATTTTTACTGCACCTGCAATTTTTTTACGCATATCTCCAAGCGAAAGCTGTTGCATAGCAGAATGTTGTTTTGTCACATGCACGCGAATTGAAATGCGGTCTAAAAGCGGAGCGCAAAACTTATTCCAATACTGCTCAACTGATTTTCCGCTGCAAAGACAGATTCTCTCATCCTCTCCATATTTTCCGCAGGGGCATGGATTTGCCGCCATGAGCAGCTGAAAGCGAGCGGGATAGACTGTTGTACGTCCTGCTCGGCACAGTGTTATTGAACCTGTTTCAAGCGGCACTCGAAGCATCTGCAGGACCGATGAGCGGAATTCTGCAGCCTCATCAAGAAAAAGGACACCGTTATGTGCCAGAGATATTTCTCCAGGCCTGCAATTCACCCCGCCGCCACACATTCCTTCAAGGCTCGCACTCTGATGCGGAATTCTGAAAGGCGGAATCCTTGATTTTGCATCATTCCCTGAAATAAGCCCGGCTATTGAATGAATACGCTTTACACTCTGAAGTTCCTCGTCTGTTAATTCTGGAAGAAGTTCTGTGAAGTGCATGAGTGCGGCTGTTTTGCCGCATCCCGGCATTCCTACTGCAAGCAGATGATGGTGGCCAGCGGCTGCTATCATCATTGCACGGATAAGCTCAGGATTTTTAATGTCATCAATCGTTCCATCTGTTCTGTTTACAGGAAAAGAAATCCCTTTTCCGTTCAATGGCATGGGAATAGTCGGCACACGCCCGTTATCAATCAATGTGGCAATATGCCAGGCATCTTTTAGCGTTTCAACTTTAAATGCCGTTATTCTATTCGGGACTTCCGAAGCTGGAATTGAAGAAGGAATAATCGCCTTTGTAATTCCCTGCGAGAGCGCACTCGCCAAAGCCGCATAAGTGCCGCGTGCAGGCCGGAGTTTTCCCGAAAGTTCAAGTTCTGCATAAAAGAGCCATGAATCAGTTGCATGTATCACAGGATTCTGTGCATAAAGAAGTGCCATTGCCATTGCAAGGTCAAAGCCAGCCCCTTCTTTTTTCAAGTCAGCCGGAGAAAGACTTACAAGAACGCGCTCCTGAGGAAACTCAAAACCACTGTTTTTTATCGCCGCTTTCATTCGCTCACGGCTTTCTTTTACTGAACTGTCTGCAAGCCCAACGATGTCTACAGCCGGGATTCCCTGCCTTATGTCTGCTTCCACTGTTACAACAGTTCCCTCATATCCGAATGGTGAATATCCGTAAACTTTCATTACAAATTCTCCTCTTTGCCAGCTGATTTTTTCAAGAAATCTATGTGTTCGACCACAACAAATACCTTAGAGCAGTTCTTGCCGCCTCCGTCCTTCCATCGGTTTTGTTTGAGACGCCCCACTATTCTCACGCCAGCTCCCTTAACGCATTTTCCTTGAATCTTCGCGGCATATTCGCCGTAAGCTTCGCAGTCAAAATAGCTCACCTCAATTCCAGTCTCTCCGTTTGCATTTCTGTAATTTCGATTTACAGCCATGGTGAACTTTCCTACCTTGAAACCTTCCCTTGGCTCAGTTACTTCAACATCATTTACGATGTTCCCTTCAAGAATTATTTGATTCAGCTGGTTCATTGTTTCCTCCAAGTTTTCAAAACTTCTGTCAGTTTTCCAGCAACGGATGCATTCTCCGCCGTTGCATTGTATTCAGCCATCACAATGCCGAAGAGGTACTGCACTTCGGCATTCGTCAACTCTATCGCGTTCAGTCGCGGTACCTCTCCTTGTCCGTTTCCAGAGTCCATTTTCCTTCCTCCGAGAAAAACACTGATGCAATCGAAGCACCGTTTGTGCCGCCGTCAATGTGGCTGTACTCATAATGGATGCTCATCCAGTAAAAGACCTTATCAACCGGCTTCGAGTAATCCTTGTCGTAATAAGGCTCGCTCGTTCCGATTCCACCGCCGAAGTTCTCAACACGGAAATCTTTCCATGCAAGGCAGATAAGCGGTCTGTCCGCAAGGTTTACGCCTGACTTGATGACAATCCGCTGTTTTTCAGCGTTCACCGTATAGGTAAACTTCAAGTCCTCGCCAAATAGACCGTTGATAAGGTCAAAAAGTCCGTTCATGTTTTCCGGCTTTGTGACCTCGGCAAAGAGCCGTTCTTTACGGCTTTCCTTGTCATCCTCGTAATCACAGCGTTTGTTCCATTCCTCAACGCCGTAGCGTTTGATTCCCCATTCATCATTTCTGTCAGCCTTTTTCATTTGCTGTTCCTCCGTTTGTCAGTTTATGCTGACAGATTAAGGACTTAACCTTATTCTTCAAGCCTTTTCTCACAAGTTCTTGCAGAATAAGCAATTAAAATCCTACTTATTTCTGCCGCAAAGTCTTTTCAAGGCCTCAGCCGGGCGGAACTTTACAGAAATGCTTGCTGGTATAATGCCGCCGTCCGGCAGATTGCTTTTTCTCTCCGGCACATCCACTACTCGGAATGTGCCGAATCCTCTAAGCTCCACACGGTCGCCGGAAGCAATGGCATTCAAGAGCCACTCCACCGCAAGCAGTGCGGACAGTTCCGCATCCTGCATGGTGCAGTCTTTTCGGCTCTTGATGTATGCCGCCATATCCGCCCGTGTTTTCGTCACAGGCTCTCCATTGCAATCTTCTGCTCAACCATCGCCTTTACCTCGTTAGAATGCGTGATGATGATTGTGTGGCGCAATTTTGCTGCCTCGTGACTTGCTTCAAGCATCCGGCAATATGCTGTTTTCGCAGACGCATCAAGTGCACCGTCCGTTTCATCCTGGAAGCAGGTCAGGAACGCAAAACCCGTGTTTCTTCTGCGTATGACCGCAAATGCGTCATAAATTGCACGCTTAATCCATACGGCTTCACCGCCGCTCTTGTTTTCGAGCGTTGTAGTCTCGCCGTCATCCGTAACCATGATTTTGAAGTCCTCAATCTGCTTGCGGCTCTTACCGCTACCACCGATTCTTGTTGTTTCAATGCTGATTGAGAAACGCTCGCCATAGGCTGATTCAAGAAGCCTGTTCGCAGTCTCGGAGATTCCGGGAGCAAGAGCGTCAAGCTCAAGAGCCTGAATACCGTCCTTTCCGAACGCCTTTGAAACAAGCTCCCATTCAGTGCTTTCAGCCTTTGCCTCAACCGCATCTTTCTGAACCTTTGCAAGTTCTGTTTCCTGGTCTGCAATCTCGGAAAGTGTTTTCTTTCCGGCTTCGATAGTCGCGTTTGTGGCGGCAATTTCTGATTTGATTACCGTGTATTTCTCAGTAAGTGAATCAAGTTTTGACTGTGCTTCCGAAAGTGCGGATTCAGCATTTCCGTCGCGTTTTGCTTCAAGCGCAGCGACCGTTTTTTCGGTCTGTTCAAGCAGTTTTGCCTTGTCCGCAAGCTGGGCGTTTATGCCATCGATTCTTACGGCAGCGGTCTTTGCAGTCTCCAGATCCGCTCTTGCACGGCTGATGTCGATTGCGTTCATCTTTGAGACAGCCGCATCCTCAGCAGACGAATCAAAGATTTCCTGTTTAGGTCGTGCAGGTTCTTCAAATGCAATTTCCGACATCTCCTGCGTAAGCTCGCTGATTTTCTTGTCGATTCCGGCAAGCCGTTCTTCCTTTTCCCTGATTCCGTCTTCAATCAGCTTGATTGTCTTCTGTGCATTAGCACGCTTTGCTTCAAGCTCTGCGATTTTGTCAGCAGGGAGTTTCTGTCCGCATGTCGGGCAGGTGTCCTTTATCTCGGCAACATCACGCTCGTGAAGCTTTATGTCGTTCCTTGCGTTCGCAATGTCGCGCTCAATCGCGGTTCTCTGGTTTGCAAAACCGTCGCGGTACTTTTCGATTTCAGCGCATTTAGCGTCATAAGCGGATTTTTTGGAAAGATACTCAGACATCTTCGCAGATTTCTTTTCGTTCACCTCGCTGCGCTTTTTCTGCTCCTGGTTCACGGTTTTCTGCAAAACCTCATATTCGCTGATGAGTTTTTCGTTTTCTTCTCGACCTTTGGCAGCTGATTCGTTTCTTGCCCGCTCAGCTTCAAGGGAAGAAATTTCCGTCCGTATTTTATCCGCATCAGCGCGGGTTTCCTTTTCCCTGAAAGCACGGTCACGCTCTGCCGTTGCCCTTTCCTGTGCTGTATTCAGCTCAGTGCGGGCAGTCTTTCCGTCAGAGGTTACTTTTTCAAGTTCAGCCTGCTTTTCGGCGGCAACTTTCTCAGCCTCTGCAACAGATTGTTCTACATCAGCTTTTCGGCTTACGGTGTTCAAAAGCATCTGAGCCTTGATTTCTGCATCGTGTGCGATTTGTGAGGCCTGCTTTTCACGCTCGCCCGCCGCATCTGCAAAACGCTGGAGATAGTCGATTCCTGCAAGTTCAACGAAAAGCGTTTTCTTTTCTCCAGCGGTTGCATCCGTCAGGTCCGGCAGGTTCTTTGTCGGTCTCTGTGTAATGAATGCCGTGCGCAGGAAAAGTTCCATCGGTCCGAATGTCTGAGCCACAAAGTCCTCGTAAGGCTTTGAGTTTTTATCAACTCCAGGAACAGGCTCCCAGGTCTTTCCGCAATCATCTGATGTGTATGCATAATAGTTGCACGAACCAGTCTTGTTTTCGCCGTCAATCTGAATAAGACACTTAACCATGCGTTTTGTATCGCGGTCACGGTAAACGACCTCGCGGAAGCTGTCGCGCAAGCAGAAATGGTCTTGAAGTTTTCCCTTGCGGGTAAGAAGCTGAGGATAAGGGTGACAGTTTTCAATAAGTGTCGTCTTTCCCTTTCCGTTCTCGCCTATAAGCGCGATAAGGCCAGAGTTATACGAATCAAAATCTATACTGATTTCGTCCTTGTGGATTCCCTTTTTCAGACCGATTGAACCTCGTATTTTAAGGCTTACGAGCTCCCACGCTCCGTGAGCCTTTGCACCGTCCTTTGATATTTCTGCATCCAGTTCAGCTATCTTTTTGAGGACTGAATCTTTCAGTTCAATTCCTGAATTCTCCGCCCATACCTTGTATTTTTCAGTAACTCCGGCAGCTTGTGTAATTTCAGCCGCTCGGACTGTCTCCGTAGGGATGTCGCTGATTGTCACACGGCTTCCGTCTACGGCTCCGTGTTCTTTGAGTTGTGCGAGCAGTCTGCCTTCATCAAGAAGAACGCGCTCTTCTTTTGTACAGGAAATGTCGAGCCAGACACGCTTTCCGGAAAAATCATCTTCAATCTTGATGTCCGCACCGCCCTCGATCTTCATATTCTGAGGATGAGGAAAATCCACTCTCTGAATGTGGGCAGGTATTCCGGCGGCTTCCATTTCCACAATGTTGAAGCCGGAAATATGTGTTTCGCCGAAATCTTTCGGATAAATGCTTCCGGCATAGTAAGCAGGGAGCGTTCCCACCTGCTGTGGCTTGTGTATGTGTCCGAGCGCGTAATAATCTGCTCCGATTCCGGCAAGGTCGTCGATTGTAATTGCAACCCCTGTACCGCGTTCAACTGTGCGGTCGTTCTGCAATGAACAGCCAGCTACATCACCGTGATAGAGCATCACGCAGGGAAGACAAGCACGCTCCCGGCGTTTTGCGGCAAGCATGAAGCAGAGTTTCTGCATCGCATCTCGAATAGCAGATTCTGTTTCATCCTTTCCAACAGTTGCATTTGCAAGCATATATTTTTTCCGTGGCTCTGGAACACCAAGAATAAGTGCTTTTGCACGAGGTTGAACACCTCCGTTATAAGGCACAATTTCATTGTCCGTTCCATCACCGAGTAAAATGTATGATTGTGCAGGCTCCAAAATCGTGATACTATATTTGCAGTTGATTTTGCGGAACACCTCCAGCGAGCCGTCGGTGTCATGGCTTGGCGTTCCGTAAATCATGGCAACAGGGGCTTCGTCCGCGATGTCACGAATCGCGTCAACAAAGCCGTTGAAGCCGCTTGCCTCGATGTTCAGCATCGAAGCATCCCAAGTGTCCCCCGCTATGGCTACTAAATCCACGGGGGATTTTTTTATACTTTGTGCCAGGAAGTGGAGTGATTTTAATGCCTCTTCCTGATGTTCTTTGCAGCAGTGCAAATCTGCGATATGAGCAACTTTTATCATAATGAAACTCCCCTTGCTTTAAGAAAATCTTTCACGCGCTGAATCATCAGTTTTCGAGATTCAACAGATGCGTTGAAATTGTTTTCATCGAGTTCATCCAGAGCCATCTGATACGGATTAACGCCATTTTTAAGTTTTCCGTCCAAAAGGTCTTTGTATGTACTAATCCACTGCCCTAGTGACTGTGTAAGAGCATCAAACTCGTTCACATCTGGCGAAGTAGTTTTTGCAGCTCCTGCTGCCTGTTCTGTCAAAGAAGATGTGCTCTCCGGTTCAGAGCTATGAGGAGAATCAAAAGCGGCTTCCGCACCCTCGTCTGAATATTCCTCGTATTCGACCGGTACTTCTGTAGTTTCCGGCAGAGCTTCTGCAGGCTCATTCGATGGAATTGCAGAAGCTGGGGTTTCTGTTTCCTGCGCTGGAAGTTTCCGACCTCCGAAAAGTGAAGCTACATCAACACCCAGAGCCTGAGCCGATGCCATTGCGCGGCCTTCAGGTGTCTGCAGGATGTAATCTGTGTTCTGTGCGATTCTACCGAAAATAAGCGGTTTTTCTGCCTCAGCCTTTGAGAATGCAGTCGGCATATTTGTAAGCTCACGGATAACACGCAGTCGTGCGCCTGTTTCCGCTCTCTGCCGTGCAACCTTCGTATATTCCAATATTGCCTTACCAAGAGTTTTTCCGAAGCGGTTTTTCTTATTCTTTGCTTCGGGAGTCATCTCAGTCACATTGAAATCGTCCATTGCACGGAGAACCGGGTCGAATTCGTAAGCCTGTACGCTTGAAGTACGGTATGAGCCGTCGCTCATGCGTTTCTTTGCCTGCTGCTCACTGATGTACACAGTACGCTTGCCGCATACATCGTCCTCTCTGGTTTCAGTCCAGGAGCGGCAGCCTTCACGGATGAATTCAAGCCCGGTAGCCTCACCAATGCGGTCTACAATCTCACGCTTCGGCATGAACTTTCCCTGAATGTTGTAAACATCTGCCTCCGGGTCATTCTGAGCATTTGGTAATTTGAGCTGGATGATTGTCACTTCCGGCTTGTAAAGCGGAGTAACAGACATACAATCTTCTCGTGTAACAAAAGCGAGCGCACCGTTCTTTTTTGCGTTATCAATCACAGTCAATGCTTTAGTCACGTTCTCGTTCATGCAGATACCTCCGTCATACCTTTTTCCTTGATGACTGCACGGGCAGAATCGATTGCTTCTGAAAGGATTTTCTTTGATTCTTCCACGCTCTCTGATTCAGCTGTGATGTCAAGCTGAACAAGGCCTTTTGCTGTCTGTGAGAGGTTGATTCTCACTCTTTTCTGTGAAGTGCTTACTTCTTCCATTTTTTTCTCCTTGGCGGCTGTCTGCCGTCTTTGTCGTAGCATAAGGTTGTGACTTTATTCTTCAAGGCTCTTTAGCAAGATTCCTGAGGAATAAGACTTTTATTTCTTGTTACCGCCGTATTCCCGGCGGAGCCAGATCCATACTTTTTCAAGTTCCTTACCAGTCATTTCTGAGACCGGCTTAGGAACCACGAGCCTTAACCTGCGGTACAGCATTCTGCTGTAAGCCTGTTTGCTTCCGTTGTTCACTGTCGCAAGATAACTGCTTATGATGCCGTTTATGTTCTTGCGAAGTATCTTTTCCATTTCGCTCGGCAGACAAGGCGGCAGTTCAGCCTTTTTCTCAACCCTTGTGTCGTCCGCCCCCTCTGCGCTGGAAGAAAGAGGAATTATCCACGGTCTTGCGTTCCCGCTTCCGTTTCCTTCGCCTCGTTTCTCCTCTCCGCCGAAAAGTTCCTGCTGACCGTCCGAAAGAGGCACAAGCTCCTCTCGTTTAATCATTCCAACCGCTTTCTTGAAAGCCCAGTCAGCCGGAGCGAAACAGACCGCCCGCTTCTTTCCGGGAGCAAGTCTGTTCGCACGAGCGAAACACTGCTCCAGCCACGGCACAGAGCGGATATGCGAGAGGCAGCAAATACAGGCCACCTCCGGCACATTCAGCCCCTCGTAAGCCATAGCGACCGTAACGAGAACGCGGTAAACGCCCCGTTTGAAGTCATCAAGGTTACGCCGTGCAAGCGGTGTGTCCTCGCTCGTCGCAATGCGTGTTTCATATCCGCAGTCCGCAAGATGCGAGTGGTATGCTTTAGCAACCTCGATGTTCGGTGCTACCACAAGCATCTTTGCTTTGGGATAATCCGAACGCATAAGACGGAATTCGTCCAATGCAGCGTCCAGAAGGTTGTCCGCAAAGCCTGTGCGAAGTGCGGTGAACAACGCCTTTGCGCTGTCTTTCCCTGATAGCCTTGACTCACCTCGTGAGCCGTCCTGCTCTTCCCATTCGGCATCGCCGTCCATCGTCCGGAAATCAACCGGGAGAATTGCCTTGTCAGATATCGCCCTGTTTCTTCCGTAGATGATTACCCGGCGGTTTGCCGTGCCTGATAGGTCCGGCTTACTGTCCTTGTAAGCCATAAATGCTATCTTCTGTCCGTCCCCGCGTGAAAGCGTTCCACTTGCCTTTACGACAAGAACCGCACTCTTCACCATTGCTTCAAGTGCCTTATGCCACTCAGAGCCGTCCGCCACATGGTGACATTCGTCCAAAAACAGAATGTACCTGTGCTTCCTGAACTCCGCCGCATGGCAGTCAGGATTCATTCCGACTGCCTGATATGTCGTGACATATCCTTGAAGCCCCCTGGACAAGTCGTCGCCGTTATCTGCGGCTCTTACTCTCTTGTCCGTATTCCACCTCGGGTCGGAGAATTCTCCCTCGCCTTGATATTTAAGCGCGTTCCTCGGAACAACCCAGCAGATTCTGTCCGCGATTTTCGGGATAAGGTTCTCTGCGAGAATCACGGGAACGAAGCTCTTTCCACCGCCCGGCGTAACCGAGAGGACGATTTCCGTAATCTCCCCGCCAGCGAGAATATCGCGGCAAGCGTCCACCACGGCCTGCTGGTGGTAGCGAAGCTTAAACTCAGGCATTGGCTTCTTCTCCGAATAATCCAGGCTGTTGCGCATCCTGTCCTTCCTGCTCCATTGCCTTAAGCTGACTCATCAGTTTTCCAGCCCTGTCGTCTATGTCCTTTTCAAGAGATTTTGAAAGCTGCATTGCCGCATAATTTCTTGTCTTGAAAAACTCTTTCTGCACCCTTCGCATCTCCATGACCTTTTCAACGAAATCTATCATTTCCTCAGTCTTGACCATCTTGTTTTTCCTCCTTTGTCTTTTTCTTCGTGTATTTGAAAAGGTAGCCGCTCTTTGTCGGTCTGCCTGTCTGCAATCTTTCAGAAACGCTGGACCAGCCCATTCCTACGCTCGCCGCAGCTTCAATCAGCGTATCGAACACCTGAACCTCTCCGGTCTTGATGCAGATCCGTTTTATTGCCTTTCCGGTGTGCATGTGGTATTTACCACGGCGGTGTGCGTTCTTCCGGTTCTCACTCGCAGTCACCCAGCGAAGATTCCGCGCATCATTGTTCAGCCGAGCACCGTCTATGTGGTCTACCTGCAAGCTATCGAGTCTGTTTCCGTTTCCTGTCGGTTTCGGCACAAACATCTCAGCAACGACACGGTGAACAGTCAGCATCTTCTTAATTTTTGGAAGAGATACGATTGCATATCCCTTGCTGTTTACGCTCACTGTAAGCACATTTCCAACTCCAGCCTCTCTTACATCTCCGAAGTTAGACACCTCATAAAGTCCGCAGGTCTGCGGAATCACTTTCCACACAATTTCATTCTGACCGTCCATTTTTCATCTCCCGCCTGATGTCGGCTTCCATTTCCTCAAAGACCGGCCTGACAGCCGCCCTTACTTCATCAAAATCAACCTCGCTCATAAAACACCTGCCTCTCTCAGCTGCTCTTCAAGGCTCTCGATGGAATTGACCACAATTCCCACAGCCCCGTTCCTGTTCATCGCATCAAGGAAATTTCGCTGTGCCTCCGAAACCTTACCGCCCACCGGTCTCTTGCACTCAATCCAGATCGAAGTGCCGTTCTTGACCGCATAGATGTCCGAAACACCGTTGACCGCATGTCCATTGCAAGTGAAAGACCGCATGAACTGACCGCTCTGAGCCTTGCCCGCCGCATTGTTGCACCTCATGTGCCATATATGCCGGAGCGTAAGCCATTCCTCGACCTGTTTCAGAACCACAGATTCATGGACTGTCTGCTCAGTTCCTTTCGTCCTTGCCCGGTTCCTTCTAATTGCAGCTGTCATGCTCTTTCTCCCAGGATTTTCTCTGCCTGCGCACTGATGTCGTCCTGCGACGGAGAAAAGCCCCATCCGTTCTTAATCCAGTCGGTGATTTCACTTTCGTAGAATCTCACCGCTCCTTTTGTTCCGGCTCCGCCGTGCTTGTGGAACGGGATTTTTCCCGCACTCACCAACTGATAAATATAGCCAGCCGAATACCCTGTGATTTCTGCCACACGACCGACCTTGACAGGTCTTTCGTTCAGCTTTACAGCGTTAGCTCCCTGCATCCGCAGCCTCCTTTCCACAGTTTTTCTTTGAGGAGCGCAAAGTCCACCTTCCGGCGGAACTCAAACACACTCTTTGCGCTCTGCCAGTCAAGCTGTCTCCTGCCAAACCTTGCGGGCTTGATTCCAGCGCACCAAACAAGCAAATCGCCCTGTATGGTCGCTTTCTTGCCCCTGTAGTGCACATAGACACCCTTACTGTCTGCGCTCCCCTTGCAGTCGAAGTTCGCTCCGTTCCGTTTCTGCCATTCGCTGAAATACGACTCAAAAGCGTTCCTCGTAAGTTTTCCCTCTGCGTAGGCTTCAAAAAGCGAACGCGGAAAATCTGTCTCAGTAATCATGCAAGCCCCTCCCGCAAGCATCCTAAGCCTCGTCTTCGTAGCGTACCGAGCGAATGCTCAGCTCAAAGGCAAAGCCGTCTGTCTCCACCTTCAGGACTCTGAAATGGAGATTGTCCATTGCGCTCAAAAGCTCTGAAAGTCTTTTGTTCGCACCCTCTGCGCTGTCTTTACTAACAACGTCTTTTTCGTTAACATCACTCATAAGCGTGTTAGCTTGCCCCGCACGACAGGTCTTGACGGAAATGAAGTGCGGGGATTTCTCCTCAAAGAAGTTTTATTTGCTCGCCCTGACAGGGCGTTTTTTATTTCTGTTCGCTTCCCATCTCAAGAAATTTTTTGTAGCAGGTCGTCCCGACAGGAAACCAGCCCATATCGCCGTCAAGCTGACCGTCAGGCGTTTTCTCATCGTCCGTGAGGTAATTACCGCCGCCGTACATATTCGACAGTCATAACAGCCTCCTAATCGTCGCAGTTCGGGCAGAACCAAGTTCCGCAGGAAACCTTCATGTAGCCGCCGCATCGCTCGCAATGCACCTCGCCATCGCTCCATCTCAGTCCGTAGACCTTGCAAAGTCTGATGTGTTTCATAGTCCGTTTCTCCTTCCGTTTTCGCGGGAAATAAAAAACCCATAAATCAAGGGGTCTGCTGGCTGGCAGAATGTTCCGCACCTCAGAAACGGAACTCCCCCTTGGTTTATGGGTTCTCCAAATCCCGAGGTTATTTCTCACTCACGGTAGCCAGCCGTAAGCCGCAGGATTACTCTCCTGCATGAGCGTAAAAAAGAGGTCTTCAAGAACAGTGTGCGCGGGTAATTTGCCGGAATTTCCCGCCTGCCTTTACAGACCTCAGAATTACAATTTCATTCATGCATCCACCGGCATGGACACATCCACCGAAAACGAGCCACTTTGAGGCGAGTTTTCGCAGCTCTTTGTCAAGACCTGCGAACAGGTTAACCTGTTCGGAATTATTCAGCATTTGCTGAAACTGTCAAGCAAAAATTTGTAGCAAATGCTGATTTTTTTTTCGATGATTAAAAAAGCGAGGAAAAACTTGGGAAATACCGCAGGAACAGCTTTTGTAGACCGTATTGAAGAACAATTGGTCAAAAAGAATCTAAAAAGAACTGCATTTGCGAAAACCGTAGGAGTAACAAATCAAGCTTTTACGGATTGGAGACGAAGAGGAACTGTGCCCGCCGCAGACACAGCCTTGAGAATAGCAGATGCTTTGAATGTGGATTTGCGCTGGCTTATATCAGGCGAATTAAAAACAGAATCGCACGAATCTTTTAACAATCTTCCCCCACCCGAAATTCTGGAGCTTGCAGAGGACATCTACAGGCTTCCGGTTGAGTTCCAGAAGATCATCATCGGGAATGTCGAGGACTACAAGGCACTGTGCTTTAAACTGGAAAAAGAAAGCACGCAAGGTATTGGCTAGGATTATTGCAGTATTGAAATCAAGTCACAGAAAATCAACGCACACCCGCCCTGCGTTAAGAGTGTATATTTAGAGTTAAGTATTTAGTATTTAAATTTAGTATTTAGAGTTAAGTATTTAGTATTATAGTTATTCGACATCGTATATACGGTATCGAACGGTCATTATACGGTGTCTAACACCGTGTACACGGTATCGGACACCGATATATCACCGTCGGGTCTCGTATCACTTTATACAAGCTCAGGCAGGGCTTCGACAGCCTTTCTTTTCATCTCGTCAGTCGCTTTTGCGTATTTCATCACCTGGCTGAGGCCTGTATGTCCGAGCAGACGGGCGACAGTAACAGGGTTTGCCCCGCATCCAAGCGTAAGTGTTGCGAATGTTCGCCGCGCCGTATGCCAGCCGATTTTCTTTGTAATTCCAGCATCCGAAGCCCATTGTTTAAGAGTTCTGTAACCTTTTCCCTCGTATTTCTGCTCGTGCAGGGAAAATACAAAATCATTCGGGAGATGTTCCGCTCCGTCAAAAATCAATGCGGTCGCACTTTTGTTCAGCGGTATGTAAACAGGGTTTTTTGTCTTTTTCTGCCGCTTAATTATCTGTGCCGGGGACTTCTCAATCATTCCCCAGGTAAGTGTCTTTATGTCAGAAATTCTTAATCCGGTAAAACAGCTGAACAAGAACGCCCGCCGGACTTCCTTTCCTAAATCGGAATCAGGAACAAAATCCGCTAGCTTCTTCACTTCTTCAGCACTCAGAAAAACCATATCCGGGTCTATAACCTTAGTGACTGAAACCGCTGCCATCGGGTCTCTTGTAATAGTTCCCTCTGCCGTAGCCTTGCGGAATATCGCTCTGACAAGCTTCATGTATGCGCCCACAGAGGACTGAGAAATCTGCTTTCCGTTGTTCTTTTTTGTAGTCAGAAGATTCTGCTGGAAGCCCTCAATCCATTTTGAGGAAACCTGCCCGATCTGGATTGTCGCTCCGTTCTCGTAATTTATGATGTGATGAATCACTGTCTCAAGGCTGTTCGGTGAAGAGTGGTTTTTCTCGTGATTTCTGATGTAGGCAACAAGAGTTATTCTACCTGCGCCGTCAGTCTTAATGTCCCACTCTCCGGAAAGAAGTTGGGCTTCCCTCTTCGAGCGGCAGGCCTCCGCAAGCCTGTAAAGTTCCTTGTTCTGCTTCTTGTCGTCGCTCAAAGTTATGTGAAGCGACTCCCATTTTCTCACACCATTCTGATAGACATCAAGGTACAGTTTTCCCCTCTGCTCACGAATTTTCACGCTCATATTGACCTCCGGCACAGCCAACAAACTGCCTACAAATATTTATGAAATATTCTAAAACGAGATAAGAAAAAATGCAACTATCTGAATAAAATAAACTGTCTAAATCTTTATATTATAATATCTTATAAAACTATCTAAAATTATATATAAATATCTGTAAATTAGTAATAAATTCCTTGAGTAAATACGTTATTTACCACAGGTAAATATATTATTTACCCAGTGAAAATAGACTGTTTGCCTGTTAGTAGAAAAATCTTTGGATTTTTCCAATCCGTGTGGCAATAAACGCTTATAAAAAAAGACTCCAACGCAAACTGTTCAATATATTTTATAGATTTGCATTACAAAAAAAAACAGCCCGGATTTTTTGTCCGGGCTGTTCTTTATGCAATCTAAAACCTAGAAAGCTGCAAGTGTTTTTTCAACGCGCTCGCAGGCTTTTTCTTTTCCAAGAATCCATATTGAGCCAATCAGCGGCGGAGAAATGCGGCTTCCTGTAACGGCCATGCGCACAGGCATCATAAAGTCGCCAAGCTTTATTCCAAGCTCCTCGGCATATTTCTTTGCAAGGGATTCCGCATCATCGTGGCTCATTCCGAAGATTTCAGAAACAAAAGACTTAGCCTTTTCAAGAACTTCCTTTGTCTTTGCCTCGTCAAGTTTCTTTGGAATAATTTCAGACTTTGCGGGAACAGCAGGCTCTGTAAACATAAAGCGGACCATTTCAGCGGCATCTGTAAGGAAGTGCAGGCGTTCCTTTATAAGCGGCATAAGCTCCAGAAGCTTTTTCTTTACATCTGCGCTCGCCATGTTCATTGAAGAGTCTACGCAAACAGGCTCGCCGTCGCTTCCAAGCGCAACACCGGAATATTCAGGACCTACTTTTGGCTTAGGCTGAGGATTTTCAGGATTTATTTCAAGGGAAGCATCTCCAGTTCCTGTTATAAACGGCAATGTCCACTTGTAAAGCTCCTCGTCAGACAAAGCGCGGATATACTGGCCGTTGTACCACTCAAGCTTCTTGTAGTCAAAAACAGCAGGCGCCTTGTTCAAATGCTCAAGCTTAAAGTTCGCGGCAAGCTCATCAAGGCTGTAGATGTCACGTCCATCCTCATAAGAGCAGCCAAGAAGAGCCACATAGTTTACAATCGCCTGCGGAAGGTAGCCTCTTGCGCGGAACTCGTTAAGCGAAGTCGAGCCGTGGCGTTTTGAAAGTTTCTTTCCGTCTGAACCATTTACCATTGGCAGGTGGCAGAATTCAGGATGCTCCCAGCCGAACGCCCTGTACATTTGAACATGAAGCGGAGTTGAAGGAATCCATTCCTGGGCGCGCATAACATGGCTTATCTTCATCAAATGGTCGTCAACGATATTCGCAAGGTGATATGTCGGAAATCCATCGCTTTTTAAAAGAACCGGATCAGGGGAAATATCCTCGTTCTTCCATACAATGTCGCCAAGAAGATGATCCGTGAATTTTGTTTCACCTTCAAGAGGAACTTTAAGCCTTATTACGTAAGGTTTTCCGGCGGCAAGATTCGCCTTCACTTCTTCTTCTGTAAGGTGGCGGCAGTTCCTGTCATATCCCGGTGGCATTTTGTTTTCTGTCTGAATCTTTCGGATTCGCTCAAGACGCTCTGAATCGCAGAAGCAATAGTAAGCCTCGCCTTTTTCCACAAGCTCCTGGGCATACTTCTTGTAAAGCTCGAACCTTTCGCTCTGAACATAAGGACCGTACTCGCCGCCCTTGTCGCCGCCTTCGTCCCAGTCGATTCCAAGCCAATCCATTGTGTCGTAAAGATTCTTCACATATTTTTCATCGTATCTTGTGCGGTCTGTATCCTCAAGGCGGAGAATGAATTTTCCGCCCTTAGACCTTGCAAAAAGATAGTTAAAAAGCGCAGTACGCACACCGCCGATATGCTGCAGTCCCGTAGGAGAAGGCGCATAACGAACCCGAACTTCTTTGTTTTCCATAATAAATATAACCTCTATAAAATAGAATAAAAATATTCAAACTAGATACGCAGATTATACCGACTGAAAGAGTTTTACTCAATAACGAACTGAGTGCATAACAGTGCAAACGCATTATTGCGCGATTTTGAACAAGGAAACCGTGTCTGAAAGCCAGTTTTATGCTGAATATTTATAATGCGTTTGCCCTGGAGCGCATAAGCATTCAGCAAGCATAGAAACAGAGCCGCTAGAGATTTTCGGTGCATACACCAACTACTTGATGCTCTCTAAAATAAAACTGATTTAACTTAAAAATTAAATTGAGATACA